>Ga0194130_10009516_pt1 | contig 9991 bp, 8 predicted proteins | sample TA2KigsurfametaG_FD_160084 | JGI IMG/M metagenome (GOLD analysis project Ga0194130, IMG submission 160084) | Freshwater microbial communities from Lake Tanganyika, Tanzania - TA2015050 Kigoma 12 surface | ecosystem: Environmental > Aquatic > Freshwater > Lake | place: Tanzania: Lake Tanganyika... | reverse complement strand
CGGCGCTCCTGCGGCGGCGGGTCGATCGCCGCGGGCGCCGCTGGTGAGTGAGGGGGCCATGGCGCCCAGCTCAGGAGGGGGAGCGTTCGAGGCGGGGGCCGCCGCGCTCCCGCTCCTCCAGCTCCCGCTCGGCCTCGATCTCGCGGCCCAGGAAGGCGTTGAGGAAGGTGCGGATCACGGCCACCACGCCGAGCTGGATCAGGTGGGTCTGCGACGGGCTGATCGTGGTGGCCACGATGTCGGCACCGAGCTGAAACTCCAGCGCCAGGGCCTGCCAGCTGGCGAAGGTGAGCCGCGCCCGGTTGGAGGGCCGCCGCGGCAGGCGCCGGCCCAGCCGGGGCAGGGCTTCACCGGCGATCGCCACCAGGCCGCTGAGCACCGTGAGCACCGAGAGCCCCTCCAGCAGCATCGCGGTGGCGCTGGCCAGCGGTACCAGCACCTCATCCACCGCTTCCATCGCCAGGCCCATCACGGAGGAAGCATCGCGTCCCGGACGCGAGGGAGGGTGCCCCGTTCGCGGAAGACATTGCTACGTTTCGGGTCCTATGCGGCGCCTCCGTGGGCAGCCCGCCGCCCCGCCGCCCGCCGCCCGCCGCAGAGCCAGCCGTTCCCGGTGGGCCGCCGGCCGCCGCCGGGGATGAAGGCCAGATCCCTGCCATCACCGCCCCGCCGGAAGCTCTCCGGGCTGCCGGCCTGAGCGCCGGCGCCTCGGTGCGGCAGCTGCTCGACAGCCTCAACCGCGAGCAGCGGCGCAACCAGGAGCTGCTGGCCTCGCTCGCCTTCGCCCTGCGCAGCTTCACCAACCTCGGCCGTTTCCTCGAGCTGGTGCCGGTGGTGGCCTCGCGGCTGGTGGAGGCCGAAGGTGCCGTGCTGGTGGTTTTCCATCCCGATGGCCGCCTCTGGCGCGAGCATCTGCAGGCCACCCCCGGCGATCGCACCGCCGAGGCGCTGCGCCAGCTCGCCGCCCTCAGCGACAGCCGTCTGCAGGCCGAATCCGGCGACGAGGCGGTGGTGGCGCTGCTCGATCCGCTGCTGCAGCGCCTGCTCTCGCCCGCCCGGGTGATCGCCACCTCGGTGGTGGCCCGCAACCGGCAGCGCGGCCGCCTGTACGTGTTCAGCTCGCGCCGCGGCTTCAGCTGGAGCGAGGTGCACCGCCGCCATCTGCAGCTGGTGGCCGATCTCTGCGGTGTGGCTCTGGAAAACGAACTGCTCCAGCAGGACATGCGCCGCCATGAGCGGCTCGACCGCCAGCTCAGCATCGGCGCCGAGATCCAGGCCCAGCTGCTGCCCGATCGCTGCCCCACCATCGAGGGGGTGGAGCTGGCTGCCCGCTGCCGCCCGGCCTTCCAGGTGGGCGGCGACTATTACGACTTCATCCCCACCCGCCCCCAGGCCCTCGGCCGCCGCCGCGAGCAGGGTCGCTGGGCGCTGGTGATCGGCGATGTGATGGGCAAGGGCGTGCCAGCCGGCCTGCTGATGACGCTGCTGCGGGGCATGCTGCGGGCTGAGGTGCTCAGCGGTCTGCCCCCCGACCGCATCCTCCACGACCTCAACCAGCTGGCCCAGGAGGACCTGGCCCAGTCGCACCGGTTCGTGACGCTCTTCTATTCCGATTACGACCCCCTCAGCCGCCGTCTGCGCTTCGCCAATGCCGCCCACAATCCACCGCTGATCTGGCGCCGCCACAGCGGCCATGTCGACCGGCTCGATGCGCCGGGCCTGCTGATCGGCCTGCAGAGCGAGGCCGAGTATGGCTGCGGCCAGGTGAGTCTTGATCCCGGCGACACCCTGCTCTATTACACCGATGGCGTCACCGAGGCCAGCGGCCTCGGGGGTGAGCGCTTCGATGAGGAGCGGCTGGCGGGGATGTTTCAGTCGTCCTGCCGTTCCGGTCTCGGGGCCCAGGGCATCCTCGATCAGCTGTTCGGCCGGCTCGACCGCTTCGTGGGCAGCGACCGCCAGCTCGATGACGATGCCTCGATGGTGGTGCTCAAGGTGCGCGAGGAGCTGCGCCTGCCCTCGCTGCCGCTCACCTGAGTCGCAGCCCGCCAGCTCTCGCCGGCAGCAGCAAGCGGGAGCCGGTGCCAAGCTGACCCGTTGCAGTCGCCCTGGGCTTATGGCCGCCGACCCCCCCGCTTCCCCGGGATCCGCCTCCGCCGGCGTGACCGGTGGCGCGGCGGCCGGCTGGAGCGATCGCTTTGAGCAGGGCCTCAACCCGGCGATCGAGCGGTTCAACGCCTCGATCGGCTTCGACATCACCTTGCTGCAGGAGGATCTCGACGGCTCGATCGCCCACGCCCGCATGCTCGGGGCCTGCGGCGTGATCAGCGCCGAGGAGGCCGCCCGGCTGGAGCAGGGCCTCGAGACGGTGCGCGCCGAGGCGGCAGCCGGCACCTTCCTGCCCGGCCTGGAGGATGAGGACGTGCACTTCGCGGTGGAGCGCCGCCTGATCGCCCTGCTCGGAGCGCTGGGCAAGAAGCTGCACACCGGCCGCAGCCGCAACGATCAGGTGGGCACCGATGTGCGTCTCTGGCTGCGTCGGCGGATCGATGCGATCGATGCGGCGCTGGTGCGCTACGAGCGCGCACTGCTGGCCCAGGCCGACGCCCATCTGCACACCCTGATCCCCGGTTACACCCATCTGCAGCGGGCCCAGCCGCTTTCGCTGGCGCACCACCTGCTGGCCTACATCGAGATGGCCGAGCGCGACCGCCAGCGCCTCGCCGATGTGCGTCGTCGCGTCAACATCTGCCCCCTCGGCGCTGCCGCATTGGCCGGCACGCCGGTGCCGATCGATCGCCGCCACACCGCCGCCACGCTTGGCTTCGAGGCCATCTACGCCAACAGCCTCGATGCGGTGAGCGACCGCGACTTCGCGGTCGAGTTCATGGCCGCCGCCAGCCTGGTGATGGCCCACCTCAGCCGGCTCAGCGAGGAGGTGATTCTCTGGGCCAGTGAGGAGTTTGCCTTCGTGGCGCTCACGGATCGCTGCGCCACCGGCAGCAGCCTGATGCCGCAGAAAAAGAATCCCGACGTGCCTGAGCTGGTGCGTGGCAAGAACGGCCGCGTCTTCGGCCACCTGATCGGCCTGCTGACGATGATCAAGGGCCTGCCCCTCGCCTACAACAAGGATTTCCAGGAGGACAAGGAGGCCCTGTTCGATGGCGTGCGCACCTGCCTCGACTGCCTTGAGGCGATGGCGATCCTGTTTGAGGAGGGGCTCAGCTTCCGCCCGGAGCGGCTGGAGCGGGCGGTGGCGACCGATTTCGCCAATGCCACCGATGTGGCCGATTATCTGGTGGCCCGGGGCGTTCCCTTCCGCGAGGCCTACCAGCTGGTGGGCGGCCTGGTGAAGACCTGCTTGCGCGAGGGGGTGCTGCTGCGCGAGCTGCCGCTGGAGCGCTGGCAGGCCCTGCACCCGGCCTTCGAGGCCGACATTCATGCCGCGATCGAGCCTCGCCAGGTGGTGGCGGCCCGCCGCAGCGAGGGGGGGACCGGCTTCGCCGGGGTCGAGCGGGAGCTGGCGCGCCTGGGCGCCCTGCTGGCGGCTGCTGGTCCCTGATGCGGATCCGCCGCCGCCAAACCATGAAGTCGCCCCTGCAGGATGGCGAGGTGTCTGGCCAGCGGGTCTAACCTTGTCACGCCCATTGGCGTCAATCGGCGCCCTCCAGTTCCCTGGACGTTCCGTGAGCATCTTTGTCGGCAATCTTCCCTTCCGCGCTGAGCAGGAAGACGTGATCGAACTGTTCGCCCCCTACGGCGAAGTCGCCAACTGTTCGCTTCCCCTCGAGCGCGACACCGGACGCAAACGCGGCTTCGCCTTCGTGGAGATGGCCGACCCCGAACTCGAAACCAAGGCGATCGATGGCCTTCAGGGTGCCGAGCTGATGGGCCGGCCCCTGCGCATCAACCGTGCCGAACCCCGCAGCGGCGGCGGCGGTGGTGGTGGTGCGCCCCGCCGCGGCGCCTACGGCGGCGGTGGTGGCGGTGGTGGCGGTGGTGGCGGTGGTTATGGCGGCGGTGGAGGAGGTGGCGGCTACAGCCGCGGCGGCGGTGGTGGCGATGGCGGTGGTTACGGCTCCGGGGCACGGGGCTGGGAAGACCGCAGCGGCGGAGACCGTGGTGGTGAGAGCTTTGATTCCGGCCGCGCCCGCCGCCGCCGCAGTGGCTCCGATGGCGGTAGCGACTACGGCGGTTACGGCGGCGCCGAGGTCTGATCCGGCCGCGCGGCGTTCACCTCGATCCCCTGCAGCGCGCTCCGGCAGCTAGAGGCCCCTCTCCTCCAGCTGCTGGGCCGCCTCAGCCAGCACCTCCGGGCCGGCATCCGCCGCTCCTGCGGCCTGGGTGAGCTGATGGCGCCAGTGGCGCGCTCCCGGCACCCCCTCCACCAGGTGCACCAGGTGGCGGCCGATCGCCCACAGCCGTCCGCCGCTGCGGCGCCAGCGCTCGGCATGGGGCACCAGCCCTCTCAGCACCGCTGAGGCTTTCCTGTCGGCAGCGTGATCGTCCCCGAAGATCTCCCGGTCCACCGGCGCCCAGCGCAACGGGTGGGCATAGGCCGCCCGGCCCACCATCACCCCATCCACCAGGCTCAGCTGCTCCAGGCAGCTCGCCAGATCCTCCAGACCGCCGTTGAGCTCGATCCTCAGCCCGGGTCGCTCGCGCTTGAGCCGGTGCACCAGATCCCATCGCAGCGGTGGGATCGTACGGTTCTGCTTGGGATCGAGGCCCTCCAGCCAGGCCTTGCGGGCATGGATGGCGAAGCGGCAGCTGCCGGCGGCGGCCAGGGTGTCAACGAAGCCGAGCAGATGCTCGTAGGAATCGAGCCCATCGATGCCGATGCGCTGCTTCACCGTCACCGGCAGGTCGGTTGCTGCCGCCATGGCCGCCACACACCGCGCCACCCGCTCCGGCTCGGCCATCAGGCAGGCCCCGAAGCGCCCCTGCACCACCTTCTCGCTCGGGCAGCCGAGATTGAGGTTGATCTCGTCGTAGCCCCACGCCGCCCCCAGCCGCGCTGCTTCAGCCAGCAGCTCCGGGTCGTCGCCGCCGAGCTGCAGGGCCAGGGGTTTTTCCTCGGCATCGAAGCCCAGCAGACGCTCCAGCCGGGCCTCGCACTCGGCCGCGCGCGGCCAGGAGGCTTCGCTGCGAATGTGGTGCAGGGCCCGCGCCACCACCATCTCGCTGGTGAGCAGACAGCGACGGCTGATCTGGCGCATCAGCACCCGGAAGTGCCGATCGGTGCAGTCCAGCATCGGCGCCACACTGAAGCGGTAGGCGTGCTCCATTCCCCCATGCTGCCGAGCCGTGCATCCGTGGTGGTGGCGGGAGGAGGTCCGGCGGGATTCATGGCGGCGATCGCCGCCGCTGAGGCCGGCGCCCGCGATCTCTGGATTCTCGAAGCCACCTCAGAACCGCTGCATAAGGTGCGCATCAGTGGGGGCGGCCGCTGCAACGTGACCCACGCCTGCTGGGATTCCCGCGCCCTGGTGGGTCACTACCCACGCGGCGGCCAGGCCCTGCGCGGGCCCTTCTCGCGCTTCGCGCCTGGGGATGCGGTGGCCTGGTTCGCGGCCCATGGCCTGGAGCTGGAGGAGGAGGCCGATGGCCGCCTGTTTCCGCGCTCCAACCGCTCCAGCTCCGTGATCGACTCGCTGCGGGGTGCTGCCCGCCGCGCAGGGGTGCGCTGCCTGGAGGGTGTGGCATTGCAGGCCGCCGAAGCCTTGCAGGACGGCGGTTTTCGCCTGCGCCTGCGGGGCGGAGCGGAGCTTCAGGCCCAGCGTCTGGTGCTGGCGACCGGCAGTCATCCAAGCGGGATGCGCATCGCCGCCTCCCTCGGCCACAGCCTGGTGCCGCCGGTGCCCTCCCTGTTCACCCTGGCGCTCGGCCGTCACCCCCTCACCGCCCTGGCCGGTGTGGTGGTGGATCCGGTGGCTCTCGAACTGGTGCCGCCTGCGGGGGTTCAGGCAGCGGAGGCCGGCAACCGCCCGCTGCGTCATCGCCAGCGCGGGCCGCTGCTGCTCACCCACTGGGGGTTCAGCGGCCCGGCGATCCTGCGGCTCACCGCCTTTGCCGCCCGCGATCTGCGCGCCTGGGGCTATCGCGCCGATCTCCGCGTCGACTGGACCGGCGCTGACCTCCCCCCGCAGGAGCTGGAGGCGCGCTTCGCTGCCGCCCGCCAGGATCAGGCCCGTCGCCAGCTCGGCACGGCCCGCCCCTGGCCGGAGCTCGGGCGCCGCCTGTGGCTGCAGGTGCTGGAGGCCTGCGCGGTCGATCCGGCGCGCCGCTGGGCGGATCTGGGCCGCGGCGATCAGCAGCGGCTGGTGCTGGCGCTGCGGCAGAGCTGCTACCGGATCCAGGGGCGCGGACCCTTCGGCGAGGAGTTTGTGACGGCCGGTGGGGTGCGACTCGGCGAGGTCAACCTGGCGACGATGGAGAGCCGTCTGCGACCGGGGCTGCACCTCGTGGGCGAACTACTCAATGTCGATGGCGTGACCGGCGGCTTCAACTTCCAGCACTGCTGGAGTTCGGGGTGGCTGGCGGGTCAGGCTCTGGCCGAGGCAGCCCTCACTTGATGTGCTCGAACACCGAGAACATCGGCAGATACATGGCAATCAGAATCGAGCCAACGATGCCGCCGACGAGCACGATCATCACCGGCTCAATCATCGAGGTGAGCGCTTTCACCATCGAACTCACCTCATCTTCATAGAAATCGGCCACTTTCGAGAGCATCGAATCCATCTCGCCGGTTTCTTCACCGATCGCCAGCATGCTCACCATCATGTCCGGGAAGACCCGCTTGGAAGAGAGGGCGATGCTCAGAGAGATGCCTTCGCTGATGTCGGTGCGGGACTTGCTGATGGCATCGCGAACCACCGAATTGGAGGCCGTATCGGTGAGGATTTCCAGCGACATCAGGATCGGCACACCTGCTCTGGAAAGTGAGCTCAGGGCGCGGCAGAATTGGGCTGAAGCCGTTTTCTGGAGCAGGTCGCCAAACAGGGGCAGTTTCAGCAACAGCCCATCCACCACCCTTCTGCCAGCTGGTGTTGCATAATAACGGTTGAATAGAAATGTGCCCAGCAGCAGACCAGCGACCAGAAAGATCGAAAAGGAAGAGCGCAGCAGTTTGCTGAGATTGAGCATCATCTGCGTGAATATCGGCAGTTCAGCGCCGAGCTGATCGAAGATGTCCGCGAAGGTGGGAATCATGAAGATCGTCATGCCCAGAAACACCAGGATTGCGATCACAAACACCGTCACAGGGTAGCCCATGGCGCTCTTAATCTGGTTCTGCAGGCGTGCGTTTTCCTCCAGCAGCCCGGAGAGGCGCTTGAGGGTTTCGTCGAGCACGCCGCCTGCTTCGCCGGCCTCCACCATGGCGATGGTGAGGTTGTCAAACACCTTCGGCCAGCGGCGCATCGAGCTGCCCAGGCTGCCGCCCTGATTCACCTCCTCGGTCATCGCCGCGAGCGCGCGGCGAAACAGCGGTGATTTCTGCTGGCGGCGCATCATGTCGAGGCTGCGCATGATCGGCACCCCGGCATCCACCATCGCCGAGAGCTTGCTGGCGAACACGGCCTTTTCCTTCACTGTGATCTTCGCCTCGAACAGGCTCTCCAGCCCGCCGCCGGCTGCTTTGGGGGTGGTAGAGGTGGGCTTCTCCTTGAGCACCAGCACCGTGGGCAGGATGCCGCGTTTGCGCAGCATCTGGCGCGCCTCCGCGGGGCTGCCGGCCTTGAGCTCCAGCTTGCGCTTGCGGCCGCCGCGGGTGTTGTAGGTGACCTGGAAGGTGGTGGTCATGGCGCTGCGCCGCTCACGACGGATCGAGGATCCGCTGCAGTTCTTCCGGGCGGGTGGTCTTCTGCATCGCGTCTTCGGCGCTGACGCGCTGCTCCTGCACCAGGTTGGCGAGGGCCCGTTCCAGGGTCTGCATGCCGTACTGGGCGCCGGTCTGGATGAGCGAGTAGATCTGCGCCGTTTTGCCCTCGCGGATCAGGTTGGCGATGGCGGGGGTATTGATCATGATCTCCTGGGCCATCACCCTGCCGAAGGCGCCGGCGGAGGGGTGGCTGCTGCGGCACAGGGTCTGGGAGAACACCGCCAGCAGGCTGGAGCTGAGCTGCACCCGCACCTGGGTTTGCTGAGCGGCGGGGAAGACATCCACCATCCGATCCACCGTCTGGGAGGCGGAGCTGGTGTGCAGGGTGCCGAACACCAGGTGGCCGGTTTCGGCGGCGCTGATCGCCAGCTGAATCGTTTCGAGATCGCGCAGCTCACCCACCAGAATCACATCGGGGTCTTCACGCAGAGCGGCGCGCAGGGCATTGGCGAAGCTGCGGGTGTCTTCATTCACCTCGCGCTGGTGGATGAGGGAGCGGTCGTTCTTGTAGCTGAATTCGATCGGATCCTCGATCGTCAGGATGTGCTCGCTGCGGGTGTGGTTGATGTGATCGAGCAGCGCCGCCAGCGTGGTGGTCTTGCCTGAGCCGGTCGGCCCTGTGACCAGCACCAGGCCCTTGGGCTTGCGGCTCATCTCCTCCACCACCGGCGGCATCCCCAGCTTTTCAAGGGCGGGAATGGTGTTGCCCAGCGCCCGCAGACAGGCGGCATAGCTGCCCTTCTGGCGGTAGACATTGACGCGGAAACGCGCCACGCCACGCAGGCCATAGGAGCAGTCGAGCTCCCAGGTCTGCTCCAGCTGCTTGCGCTGGGCGTTGTTGAGGAGCGAGAAGATCAGCCGGTTGCAGGTCTCCTCATCCAGCACCAGATCCTTGCGGATCGCGCGCAGCTGTCCGTTGAAGCGGCCGAAGGGAGCATGGCCGGTGGCCAGATGGAGATCGCTGCCCCCCTTGTTGACCAGCTCGACCATCAGGTCCTCGATGGTGAGATCCATGGCTTCAGCGCACCCGCAGACAGTAGGGGCATTCCAGCCACTCGTCCTGCAGGCCGGCGCCGCAGCCTTTACAGGTGAGGGTGATGAGGGCGCGCGCCCGGCGCTCCGATTCCAGACCGGTGTCGGTGAGCAGCATCCGCTCCACTTCCTCGAGACTGGTGAGGCCCTGACGCACCAGATCGAGGCCGTAGCCGAGCAGCGTCTTCATGCCCCCTTCGAGGGCCAGCCGCCGCAGCTCCTGGGTGCTGGCCCGTTTGGCCACCGCTGAAGCGAGGCTCTCAGTCATCGTCAGGATTTCGTAGACACCAACCCGTCCTGAGTAGCCGCGCCCCTGGCAGGACGGGCAGGAGTGCTCGTTGCTGATGCTCTCCACGAGGGGACGGAAAAAGGTGATGCGGCTCTCGTCGCTGGCCACGAGGCCGAAGCGTGCGAGCTCCTCGCTGCCCGGCCTGTGGGGCACCCGGCAGTCAGGGCAGAGCCTGCGCACCAGACGCTGCGACACCACACCCAGCAGCGAGGCGCTCACCATGAAGGGCTCCACCCCCATCTCATCGAGCCGGGCAAAAGCGCTCACAGCGTCGTTGCAGTGGAGGGTTGTGAGCACCAGGTGACCGGTGAGAGCTGCCTCGATGGCGGTGCGGGCGGTCTCGATGTCGCGCGTCTCTCCCACCAGCAGCACATCCGGATCCTGGCGCATGAAGGCCCGCAGGGCCGTGCTGAAGTCGAGGCCCTTGTCGCGGTTCACCTGGGTCTGGGTGATGCCCTTGAGCGTGTACTCGATCGGGTCTTCGACAGTGGAGATGTTGATGCCGGGGTCGTTGCGTTCGGCCAGCAGGGCATAGAGCGTGGTGGATTTGCCCGAGCCGGTGGGGCCGGTCACCAGCACCATGCCGAAGGGCTTGCCGCCGATCTCGCGCAGGTTGGCGCGGGCCGTGGTGTCGGTGATCAGGGTGTCGAGCCCCAGCTGGGTGGCGCCGCTGTCGAGCAGTCGCAGCACCACCTTCTCGCCGTGGCGGCTGGGCAGGGTGCTCACCCGGAAATCCATGGTGCGGCCCCGGAAGCCGCGCCGGATCCTGCCGTCCTGGGGAAGCC
>Ga0194130_10009514_pt1 | contig 9992 bp, 6 predicted proteins | sample TA2KigsurfametaG_FD_160084 | JGI IMG/M metagenome (GOLD analysis project Ga0194130, IMG submission 160084) | Freshwater microbial communities from Lake Tanganyika, Tanzania - TA2015050 Kigoma 12 surface | ecosystem: Environmental > Aquatic > Freshwater > Lake | place: Tanzania: Lake Tanganyika... | reverse complement strand
CCACGATTGTCAGGCTCATTCCATGATATGTTAATATTTCCGTTTTAATTGTCGACTGATGTGACTGGTTAGCTTACTTTGCCTGGAGTAGAAGCCGCTAACACGTTGACAAGTGTTTCAGAGTAACTTTAAGCCCAGCCCCACTTGTTAGCAGACTTTATTCTGAATGAGTAAGATAAGCCTTAGACTATGCCTATAGTAATTAGATAAGATGTGCCGATAAAATCGACGCCACTACCACCTATGATGTCAATAAAGTTTCCATCTCCGTTATGCATCTGCAAGTTGTATGTTGTGATAGGAGAACTGCCATTTTCAGGGTGCAGTTGTGCCGTCCACTAAACTTCAACTTGAGAATTAGATGTCAAGGCACCTCTGGTAGGCTTTGCCATGGTATGAGGAACGACTTAAATTTGTGCATTGATCAGGCTTGCTTAAGAAAGTACGCTAATACCTCGCTCATTATTTGCGAGAACTTTTGCTCTAACATAAGTGTCTTATGTGAGCGAAAATGGAAAATTCCAGAGGGTAGTCATAGGGATGTAACAAGTCTGAGCTTGTATAATTAGGGGGTCATTTCCTTTACAATAAGTACTTTCGATCTCAAATTATCCATCTGCATGTTCAACAAACACTGAGTAACCAATAATAGCAGCATAATTGTTGAATGGCTCTAACCAGCTAACTTTCACATAGATGTCATGTATTTCTGTCGTTGGTGGGTCTGGTGTATCTGGTGGCTAAGCAGTCTTAACCACCATTTCAGGGGATAATTCGAGCGCACTGCCGTACTTATTTATCGCCCTAATTTTATACCTATAAGAGACATTTGGCAACAATGGCTAATGTGTGAGCGATAAAAGACTAGCATCAATATTGCTGTTTAGAATCACCCAGTTCTAAGCTCCTTGATCCCAATAAATCTCATATCTTTCAATTAAAACAGCAGAACCTCCCTTCTATGTGCCTATAAGAGCTATCCAATTAAACAGGATAGATGTATTTGTAATGGATTCAAAAGAGAAGGTTGGAGAGAGCATAGTTGCTGGTAGTGTGTTGACAACCTGTCCAACTGTATTAAGCTCAGAGTATTCACTCCAACCATTTGGATTATTTGCTCTTACCTTCACTTGAATCAACTGGTCGACTTAAAGGTTCGTTAATGGCTAGATTTAAAGCATAGGGATTTAGCATGTCGTTGATAAAACGATTTCTGGTTTGGCTCCATTACAATTAGTTAAGTCTTAGGTGTAAGAACCGTCTGCTTTTCTGAGTAAGATCTCGTAATTTGTTATTGAATTGGAGTGCTCATTTGGCTCAATCCATTTTATCTAGACTTACGTACCTACTAAGGTTACAGTTGCGATGCTTGGTTTGTCTGGTCGATCGGAAGCAAGTACAGCTATCTCATCTGATGATAGACCAGATCCGTAGATGTTTCTTGCTATTACTTTAAATGTGTAAATTTAGCCTCCTGTTAGACCACTGACAATATAAGTCAAAGATAATGTCTCAATCAATAGCAGATTTGTTGTTCCAGTTGAATTGTCGAAGTAGAGCACGTATCCTAGAATTTCACTATTGCCTGTTTGCAATCCAGTTAATGCTGTCCAAGAAACCACTATCTCGCTCTCAGTTTTACTTAAAACTACTATCATGCCCATCTTGTCAGGTACTCTACGAATTAGAGCTCCACTTGTGTTTTAGGATGATACTGGACCTTAACCGTAAGAGTTAATTGCGGTTACTCTAACTTTTACAAGCGAATTAAATGCGTAGTTGTAAGGTGCTGATGTGAGTATATTCATCGGAATCAGGCAACTCAAGACAGCAGGATTTGTTCCTGGACAGTTAGTAGAGTCAGGCGTCCATATTGTGGTAGTTGAGTCAGCAATTTCGATGATATACTTAGTGATTAACTAACTTCCATCTTGAGGAGCCATCCATTTAATCTAGACATGACCTGTTGCAGAATCGATGGATGTCACTGGAATACTCATTTGTGAGGGTTTTTATGCTGCTTTGATTGAAGTAACATCTGAAAATGTGCCAAACCCATGAACATTAGATGCTCGAATTCTAAACTTGTAAGTCACACCAGGGCTAATCATACTAGACAAAGTAGTCGTAAGTCCAGTAAACGTTGGAGCAAAGCCAACTACATCTGTCCAGCTAGCCCCGTTAGTTCCTTAATCGAATTAGAGATTATAGCTCGTAATCGCAGCACCACCTGTCTAAATAGAAGTCAACTCCGTCCAATATATATGTATCTGATTCTAATTCGTGTCAAGTCCGCTAACAGGTGCATTCATCTTGTGAGGTACATACTCTACAAGCGCTCCGACCATATTTGACTCAGAGTATGCGCTCCAACCGTTTTCATTTTAAGCTTTGATAATTGCCTTTACTACAGTGCCTTGCAAGAGAGCATAAGGCGTTGCTCTTAAGACCGCCATAGGAATGCTGCACTCTCTTTGGCTAACAACCGATAATTTGCTTCCATCACAGTACTGCATGTTTTCAGAATAAGATATGCCATCAGCTTGCAAGATCAAGATCTGATAAGCAGTAATCGGTGCTCCGTTTGTAATCGGGACTATCCAAGATAACTTGACATTTGCAAAATTTATCATCGTCGTCACGGGATCCGGCTTAGCAGGTGAGTCGTCGGCTCGTATCACGATGACATCCGAATAGGGTCCAAAACCTTACGAGTTTGATGCCCGTATCCTAAAACTGTAGTTTACTCCAGTTGTCAACCCGACTTTAGTTAAGGTCAATTATGTATATGAGTTAGTTTGACCAACAGTCTCTACCCAGCTGTTAGTATCTGTTTAAAACATCTCGAGATTGTAAGAGCTTATATAGTAGGTGCCACCAGTCTCAATCATTGTCGTAAGTGCCTGCCAGTTGAGCTGAACCCGGTCAATAGTTGTTGCCGAGCCTTAAGTTAAAGTTGTAATCTTTCCTGGCACGCTCTAAATTACAGCACCCTATACATTAAGCTAAGAAAAGCCGCCCCATCCGTTAATGTTGTATGCTCGGACCTTAGCTTGTAGGATAATTCCTACTTCGAATCCATAAGTCTAGATAAGGTGAGTGAATGGGATTGTACAACTTGTGTTTTCGATAGTCGTTTGATCTAAACCATCACAGTAAGTTAGATCCTCTATGAATGTTTGTGTCGATGGGACATAAATTAGCACTTAGTACTTTGTTATAGTATCGCCTCCATCAGCTGGTGGGCTCCATTCTATGATTACGTTCTTCAGCGAGGTTACTGTATTAACAAGATCAGCTGTATCCGGTACGTAAGATGCTCTAATCTTCGCAACGTTGGAGAATGGTCCGAATCCATAGATATTTCTTGCTCGAACTTTAAAGAAGTAGTCTTTACCAGAGATTAGCCCTCTAATCAGAGCTGATGTTTAGAGGGAGTTCTATACTGTTACATTAATTACTCCTGTACCGTTGTCCCACTGCAGCTCGTAGCTTAGAATAGGAGAGTCTCCTATCTACAACACAGTCGTTAATTAAATCAATTATACATCGATTTATGAGTCCGTAGTCAAAGGCCCTTTTTAAGGCAATATCATCTAAGCTGGTATGTTTCTCACAGTTGCACCATTTGTATTAACTGGGGATGGACTGCTCGTACCGATTGAATTAGTTGCAAAAATACGCGCAACAATCAATTCTTGGAACTCTAGATAGTAATCAGGCAAGTATAAATCGAGCATGTTGATCAAACATTCCCGTGATGAAAGTACAGGTTAAGTCGCACCGTTGCATTAGCTCGTGTTCTCAATCCAAGAACCAAGTTTATTCATCACTTCGATCTTATAAGCGGTGATTGGTGATCCTCTCACATCTGGTGAGTTCCATGCAATCTTGACCTAGCCACTTGTATCGATCGACGTCGTTGGGGCAGTTGCTTATACAGGTTTATTTGCAGCTAATACTGATATTTCGTTAGAAAATGGTCCCCATCCCCATTTGTTCTAAGCCTTGACCTTAAAGCGATAGTTCTTTCCGACTTCAATGCCAGTAGTAATTATTTTAGAAGTCTGTGTATACGAAGATGTTTCTCCAGCCAGCTCAATAAAAGTGGTCGAGCCGGTTCCTTGATCGTAGTATATTGCGTAGCTTAGTATTTGGCTATTGCCATCGAAGGGAGGACTCCATTCTATTTATATTTGCAAGTGGTTAGTTTCACTTCCTTGGATAATAGCTCCAACTTAGTCAGGCTCAGTCTAAATGATTGCTCCTTCTGCATTAGCCATTGAAGTCAAACTGCTGCCGTTCAAGTTAGTTGCGATAATCTTCGCCTGTATCAAGGAACTTTGCTAAAGAGCAAGCGGTGATGCTCGGAGCTTGCTCATCTCGATAAAGCAGTATTTTTAAACCAATATTGTAGTTTCAGCTCCATCACAGATTGACTTGTGTTCTGCGTATGTACCATCATTGTCTTTAATCAAAACTTGGTAGCTTGATATTGTCTAGTAGTTTGCAAATGGTGCTGTCCATGCTATCTACACATAAAGACCTGCAATCGTAATATCAGGTGGACTTGGCTAATCAGGTACTTGAGACTACAATACAGATAAAGCGTCAGAGGGCAAACTTTAGCCATACTTATTGACCGACTTAAGGCTGTATGAATAGGTGACACCACCAATCAACGTTGTATAAGAATAGCTCATGTTAGCTCCTGATATAGTCTGTGTCGCTTAATTCATGTTGCCTAAGTTGGTCTGGGTGAGTAGATAATTAGTTATTGGAGATCCTCCTGTCTCATAATCTGATTAAGCCGTCCAAGTTATTGTCACATATGTGTTCGTTTGAGTAGAAAGGACAAAAGCAGGTTTTTAGGGTTTGTGTGGGACGACTTCGATGCGGGCGCCATTAATGTTCTCTTAAGAAAAGGCGACCCAGCCGTTTACATTCTAAGCGCGAACTCTGGCCTGGATTAATGAACCTTGAGTGAGGCCTGTTAGAGCGATCACTTGAGTCATTGGAATAAGGCAAGATGTGGTTAGAATTACCAGTGGATTGGCACCGTTGCAGTTTGTCAGGTCTCGAACTTAAAAGCCTGTAGAAGTCAATAAGACCACGTCGAATGCACTGACAGGTTCATAGTTAGAGAAAGGCTGACTCCAAATAACTTTTACATCGTCGCCGACGATAATAACGTTTGGAATAGATACTAAATCTGGCACATCTGAAGCTAAGACAGATAGCTCATCTGAAGATGGGCCTTAACCGTATACGTTACGGGCTATTACTTTGAACTTGTAGGTCTATCCTCCTGTTAAACCATTAACTGTGTATGTTATCATTGAAATATCATCAACAAGAATATCTGTTGTGCCACTCGAATTGTCGAAGTAGAGCGCGTAGCCTTGAATTGCACTGTTGCCTGTCTGCAATCCAGTCAATGCTGTCCAAGAAACCATTATCTAGCTCTTAGTTTTACTCACAACTGTTATAATTCCCATCTTGTCAGGTACTCGACGGATTAAAGCTCCATTTGTATTCTCGGATGATACTGGACCTGGACCAAAAGCGTTTATAGCGGTCACTCTCACTTTGACAAGCTAGTCAAATGCGTAATTGTAAGGTGCTGAAGTAAGTGTGTTCATCGAAATTAAACAACTCAAGACAGCAGGATTTGTTCCTGGACAGTTAGAAGAATCAGGCGTCCAGTTTGTAGCAGTTGAGTCAGCAATCTCGATGATATATTGAGAAATTGATTGACTTCCATCATGAGGGGCAGTTAATTGAATCCTTACATGACCTGTTGTAGCATCGATGGATGTTACTGGAGCACTCATTTGAGACGGTATACCCGCAGCTTTAATGTTTAGAACTGTTCCAAAAGTTCCCCATCCATGAATATTTGCAGCTCTGATCTTAAAACCATAGGTTTTGCCAGGATATATATCCGATGTCAATGTAAAGCTAAGTAGAGTAGAAGTAGGCACAACTCCATACAGGTCATACCACCCTATTCCTTGATTCCCTTAGTCCCATTACAGATTGTAAGCTATCACGGCTGAATACCCATTATCAGGTTATTCAAGTGCGATCCAGTCAATCACTATTTATGCCTCTGTAGTGCTCGAATCTCTAATCAGCGTAGGTGCTATCAAAGGTTCGGTTTCAATCAACCCTCCACTTATGTTAGGGCTTGATAGCTCTCCCCATCCTCTTATGTTGAGTGCTCTAACAATAAACTGAGGCATATCTTGCAGCAAATACTCAAACGGTGATATTCGTAAGTCTTTCATCTGTATCAAACACTACCTGGTCGATATCACTTCAGAGTATGCCCCGTCACACAAGGCTTTGTCCTCAGTATAAGCAGAAGTTGTCTTTGATTTTATTCTTACATCATACGCTGCTATTGGTTAGTAATTTGAGAAGGGTGCTGCCCAAGTCACCTTTATAAATGTCAGATAGACTGTAGTGCTAACTACATCAGGAGCGTTAGGTGGCTAACTTGTAATAGTTGAGAAGATAGCGGATGATGGACCAAATCCATGTATGTTCTGTGCGCTTACTGTGTAGTCATAATAGATCCCTGGAGACAGCGTTGTATGAACGTAGGTAGTAGCCGGACTTGAGACGATTGTGAGATCAGTCCAAGTGTTTATTAATGCTCCTTAGTTCCAACGAAGCTTGTAATTTAAGATCGGGGAACCTCCAGTCTCCCACATACTTATAAGTGGATACCAGTTTAATGCGTTTACAGTGTTTGTCGATGAGCTGAAATCGATCCATATAAGACCAGGCTATTTCGGTTCAACCTCAATCAGCGCTCCTTAATTGTTTACTTGACTAAAAGAGCTATCACCAACAGCATTAGTTGCTTTAACTTTTGCTCTCACTATTTATCCTTAAGTCAAACTGTAAGGTGCTGCTCTGAGTACTGTCATCAATATGTCGCATTACTACGCAGATAACACAGGATCAACCGCAGCGTTGCAATTCGTCACATCTTCTTTAAACAATCCATCAGCATGTTCAATCAGTACTTAGTAGGCTGATACGGCTGATCCATTTCCACTAGGGGTTGTGAACTATAATCTAACTGATATGCCTACAACTGATGTTGTCATGATAGCTGGCTACGATGGGAAGTCATAAGCGAAGATGGTTGCTTCATCTGAATAAGGACCCCATCCATAGATGTTCTTTGCTCTTACCTTAAACTTGTAAGCATTTCCAACGATAAGGTATCCCGCGACTGAAGCTTAAGTACCCAAAAAGAGGTTATTAAATCCAACAACATTATGATCAGTGATACCAGCGCCTTAGTCCCACACCAAATTGTAAGAGAGAATAACTGAGTCACCGTTGAACGGCGCTGTCAAAGAGAGCCAGTTCACCATGATTTCTTGACCGTCTGAGCTAACGTCACGAGTAGGCATAATCATCTTATGAGGTACTGTTCTAAGCCATACTCCGGTAGTGTTGATGTCCGAATAGTCGCCCGGACCGTAAGAGTTATACGCCCTAGCTCGAGCAACTATCAACTAACCTTATGTGTAGAGATAAGGCGCTGCTTCTAAGACATTCATTGGAATCAGGCAATTCTAAATCAAAAGGTTGAGACCATCACATGTTGTTGTGTACTCTGTAAAAGAAGTTTGAGTTGTGTCTGAAATCTCAATCTAGTACTTTGTGATAGGGTCACCTTAAATGTCTGGCTCCAACCATGTAATCTTAAGATCTCCAGCAAATGCATCTACTTCGAATTTTAAAATTTACATCTTTGCCGGTATAGTAGCAGCTTAAATCAATGTGTATGCTGAGTAAGGACCCCAACCCCAGATGTTCTTCGCTCGTACCCTAAATCTGTACAATTGACCAACTGTCACACCGTTTGTTGAAAGGAAGCTGGTGGCTACTGAATTGGCCACAAATCCAACCAAGCTAGAATAAACTAATCCACTAGACCCAGCATCCCACTCTAAGTTATAAGAAAGAACGCTGGAGTCACCATTCTAGGGACTAGTAAGGGCTATCCATTAAATATGGATCTACTTAGTGTTAGTCAAAATGCCTCTAGTTGGCGCGGCTAGCTATAAAGGTTCGGTCTGGATCAAAGAGCCGCTAATATTTGCATAAGATAGAGAGCTCCATCCACGTGAGTTGTACGCTTGCACTATTGCGACAACGAGCTGTCCTTATATTAACAAGTATGGAGGCTGACGTAGGACTTCAATCACAGGTACATCGCATCGTAGCAAGTTCACCACTGACTAGTCAGAGCCGTCACAATACTGGATATTTTCTATATAATTACCATTTGCAAGAGAGTCCTGAATCATGATACGGTACTTAGTTATCGTCTTAAAATTGGATGCTGGTCGTTGCCACGATATTCTAATAGACATATTTACCAACTAAGTCACTACTGGGTCTGGTTGATCTGGCCATTATGCAGCTTGAAATTGGACTACTGCTGAATACAAAACAGACCACCCGTGGACATTTCTCGCTCTTAACCTAAAGCTATAATACTATCCTCCTACTAGTCCCGTCTTAGTGAATGTTGTAGCAATAGTAAGTGCGCCATCTTGGCCCGCAAGGTCACTCCAAAAGATGCTATTTGAGCCTGAATCCCATTGTAGGTTGTATGAGGTAATTACCGATCCGCCCGTACTTGCATTCGGCATGGTAACCCAGTCAACTTTAATACTTGTTAGGGTAGAGAGGGAGCTATCTAGAGTTGGACTTTATGGGGCTTGAGGTTCTGTTTATATGTAGGCACCACTAGTGTTGCTTTCGCTATATGCTCCATATCCCCATATATTTCTCGCACGTGCTCTGGCAACTACTAGATCGTTATATTGAAGAGAAAATGGAGTTGCACGTAGTATTGACAGCGGAATGAAGCACTTTAATTAACTCTTAATTGTGTCAGACTGACCATCACAGTTTATAACTTCCTCTGCCCAGGTTTTCATATCTTTAGACATCACCTGAACTTAGTAGCCAATTATAGCCTCGCTATTGGTATATGGTTCAATCCATGCAAGCTTGACTTTTGTTGGGTCAAACGATATATCGAAAGATGTTGCTAGGGTAAACATTTATGACGGTATTCCTGAAGCCTTAATCACAGATGATGGATCGGAGAATAGTGTCGACCATCCGTAAACGTTTCTAGCCCTGATTCTGAATTAGTAAGATGTACCCTTCATTATATTGTCTGTCAAAAGGAATGTTAACTAAGTGTAGTCGCTAGAATACCCAACTAAGTCACTCCAAAGACTTGCGCCTTAATCATACTGCAAGTTGTAGCTTAAAATTATTGAGCCACCTGTCTCTTATAGTGTCGTAGGCGCTGTCCATTCGACTTAGATCTAAGTTTCGGAGGTAGCTGCTCCTCTTTTAATGCTACTTTAATTCATTTATTAGGGGATCCATCTTGCATCTGCCACGCTATCGCTGCTCAGTGACGGAGTTTCTGAGTAGCCTTTTTCGTTATGAGCTGTAATTCTGACAATGATTGGCAATCCAATCGTATAGTTAAGAACGTTTGAGATGAACTTTGACATTGGGACAGAGCATGTTCTACTTAATACTATTGTTACTAGTTGTCCGTTGCAATAGTCAAGAATTTCGACCCACTGAGCTAGGTTAGCTTGGTTTTGGAACTCTATAACATATTTTTCGATTGAGCTGCCTCTATGCAGTGGTGCTATCCAAGTTATAAGTACATTTCCAGTGCTTAGTTCAATCGAAGTTGAAGGCTTGGCTACTACTGTTGGCCATGTGCTTGCTCTAATTGAAACGATCTGAGACCACTGGCCCCAGCCCCACTTGTTTCGTGCTCTGACCTTGAACTTGTAGTTGACTGCAGATGATATGCCGCTCGACACGATGTAGCTTGTTTAAAGGTAATCTGTGATCTCACCTATCAAGTCGTACCAATGAAGACCAAAGTTTCCTTAGTCCCATTACAAGTTATATGAGAAAAT
>Ga0194130_10009512_pt1 | contig 9995 bp, 10 predicted proteins | sample TA2KigsurfametaG_FD_160084 | JGI IMG/M metagenome (GOLD analysis project Ga0194130, IMG submission 160084) | Freshwater microbial communities from Lake Tanganyika, Tanzania - TA2015050 Kigoma 12 surface | ecosystem: Environmental > Aquatic > Freshwater > Lake | place: Tanzania: Lake Tanganyika... | reverse complement strand
CTGGATCAAGCTCAATGTTCCGTGGACAGTCCTATGCGCTTGAAGGAATTCAGTTTAGGATCCCCGGGGAACCATTTATCGGTGAGAAGGCACCTGCGGCTTCAATTCACTTCATTCACAAGCTGGAGAGCCGGTTTTTCATTATCTCAGTCACGATTGAGATTGACGACAACGCTGCAAGTAAGCCCGCAATCACCAATCTATTGAGTCGCTTCCCTTTTGATGCGAGCGATCTATTAAATTGGAACGGATTGGTGTTTGACCCTCAAAGCTTGCTTCCTTTGCAACTTCGATCAGGGGTTCTGTTTTCAGGTTCGCTCTCCTATCCCCCATGTACAGAGTCAGTTCTTTGGCTGCTTGCCCAACCGTCCATATTGCTTCCGACCGCTCAGTGGATCGAACTTTCGAGATTGTTAGGGGTTGGCGCAAGGCCGCTTCAGCCCATAAACGGTAGGCCAGTTTTGAACATTCATAGCGTCAAGCCATAGCTCGCGACTGTCGTCGGCATTATTTGCCGCCTTTTGTATGGTCTTAGGCATCGATTGCCGTTTTGATGGCCAATGGGGTTCCTTTCAAGAAGTTTAGGCCGTTGAAACTCTCTAGGAGGACCGTTCGTCGGCTTGGCACGAGGCTTGCTCGCATTAGTGCTGGTTAAGTGTTGGAGTGTTGCCTAATGAATCTGGTTCCCGAGTTCGATCCCTTGTACTTTTCCGAAGCTGCGCTGCGTATGCGAAGCTACAGGCAGCAGATTCTTGCCTCCAATTTGGCGAATGTCGACACGCCGGGATACAAGTCGCGAGATGTGCTGTTTTCGCAGGCGTTGCGTGAGCAACTCGAGGGTACTGCTTACTCGAACGCTCTGCCTTTGGCTGCAACAAGTGACAGGCATTATCGGATAGGCGGATCTCTTCCTGGTGCGCCCGCGCTCCTCTACCGAATGCCTATGCAGCCTTCCTTGGATGGCAATACTGTCGATGTAGAGACTGAGCGTTCCCATTTTGCAGATAATGCCATCCGCACCGAGGCCGCCATGACGATGCTCAATAGCGTCATCGCCTCACGACGGATGGCGCTAACTGGCAATCAATAGGTTCGAGATCAATTATGAGCTTAATGCGTAGTTTTCAGGTCGCCTCTACGGCACTCTCATCCCAGTCATTGAGGATGAACGCTCTAGCGTCCAACCTTGCTAATGCGGAGTCGGTTGCAGGACCAGATGGTCAGCCCTACCGACCAAGGCATGTTGTTTTCCGGCCTGCGCCCATACTAGGCGAAGTCGCTGCTGGCGTGGAGGTTGCAGCTGTTCACGAGGATATGCGAGCTGGTCCCAAAGTTTATAAACCAGGCCATCCGAGCGCTGACGTTAATGGTTACATACAGATGCCGAATGTTAATCCTGTTGAAGTTATGGTTGATATGGTTTCCGCCTCCCGCAGTTATCAGATGAATGTTGAGGTGATGAATACAAGTAAGCAGTTGATGCTGAAAATGCTCGATCTTGGAAGGGGTTAATAAATGGCTACATCAACAGGAAATCTCGGGCTCATTCCACGCTACGATCCGGCGACCGCCAATCAAGTCAAGACTTCCAATACAAACATTGGTAGTAGCGCCGAAGAGATTCAAAACAACTTCATGAAGATGCTGGTGGCGCAAATGCAAAACCAGAACCCACTCAATCCGATGGATAACGCTCAGTTTGCATCCCAGTTGGCTCAAATGAGTCAATTGCAAGGGATTGAGAACATGCGCGCCTCAATCGATAGCTTTGTGAAGCAGGTTGCGAGTGGCCGTTTGCTTGACCAGTCAGCAATGATTGGCAAGGAGGTTCTTGCTGCGGCTTCGACGGTAGTTTGGGACGGCTCAAGTCCGGTAAATTTTTCGGTCAATGCAGATGCGGTGCTATCAAACGCCAGGTTAAGAATTACAGCTTACGACGGCAGCATTGTCGATGAGGTCTCGTTGGGTAGCCTTGGTCCGGATATTAAGTCACTAAGTTGGGACGGGAATACGAAAGAAGGACAGTCGGCGTTGACAGGAAGTTACCGGATTTCAGTTGAAGGCCTAACCTTCGATGGAAAGACCGCCAAGGGCAATGTGTTAACAAGTGCCACGGTTCAAAGTGTGCAAAGAGCCGGGTCTGCTGTGCAGGTCCAACTTAATGATGGTCGCGTGGTCAACGATACACAAATTATGCAAATTGGTACGATCGAGCGATCAGCCTCTGGTGCATAAGTGGTTGACATAATTTTATAAGTTACAGATTGGTATTGGTTCTTAGGAGATTGGGCTCATGTCAAGCGGATTTTCAATTGGTCTAAATGCTTTGCAAGCAAACTCGGGTGCAATCGAGGTTGCTAGCAAGAATATTGCTGCTTCGAATGTCAGTGGTTACAAAGCTTCGGAGTATTTGTTCCAGGAGGCGCTAACCAGATCGCTACAGCCGAGTTCGTCGGGCAGGTTTGGAGCAACTGGGACCGGGGGAGTTACCAGAAGAACCTACGCTGCTGGCTCGACCAAGTATTCTGCCTCTCCGCTAGATATGTCGATTAATGGCGATGGGATGTTTGTCGTAGGCCTATTCAAGGAGCCTTCGCCTGAGAAGACCTTCTACACCCGGAGTGGACAATTCTTAACTGACAAAGAGGGGAATATCGTAAGTTCAAGTGGTCTATATCTTTACGGATATCAACCCAACTCAGACTTTACGAATGTTACGGACCAAATCGGACCTCTTAAGGAACCTGCTTCCCCAATGCCTCCGAACAGAACGACAAGCGCATTTCTTTCCGTGAATCTTGATGCAAGAACAAATATTGTCGACGAGAAGCGCGCCAAGGCCGGAGGCGAGGTAACAAATATCCTAAATACCGACGATCCAACAACATACACGCACATTCAGCAGTTTTCTCTCTACGATAAGCTTGGCCAACAACATTCCGTTACGATGTATTTTAGGCGGGTAGAGCCAAGAATATTTGATGTTTACGTCAATGTTGACGGCCAAGTTTTTGCTCCTAAGTCGACTGGCGATACGATTTCAATCCAGATGCCGAATGCCGATACGAACAATCCTGAAGATGAGTTAGATGCGACGACAACAACGGGAAAGAAAGGTCCTGAAGCGGTTGCTCGATTCGGTTTCGTCGAGGGTAGACTAGTCAAAGTTGGTCCGACCGTTGCGGATGCTGACTTAGATGCTTTAGATCCCATGTCAGCCCAGGGACTGCTTTTGTCTTTCGAGGTCAAAAAGCCAACAAATGCCCTAAAGCCTCGCGATCCTTCTCTAATGGTGAGCGATGATATAAACTTTAAGATAGATTTTGCTGGTACCACGTGCTTTGCTTCCGCTTTCGAAGTTAAAAAGGTCGAGCAGGACGGCTACTCTGCAGGATCGTTGACAGGGCTGTCAGTCGACGATAAGGGTATTTTGCGAGGGCAGTTTACAAACGGGCGAACTCTTGTTGCGGGTGCGATTCAACTGGCAACGTTCAAGGGACTAGGGGGGTTGAGAGAGGTATCGAACAATACCTACGAGTCTACATCTCAGTCCGGTGATCCGATTACAGGACGCGCCGCAGACAGTATTTTTGGGAGTATTCGATCAAACTCCGTAGAAGAAGCTAATACTGATATGGCTGGCGAGTTGGTGCGTTTGATGGTTCAACAACGTAACTATCAGGCTAACGCGCAGTCGATTAGAACCCAGGTCGAAATTCTGTCGGTCACTATCGACGTGACACGTTAATGGACCGGATGGTTTTTGCTGCCATGACCGGCGCCCGTGCGGCGCTAGGTCAAATGGCTGTTACCGCGAACAACCTCGCCAACGCTAGTACGCCTGGTTTTCGAGAGCAAGTCGCTGCCTTCAGAGCCGTTCCGATGGGAGGTGACGGAGCAAATACTCGTGCGTTCGTGCTTGATACAACGCCTGGTTCTAACTTCCAGGCGGGCCCATTTGAGTCAACAGGCAATCCTTTTGACGTAGCCCTGCAGGGTGACGGTTTTTTCGTGGTTCGACGGCCTGATGGAAGAGAGGCCCTCTCAAGAGCAGGTAATTTTCGTAGCAATACTGCCGGGGAATTAATTACCGCTAGTGGTTTACCTGTTCTTGGGGAATCAGGACCGATCGTAATTCCCCCTAACAGCTCGGCGCCCCAAATTGGCGACGATGGCACGGTAGTTGTTTTCGATGGGACGTCGCCTCAGCCCCAAATTCTCGGTAAGTTGCGGTTGGTTAAGCCTGATCCGAAAAGCCTTAGCAGGGCAGGTGACGGCTTATTTGACGTTTCGAATGTTCAATCGCTCACCTCAGATCCGTCGATTGCAGCAAAACAAGGCTTTGTAGAGGCATCAAACGTTAGCGTCGCCGCAGCGATGGTTGCACTTGTTGCTCAACAACGATTGTTTGATTTAAACGTGAAAATGATTCAGAACGCCGATGCTAATGCTAGATCGGCGAATGGGATTATGACTTTAAGTAGAGGCTAGTAAATGATTCGTTCACTCTGGGTTGCAAAGACCGGCATGGATGTTAACCAGGCCAACCTTGACGTTATTGCTCATAATTTGGCAAACGCGTCGACGGTATCGTTCAAGCGGGTTAAGCCGAATTTTGAAGATTTACTCTATCAGACAGTTAGGGCGCCGGGTTCCCAGACCTCAGAGCAGACATTGTCGCCAACAGGCTTGCAGTTTGGTAGTGGCGCGCGTATATTGGGCACGACTCGGGTGCTAAATCAAGGTGCGCTTTCGCAAACAGGGAACGGCTTGGATGTAGCAATCAACGGAAACGGTTACTTCCAAATCAACTTGCCCACTGGGGTTGCTGCCTATACTCGCGACGGCAACTTTACCCAGGATAACCAAGGCCAGCTTACCAACATGGCTGGCTATGTTGTCGCTCCTGGAATTACTATCCCCGATGGCGCTGAGGCTGTGACAATTTCAGAGTTTGGTCAGATCACTGCGAAAGTCAATGGAACTTCACAACAACTTGGGCAATTGCAAATTGTCAATTTCGTCAATCCTGCGGGTCTTGAGTCGATTGGTGGGAATTTGTATGTTGAAAGCGTTGCGTCTGGAAGCCCAACGCAAGGTACCCCTGGACAAAATGGTTTGGGTGTTCTCAAGCAGGGCTACGTTGAACAGTCCAATGTTAGCGTCGCTGAGGAACTAATTAACATGATTAAAGCGCAGCGAGGCTACGATGTGAACACGCGAGTTGTGCGTGCATCGGATGAGGTGCTGCAACGCCTCGCTCAGGTTTAACTTATGGGCAGGAACCTTCGCTTACTTACTTGTTTGGGCGGTTTGGTGATTTTGTCAGCCTGTGCAACCGCAAACCAAAGTATTCAGTCTTCTCCGCCTGTTGTTAGAGCTAAGCCCCTCGCGTCGACGCCGGCATCTCAGGGCAGTTTGTTTCCCGCGTCTTTAGGCACGGGTGCCCCAAGGCCTTTGTTCGAGGATCGTCGTGCACGTGCTGTAGGTGATATTTTGCAAGTAGTGTTGAAGGAAAGTACGGCAGCAAATCGATCGGTAGGTAACCAAGCATCACGCGATTCAACCGTCGAACTAAGTGTTGAACCAGCAGCACCGGGGACGAGTCCATTGGGTAACGCCCTGAAGGGTGCGAACCTTAACGCGGGTGCAAAGATAGACTTTCAGGGTGCTGGCGCTTCAAGCGCACGGAATGCATTCACGGGGGTGATGATGGTGATGGTTACTCAAGTACTAACGAATGGCAACTTAGTTGTTTCGGGCGAGAAACAGATTGCGATAGGTGGTGAAGAGGAAGTAATTCGTTTCTCAGGGATTATCAACCCTTCGGACCTAACAAACAACTCGGTTCTTTCCACGCAAGTCGCTGATGCACGTCTCGAATATCGGGGACGTGGAATGGGGGATGATGCGACACGTCCTGGATGGTTGGCGCGTGGCCTGATGAAAGCTTGGCCTTTTTAGTGTGGGCCAAATGATGAAATCCACTGTTTACCGACCGATGCTTTTCTGGCTGTTCTTTGTGCTGCTCGCTCTTGGGTTTGGGACTGTCCAAGCCGCAAAATTACGCGATATTAGTTCTATTGCTGGCGTTCGTAGCAATCAGTTAATCGGATATGGTTTGGTGGTAGGTTTGGACGGTTCTGGGGATCAGACGACACAAACGCCTTTCACACTTCAGACGACTCTTTCTCTCCTCCAAGCACTTGGGGTCAAGATGCCTGAAGGACAGAGAGTGCAACTCCGAAACACGGCTGCCGTAATGGTAACCGCATCCTTACCACCGTTTGCAAGGCCAGGACAGAATCTCGACGTAACGGTTTCTTCTATAGGTAACGCGAAGACATTACGTGGGGGTATGCTTTTACTCACGCCATTGCGGGCTGCCGATGGTCAAGTTTATGCAATGGCGCAGGGCTCGGTCTTGGTCCCAGGGGCGGGCGCCGGTGGTGGAGGGGCCGCGGTTCTTGTGAACCACCAGTCAGTGGGTCGCGTTCCTGCGGGAGGGTTAGTCGAGCGAGCGGTGCCACAAAGTATCGAAGAAGATCTGATGCAAGTCGACCTTTACAGAGCGGACTTTGGTCAAATGCAGAAGGTTGTTGAGGCGATAAGCCGAAGATTTGGCCCCAACGTTGCCGTTCCGCTCGACAGTAGAGCAATTCAGGTTCGGTTACCACAGTCTCAACTCGATAGGGTCAAATTTGTTGCTGACCTTGAGTCCTTAATTGTGGATTCAGTCGAAGAGGTCCCTCGGGTAATCATCAACTCTAGAACGGGTTCAGTGGTGATGAATCAGGGCGTTCGACTAGACCCTGTTGCTGTTGCGCATGGCAATTTAACCGTGAAGATAAGCAGAGAAACTCAGGTGAGTCAGCCTGCCCCGTTTTCACAAGGGCAAACAGCGGCGACCCAGAAGGCTAACGTCGACGTTAGCATTGGGCCGGGATCTTTAGGGGCACTGCCCAAAGGTGCCTCTCTCGAAGAGGTTGTTCGCGCTCTCAATCTTCTCGGTGCGAATGCACAAGACTTGGTCGCGATCCTGCAGGCTATGAAAGCTGCTGGAGCACTAAAGGCCGAGCTTGAGTTGATCTAATGACTACTCCACCAGCCTTTGATCCTTGGGTAGCCGCGCTCGGTGTAAAGACTAGTGCCGTTGAATCAAAAGCCTCGGCAAAGCAGGCAGCGCAGCAGTTTGAGGCCTTACTTATAAGGCAATTCCTTGCGAATTCTCGGTCAACCTCTTGGCTCAATGATCAGCAGGAATCAGAGTCGGGTTGGCGTGAAATCGCCGATGATTCGTTGGCTGGTTATCTCGTAAAGTCGGGTGGTTTAGGGCTTAGCAAGCAAGTTGAGTCTCTAATTCATCAGGCAGAGCGGTCCCGTTCTAATCAAATTGATTCAAACCATGTGACCTCTGCACGAGTCAAACCTACGGGGCAGTCACTTAATGCTTTGAATATATCGTCCGTTAATGCCAATGGTGCGAGATTAAATGGGCTCGCTGCAAGTTTTTTCGAAACGAAGTAAGGCGTAAGCGAGAGGATTAATGGGTACAGGAATTACAACGATCAACAGTCTCGGGCTTGCGGGTTTGCAGACTGCCCAGACCGGGATGGCTAACGTCGCTACAAACGTATCTGGCGCTTCAGTCGAAGGCTTTCACCGTCGTGAAGTTCATCCGTTGATGAATTCCGCCTCAACTAATCCACTAGTGCAGGGCGGTACAGTTATTATCGATTCGGTCGTTAGGTCTTATTCGGCTCTTGTAACCTCGCAGTACCTAGCGAATCATGCCAAGGTCAGGGAAGCCGCGTCGATGAATAACGCTGCCCAAATCATGGACCGCATGTTGGTCGACGAGTCAAGCGGTTTGACTGAAGTGTTCAATAGTTTTTTTACCGCGGCATCGGATTTGTCTGCGGATCCGGCTTCAGGAACTGCCAGGACAGCTTTCGCTACCACTTCAGTAGAACTCACCGACCGTATCCGAAATTTGGCGGCAACGGTAGAGGAGACAAGACGTCAGGCACTGTTTCAAATGTCAGGTGTCATTGATGCGATTAACGATAAAGCAGCAGCACTGTCACGTGTAAACCTTTTGATCCAAGCATCCTCCGCTTACGGCAAACCATTGCCTTCAGCCGACCTCCTTGATGAGAGAGATCGCTTAAGCGGAGCACTTACAGACCTTGTCGGGGCAACTATCGAGACTTCTGATATTGGGCAAGCTACATTGCGCTTCGACGGGGTAATGCTCGTGGAAGGTGGACAGGCTTCCCGCCTTGCTGTTAGTCGCGACAAAGATGGTTTACCTACGGGATTGATTCAGGTTGCCTTGCCGAAAGGCGAGGCGAGCAGAAATACATCTTTTTCTGCCGTTGCGGCGCTCAGGGGAGCCGTTGTAGGGGGAGAGTTTGGCGGATTAATGCGTTATGCTGACGGTGCTGAGCAGTGGCTAAAGGATCTGGATGAGCTAGCTCTATCTTTTGTTCGCTTCGGCGATCCTTCGAAATCCAACAACGGCTCAACGCCAGTCTCATGGTTCACCCGGGAGACAGGCACCAATGAAACACTTAAGCCTCTCGGCGAATACGACCTGGATGGACAGTTCTTTAGCGGAATGTTCAGGGTCGATCTCTCAAACTACGTAGCTGACGGTGAGCTTGAGGCGAATTCGGCGGTACGGAGTTTGCGACCCTCCCTGACCTTTCGATCCAACATGGATGTTGGTTCCAAGGTTCCATGGTCGACTGATTCAGATCCAAATTCAAGTGTTGACCAGTCTCTCGTGATGACTGTTGCTGGTGGTCGTTCACCACTAATGCGAGAGTGGTCCGACTGGGTGTCTGGCGTTAGCAGCGATTTATCAAAATGGCGTGCAGAGGAGGCCTCATTTACTGCGGTTCATGAGTCACTTAATGAGCAGCAAGAACAAATTTCCGGCGTGGACTTAGATCAGGAAGCGACCGACCTGCTTCGCTTCCAACAGATCTATCAAGCAAATAGCTCAGTAATTCAAGCAGCGATGCGGATGTTTGATGTGTTGATCAGTACCACTGGGCGATAGCGTTCCAGGACAGGGGCCAAAGTATGCGAACGACCATAGCAAATAGATTCAGTGAATCACTTACTTCGATTCAGAGACATGCTAGGCAATTAGCTGACGAGCAAGTGCGTCTCAGCGGCGGAACCAGATTGCTTAGGGCATCAGATTCACCTCTGACGATGGGCAAGGCGGTGGATCTTAGAACTACGGAGGCACAGCTTGATGCGTTAGCACGGCTTCAGTCCGCAGCAGCTAACCGAATGGCAGAAACGGAGTCCGCACTGAGAGATGCTGGTAAGGTGCTTGATGATTTTCATCAGCTGTATGCGATGACTCAGAACGCTTCGATCGGTCCTAAGCAACTAGAAGGGCTTTCGAGTCAGGCGGTAGTTCTCCAGGAGGAACTCAAGCAAATACTTTCTCGCGCTGATGCGACCGGGTACCGAATTTTTAACACGAGCGACCTGAAGGTCATTGTTGATGGTGGCACCGCTGGCGTTGCGCCTGTGTCTATAAATACGATCGGAAGGCTCTCGGGGTTGTCGATGCTAAACCCAGGTGCAAACGTGCCCAGTGATGAAGTTTCGGACAACTCGCAATTGAACAATGCAGTGAACGCACTGGTTTACAGTGAGGACAGCGTTTTAAATCGGTTTGTAGATTCGTTGCGCAAGGGTGTTAGGCCTAGTTTAGCTAACAACGAATTCCGCAATGCTGCTGACGAAATGATTCAACAACAAATACGCGTAGGCGCTGCCCAAGCCCGCGTCGATCGCTCCGTTCAGCGAACTGACGATCTTAAGCTTTCAGTATCGTCGGCTCTTTCAAACGAAGTCGATACTGATTTTGCTCAATCAACGATGGAAGTGCAGAAAGCGAAAGCCTTATTGGAGGCGGCGCAGTCGATCACAGCCACAATCGGTTCCATGAATTTATTTCAAAAGCTTGG
>Ga0194130_10009511_pt1 | contig 9995 bp, 1 predicted proteins | sample TA2KigsurfametaG_FD_160084 | JGI IMG/M metagenome (GOLD analysis project Ga0194130, IMG submission 160084) | Freshwater microbial communities from Lake Tanganyika, Tanzania - TA2015050 Kigoma 12 surface | ecosystem: Environmental > Aquatic > Freshwater > Lake | place: Tanzania: Lake Tanganyika... | reverse complement strand
CACGTCTCATTACACCTCCATATGAGATCTGCCCTATCACGAAAGTGGTAAAAGGGTCTCGATTGAAACCGTTTATCGACGATGTATTCCTCAAATCTATGCATGCTGCTGGACTCATCAAAATGGTCGAACTCTTTTTTGAATTTTGCCTCGACCATAATCTTATATTGAGTCGGAAAAAGGCAATAATTATGAAAAAAAGATTACGAACGTTGGGTTTTGTAGTAAGTAAAGAAGGAAAACACCTTGACCCTTCTCGTATCATCGCATTGCTGGAAGCACCATTGCCTCGCAGCAAAGAAACTCTCCACTCAATGCTGAGCTCCTACACATTCATCCGGATGTTCATCCCGAACTTCGCACTTATAGCATCACCTCTGTACGAAGCAACCAAAGGGATCATCTGGAAGGGAAAATTTTCGGGCAAAGCACAAGGAACCCGAGAAGTGGATCCCACATTTGTTTGGACCGACGAGATGACAAGAGCTTATAACCAACTTCGAGCAGCGCTTCTAGAAGCGCCGATTTTGGTGACTCCAGATTGGAGGTTCCCATTATTCTTGTCAGTAGACGCCAGCCTCAGAGGGGAAGGATGGGTATTATGGCAAATCATTGTCACCCAAGATGGAACAAAAGTGGCAGTAGCCATTCTATACGGATCTAAAAAATACACGGACACGGAAAGAAAATGGGAAACAACTCGCCAGGAAGCGACTGCAATCCGCAGCGCACTCCAAGATGTCGAGGAATATGTCTTCGGACAACATTTTTACCTGTTCTCAGATCATTTGAACCTGCGGTTCATGCATAACTCAGTCAACAGAGCAGTACTGCGAATGCGGGACTACCTGTCACAATTTAACATGACAGTAGTACACTGCCCTGGAGCATGGAACAACGCAGATGCAGTCTCCAGACTCGAGACCGAAGAATTGCCTATAACACTAGGGCAAAATCTCAATTCAGCCACGGTAGCAACCCTGCAAGAAAGAGATCTTTGGATCAGCCGTGGAACAGATACAAGTGATACATATCTCGAAGAGGATTGCCATGTTATACATGTCAGTAAAGCATGGGAAACCGATTCTTCAGAGAAAGCGAATGTCCTTTGTAGTGAAATCCGACTCGAAGGAAACCACCATTGCAACGTAGTATGCAAAGATGCTGCGTGCTTTTTATGCAATCGCGATCATATCATTGAATCATACGAAGAAGATTCTACCGAAGACTTCGAACAAGTAGCCCAAGCGCTAAACACTATATCTAATGTTCCTCATGACGAGACAGACGAGTGGTTCGAAGGAGATCGCATCGAAATCCTCCAACAATTGATGCGACGATTGGGCTGCGAATTCGATAAGTCACATCTACAGGATTTGAGAAACGCAGCGCTGCAGTGGAACAAAAGTCCCACTTTCTACACATCCACCCACGACCAAGATCTTATAGACGAACAAGACCAAGAAGATCTAGAATGGTGCGAGCCATTTGATAGATCGACTACTACCCTGCTAACACAAAGCAAAACAACCGACGAAACGGTCAAAGTGACAGCGCTTTTAGGCTGGGTAGGATGTAAAACACCCAGAGTCACCCAAACTACCCCAGCCGATTTCAGAATGGCCCAAATAAAGGTGCCGGACGACGCTGACTTTAAAGCAGTCCACAATGATATATCCGGCCACCATGGTCTGGATTTCAGCTACAGAAAACTGCTGAAGCTGTGCGGTTCCAAATGGGCCAACGAACGAGGAGAAGCGACTAAAGTCAAACAACTCCTCAAAGTATATATAGATGGTTGTCCGACTTGTCAAAAACTCAGAGGACTTCGCGAAAAGATAAAGTGTAAACACTCATTTATTATCTCTCGACCTTTCCTTGAAGTATCTTATGATTTTATTGTATTCAAAAGACCAGACAAACACGGAAACCAATACATTTTAGCGGCAATAGACAATTTTCTAAAACTTGTTGAACTCAAAGCCGTAAAACACAGAGACGCAGAGACTGTAGCCCAGTTCCTGTTGGAAATATCCTCTAGGTTTGGCCATTGTGCCAGACTTCGATCCGATAACGAAGCTTCCTTCGTGGGTCTCATTATCAGCAAACTCAACGAAGTAAGAGGCACCGAGTCATCCCCCTGTGTGCCATACCGTCCCGAAGCAAATAGCATCATAGAGAGGCAGAATGCAATAATCATGTTCCACCTTACTGCCCTCATACAAGGATGCAATCTGGGACCTCAGACCAAAATAGGGTGGTCAGAACTTATCCCCACCGTGTTTTCAATTGTGAATAACACACCGAAGAACCCCCTGGGTATATCACCACTTTCTATGGTCTATGGCGTATTCGCAAATTACGACAGACCGCTTATACCGCCCTCAGCCAACATCCCAGGGTCCGAATCAAACCCTATGGACTATGTCGACATTCTCATGCAATGGCAAAACAAGCTGTTGGACTTGGCTGAAGAAATACAAAGCAACCATTTTCAGAAATTAGAAAAGCGCTTCAATGGTGCAAACAGACAACGCCAGTTTAACCAAGGAGATTTTGTCCTCCAATTGAAAAACTCAACAGGGATTTCAGGGAAACCCAGTTGCAGATGGATAGGACCATTCCTTGTAATGGAAAGAAGAGAGAACGACCCAACACATCCAGTTCTCGACCTCATGAACCTCACAGACATGACGTTGAAAGAAGCTGCAGCTGATGACTGCCGGCAGTTCAACACATCATGGTTTGAGGAAGATTCGATGATGCACGAACTAAAGAAAATCGCAGCACTGGACCTAGACGAATTCGTAGTTGAAAAGATTCTCAACCACAAACCGGCAGGAGATAGCCGGACACAACCGCTATCCAAGTACCATTTCCTCGTGAAATGGGAAGATTTCGACGAACCCACCTGGGAACCATACTCTGGTGTCAAAAATCTAGAGCCGCTAGATGACTACAGTGTAGCAAATCCTGGGCTGAAAATCCCAATATCCAAATAAACTCTTCCATACAAATCCTTGTTTCCATACAACCACAAATTTACTCCATTTTCAAAACGCTCATTTCAATTAAGGGAGAAAAGCCAATCACTGCGGTGATTGCCGGCAAGCCTGATCAACTTGTCGAAACCACCTTTGTGCTTAATGGTTCCTAAAGCAACCATGGAGGGGGTGTGACAAGGTGGTATTTAGGGTAGAGACAATACTCTATGAACTACACCCGATGGATGGAAAAGAGAACGGATATTCAGTAAAGATGGCTACCCTTAGCCCAATAAAAAACCTGGAAAACATTCTAAGGTAGAATCTTACAACGACTCGAGCAACTAAGAATAATAGCGAATTCATCTAGTGAAATCTACAAAATAACTCAGTCGTCGGGCCTAGCTAGGACCTAGCGTTCACTAGGTCCCAGAAATACAAAGCCCAAAGACGACTGTATGACAACTCCTCACTCCTTGTGAGATACCAAGAGGTTGTTACGCCAAGAGTAATCGACTCTATCGATTCTCCGAAAAATGCCGATCCTAACTGAATGCGGTAGAGAAGTCGAACAGCAAGTGCAACCACGATACCCCTAGACGATGTGACATGAGACACCATCCTCGAAAGGTCACTTCGAGAATAATACTGCTGACTCCGAATAATGACAGTAGATCAGCACTTCTGAAGACCCCTCGGATTCACAAGTCACGCGAAGAGCCACACCATTGAGGTGGCTCCAACGACATGTTTGCAGCGCGACGACCGGCCGGCCGGCTCCACCGGCCGCCCGACACCGTCCGCCCATCGGGAGCCAGCGGCCCTATAGATTGTGCTTAAACGTAACCTTGTGAAATAGAGTAAACTAAGAACGTCTCAGAAATATTTCTTTGGATCGCTCTAAGATGCCTCCGCGTCGTACACCGCGAAGGTCACCATCACCCAGTCCATCGCCCCCGCCGACCAGGACCCCCGTTGTCCCTGTGCCAACTTTCCGCACCCTGACGGCTCCATCGGGAAGTGGAGCTGTCGCTCTCGTTCGCGGATCCCCATCTCAACCGACTTCAGGCGCTGCGTCGTCTCAATCCGCCGATTTCGCTCTCAACACAGTCTCTCAACCGACTTCAGCCGCTGCGTTGCTTCAATCTGCTGATCTCGCTCCCGAGCCTACATCTCAGCAGATTGCTGACCAGCAAACATCCGCCAATCCATCAGCTGATCTCGCTCTCGTTTCCGAACCCAGCTCCGATTCTCGTTTGATTTCTGATCAGCCCGCATCCGTCAATCCTGTTCCCTCATCGGCCGACTCTGATCCCGACGCTCAATCCCAAAACGCTTCGAGTGACGAGGGCAGCGGCGATGACGCCGGCCTCTTGGCTCAAATAAGTGCTGAAGAAGTTGAAAATGAGGACACCCCCAGCACTCAAACTGTGGTGGTGAGCCATTCCCAAAATTCTAACGATAAGGAGGAAGAACGCCTTTCGGCGAACCTCCGAGGCAATCAGCCCAATCCACCAGGGGATGAAAGCCGCTCGGCGAACCCCCAAAGCAATCATCCCACTGAGATTCCTCCGGAATCTGGTGATGGCGGTTTTGAATCTCCAGAAATCGCCAGGCTGAAAGCCGAAATATTGGCTTCGACCAGGCGCATGGAGATTTTGCAGCGAAAACTGCGAGAGACAATGATACCTCCGTCTACAAAGTCTCCACAAATTTTGTACACGGATGATCTCCCCGGTGATAGGGAAAATGTAACAATGAACGATTCTCGTTCTCTCGTTGCCGGTAAACAACAACACAATGTTGATTTTATTGGGGAATCAAACGGGCAGGGCGATGTGCAACAAAAGCAAGATTCTCCCATTATCCTGCTTTCAAGCGGTGAGGATGAAGATGGAAATGCTCCAAGAAAAAGCAAAAACACCGCGGCCATACCTGCAGCGGGAAGACCTGATGCGCCATCAAAGACGCTACAGGGCAAAGCAGTGCCTGTTCCTAGCGTCAGAGGCGAAAAGGATAAGAACAAGAGCGCGAGCAGCGCAAATCCAAACACAGCACTCACCTCAACCATGGTAGTGGCGACAGCTCCCAATGTTGGCCCTGGAGCTGGCGTATGCCATACACGCGCGTTCGATGCAGCAGGGGCGCTCAAAAGGGCGAAAGATACCGGGTGCAACGTACCTGTGCACACCCCACGCCCTAAAGTGAGCGCCGCCGTTGTCGGCACCCCGAGTCACGACGACCACGTCTCATCGCTGGTTAAATTTTGGCCACACGACGATGTAGTGCTGGCACTGGCGCAGACAATGAATGACGACGGGCGCGAGGACCTGCAAGCAGCGCATGAATTCCTCGTTCAACAGCGAGATGCGCGAATCGCGAGAGCCGTGCGAGAAGAATCAAGATGGCAGGAAAAAGAACCTGTCGAAGAAGAAGACACCATCAGGGCAGATGGTGAGCTAGCAGCCATTCTGGGAAGCGCTCCGGGCGCGATAACCGCGGTGCTCCACCTTGTGGACATGCATAAACGCATGAGAAACGGGCACAGCGCAGAACTCGGTCGCACCGCAGCAAACCTTCTTTCCCACCGCCAAGTCCACAATTCGCTGCACCTGAAGCACTTATCGCACGATCTTACCGGGAAGATAGCAACTGCTGTCGTGCACGACTGCCACGAATGTGAGAGCCTGCGAGTGAAAGCAAAGGCAGCGAAAGACGAGGCGGAACAGCTCAAGAAAGCAGCTGAAGACAAAAAAGTCAAGGAGCAAAAGGAAAAGGTGGCAGCAGAGCAACGCAAACAGCGCGCCGCAGCTGAAAAGAAAGAAAGAGAAGAACAAGAAGCCAAAAGGCGGAAGCAAAACCCAACCCCACCTTTGGACGAACTTGACTTCAGCGACGATGAACGCCCAGACACCCAAGAGGACTCAGACAGCGATGATTTCAATTCATCCGAATCCAGATGGGCAAAGCGCCGCAAGGCCGAAGTCTGCGCTCGCTGCGGCAAGGGAGACTTAGGAGGTAAGATGAAAGACCTCTACATATGCGAGGTCTGCGAGAAATGCTTCCACAAACCCTGCGGCTCGCGTTGGGTGAAAGTGACGTCCTCCTCAGCCCCACGCAGCGGCCCCTCCCACAAGTGGAGCTGCCGCCACTGCCACAAACACCTCCCCCAAGCGTGGAAGCTGTACAACGAAACTGAAGGAGAAGAAGAACCGCCTCCGAAGGGAGGGGCAGCAGCCACTCCGATCTCACATCGCGACGGCGCCGCCGCCAAGCCCGCCTCGGCGCCGCCCACGCCGTCCTCACAACAGACGACGGACTCCATATTGTCGGCCATACCCCCTAATGGTCTGCTCAATTCTTCCCTTTTTTCTACCGGAAGTCAGCTCAGTTATAAAATTGACCGGTACTTTGAGTGGAAGCCTACCCCTAGTGACTGGGATCTGAGAAAAACTCACCCGGAATGCGGTTTATCAGAACCAGCTTACAAGAACTGGAAGACTACGAACATCTCCCGCCGAGATGCTTCAGGAAATCCACCCACTCTGGGACCGCTCACTAACGCGATCACACAAGACATGTACGTCAGTGTGGGCAGCGCGCTTCTGAACTTCGACACATTCAAGAAGGGAAGGTCAGCAGCCGAGATCGCAAAGTGGATCAGAGACGATCCCGAATACAAGTGGGTGAAGCAAGTGTCGGATCAGGACCTGCTAAGGCACCTGGATCTGCACTTCAGCATCCTTGACCACGAGCCATTCCTGGCTTTGAAGTTCCCCGGACCATCCCAGGGCTACCCCACCACCACAGAAGATGGCGACACCAACTACTTCGCCACTTCGTTCAGCAACTTCGCTGACAAATGGCTCAGAAGCCTCAAAGACTTGAGGCAAGGAGGTTGGGATGATTCACACAGGGACCTCAAGCAGACGTTCGTGAACGCTCTTGAATCCCAGCCAACCCTCCACCGAGAAGCCTCGACGTACAAGACAGAATCCCACGATTTACTCATCGCTCACCTACGCTCATGGTGCATTGTGAGAGAAAATGAGGTCAACAAGAACGCTCATACTCGTGCTGAGACGGCGGCAGCCAGAAACGGAGACAAATCCCCGAAATCAAAAACCAACAGCTCCGAGAAAAGCTATGAAAGGCAGATCAAGGCGCTCCGGACTGAGCTGACCTCTCTCAAGCAAGGAGGACACGTCTCCGACAAGCCCATCACCGCCCGCATCCCGGCGAGTGTTGACACGAAGACCCAATGGTACTGCCACGGATGCGGCAAGACTTATACCCGTGATAAGTATAGAGGCATCCCTTGCGAAAGGCAGTGCGTCTATTCAGACCACGAGGAGCACAACAAAGATTACAAAAAGGGCAAAGCCTGGCCCATTGAGAAAGCACCCCTCACCTGGGGAACAATTGCTTCCTACCAGGAGAAATACAAGAAAGAAATGCCGGCCATAGGCAAACGGTTCATCGAACTCCGCGCGAAACAAATTTCGCGCAAACGCGAACGCCCCGCCGAAAAGGATGACGCTTGACGGTCAGAGGTCGTTCCGCGTGATTTGTGTCCCCCCGCTCACTCAGTAAACGAGCCCATTGAAAGCAATCACAACACGCGCGCGAACGACCGCAAAGTTTATTTACACGGCACAGCGCCGTTAAGCAATACGCCAGCGCTCGTCGATGAAAACATCGAAGCCACGCCGTCACGCAACACACTAGCGCTCGACGCGAAACACGCCAAACCCATAGCAGGGACGGCGCAGGACGCGCAGCGAGGCAGACAACGAGATGCACCTGGGGAATGTTTAGAAACGGTTGCAAGTAAAACAACCGCAGCGCAACATCGCACTACGCACCCAACACAAAGCCAAGCGACAAACCAACGAGAGAACGAGACGAGTGCAGAACATACGCCTCACTTAACGCAGAACTCCTCTGCGAAACGCGACAGGCCATCACCTGTCAAAAGAGTTAGCTGGCAGTTGGAGCCGCAAAATGCGAGCAACGATGAAACCTCGACACCTCCAAATGCAACAAATCCACAAAACAATGAACAGGCTGATCCAGCAGCGGCTTGTCAGCAGAACTGCAGCCCCCACTCGACAACAAGTCGGCCGCAACATCACGATGCACGCAACAGATCAATTACACCTGATGCAAAGAGAGTGAGGCTCGAACAATTCACAACAACGAGCCCAAATATGAACACACCTGCGCCAGACGCAGACACGGACATGAGCGAGCTGGAAGTGAGAGCACTCGTCAGCAACTCGAGAACGCTGAATAGCGGAATGCTTCAAAAAGACGTGGCGATAGGTACAACCGTCACCAACGCACACCTTGACACCTGCGCAACCCATTGCTTCTTGTCCAATAGGGCCAGCAAGCTGGCCTCAGAGGCGGGGTACACAGCATACGACAGCAAAGTCAAGTACTCCGTCGAGCAAGGAAACCCACTGTGCATCACGTCCAGAGTGCACGTATTGCCATTAGCTATGGTGAGAAACGACGGCACCATCGCCATCTGGGATGCGGTGCTGTTCGTTGTCGCGGATTGCGGCGCTGATATCATTATAGGGTATCCAACCCTGAAGCTCGGAGGAATAGTCGATTACGACCCCCCCACAAGATACGCGCACGCGCTGCAAGCAGCAGCGGGTAGCGCGCCTCCGATCGCATACACAGAGAGCATGGCGCATCAGGTGCTGGCGCAAGGCCGATCACACCAGTACCAGAAGCCTGACCAATTACAACAATTCGAATACGGAAAACCAGTACTGACTTCGTCGCACATCATGAGAACGAAAGCAGAAAACACGGTTGTTCAAAAAAACGATACCAATACGAAAACCGGGAGTAAATCACAAACCCAAACACAAACAAAGGTACCTACCCAAAAAATCAATGAAAAATCGGAAATGTCACAAAATCCGACTCAAGAAAGAAAGGGTGGGGCAACCTCACTGAAACTCAATGAAAAATCAGAAATGTCGCAAAATTCGACTCAAGGACGGAAGGGTCCTACGGCCCTAACTGAATCTGAACCGTATGGGAAAAATCCCCCATTGCCAGAAGAGGTTATGGAAGCCCTCAATCTGTTGAAGAATTTGGCAGAGCAAGACTCAGCCCATGTGCCATACACAGAACCCCAGCTCAAAGAGATTCAAAACAAATTGAGCCACAACAGACCAAAATGGGCTAACTGTCTAAGCCAGCAACACCTGAACGAAGTATCCGACAAAGAGGCGGAACGATTTATAAACGACATGATGGATAAACCAAAATGGCAGAAAAGCATCTTCCAGACGGCCATGCATCTCAACACAGTGTCTGACTTCAAAGAGTTCGAAATACCGCAAAAGCCAGGCAGAGATGATTGGAATCCACCTCAACCTAGACTTTACAAAAATCCAGTCACAAGCAACATAGTTGCAGAATGGTTAAAGACACTTCTTGAGAACTTGAAATGTCGGTTATCCAAAGCCACTCACCCCGCCCCAGTGACGGTGGTGCAGAAACCTCCTCGTGACCCCCGGGTTTGTTTGGATTATCGTAATAGGAATAACAGATCAGAAATTCCGATATATCCCATGCCCGATGTTCACGATTTCTTGGAAGAAGCTGTAGGATACGAACACTACTGCTCCTTCGACATGGCTAAAATGTTTACGCAATTCAGAATCAAAGAGTCAGACAAACACTTGGCAGCTTTCATCACTCCCCAAGGAGTATACGAACCAGAAGTGGTCATGTTTGGTCTGGCAGGAGCCCCTCAACATGCAGTACGCGAAGTAGGAGGAGGCATGGCTGACGACCCACGCACCAATGGCGTTGCGTTTACTGCGTGGGCTATTGAACAGAATAAATCAGGCGTTGTTACACCTCCATATGAGATCTGCCCTATCACGAAAGTGGTAAAAGGGTCTCGATTGAAACCGTTTATCGACGATGTATTCCTCAAATCTATGCATGCTGCTGGACTCATCAAAATGGTCGAACTCT
>Ga0194130_10009510_pt1 | contig 9996 bp, 3 predicted proteins | sample TA2KigsurfametaG_FD_160084 | JGI IMG/M metagenome (GOLD analysis project Ga0194130, IMG submission 160084) | Freshwater microbial communities from Lake Tanganyika, Tanzania - TA2015050 Kigoma 12 surface | ecosystem: Environmental > Aquatic > Freshwater > Lake | place: Tanzania: Lake Tanganyika... | reverse complement strand
AGCATCGACTACGTAGCGGCGTACCTCCAAGGCAAGTTCATCGAGGGCGAGGTCATCTACTGCCACATGCCGCCCGGCTACGTCGAGCTGGACCCCGATGGTATCCCCCGCGTGCTCAAGATCGTCAAGCCTATATACGGCATTCCCCAGGCTGGCCGCCGTCTTCAGCGCCAGATTTTTCCATGGATGAAGGCGCAAGGCCTCAAGCCTCTCGACGACTCCGACCCGTGCGTCTTCGTGCGCGAGGACGACAGCGACGGCGAGATTTTTGTCGTTGGCCTCTACGTGGACAACCTCCAGATCGTGCACTCTGTCGACATCGACGACAAAGGGAACGCGCCTCCGGGCTCCTTCTGCGCCTCGTTCCTCAAGGCACTCAACGAGACCTGGGACGTCATCGATGAGGGCCCGATGGTCGATCTCCTCGGGATCCAAGTGCGCCACAATGCCGACGGCTCGATCACGCTGCATCAGGAGGCCTACATCGACAAGCTGGTGGAGCGCTTCCTCCCGGGCGGCGTGCCTCCTTCGCTGCAGGGCACCTCGCTTCCGTACTCGCGCAACCTTGACAAACACGTCTCGGACGCGGCTGCCTGCACCGGCGTGGACTACCCGCACCTCGTCAAGCCCTTTCAAGAGCGCATCGGCTCCCTCATGTACGCCACAACTTCGACTCGCTGTGACATCGCCTACCCCGTCCACCAGCTCTGCAAGTGTCTCGCTAAGCCCACACCCGAGCTGATGGAGGAGGCCGACCGCGTCATCGCGTACCTCGCGCGCCACCGCTCCGTCGGTATCACCTTTGATCCGGGACCGACCGACCTGCACGCGTTCTCGGACGCTTCATGGGAGGTTCGCAACTCTACCTCGGGCTGGGTCGTCATGTGGGGCAATGCTGCGCTTTCTTGGGGTTCGCGCAAGCAGAAGTGCGTTGCTCTCTCGTCTTGCGAGGCCGAACTTGTCGCACTCTCTGAAGCTACCAAGGACGTTGTCTACTCTCGCAAGTTCGTCACTGGCCTCGACAAGTCCGCGATCCGCGGCCCTACTGATCTCCGCACGGACAACACGGCCGCGCGTCACGTTTCTTACAATCCCGAGCTTCACGACAGGATGAAGCACGTGGCGCGTCGTCACTTCTTCGTGCGCGACATGGTCGAAAACTTTGAGATCAATGTCCCGTTTGTCCCCACGAAGGAGAACGTTGCTGACTTCTTTACCAAGTCCCTCCCAGCGCCGGCTTTCTTCGCCTTTCGCAAGATCCTCATGAACGAGCGCGACCAGGCATCTCCTCCTTCTAAGCTCTCGCCCCTGCTCGTGGGTCTCGCTATGGTCGAGGGGGGGGCGTCCGAAGGAAATGCTTAATACGAGCTTAGGCGAATCGAATGCGGCCCGCTCGGCCGCTTAGTCGGATCGAATGCTCGGCCGTGACCGGGCACTTACCCGTTGGATGGTTCTCACCATCACGTGTTAGTGTGTGCCCCCTGAGTGTGGCCCTTGCCCCTTTGTGGCCCCTGGAGCGTGGCACCGCGCCCCGATTGCCTAATCGGGCGCGAACTTAGAATCGCGATCACTTCCCGCAAGCGCGTGTTTTTCCAGGCGTGAGTCGGGGGTTGTCTGTCTAGAACACCCTTTGCGCACTCCGCGTGCGACGTCTAAGGTTACTCACCACTACTCAAGTAGTCACTCTTTCCCGCGTGGTATCGGTGGTGGTCCGACTACCTCCTGCCCGTCCCACTTCGACCGATCGAAGAATGTCATCGCTATCCGCTGCAACGACGCACGACCCTGAGTCACCGTCAACACCGACCTATCCAAACGGCGAGCCCATCCTCTACACGGGCAACCCCGCCGAGCTCACGGGCATCCTCGAGGCCCTCAACGAGCACTTCGTCAACAACGGCCTTTTCCAACCGCTCCTCACGCACGGCGCGGTCCTTCTGCGCAATGGCAAGGTTGCCGTCGATTCCTTCACTACCGCAACATTCCTCACCGACCCGGACTACGCGGACGGTGTGGGCTCGTTCGAGGACCCGTACATGTCCACCACGGCGAGCATCGCCAAGTACAACGCGTCTCCGGCCGGTAAGGCGAAGGCACTCACTGCCGTGACGACCAAGCCGGCCGACTTCGATGTCCAGTTCATTGTCTCGCCCGAGATGTGCAAGGCGGAGGACAACAGGCTCCTCAAGACTGTGCTGAGCATCATTCCCAACGAGACCATCGCCGGGCGCCTCCGCACGGCCGCCAAGGGCAGCGGCCGGGCCCTTCTCAACCTTCTTCGCTCGGAGGCCGCCAAAGCCAAGCCGGCCGATACTGCGCTCGTCGAGGCGACGTTCAACGCCCACGTCCTCAACAAGCTCCATGGCGCCCCAATCACCGCGGAGAATCTCGCGGCCTTCATCGAGAAGTACAAGCAACTGGAGGCCATGCTGCCGCGCGCGATGAGGGCGCTGCAAACCGATGGCACCAGGCTCGAGATTGTGAACCAGCTCGCGCAAGTCGACCCCAACATCTGCGACCAGTACGAGGTCCGGATGACCGCGTTGGGCTCCAACGCGCCCAAGACCATGGACGACGCCGTCGCGCTCATCGAAGAAATCCTCCGCACGAGAGCTGCGCGTGCCAAGCTCGCCGCCCTTTCCAGCGGTGCCAAGCAGTTAGGCCTCGTCGCTGGCAACGTGACCGTCTCCGACCGCGACCCGACCAAGAACAAGCCCGGCGACGAGAAGAAGACCAAGAAGCCTAAGCCACCTCGCCGCCCCGATGGCAGCAAGAAGGGCGAACTCCTCAAGTGGATCGAGGGCATGGATCTGTGCAAGTGCGGCGGCAAGCACCTCTACCGCGACTGCCCCGACCCGAGCACGAAGGCCTGGTTCGAGGCCTCCAAGGCCAAGAAGGACGCCGAGAAGGCCAAAGCTGCCCTTACAGCCACGCCCGCATCAACTCTCGCGTCCACTGGTGGGGGGGGTGGCGCCCGCGCGACCACGGTGACCATCACCGGCGATCACACGACTGACGAGCGCGCCCTCCTTGCCCAACTTTCCGGCTTCCTCGACTCCGCCGAGCCCTCGAAGGTCGTGCACTTGAGCGAGACCGCGAAGACCGTGCACTTCGCCCACGTTGCTAAGATCAAGTTCATCGACGGCATCGCGCAGCTCATCGATCCCTCTGCGGACGAGCTCTCCCTGGCCGAAACCCTTGGCATTGCCACCGCCAACCTTGACCCGAGCAACAACCAAGGCCCCGACTTCGTACCCGGGTGCTCGGGCGCCTGCGCGCTCCGCCAGTGCGCGATCGGTACCACTGATAGCGCGCGCTCCGACGATAATCCCGATCCGGCCCCGCGCTGCAAAGATTGCACCGACGATCCCGACGATCTCGGCGACGAAAGAGCCGACGGACCGACTGCCGAGAAGCACGCCGACGAAACCGCCGATTTCGCCGCGCAACCCGCCGACGAATCCCCCGCCGAGCCCGCCGATCCCTCGCGCGACGATGCGATGCGTGCTGCAGTGGCTCCGCTCCTCATCGCCTCGCGCGTGGCGGCCATCCTCGACGCTCGTCGCCGTCAGCGCCTCACCGCTGGGCCGCCTGCCGTCCAGTGGCTCGCCGCCTCGGCCATCGGCATCATCCTCTTCGCCCTGGTCGCAGGATCGCTCGTTGGACCCACTTCGGCTCCTATCCATGCCATCGACGGCCCCTTCTCGGACGGTGACCCGGGCGGTGACGCTGTCCTCCGCTCCGATGCCCTATCTTCGGTCGCTCATCGGATCTCCGAGGGGCTCATCGCTCGCGCCTCGTACCACGTCCTGTTAACCTTCGTCACCACCGTCTTTACCGTGGCAGTTCTCTGGCCCGCAGCCTTCGCAGCCATCGCCGGACGCCAGCCTGCGGATGTTGCCCAAGGCCTTGCGTACGTGGTCGCCACGCCAATGATTGGCCTCGTCAACAGCGCCTGCTCCCTTGGACCCGCCACCGGCCGGTCGACGGCCGCCGTCTGGCTCACTCGGGGCACGTCGTCCGCGGCGTCCGCCCTTACGCGCCTCCGGCGCGTGGCGCCCATCTTCGTCGCCACGGCCCTTCTCGCCTCGGCTATTTTCATCGGCCCGGCCGCCTCTGACTACCACAGCGCCGTAGCCGTCTTTCGAGGGACAAACGTCACGCGCATCGAGCTGCCATACTATGGCAGATGGGTGCCGCAGGGCTCCGCCGTAGATGAGGCCCTTAGACTAAAGGATCCAGCTGCCCTGGAGGCCCTCGTGGCCGGCGCCACCAGCGAGCATCAGGTGTCACCAATAGGCATTCTCAAGCTCCACCCCGATTCCGGCTGTACCGGCAGCAACACGCCGCACCTTCACCTGCTCGCCAACCGTCGCCCCTGCGATGAGATTTACTCGCAGGCGAACGGTAACATCTCGAGATGTGAGGCCATCGGTGACCTTCCCGTGATCGTGCGCAACAAGCAGGGCGCCGCCGTGCAGCTCACCTTCACCAACGTGCGCTGCGTGCCCGAATTCAAGTTCTCGCTCCTCTCAGTCAAGCAGCTGTGGAACGAGCAGGGCATCGACGCACGCTTCTGTGACATCAACGCGCTCGTCCTTCCAAACCAGTCTGGCCTCATCCCCTACGACCCGGATCGATCACTGTCCACAATCAACGCGGTGCCTTGCGCCCACGTTGCCGCCTCGGCGAACCGCGTGCCGCCTCCTGCCCCTCAGACGACCCTCGAGGCACTCGCGTCGCTCGGCTTCCACCAGGTCGGCTCGATCTCACATCTCGCCAAGCTCTCTGGGGTGCAGATCGGCGCGCTGATGCATCGGCGCAATCACGGCAGCATCCACAAGATCAAGGCGTGCGTCCACGCGTCCAAGGACGGCCCTAAGAACCTCGGCACTGCAGTTCAGCCCACGTGCCTCGACTGCGCGGCCACTCGCATCAAGGCCGCTGCACACTCCGGTCGGCGTGAGCCGTGCACCGAACCCGGCACCCTGCATATCGACCTCAAGGAGTTCGCGCGCTCGTACGGCGGCTACCAGTATGCGCTCATCGCCGTCGACGAGCATACTCGGTACATCTTCACGCAGTGCCTACGCCAAAAGTCCGAGGCGCTCGACGCCGTCAAGCGCGTCGTGGCCGAATTCAACGCGATCGTCGGCACCCGCTTGGACACCGACGGCAAGCCGCTCCCTCGTCCCACTGTCCGCACGATCATGAGCGACCGTGAGGGCAAACTCATCTCACACGCGTTCAACGAGTTTCGGGCCGACGCGAGCCTCCACCACAACACGAGCGCCCCACACGACCACGACCTCAACGGCATTGCCGAGCGGGCCATCGGCGCTGTTAGCGAGACGGCCGCGGCGCTACTTCACTCCGCCAACGCGACCATCCTCGAGTGGCCCTGGCTCATCCGCTACGCTGTGGACTGGCATAACAGCCTGATCGGCGATACCGGCACCTCATCGGCCGACCCGCAGATCTCGCCCTACCAGCGTCTCACGCACAAGCTGCCAGCCATCATGGACCTCGCCCGCTACGGCTGCCGCGCCGTCGTGCTCAAGCCACCCAACCAGCAGAACAAAACCGCGCTCGACTCACGTGGTTGGGTGGGCACTTTCTGCGGTCGCTCAGTCAATTCGCCCGGCTGCTGGGACGTCAACTGCAACGGCACCATCGTGAGCAGCTCCAGCGTGCAAGTCGATGAAGAGTACATGCCGCGACTTGGCTCGCAGGCGCATCAACCTCTACCGCCCACGGCTCCCACGACACGGACCTCTCCCCCGGACCCCGTGCCGCACATCGACAGCGATCGACCCGTCGCTCCCGCAGCCCCATCGGCCGCCCCGATCAACGCATCCGTGCACCACGAACGACCCGCGCGCAAGACACTCTCGCTGCTCAACCTCTTCAGCGGCCCCTACCATCGGACGGACGGCCTCGCGGCCACCCTCTCCGCCTACGGTTGGACCAACATCACTCAAATCGACAACGACGCCGAAGTAGGGGGGGGCTGGCAACATGACGTGCTGAACGACGCGACCTACACGAAACTCCTCGCGGAGTGCTCCACCGGCCAGTATGACGCCCTCATGATCGCGTTCCCGTGCAGCACTTTCTCAGTTTCACGCTTCTTCGACGCCACTGTCGACGGTCACGACTCAGGTCCTCCAATCGTGCGCGACCACGATCATCCTGACGGCATCCCCGACCTCGACCCTAAACACGTCAAGGAGCTCAAGACGTCCAACCTCCTGCTCGAGCGCACCGTCGAGCTTGCACTCGCCGCACACCGCTCGACGAGCAGGGCGACCATCATCCTCGAGAACCCGGCCGACAGATCCATTCGCGGCTCCACCTGCTTCTCTGAGGACCTCGCCAAGCACGGCTCGCTTTTCGCCACGTCAGCAGTCGCCCGCCTCATCGCCGGCCTCGAAAACTCGTCAACGGCCACCTTCGCCTACTGCCGGCTCGGCTCTGATTTCCAGAAGTACACGACTCTCCTGTACACGAACGACGCGGCGCCCGTCCTCGACGACCTCAACCAGCACAACTACCAATGCAACCACCCTCGCGGCTCGCACAACAAGGTGGGCGGCCGCGGCAACGACGGCTCCTTCAAGTCCAAGGAAGCGGCGCCATACCCGCAGAAACTCATCCTGCTTCTCGCGCGGGCTCTCACGCTCGCGCGCACGGGCTCCGCCGAGCCTCTCGATCAAGCCCGGCCGGAGCCCATTGCAACACGGCCCGCCGTCCAGTCAGTCGCCAAGCCGATCGCAGTTTCGCCACGTACGGCTTCCCCGTTGGCGTCATCGCCGGCCAGGCCCCCACCGTCCACAACTCTCGGGTCCCAGCCGACGCCACTTCCCTTTCCAAATCTCGATTCGGCCCTCTCGCCAAAAGGGGCCGCCATTGGGGCCGCGGAATTCTCCGGCGACGATTTTGTGCAACCCTCGGGGGGGGCACTTAAGGGGCAGCCCGTCGTTCATGCTCCTCCGACCCCTTGGATCCCTCCGGCCTTGCGCACCACCAACGATTTCAAGCTCGCGGGCGCTGGCAGTCAGGCTCCCGTCGGCCCTCGGCGGTCGGCAAGCTCCAAGGTCAACTACTTTCCGAAGCAACCTACGCACAGAGAGTACGGCCCCAAGTGGCTGCCTGCCGTACCCGAGGAGAAGCCTAGCACCGCCGCCGATCTCGAACCCGATCAGCTTACGCCCATCGCCGAGCGCATGGAACACGCGGCCGCTGCCATCGCCTTCAGCGCCAACACCATCAGCCCGGAGTCAGCTGATTGCGCTTTTGCCCTCTCGGCGTGGATCGATGGCGTCGTCGTCCCACCCGGTGCCGTCAGCGCTGGCCCGGGAACGTACACCGTCGATCACGACGCGCTCGCGGCCTCTCTCCTCGATGCGGCCGCTGCAAGCAGCACCTCCAAAGCGGCTTATGAGCCAATGCTCGAGGCCCTGACTGCGCTCAACTTGGGCTCACTGGGCACGACCGGCGTCAGTGACGGCACCGTGCTGCTCACGGCCCTCCGAGCTGACTCGCCCGACGCTCCCGCAACGCACGCTCAGGCCGCACAGGACCCGCGCTGGCTCAAGGCCGAGGCCGGCGAGCTCGATAACCACAAGCGCAACGGCTCGTGGGAAGAGCTCTCCCGCTCACAGGTGCCACGCGGTCGCCGCGTTCACAAGCTGGTGTGGGTCTACAAGGTGAAGCGCGACGGCACGTGCAAGGCGCGTCTCTGCGTGCAGGGTTGCACGCTCGAGGAAGGCATCGACTTCGATCAGACCTTCTCAGCTGCGCTCCGTTACAGCTCGGCTCGTGGCCTCTTTTGCTACGCTGCTCGCAAGGGTTGCAAGGTGCGCAGCATCGACTACGTAGCGGCGTACCTCCAAGGCAAGTTCATCGAGGGCGAGGTCATCTACTGCCACATGCCGCCCGGCTACGTCGAGCTGGACCCCGATGGTATCCCCCGCGTGCTCAAGATCGTCATGCCTATATACGGCATTCGATGGCATTTGGTATGCATGATCATCGTTTACGCCATATATGCCCATACATGTCCATACATTATACATTATCATATCTTGTGTGATCATCTACATTACAATTATTACAAATGAGCGTGTTGTGGCAATTACTTTTGAGGTGAATGATAGAGTTGTTGAGCCGCTGAATAGTTGCCTTTTGACCTTCAGGTGGTACGGCTTCGTCATCACAGTCTTCGTCGTAGCCAATCCATATGTCACGATTACAAATTGCGCAAAAGCCATTTGATTTGTTCCACATGCCAATCCAATCCGCGTAATTGACATAGCGCCCAGCTGGTTGTGGGTTATTGCATTTACCAGTGATGAGACGAAGATGATCGTTATTATACATTCCATTGAATCTGTGATCAAGTATGGAGAGTAAGCTCTTCGTCCAACCGTGGGGCTTGTCGGGCTCCCCAAAAATCCATTCATGGTCGATGGGCCAGAACCATTGACCGTGAACTGCATTCCGGTCCACGTCCATGCAGTCAAGTTGTTGTTCAACGAGGTATTGAAACCTCTCAACTTTGGAATAATAGCCAGCTGCATTGTTGCTCAATTGTACGCGAGTGAGCCCAGATTCGCGATATGTCTGCATGATTGAGAGGCGCGAGTCAGAGAGCCACGGGGATTCTCCATCTAAGCTGGTGATGAACTTCCTGGCAAAGTGTGCACCGCCTCGGACGCCGGCTTTCTTGCCACAAATAGCCACGAGCCACGCGGCGAAATCCGCCCGCAAGTTGGAGACGCGAGTCGAATCGGTACGACCTTCTGCTACAACCTCGGGGGCCTCGCCGGGGGCCTCGCCGGGGGCCTCGCCTTCAGCCTCGCCTTCAGCTTCGCCTTCAACTACGCCTTCAGCTGCGCGTTCAGCTGCGCGTTCAGCTGCATGCATCATGGCGAGGCTGGCTCGGAAGGCGGCTGCACTCGGTCGCGTTTTTTTCTTCGGAGGCGCCGGGTCCGAGCCCAATCTGACAGGCTGATCACTTTGCCTCCGGCCCTGTGGCATTGGGAAAATGTGCAAGCCGTTGTGGTTGTCCCGCAACTGGCAGCCGACGGTCCCGCAAGGGCGTACAAAAGGTGCCTCCTGTACTCCACCATCATTGCCTCTGTCTTGGGCACCATGAGCTGCATCAGCTGGATGCTGCTCTTGCGCTCCTTCTGGCGCAGAGAACTCATTCTCATCGTCATTGGCAATGTCAAACTCAGCAGCACCATAGTAGAAAAAATCGGCGCTGCCACCATCTTCTGCATCTCCAAACTGAGCAGCACCTTCGTCCTCCAGCGCTTGAATTCTCTGGCGCAAATGAGCAGCACTATCGTACAAAAAATCGGCGCTGCCACCATCTTCTGCATCTCCAAACTCAGCAGCACCTTCGTCCTCCAGCGCTTGAATTCTCTGGCGCAAATGAGCAGCACCTTGCTCAATTTCTGCAAGGTTGATCCTCAAGTCAAGCCTAGCCGCCTCATCTTCGATGCTGCTTAACAGCGCGTGCATCTCGGCTTTGAGGTCCATCACGGCTCGCGGCTCACTCCCGGCTCTTGCTCACGGCTCACGGCTCACGGCTCACGGCTCACGGCTCACACGGCTCGCGGTGCGCGGCTCACGGCTCACGGGGGTTTCGTTACATAAAAATAGAACATTACTCGACTCGTTTTAATACGACGTTTTCTTACCGTGTGTGTGGTCCGGCAAGATTTTATTTTGATAGCGTTCCGTTAGTAACGAAACCCCCGTGAGCCGTGAGCCGCGCACCGTGAGCCGCGAGCCGTGTGAGCCGTGTGAGCCGTGAGCCGTGAGCCGTGAGCCGTGAGAGCCGAGAGCCGTGAACCGTGAGCCGTGAGCCGCGTCGAGAATCCGATGGTGGTTGGGCAAGCCTGCGTTCTATGTCCAAAGCTGCGGCCAGGCTGGACCATCAAGGGTCAATTATCAGACCGATTGCATTGTGGCACTTGCAAAAAT
>Ga0194130_10009507_pt1 | contig 9998 bp, 4 predicted proteins | sample TA2KigsurfametaG_FD_160084 | JGI IMG/M metagenome (GOLD analysis project Ga0194130, IMG submission 160084) | Freshwater microbial communities from Lake Tanganyika, Tanzania - TA2015050 Kigoma 12 surface | ecosystem: Environmental > Aquatic > Freshwater > Lake | place: Tanzania: Lake Tanganyika... | reverse complement strand
CGTTTCGGAAAAATCGCTCGATCGGATGCAGCTTGCATTTTTTCAACTCAATGCCATCATCAGCATGGTTTTCCTCGTGGCTGGGTCCTTGGATGCATGGTTGCGATGACTGAAAACGACCTGACTTAATGGTCTATTCGGACGGCGGCCCTTGGCGGGGCGAATTCACTAGACAAACAACCTTTTGAGGGTTTGCCCGGACGGTATAATCCAGGCGATGCGATGCTAATGCAACCTTCGATTTCCCAACCGGCCGACGCACGGCAAGCAATCGATCTTCCTTAGCCCTCACGCAACACCCTCGCTGCACAAAGAGCAATCATGACTCCTGCCACCCAAGACCGGTTCAACGCGATTCGCAAAAAAGTCGAACAAGGGGGACGCCTCAATCTCGATGAAGGGATATTTCTTTACTCGCCGGAGGTTTGCTTGCACGAGATTGGGGAACTGGCAAACATAGTACGCGAGCGTATCAACGGGAACGTCGGGTACTACAATATCAACACCCACCTCAATCCAACCAACGTGTGCATCTACCGTTGCCGCTTCTGCGCTTTCCGCTCGGACCTGCGAGACCCCAAGGGATACGTCATGTCCGACGAGCAAGTTTTAGCTCGCGGGAAAGAAGCGGTTGAAAACGGATGCACCGAGATGCATATCGTCGGTGGTCTCCATCATAAGCTCGGTTACGATTGGTATCGTGGACTCATCGAGACTCTCCACAATGCGTATCCAAAGCTGCACCTGAAAGGATGGACCGCGGTCGAAATCGATTGGTTTGAGTTCCTTACAAAGAAACCTCTTAAGGAAATCCTTAACGATCTGCGATCCGTTGGACTCGGAAGCATGCCGGGTGGCGGTGCCGAGATTTTCCACCCAGAAGTCCGCGATCAAATCTGCGAACACAAAGCCAACTCGCATAAGTGGATTGAGATCCACCAGGCAGCCCATGAGGTAGGACTGAAGACGAATTGCACCATGCTGTACGGCCACGTTGAACAGCCATACCATCGCATCGATCACTTGCTCCGATTAAGAGATCTCCAGGACAAAACCGGCGGGTTCCAAACGTTTATCCCGCTCGCATTCCACCCCGAAAATACGAAACTGTCTACTCTCAAAAAACCATCGGCCCTGATGGATCTTCGTACAATGGCTGTTAGCCGACTCATGCTGGACAACATCCCTCACATCAAGGCTTACTGGATCATGCTGGGTATCGGCACCGCGCAAACGGCCCTAGCCTATGGTGCTGATGATATCGATGGTACCGTCCGACATGAACTCATCTATCATGATGCGGGTGCGACGACACCAGAGATGCTGACGGTCGAACAAATCCGACAACTGATCGTCGAAGCAGGTCGCGAACCCGTCGAACGCGATACGATCTACCGCCATGTTCACCGCGATCCGGAGGACTTTAAGAACTGGAGTGTTGGCGACGAAGTCGCAGTCTCGATGACAGTTGCTTAACGATAATGGCGCTGACTTGTCCCCTCTGGATTCAGACTCATGGATGCTCGGCATAATCGAGGTACCCGGTACGTTCGCACGAGTTTCCCACTCACGCCAATAGTGATTTGTATAATCGCCGCAGTACCCGGCGAAAACTTCGGTCACGCTGCTCAGGAGCCCTCGGATCCAACCGAGACCACCTTATCCTCAGCCATTGCTACTCAATCCGAGTACTTCGAAACCCATATCCGACCAGCCCTACACCAACACTGCTTGGCATGTCACAACGAGAATAAACCGAACGGCGGATTGGCTCTCGATAGCCGCAAGGGTTGGACAAAAGGCGGCGACTCTGGAAGCGCGATCGTTCCGGGGAAACCGGATGAAAGCTTGCTGATCCGCACGATCCGCCATATGGAGCCCGGCCTGGAAATGCCTGCCAAAGTCCCGAAGCTCGATGAAGGGGAGATCGCCAAGTTCCACCGATGGATCGAGCAAGGCGCATTCGACCCTCGAGAAACTCCAGAACCGATCCGCTTCGGCGAACGGTCATCAGAGTCCGAGGCTCAGTGGGAATCCATCGCCGCACAGCGTGCCAAATGGTGGTGCTGGCAACCATTACCCACTCTACCCATCGCATCGGAGATCGACGTCTACGGAAGCCAAGCCATCGATGCATGGATCGGGCGGAAACTTTCCGAACAAGGAATTCTTCCATCCCCGAAAGCGGACCGCCGCACTCTCATTCGACGCCTCAGCTTCCAACTCCGAGGCATCCCTCCCTCTCCAAACGAGGTCGACGATTTCCTCAACGATTGCTCCCCTGATGCGTGGCAAAGACTCATCGATTCCATGCTCTCCACCGACGAGTTCGCCGAGCACTGGGCGCGACATTGGCTCGATACGGTTCGCTATGCGGAAACTCATGGTTCCGAAGATGATGCCTATTTACCCTTCGCCTATCGCTACCGTGACTACATCGTACGCGCATTCCGAAACGATATCCCGATCGATCGATTGATCCTGGAAAATCTTGCGGGCGACCTCGTCGAACCACGATGGAACGAGTCGGATGGAATCAATGAGTCCCTGATCGGTCTCGGTTTCTACCGATTTGTTGAGTTCAATCAAACACCCGTCGACGTCAAAAGGGAGGAAATCGTCGTTATCGATAGTCAAATTGAGGCAATCGGAAAAGCGTTTCAAGGCATCACAATATCTTGCGCCCGCTGCCATGATCACAAATTCGACCCCATCTCCGACGAAGATTATTACGCCATCTACGGGATCCTTCGAAGCACGCGAACGGGTTTGCCTATCATCGATCGCCCTTTCCCATTCGCCCAAACCGAAGAAACTCTCTCGAAACTGCAACAACGGGCTCGCTCAATCGCCGCGATCGACTGGGAACGCGATATTGCATCATGGCCTTCGGAAATCGAACAGTCCATCCGAGAGGTACAATCGCATTGGACGCCTGACACCAAATGGGAAGAACTTGAAAAACGAGTTTCTACCGACCGCTGGACGAAAGCCATTGGTAAATGGGTATGCAATCCTAGGGATTCTAAACTTGCCCCGCTCGGCCGACTGCTGATTGCCTCGGATTCCAAGGAGTTCAAGCGGCAAACCATCGCTTTAGAGCAAGCGATCCGCAGCGACATCGCTCCCCTCGAACTCCCTCCCGAGACCACCAAACTGCTCTTTGACCTAACATCCCCTCGCGGAGTCAATAACACCGCAGAATCGCACCCGCTCGACGATTGGCGCATCCAAGGATTCGGATTGCCGACGGCACCGCTCGGAACAGCAACGCGTTGGTCAATCCTAGGTTCCGCCGCAGACCCATTTTCGCTCCTTTTGGAACCAGGCTACCACTCCAATCTTTATTCCGATCGGGCCAGCGGCAGCCTCCGGTCCCCAGACTTCATCGTCGATGGCGAAGCGATCTCGATCTTATGTCGAGGAACGGGAAACGCCCGAGTCCGACTCGTCATGGAGAATTTTCAAGGGGACTCGCTCCTGTTCGATACGGTCAATCCCAACTTGAACTCTAACAGTTACCAATGGGTCACGATGACCATTCGTCCGCAATGGCGCGGTTTGCGTGCGCATCTGGAGTTCCTAACTCGCGATGCAAAGCCCTACATCGGAATCGTCAAGGATCCAAATGGCCTCAATGCATCCGATGGTCGATCCAGTTTCGGTGTGGCCAAAGCGATCATGCACTCCCGTGGACTACGATTGCAAGCTCCCAATGCAATCCCGCTCGAACTCGTTGTATCCGATCCACGTTCCACAAGTGCGTGGATCGAATCCATCGTTCGCATTTCGTCGGCCGCGATCGGACGGATGGAAAAGGAGGCCCCCCATCCAACCGATGCCTCTTGGCTGAACACTCTCATCAGCAACGGGCTATTACGCGGCAACCTCGACTCTTCTCCGGAACGAAAGCAACTTGTTGACGAATACAGAGTTGTCGAAAGCCAATTCCCTGTCCCTAGACGTTCACCAGGTGTCTACGAAGACGACCTTGCACTCAACCAAGAATGGCTGTCGCGGGGCGATCATAAGCAACCGCGAGCGCCGGTTGCTCGTCGCTACCTCAACGTCTTGGGCTCCAAAGACTCCGATTATCCATCATCGCAAAGCGGTAGGCTGGTGCTAGCCCGTGAAATCGTTGCTCCTAACAACCCGCTCACCGCGAGAGTCTACGTCAATCGCGTTTGGAATTGGCTCTTCGGCGAAGGTATCGTACGAACCGTCGATAATTTTGGTCGCATGGGTGAGTCACCAAGCCATCCTGAGTTGCTTGATCAACTCGCCGTCGAGTTCATGAAAAACGGTTGGTCGAACAAACAGCTACTGCGAGCCATCCTATCCTCGGAAACTTGGCAGCGGTCAACGATGGAATCACCGATCGCGCATGAAAAAGACCCGGGAAATCGTCTTTGGTCCCACGCCTCCGTGCGCCGCATCAATGCCGAATCAATACGAGACACCATGCTATTCGTTGCAGGCAACCTGAAACGCCCCGATAGCGGTCTCGGTACCGCAAACTACTATCGCCAAGTATTCGAGCCGAACAAGCAGTCTCCACCGGGACCGATCGATGGGAATGGACGGCGTTCATTGTATCTAGAAGTAAGACGCAATTTCCCGAACGAGTTCCTCCTCGCTTTTGACTTTCCAAGGCCTTCGGCTCCGGTGGGGAAGCGAAGTTCCACGATTGTCCCAACCCAAAGCTTGGCCTTGATGAACGACCCATTTGTAATTCATCAGTCAAAACGTTGGGCCGAGCGCGTCGTTCGCGAGAGCCCATCGGATGCAACTAGGATCAACGCGATGTACCAAAGCCTGCTCAACCGCTCACCAACGCCCGAGGAATTGGCCTCGGCAGAACAATTGATTCAGCAGCTTTCTGCATCAAACGCCCCCGAACTCGCATGGACAACGCTTGCCCACGCAATGTTCAATTTGAAGGAATCGATCTTTGTTAGGTAACCCCATGAAAAACATTCCTTCTCGGCGAGAGATCCTTCAACACTCTGCGAACGGTTTTGGCTTACTGGCTCTTTCCTCCATCCTCGCCGAAAGTGTACGGCTCGGACGAAGCGAGGCCCGCGGTGCTACCGATGGGAAACAGGGCGATCAAGTCCCTCCGGGAACGGGCCTCCACCATCCTGCAAAAATCAAGAATGCGATCTTCCTGTTCATGGACGGTGGGCCATCCCAAGTCGACACCTTCGATCCGAAACCACTCTTGCTGAAAGAACATGGCAAGCCATTCCCGGCCTCGATCGATGCGACCCAGTTCGATCAAAACGGAACTTCGTTTGGGAGCCCATTCCAGTTCGCTCCCTACGGACAATCGGGTTTGATCATGAGCGAACTGTTCCCTCATCTCTCCAAACTCGCAGATGACTTATGCATAATCCGCTCGATGAAAAGCGAGTTCTCAGAGCATTCCCAAGCGTGCATGTTTCTGCATAGCGGAAACCCGATCCAGGGAAGACCGTCGCTGGGGTCGTGGGTTGGTTATGGATTGGGAACCGAGAATAAGAACTTACCTGAATATGTGGTGATCAACGGCGGTCTCCTTCCTATCGGCGGCCCTGAGAACTTCTCAAATGCGTTCTTGCCCGCTATCCATCAAGCAACAATTTTTGACGCATTTGGCGGCGGCGAAACCGTCAGCAACATCACGCCCGCAGAACCACTCTCGGTGCAACGAGCCATGCTTGATTTCGTTCGCCAGCACGACCGGCGATTCCTAGCCGAATCAGAAGGACTATCCACCGGGGAGCAATGGGTTGAATCGGCGATTAAGAACTATGAAACGGCAAGCGCCATGCAGTTAGCGGTTCCAGACTTGGTCGATTTCGGCGACGAAACCAGCGAAACCCATGCTTTGTACGGCACGAGTTCCAACGATCCGTTGCAAGCGCAATACGCCCGACAATGCTTGCTCGCTCGAAGGTTGGTGGAACGCGGCGTTCGCTTCGTAGAGATCACGTGCGTCAAAGGAATTCGGTTCATCGCACCTTGGGACGACCACGACAACATCGAAGCAGGCCATCGAAAAAACGCCAAGGTCGTCGATCAGCCCATCGCAGCCTTGATCGCGGATCTCAAAGCGAGAGGACTGCTCGAATCAACCCTTTTAGTTTTTGCAGGGGAATTCGGAAGAACTCCCTTCGCTCAAGGTGGAAAGGGCCGAGACCACAACCCACAAGGCTTTTCAATTTGGCTGTCGGGGGGTGGGATTAAGGGCGGCTACTGCCATGGAGCGACCGATGAATTTGGTTATCGAGCTGTTGAGAATGTCGTCACCATGCACGACTTGCACGCGACAATCCTCCACTTGCTGGGCATCGATCATGAACGCCTCACCTTCCGCTGGGGAGGGAGAGACTTTCGATTGACCGATGTCCACGGGAATCTCGTGCGGGACTGCCTCGCCTAGACGTCCAAGTTCCGAACTTCCAACGCGTGCTTTTCGATGAACTCACGTCGTGGTTCGACTTTGTCACCCATCAAAACGCGGAACATTTCATCCGCTGCCGCAGCATCGGTCAATTCGATTTTGACCATGGTTCGATTGTTTGGGTCGAGAGTTGTCTCTCGCAATTCCTCGGCATTCATTTCACCCAGCCCCTTGAAGCGGGTGATCGACAAACCTCGACGTCCCGACTCGCGGATCGACGGCAGTAATTCTCGAAGGTCTTCCATCCCGATCGTGTTGTCGTCGCGATGAAGATAAAAGCGAGAATCGGTTGCGCCTGTTCGATCTTTGGGAATCAGTTCCGAGATTCCAAATCCAAACTCAGCGAGATCCTTGAGCCCTGCGTTGATGGTTCGTACTTCGAAGATTTCGGTGATGTGAGCCGCCTTTGGTGAAGCAGCGTCGGTTGTCGGTTCCGAATCGACCACCTTCGTGATTTCCGACGTACTGGTTTCCACAACGATTTGACGTTTTGCTAGAAACTCATCCAGTTTGTCGCGAGTCACGAACCAGTGATCTTCAGGGCCGAGATCCAAGTGGAAGACGGGTAATCGGTTGGTCTCGGGATCCATTCGCTCCGCATGGACCTTGAGCGAGATACCTCGTCGCTCGAGGGTTAGAATCGCTTCTTCAAGCGATGCGAGAGATTTACAGAGCGAACGCATTCGCTCACCTTCGACCTTCGTACCATCTTCGCCGATGAAGGAGCTATCCCCAAGTCCTTTCTCGAGGAGTTGTTGCTTCATCTCTTCTTCCGTTTGAACGTAGTAGCGTTCCTTCTTGCCTCGCACCACGCGATAGAGAGGAGGCTGAGCGAGATAGACGTGGCCACCCGCCACCAATTGGTACATTTGGCGATAGAAGAAACAGAGCAGCAGTGTTCGGATGTGGGACCCATCGATGTCGGCGTCAGTCATGATAATGATGCGGTTGTAACGCCGCTTGGCGGTATCTTGATCCGCACCGATTCCCGATCCAATCGCTTGGATCATGCTCATGACTTCCTCGTTTGCCAACACCTTATCTTCGCGACTCTTGTAGGCGTTGATAATCTTGCCACGCAACGGGAGGATAGCTTGGGTTTCACGGAATCGACCTCCTTCGGCACTACCACCTGCCGAATCACCTTCGACGAGGTAGAGTTCGCATTCTTCCATTTTGTTGCTGATGCAATCCCGCAATTTGCCTGGTAATCCACCACCTCCTAACGCATCTTTGCGCTTGCGAAGGGCGTCCTTTGCCTTGCGGGCAGCTTCGCGTGCCTCGGCGGCCAAGAGTCCTTTGCGGACGAGAAGTTTGGCATTCTTGGGATTCTCTTCCAAGTACTTCGACAAGCCGTCCCCCACGGCCGTGTTGATGATGCTCTCCACGTCGCTGTTTCCAAGCTTCGTTTTCGTTTGCCCCTCGAACTGAGGATGGGGCACACGGACAGAGATAACGCAGGTTAACCCCTCGCGGAAGTCGTCTCCGGTGGGAGTCAAATCCTTGAACAAATTCTCTTTCTTGCCGTAATTATTGAGCGTCCGTGTCAACGCCGAACGGAAACCCGAGACGTGCGTACCACCTTCGATGGTATGGATGTTGTTCGCGTACGATTGCAGAGTCTCGGTATATTCCTCCGAGTACTGCAACGCGATCGAATAACCAATACTGTCCTTCGTTCCGTTGATGACGATCACGTCCTTGTGAACCACGTCGCTCGCTCGGTTCAGGAACTCCACGAACTCTTCGATACCTCGCTCGTAATAGAACTCGTCACCTTGATTGCTTCGCTCATCGCGGACACGAATGCGAACACCACTGTTGAGAAACGCGAGCTCTTGGAGTCGTTTGGCCAGCGTATCGTAGATGAACTTGGTGTTCGGAAAAATCTGTGAATCAGGCTTGAACGTCGTCTTGGTACCTCGTTTGGCAGTCACCCCTGCATCGCGAACCGGCCCTGTCGCGACCCCTCGCTCGTAAGACTGTGTAGAAACTTTACCATCGCGGCACACCTCCACTTCGCACCACTGCGAAAGGAAATTCACCACCGTAACCCCAACGCCGTGCAACCCACCCGAGGTCTGGTAGGCCTTCTTGTCGAATTTCCCACCGAACTTAAGGACTGTCATCACCCCTTCCAAGGTACTGATATCCCGCCCCATTTTCTCCGAAAGTTCCGCATGACGCTCGACAGGAATTCCTCGACCATCGTCCTCGACAGTCACCGAACCGTCGGCATTGATCGAAACGGAGACCATCTGTGCGAACTGCGCCATCGCTTCGTCGATGGAGTTGTCCACGACTTCGTACACCAAGTGATGCAACCCCTTGAGGGTAGTGTCCCCGATATACATCCCCGGTCGGGCACGAACGTGCTCCAAGTCATTGAGAAACTTCAAATCCTCCGAGTTGTAATCCGACCGATCAAGTGCCACTTCCTGCTGGCTTTCGTTCGAACTAGCGTTGCTACCTGGATTCGAACTGTCGCTTGGTGCGTTCATCGGGTTCCTGAATGTCGAAAAAGCGGATTCAAAATAAGAAAACCGGAATTCGGGTATGGCGCAAGACTCTCTACCTCACCCCTGATTTTCTCAATCTCAGCGGTCCACTACTATACCAAATCCCCCCGACCCTGTGACCGGGCTACCCGCTCGATTCGGCCAGCGAAATCTTCGGGCCGGATATCGAATCAAATGTGTCGATTGGCTTTTTAAGAAGCCTTTTAACGATTGACGTGCTTCGCGAAGGGCATATCATTCGGAGATGGTTAGCAATCATTCCACCGGCCCCTGCTCCCCACCTCGCTCCTGATTCTCAATCGTTGGTGAGAATACCGTCCAAAGTAGCGAAGGTGTCGGCGACGAATTTTGGAACCGTTGCAGTTTGGACAGGGTTGCAGATGCGTGTTCGGAAGCAATCGAAGCAAGCCGGCTAAACGTTAGCCCCAAGTTTCCTTCATTAGAAATCACCAAGCTACGACATTGCGATATTACTATTATTACACACACCCTTGATCTCACCATTTTAAACCTACCAATGCTCTACCAAACTGTTGAGCCTTAACTAGGAGTAAACTCATCCATGGTCGATATTGAACGAGTGATAACACTCGATGAACTAGTAGAAAGCGTCCCCGAAAACTTGGTCCGTCAAGCCGAATCTAGGAAAAGCCTAGCCGACGAATCCACCCACGAAGCCGCACACATTGCAAAAGGAAAGAACATGTCCAAAGAACTCAGCAAAGCACAGCGTATCCGAGCCTTTATGGAGTCAAATCCAGAGGCACGAAACAAGGACATCGTCGAAGCCCTGAAGCAATACAAGGTAACCGCGGCAGACGTCGCGAACGTAAAAAGCATCTCCAAACGCGCATCAGGGGACGCACCAACCCCACGTCGATCGACACGGCCACGCAGCGAACGTTCGGAATCCACCGCGATCAGTTCGCCCGGCGCCAGCATCACTTTGCCCGAACTCGAAGCGGGAGTCGCTTTCGTGAAAGCTGCAGGATCGATCATGCGTGCGAAGCACCTGCTGATCATCATCGAACAGA
>Ga0194130_10009503_pt1 | contig 10004 bp, 10 predicted proteins | sample TA2KigsurfametaG_FD_160084 | JGI IMG/M metagenome (GOLD analysis project Ga0194130, IMG submission 160084) | Freshwater microbial communities from Lake Tanganyika, Tanzania - TA2015050 Kigoma 12 surface | ecosystem: Environmental > Aquatic > Freshwater > Lake | place: Tanzania: Lake Tanganyika... | reverse complement strand
ACCCTGCTCACCGATCCCTCCAGCCGTGTGGGGGTGTGGGTGGCCCGCACCCGCCATCACGGATTGCTCACCGGGGTGGGCACCGACCGGCCGGTGCTGCGCTTCCTGGAGAAGGATCCGGGCGTGATGCCCGGTGATGTGGTCACCACCTCTCCCGCCAGCACGCTGGTGCCTCCGGATCTGCCGGTGGGCGTGGTGCAGGCGGTGGATGTGCGGGCTGATCCCGCTCCGGAAGCGGTGGTGCAGCTGGCGGCCAGGGCTGCGGCCACCGACTGGGTGAAGGTTCTGCCGCGCTGATGGGTCTGCTCTCCCGCCAGCTCTGGTGCCTGGCTTCGGTGCTGCTGGTGCCGCTGCTCACCCTGGCGTCGCCGGCCTTTCTGCGGCTGTCGGGGGTGGGACCCGCCTGGGCGGTGCTCTGGCTGCTGCCCTGGGCCGTGGCCGATGGACCCCTGGCCGGCGCGCTTGGCGGCGCCACCGCCGGCTTGCTGGTGGATGCCCTGCAGCCCGGCGGCGTCAGCCAGTGGCCCGCCCTGATCTTGCTCGGTCTGTGGTGGGGGCGCCTCGGTCGCCGCGGGCCGCCCCTGGAGCGCAGCTTCAGCCTTGGCCTGCTGGCCATGCTGGGGTGCCTGCTGCTCGACCTCAGCCTGATGCTGCAGTGGTCCCTGGCCGATCTGGTCGCCCGCGGAGAGCGAGGGATTGGGCCGGTCGGCATCGATGCCTTCCTGCTGGCCCGGCCCGGCTGGCATCTCGAGGATCTTGGCCAGGCTGGGCTGCAGGTGCTGCTGGCCCGCCTGCTGCTCACCGGTCTGCTGGCGCCGGTGCTCTGCTCGCTGCAGCTGGTGCTCTGGCGGCAGCTGCTCGGCGGCTCCTGGCGGCGCTGAGGTGATGCTGATGCCGGCCGTTCAGCATGCTCTCTCAAGGCTTCTCCAGCGTTCCCCACGAGCGCGCCCCGTGGCCTCCGTGGCCCGTCCCGCCCGCCTGCGGCTGCCTGTGCTGGCGGTGCTGCCCCTGCTGCTTGCGCTGGCGGGCTGCGGCGGCGGCACCGGCACTCCCGGGAGCACCAGCGGCGCCCCGGCAGCCCGGCCGCGGCTGCTCACGGTCTGGACGCTCGATCTGGCGCCGCGCTTCACGCCCTACATGAACGGCGTGATCCAGGCCTGGGAGCGCCGCCATCCCGGGGTGCGGGTGCGCTGGATCGATGTGCCCTGGAGCTCGGTGGAGCGCAAGCTGCTGGCGGCGGTGTTCGCGCGCACGGCGCCCGATGTCGTCAACCTCAATCCCCCCTTCGCCGCCAACCTGGCCAGCAAGGGCGGCCTGCTCGATCTGGCCACGGTGCTGCCCCCCGGCGCCGCCGCCTCCTACCTGCCGGGCGTCTGGCAGGCCGGTCGCCAGGGAGACCTGCAGTTCGCGATTCCTTGGTACCTCACCACCCGCGTCACCTTCGCCAACCGCCGGCTGCTGCAGCAGGCCGGCTACGCGGCGCCGCCGCGGCGCTGGGAGGAGGTGCCCGCCTACGCCGAGGCGGTGAAACGCCGCACCGGCCGCTATGCGTTGTTCGTCACCGTGGTGCCGGAGGACTCCGCCGAACTGCTGGAGTCGATGGTGCAGATGGGGGTGGTGCTGCTCGACGGGCGGCAGCGGGCGGCCTTCAACAGCACGGCCGGCCGCCGGGCCTTCGCCTTCTGGAGCGATCTCTACCGCCGTGGCCTGCTGCCGCGCGAGGTGGTGAGCCAGGGCTACCGGCGGGCGATCGAACTCTTCCAGGCCGGTGATCTGGCCCAGGTGGCCAGTGGCCCCGACTTCCTGCGCAATCTGCAGACCAACGCTCCGGGCATCGCTGCCCTCACCGCACCCTTCCCGCCGCTGCTCGGTGCCGGCGGCGAGACGAATGTGGCCGTGATGAACCTGGTGGTGCCGCGCCGCAGCGCCATGGCGGCGGAGGCCACAAGCTTCGCCCTGTTTCTCAGCAACGACGCCAACCAGCTGGCCTTTGCCCGCGAGGCGCGGGTGCTGCCCTCGGCCCGTGGTGCCCTGCGCTCGCTGGAGCAGGAGCTGGCCGGGCAGGCGCCGGCCGATCAGGACCCGCTGGTGCGGCAGGCCCGCATCCTCTCGGTGCGCAATCTCGACCACGCGCGGGTGCTGGTGCCGGCCACGCCCGGGGTGAAGCGGCTGCAGGCGATCCTCTACACCCAGCTTCAGCGCAGCATGCTCGGCCAGAGCAGCAGCGCTGCGGCCCTGGCTGAGGCCGAACGGCAGTGGAACCGCTACGCCGAGGCACGCTGGCCCTGACGCCCAGCCATCGCCTGCATCAAGCCCGATCGGCGCTTCCACCGCTGCCCGCGGGATCAGAGCGGCGAGATCCCCCCTGAAGCAGCTCGGCGCAGTGGCGCAGCGCGGCCCCGCAGCCGCGCTGCGGCAAAACCGTAAAAATCCTTAAATCTGCCAGACCCCCTGCCCTGGCAGGGTTTGGGCGGGTGACCCGCGGTCCCTGCGCCCGCTAAGGTTGCGATTCTTTACCGGCCCGTCGGCGCCGACCTATGCCCATGTCCGTGGAGATCAGACCCGCAGACCCCCAGGTTGAGGGCGATGACGCTTCACGGTCCGCTGATCACGACCCTTCCCGTGGCCCCAGGGCCACCCTGCTGGTGGTCGACGATGAGGCGGCGGTGCGGCGGGTGCTGGTGATGCGCCTGCAGCTGGCGGGCTACCACGTGGTCTGCGCCGAAAACGGCGAGGAGGCCCTCGAGATCTTCCATCAGGAGCAGCCCGATCTGGTGGTGCTCGATGTGATGCTGCCCAAGCTCGATGGCTTCGCGGTCTGCCGGCGCCTGCGGGCCGAATCCTGCGTGCCGATCATCTTTCTCTCGGCCCTTGATGCCATCAGCGAGCGGGTGGCGGGCCTCGATCTCGGTGCCGACGACTACCTACCCAAGCCCTTCAGCCCCAAGGAGCTGGAGGCCCGCATCGCCTCGATCCTGCGGCGCGTGGGCCGCGGCTCAGCCACGGCCGAACCCCGTGACCTGCCCAGTGGCAGCGGCGTGATGCGCCTGAGTGATCTGGTGGTCGACACCAACCGCCGCCAGGTCACCCGCGATGGTCTGCGCATCGCCCTCACTTACACCGAATTCAGCCTGCTCGAGCTGCTGTTCCGCGAACCAGGCCGCGTGGTGCCCCGCGCCGAGATCCTCGAGCAGCTCTGGGGCTATCCGCCACGCCGCGCCGCCGACCTGCGGGTGGTGGATGTCTACGTGGCCCGTCTGCGCGGCAAGCTCGAGCCCGATCCGCGCAATCCCGAACTGATCCTCACGGTGCGCGGCACCGGCTACGCCTCCCAGCGGATGGCCGAAGCGCCGATGGCCGCGGCGGGCTGAGCGCCCGAGAAGCCAGATCACCGGCGCCGTCTTAATCACCCCCGGATCCGCCGGCCCGCAAGACTGCTGGCGGCGAGGTCTTCCTGCAGGATGGGCCTGATCCCCCTTCCCGCTCTGCCTTGTCGGATCTGCGCGAGACCCGCCTGGAGAAGGCCCGAACCCTGGAAGCCCTCGGCCGTTCCCCCTACGCCCTGGGGTTCAGCCCCACCCACAGCGCCGACGCCTTGCAGACGGCCCATGCCGATCTGGCCAACGGTGCCGAGCGACAGGAGGCCGTGGCTGTGGCCGGCCGGGTGATGACGCGGCGGGTGATGGGCAAGCTCGCCTTCTTCACCCTCGCCGATGAGAGCGGCACGATTCAGCTCTACCTGGAGAAGGCCACCCTTGAGGCGGCCCATCCCGACGACCCCGAGGTGTTCGCACAGCTCACCGGGCTGGTGGATGCGGGCGACTGGATCGGCGTGCAGGGCAGCCTCAGGCGCACCGACCGCGGCGAACTCTCGGTGAAGGTGAGCGGCTGGCAGATGCTCAGCAAGGCGCTGCAACCGCTGCCCGACAAATGGCATGGGCTGGCCGACGTGGAGAAACGCTACCGCCAGCGCTACCTCGATCTGATCGTCTCGCCCCACACCCGCGAGACCTTTCGCCGCCGGGCCCGGATCGTGAGCACGATGCGCCGTTACCTCGATGAGCGCGGCTTTCTCGAGATCGAGACCCCCGTGCTGCAGACAGAGGCCGGCGGCGCCGACGCCCGCCCCTTCGAGACCCACCACAACGCCCTCGATCTGCCCCTCACCCTGCGCATCGCCACCGAGCTGCACCTCAAGCGGCTGGTGGTGGGCGGCTTCGAGCGGGTGTATGAGCTGGGCAGGATCTTCCGCAACGAGGGGGTGAGCACACGCCACAACCCCGAATTCACCTCGGTGGAGATCTACCAGGCCTTTGCCGATTACCACACGATGATGCAGCTCACCGAGGCGCTGATCGTGGCCGCAGCCGAGGAGGTCTGCGGCGGCACGCGGATCAGCTACCAGGGAAAGGAGGTGGATCTCACGCCTCCCTGGCGCCGGGCCACGATGCACCAACTTGTGCAGCAGGCCACCGGCCTCGATTTCACAACCTTTGAGGCTGCTGACCCGGCGGAGAGCCGCGCCCGCGCCGCCGCCGCCATGGCCGCCGCGGGGCTGGAGGTGCCGAATGCCGCCGATTGCCTCGGGCGCCTGCTGGTGGAGGCCTTTGAGCAGCGGGTGGAGGCGGAGCTGATCCAGCCCACCTTCGTGCTCGATTACCCGGTGGAGAATTCGCCCCTGGCCCGGGCCCACCGCAGCAAGCCCGGCCTGGTGGAGCGTTTCGAGCTGTTCATTGTGGGCCGGGAGACCGCCAATGCCTTCAGCGAGCTGATCGATCCGCTCGACCAGCGCAAGAGGCTGGAGCTGCAGCAGGAGCGCCGCCGCGCCGGCGACCCCGAGGCCCAGACCGTGGATGAAGACTTCCTCCACGCCCTGGAGGTGGGCATGCCGCCCACCGGCGGCCTCGGGATCGGCATCGACCGGCTGGTGATGCTGCTCACCGACAGCCCCTCGATCCGCGATGTGATCGCCTTCCCCCTGCTGCGACCCGAGACCCGGACTGCGGACCAGGGGACCGGCGCCTGAAATCCTGGCGGCGCCGGCACCGGGCGGCTATCTCCCGCGGCCGGAGGCTGGAGGGTGGTCGGGTGCAATGGGATAATGGCCTGGTGCAGGCTTTCTCCCTTAGCGGGTACCCGATTCCATGAGCGGCGAGCGCGTCGGTTTTCGCTTCAAACACGCCGATCCCGTCGTGAAGCGCAACCCCCAGGGGCGTTCGCGCCGTGGCTGGGTGATGGAGCCGGTGGAGCAGACCACCAGCCGCGGCACCAAGATGCCGGCTTACCGCATCCGCTGGCGCGACAGCGAGCGTCCGGAGATCGTGCTGCAGCATATGCTGATCGCCGATCCGGATCCCACCCCGCCCCCGGAGGGGGTGAGCCTGGTGCCCCCGGCTCCCAAGAAGTAGCGGCCTCGCGGCCCTTGCCCACCGGCATCGCCCCCTTCCCCCAGGCTGCATCCTGCTGGCGGCCCTACCCGGCTCAGAGCCAGCCCTTCAGCCGGTAGGTCGCCAGGCCCAGCAGTTCTTTGAGGGAGGTGGTGGTGGAGGCGAGTGCGCCAGCGCTCGGCAGCAGGTCCAGCACCAGGCCGCCGCCGCTGGGCCTGCCGTAAGAGGCCCGTGCCGGCAGCTGGAAATCACAGGCCACCGGCACAATGCGCAGGTCTGTGAGGTGCCGGAAGGTGGCGGTGGCCCTCGGCAGGTGGGTGGCGCTGGTCACCAGCAGCAGTGATCGCCAGCCCCGCTCGCGGGCGATCACCTGCATCGCCCGGGCCTCCTCGGCGGTGTTGCGCGGGGCTTCGCTGCGCACGATCCGCTCGGCCGGCACCCCCAGGCTCTGGGCCAGGGTGGCTGCATAGCTGGCCTCCGGGGGTGTGGGGTCGTCGCTGCTGAAGGTCACCCGCCCTCCGGAGACCACCAGCCAGGGGGCCTTGCCCTGCTGCACCAGATCGACGCCGGTGAGCAGCCGGTCGGCCGCATCCGAGAGCTCCACCCGTCGCCTCGGCGGCAGGGGCGGCACCAGGCCGCCACCGAGCACCAGCACCGCATCGGCGTCAGGCAGGGGATCCGGCGTCAGCCGCAGGGCCCGATCCTCCAGCCCCCGCGCCAGCTGCCGGCTGAGCAAGGGCATCGAGGCCAGCCAGAGCACCGCCAGCCCGGTGGCGCTGAGCGGCGGTCCCCAGCGGCGGCGGTGGCCCAGCAGCCCCGCGACCAGAAAAAGCAGCGAGGCGCCGAGCGGATACACCAGCTGGGGCAGCAGTTTCGATAGCAGAAATCCCATGGCTCTGCCTGGCTGGCTCCGGTTCAGCGGCCGCTGCGGCGGCGCAGCTCGTCGAGCTCCTGCTGCGTCTCGAAGCTGGCCCAGGCGCGCTCGAGATCGCGCCGCGGATCGGCGCTGGCCGGGGCAGCCGCCGGGGCCGCTGTGGAGCCGCTGGCGGAGCCAGGCTTCGGCGCGGCTCCGCCAGTCGCGCCGCGGGTGGTGAGCTGCTGCAGCTCCTGCTCCACCGCCTGGAAGCGCTCGCCCAGCTCCGCCAGGCTCTGCCAGCGGCCCCGGCCCTGCTCCATCAGGGTGGCGATGTGGGCTTCGGCCCGGCCGGCAAGCTCCTCGGCGCCAGCCCCGTGGGCCCGCTCCACGCGCTCCTTCCACTGACGGATCTCGGAGGCCAGCTTGAGCAGGCCCTGGCGCTGCAGTTCAGCCTCCTGCCGCAGCTGCAGCCGCTGCCCCAGAAGCCGCTGCTGCCGCTCGCGCTGCTCCTGCTCCGCAAGCAGGGCCTCCTGCTGGGGATTGGCGCGCAGAAAGGACTCGAGCTGCTGCTCCAGCCGCGCCTCGAGCTCCTCCAGCCAGCCGGCGCCGCTCATGCTTCCGGCGCGCGGGTGATCAGCGGCGCCTCGATCTCCTGCTGCAGCGGGGTGATCGCCGCCTCACGTGAGCGCAGCAGCAGCTGGGTGAGCCGGGCGATGGCGCCTTCACCCAGATCCTCTGCGGAGATGCGGTCGAAGGCGCGGCGGTAGAGCTCCTCGAGCTCGGCGATCAAGCCTTCGCGGGTGGCCCGCATCGCCTGGCGCTGGTCCTCACGGCTCATGGTGGCTTTCGGCCCGCTGATCCTCCGAGTCTGCCTGGCCCAGCAGATGCAGCGACAGCTGGCCGCCAGGATCACTCCAGCGCGCCAGAGGTAGCCAGCCCGCGCTGCCGGCCAGGGCCCGAAAGGCCTCAGGCGTGTATTTCACGCTGAACTCGCTGATCAGCGGCTCCCCTTGCGCAAAGCGCCAGTGCGCCCCGGCCAGGCCCACGCTCTGGGTAAGGCGGCTCACCAGGGCCATGGCGATGCGGCTGTGCTCCTCCTCCCACCAGGCCTCGTAGCGGAAGGCATCGGGATCGAAATCGCCATCCAGCTCCCGGTTGAGGCGGTGCAGCAGGTTGAGGGCGAAGGCCGCCGAAACGCCCGAAGGGTCATTGTAGGCGGCCTCCATCAGGGCCACCGCCCGGGGCTGGTCGATGCCGATCAGCAGCCGCCCCTGCGGGCCCAGCAGCCGGCGGAAGCGGGCCAGGAGCGCGCGAGCTTCGCCAGGATCGAAGTTGCCCAGGGAGCTGCCGGGGTAGAACCCCAGCCGCGGGCGGCCGGCCAGCAGGGGGTTGTCCGGCAGGGCATCCAGCTGGCTGTAGTCGCAGCAGACCCCGAGCACCGGCAGCGACGGATGCGCTTGCTGCAGCACCCCGCAGGCGGCCGCGAGATGGTCGGCGCTGATGTCGAGGGCGGCGAAGGCGGCGGGGCCCAGGGCCCTGAGCAGGGGCGATACCTTGCGCAGGTTGCCGGCGCCGAACTCCACCAGCACCGGCGAACCCGAGAGGCCAGCGGCCATGGCCCCGGCCATCGCGGTGGCCCGCTGTTCGAGCAGGGCTGTCTCCACGCGGGTGAGGGTATATTCGGGTTGCTCGGTGATCGCCTCGAACAGGCGTGAACCCTCGGCGTCGTAGAGGAGCCAGGCCGGCAGCTGGCGGGGCCGGCGCGCCATGCCCTCCAGCACCAGCTGGCGCAGGTCTGCGGCGGCGGGATGCAGATCGATCCAGTGCACGGCGCGGGACAGCGGCGCGGGCGGGGTCTCAGCCACGGTCGCGGGCCAGGCGCAGGCCGCTGGCCATCCAGCGGCTCGCCGGCGGGAAGAAGTTGCGGTAGGTGATCCGCTCTAGCCCGGCGTGGCCCGCTGGGGTGAGGAAGCCGCTGCCGCGCAGCACCAGCTGGGAGCTCATGAACTTGCCGTTATACTCACCCACCGCCCCCGTGGCAGCCTCAAAGCCTGGATAGGGCCGGTAAGGACTGCCGGTCCACTGCCAGAGCAGCCCATGGGTCTGGCGCAGCAGGCCTGCGCCGGCAGCGGTTTCCCATTCCGCTTCGCTGGGCAGCCTGGCGCCGGCCCAGCGGGCGTAGGCATCGGCCTCGAACCAGCTCAGGTGCCGCACCGGCGCTTCGGCCTCCCGCGGCAACCGGCCCGCCAGGGTGAAGGCGTCGTCGCCGCGCCAGTAGCGCGGTACCTGCCAGCCGCGTTGCTGCACCACCGCCCAGCCTTCGCTCATCCACAGCTCGGGCCGCCGGTAGCCGCCAGCGGCGATGAAGGCCGCGTAGGCGGCATTGGTCACCAGGGTGTCGGCGATGGCGAAGGGCTCCAGCCACACCCGGTGCCGCGGCCCCTCGTTGTCGAAGTGGAAGGGGGCCAACACCGCATCCGCCGTCTCGCCGGCGGCCATCACCCCGGGGTGGCCGATCGAAACCAGCCCGCCGGGATGCTCGATCCATCCTTCCAGCCCGTCTCTGCCCGTGGCCGCAGAAGCCCGCCTGCTGGCCACCTGCTCGCGCCAGCGGGCCTCGAACAGCGCCTCAGGCCCAGCGGCGGCCGTGCTGTAGGCGGGTTCGAGGGGATTGCGCGAGAAGCCGTCGAGCAGATCCATCAGCAGCAGCTCCTGGTGCTGCTGTTCGTGCTGCAGGCCGAGCTCCAGGAGCGCCAGCGCTGCGGCGGCCTCGGCGGGCCCCAGCTGTTCCAGGCGGTCGAGCAGGTCCTCCAATCCAGCGCCGACCCGCTCGCGCCAGGCCAGCACCTCGCGGATCGGCGGACGGCTGAGCAGCCCCCGCTGCGGCCTGGGGTGGCGCTCGCCGACGGCGTCGTAATAGCTGTTGAACAGGTAGCCCCAGAGCGGCTCGGCGGCGGCGTAGGCCAGGCCCAGGCTCTCCCCGAGCGGCTGCAGCAGGAAGGTCTCGAAGAACCAGGCAGTGTGGCCCAGGTGCCATTTGGGCGGGCTGGCATCGGCCATGCCCTGCAGCACCAGGTCTTCCACCTCCAGTTCGGCGATCAGAGCCTCGCTGTGCTGGCGCACAGCCCGCAGGCGCTGGCGCAGGCATTCGGACCTCCCGCTCGGGGAGGAAGCGGTTGCTGCCGGGCCCCCGGGGGTCGTCAGCCCAGGACCCGGCACGGATGCCTGCGCGATGGAGGACGTGCCGCCCCCCGGGCTGACCTGAGCCGATCCCGCTGCCATCGGTGGCCCCGCGTGCGATGGGACCCTAGGAAGGTTGCCTACGATCCGCCCACCTAACCACCAACCGGCAGGCGAGCAGCGATGGGCGGCAGCACCCCAGCGGGGATCAGCGACGGCTTCGATGCCGCCGTCGGCCACACCCCCCTGATCCGCCTGCGGGCCCTCAGCGAATTCACCGGCTGCGAGATCCTCGGCAAGGCGGAGTTCATGAACCCCGGCGGTTCGGTCAAGGACCGGGCTGCCCTCGGCATCCTGCGCGAGGCGGAGCGCTCGGGCGAGCTGCGCCCCGGCGGCACCGTGGTGGAGGGCACGGCCGGCAACACCGGCATTGGCCTGGCCCACCTCTGCAATGCCCTCGGCTACCGCGCCCTGATCGTGATCCCCGAGACCCAGTCGGCCGAGAAGATCGGCCTGCTGCGCAGCCTCGGTGCGGAGGTGCGCACCGTGCCGGCGGCCCCCTATGCCGACCCCAACAACTA
>Ga0194130_10009501_pt1 | contig 10005 bp, 9 predicted proteins | sample TA2KigsurfametaG_FD_160084 | JGI IMG/M metagenome (GOLD analysis project Ga0194130, IMG submission 160084) | Freshwater microbial communities from Lake Tanganyika, Tanzania - TA2015050 Kigoma 12 surface | ecosystem: Environmental > Aquatic > Freshwater > Lake | place: Tanzania: Lake Tanganyika... | reverse complement strand
TCCACCAGCTCCAGGAGCACCTTCTCCAGCTGGTCCCGGACGGGTTGGAGGTCAGGGGAGACCGTCCGGAGCAGGTTGGCCACCTCCTGGGAGGCCTCGGCCAGGGTGTCCGCGGGTTGGCGCTCCAGGTTCTCGGCAGAGAGTCCCAGGCTGCTGGCCAGGGTCTGGGCCTGGGATCGGATCGCCAGATCAGCCAGGCGGTCCAGGTGAGCTCTCCAGACGTCTGTGGATGTCTCCGGCTGCTCCAGCAGCTTCTGGATCCAGCTCTCCCAGGACAGGGTGGAGAGGCAGGCAAAGGCAGCCGGGTGGAGCACGACCCCGGCCAGGAGCTGGGTCCCCCCGGAGGCCAGGCATCCCTTCAGGAACTCCGCCTCGGCCAACTCATCGGCCAGGGCTGTGGACCTGGAGAACCCGGTCTCGGGTTCGATCCGTTCGGCCGCGGCCAGCACCAGAGAGGGGGTCACCTCCAGCCCACCGGCCAGGACCTTCTGGATGGCCTGCCAGAGGCGGCGGCCGTGGAGGTTCCCCTCCTCGCCACGGTCCGGTGGGGAGGTCCAGGAGGTCTCCTCGGGGATGTCTGTGGACATCTCCGGAAATCTCTCTTTCCGGTCCCTTGGATGTTCGCGGACGTCTGTGGATGTCTTTCCCCAGGGCCAGCAGGGGCAGGCCTCACCGCCACAGAGACCAGCAGCCACCAAGCTCTGGGCCTCTCGTGGGCCCCCGGCCACAGCATTGGAGCAGCGAAACAGCAGACCCCGGGACGGATCGGAGCAGTCCTCCAGGGCTTTCCGGAAATCCTTGGCGGCCGCGGCGGAGGTCTTCGTGGTGAAGCCGTCCGGGGCCAGGCCGTAGAGGGTGGCGGCCATCTCCTCGGCCTGCTCCTCGGGGATGTCTCTCTGGGAGCAGTAGCTGGCCAGGAGCAGGTTCTCTCCGTGGAGGGTCTGGTCCACGGCCAGGGCCCGTCCATAGGTGGCCCGGGCAGCTGGTCCCCGCTCCAGACGGGTCTGGATGCAAAGGGGGTGAGCCCCCTCTTCCAGGAGATCCAGGTCTGGGGAGGAGGCCTCTCCAGCTGCTTCCTCCAGCTGCTGGGGTCCTGCCGGGCGGAAGGCGGCCAGGAGAGCGGCCTGGATGGCCCAGGAGAGGGTCTCGGGCGGTTCCCCCGAGGCAGAGGCTGCCGCGGCCTCTAGGTGGCCTTCCAGGGCCTTCAGCAGCGGCTGGTGATCCTGAAGGTCTGTCAGAGGCGGCAGGACCAAGGACCAGGCTCCCGTGATCCGGTGGCGGCCCCCGGGCAGCTTGAGGGCCTTCCCTTTGCTCGGGAACAGCTCAGCAGGCTCCAGGCCCACATCCCGGCAGATCCGGCGGAGGGCCCGGTGCATCACAGACCAGGCCACAGGAGCCGCGGTGGGGACCAGCAGGTGGAACCCTCTCCGGCCGCTGAAGACCACCAGGGCGGGGATGTCCCGGGCGGCCGCGGCCTGCTGAAGGGAAGCCACCAGCTCCAGCAGCTCTCCCAGGGTGGCTCCATCCCGTGGAAGGTCCAGATCCACCGCTCCGGAGCGGCAGAGGCTCCCGTGGCCATCGGGGACCAGGGCCACGGTCTGGTGGCCGAGGAGATGGCGGTCCAGCTCACTGGGCTGGAGGGGGCCGTGGCGGTGGGGATACTCGTTCTCCCCATCCACCTGGGTGGCCCACCTCTGACCCTCAGGCCAGACCAGCAGGCGGAGCAGCTGGTCCCGGTAGGTCTTCAGGTCAGCAGGCAGAGAGGCCATCTCAAACAGGCCTCCGTGATCTCTGGAGAGCGGGTGGGAGGCCTGCTTCCAGGTCTTCGGCATACCGGCCCAGAGCCCAGGCCAGGGTGGGGCCGTGCTTCCAGATCAGGAAGGCGGGGTCCATCGGATCCGCCGCCACGGCTGGGTGGTAGTGGAGGCCCACCAGCTCCCGGATCTGGGTCTGGAGGCGGTGGAGGTCAGAGGGTCGCATCAGAACGCCTCCGGAGCTGGTGGGGTGTCCTGCTGCTCCTGCTTCTGGTGGGGGGCCAGGAACGCCTCATAGCGGGGCCGGTTCCCGGTGGCTCCTTTGTTCTCCAGGACCAGGAGCTTCAGGCCGGGGCGGATCTCACCGGAGAGCATCTTTCGGCCTGCTTTCGTCTCGCTGACCCAGAGGCCGGTGAGCTTCAGCAGCTGGGAGGAGGAGGAGGTGGGGGTTGTCATAGAGGGGACCCGCCTGAATCGGTCGGGGCTGTGGGGCTTTAAGGGCACAGCAGCTCCAGAGGAGCGTGGGCCGTACACCAGCCGAGGCCGCACGGGTCAAACGCCACCGCCTCCTGACCACAGACCACACAGAGCCCAGGGGAGGGCTCCAGCGAGGGGTGGGGGACTGTCACCCAGATCCGCCGCGGCCGAGGGGTGGCTGTTGCTTTCTGGATGGTGGTGGCCATGGCCTCTCCGGCTTCGGCTCGCCTCCACGCTGGGGCGGCCGACCGAAAGGGAGGCCAGACCTGCTCCTTAGGGATCAGTAGAAATCAGTGGTTTAGGAATCACCTTGTGTTTGCAAGGGCTCTCAGCCGCAAACGTCACAGGATCTCCGGGAACCGTCACAGGATCTCCGGGGAACGTCACAGGATCTCCAGACCCCCCGGAATCACGGGAGAAACTAGGCAGGGCAAGGGATCTGAGGTCTCTTTCTGGGCCTTTTTTGATTCCAGGAAGTCCGGAATCACGGAATCGCGTGGTCTGGAATCAGGTCAATAACCCAGACCGCTTCCGGTGCAGTCGATCTGGGCCACCCGCATGTTCAGGGGACCCCCCTCAGATTCCAGGGGTAACTTCCTCCTTCAGATGTCCAGAGACATCTCCGGATGTCCTCTGCTGGACCTCATCCACGGCCATCTCCAGCACATGGCACAAGGTCACCCAGCGATCCGCGGACCAGGGCGGAGGCCCCCAGCGGCTGACATCAAGGAACCCATTGGCTACCGGGGCCACCTGCTGCCAGAACCGGGTGGCGTCGGACTCCTCCCCGGTCAGATCACGGAGATCCACTTCCTGCTCCAGAGGTTCGGTCTTTCCCTTGGGGCTGTTGCTCTGAAGCCTGACGAACTTCTGGACCCTGGCCTGGAGACCCTCCAGCTCCAGCCATCTCTGACCTTTCGGGCCGGTCCTCTCCCAGTCCTTCAGGAGTCCCCGATCCAGCAGCCGGTAGAGGGTGGACCGGGACCGAAAGCCCAGAGCGGCCGCGGCGTCTGCAATGGAGACAGGCATGGGACCTCCTTAGGGTTCAGGTAGGACAGACCCGCATCCCCAGGACAGGGGAGGGGTTTTTATACTTTAGCGGATCTTTTTAGGCTTTAGATGTTCAGCGTCTCAAACGTTTTAGTCTGTCTCTAGAGATACTGTGGGCGAGCGAATGACCCTCAAAGGTATAGATGGGAAGGACCCATAAAGGCTCAGGCTTTCCTCCTCTTCAGGGCTTCCAGCAGAGCCAGGCATCTTCTCAGCTCCGCCTCTGGGAGCGGTTTGTTCCCGGTCTCCAGCTTGCTCAGCTGGGCCTGGGAAATCCCCAGCAGAGGCGCAACCTCTCGCATGGAGCGGCCTGTGGCTTCTCGGGCGGTTCTGAGCTGGGCGGCGTTATCGGTGGGCCTCTGGTTCAGCAGGCGGGCCTGGGTCTGCCGGATCAGCTTCTGGGTCTCCCGTTCCTGGATCTGGGCCATGGGCCTCCGGAAGCGGGCCTCCACGACCTTCTCCGGCCAGTGGATCTCCACCCGGCTGTTGAGGAGCAGCTCCAGGGCTCCGTGCGGAGCCGGGGATCCGTCATGGCCGGGAAAGTCTGGAGGGATCAGCCAGGGCGGGCAGTCCGGAAACTCGAAACGGAACCCCACTGCATCTCTCAGGGTTGCCAGGGCTGCGGACCAGCGTTCCCTCAGGCGGCGGCCTTCCTCCCGATTCCCCTTGGCTCTCTCCATGTCCCCCTGAGGGAGGACATCTCTCAGCAGGTCTCCCACCCGGTTGTTTCGGGCAACCCCGCCTTTCCATGGGCTCCGTTCCCAGAAGCCCAGAGCCAGGTGGATCCCCAGCCTGAAGGCCAGGTCCCTTTTGTGGCGGCCCAGTTGGAGGATCTCTGTGGCGATGGGGCCATAGAAGAGGTGGCCTCCTTCCCGGTTGACCCACTGCGGGGTCTCGGCCCAGGTCCCTGGGGTGACCGTTAGGGAGAGGTCTGTGAGGGTGTCCGGCCGTGGATCGTTCTCCAGGAGCTGGAGCTGGCCATTGGCGTGGATGGAGATGGACCACATGGGTCCCAGCTCCATGGAATACATCTCCCGACCCTTCGGACGGGACCACCCCTCACACTGAGCCAGACCCAGCAGGGAGGCCCACTTCCCGATCTCTTTCAGCAGGTCGGAACGGGTGGCTCCCCCATGACGGCGGGCCTCCAGGTTCAGATCCTTCAGCAGGTCATCCCCAGAAACCACGAACCGGCTCCCGGGTTCTCGGCACTGCATCACATAGCAGCAGAGCAGGGCGTGGAGAGCGGTGATCTCCAGCCCAGCGTTCTTGTGGGTGAGGAGCTTTCGGCACTGGGCCAAGGAGCGGAAGGCCAGCTCCTCTCCGTTTCCAGTGGCCATGGTCACCTGCCACTTCCTTCCTGGCCTCTCGTGGAGAAAGCGGCCGCGGCCGTCCTCCTCGCTCCACTTGTCTGGTCTGGGGAAGGCTCTCAGGCCCAGGGTGGCCACCTCGGGGGTGGCCATGGAAGCCACTGGTTTCTCAGCCACGGACCGAACAGGAAGACCTCGGGGAAGGACCACATTCAGCTCCTCCAGCAGCTGCCGGAGCAGGGCGGGCCTTTCTAGTCCGCTCTGACCCCCGATCACCTTCGGGTCCAGCAGCTTCCGGTAGGCCTCCCGGCCGAAATGCCAGCAGGCCGCGCAGAGGGCCAGCTCCTCGGCGGAGATGCCATGGCGGTGGAGGGCTTCGTCTGAAGGGATCCCCAGCGGAGCAGCAGGAACCCTCCAGAGGTCCCCTGGCCAGGGTGAGCCGGGCGCTCCGATCAGGGCAGAGACCCCATCCATCGGGACCTCTGTCCCGAGGACTTCCCAGTTCTTCGGGTCCACCCAGATGGAGGTTCGATCCGATTCCGGGGGGCTGTAGGTCTCAGGCCGAGGGGCCTTCAGCAGCTCCCCGATCCAGACCGCCACCTCCTTGTAGAAGGCGGTCCGGAGCAGGAGATGGAGGTGTCTCTCCTGGAGCAGGGAGGCCAGCTCCATGGCCCTGGCCAGCTGTTCGGTGTCGGGGGCCTCGCAGCCATCGGCCTGGCCATCCACCAGCCACTGGTCTCCCCGGAGCAGGTGCAGGCGGCGGGGCTCTGCTGCTGGGTCAGGGCGGGGTCCAAACCCCCAGACGGTCCGGTCTGGGTGGGCTCCCTCCATGGCCTTCCCTTCCTCTTCTGTCTGGGTCTGGGAGAGGTCGGTCACCTCGGAGGCCCCCACCAGCACCCAGGAGCCGGGCTCCTCAGGCAGCCGGGGGAAGGTCCCTGCCAGAGGTCCAGGCTCTCCTCCGTTCTCCAGGTAGTGGCTCCATTGCCAAGCCTTGAGAGCAGCCATGGCGATGGCCAGGGCCAGGCTCTGGGTCCAGCCGCTTTCCTTGTCCCGGAGCCACCGGGCTCTCTTCTCCACCTGGTTCTGGCTTGCGGGGTCAATCGGGCGGGCCATGGTTCAGACCCCCACCAGCAGCGAGCCGAGGGAGGCGGTGGCCGCGGCCTGGAGCTCCCCGGCCCGGTCGAAATAGCGGCAGGTGGTGGCCACGGACTTGTGGCGGGCCAGGGCCTGGGCCTGCTCCATCGGCATCCGGAGATCGGCCACCAGGGTGGTCACCGCTCCATGGCGGAGCCGGTGGGGGCTGAGGGTCTTCCCTTCAGCAGCACCCAGGGCCGCCACCAGCCGGTAGACGGCTTTCCCGGTGAAGGCCACGGAGGTGGTGGCCAGGGTCATCTCCTCCCACCAGATCGGACTTCCTTCGGCAGGCGGCTTCCCGTCTGGGCCAGCCATGGCCTCCAGGTTGGTCTGGGCCTGCTCCAGAGCCACCGGGAGCTCCCGTGTGGAGCGGGTTTCGGCGGCCCGGTCCAGGGCACAGAACAGAGGGGCCCAGGGGGCGGAGGGCATCCAGGCAGGCCTCAGGGTCATCCAGGCCTCCATGGCCGCGGCGGTGGCGGTTGTGATGGTCACCAGCTCTTTCTCCTTTCGGCCTTTGCCGCGGATGGCCAGCTGCAGCGGTTGCTCGGGGCTCCAGTCAGCCATGGCCAAGCGGCCGATCTCCCCGCGGCGGAGAGCATTGGTCAGGAGCAGCAGAGCCACGGCGCGGTTCCGGGCCTTTGCTGCGGGGGAGGTCCCGTAGGCCTCGGCTCGGGCCACCAGATCAACCATGGCCGCCACCCCAGACGGTCCGCGCATGTCGCGGCGCTTCTCCGGCCTGGGGGCCTTCAGCAGGTGGAGGCGGATGTCGGCCAGCTCCTTGAGGGCGGCCTGACGGGCCAGGAACTTCAGCGAGGCCAGGCGGCGGCCGATGGTGGCCGCGGCCAGCCCCTGACGGGTTTGGTCTGCCATCCACTTCTGGACCAGGGCCCGGGCGGTCTGGTCACCCAGCTGGAGCCAGGCCCCCATGGCCTGGAGCACACCAGCAGGGGAGGAGAGATCCACAGACGTCTGGGGATGTCCAGCGGTGGCCTCCAGCCACCGGGCAAAGGTCTTCCAGTCCTTCAGGTAGGCCTCCCGGCTTTCGCGGCCCAGCTCCTGCTGGAGGGCCTCGGCCAGAGGATCGCGCTCCTGGGCCACCTGCTCCAGGCGGCGGGCCAGCTGCGAGAGGCCCACCTGGACCAGAGCGGTCTCCTCCACCAGCTCCACCTCCACGGGGTGGACGTCTGTGGATGTCCGTGGCAGTCTTCGGGCCATGCTCGGAGGCTAGGTGGAAATGACGCTTTCCGTCCCCTTAGCCTAGCGGCAGATGTCCACGGATGTCCAGAGACATCTCCCACGGACCTCCAGAGACATCCACAGACTTCCCATCTCTATGGCAAACCCCCCTTACGAAGGCTCTCAACCCATTCCGGCTTTGGCTGGGGACCTTGCGCTTGTCCTGGTCCATTCCGCTAACGCTTTTCTGAAAGAGAGGGGCCTCTCCTCTGGGGGGCCTTATTCCGAAGTCTCCGAGCCGATCCAGACGGCTGCTTTGGAGATTGTGAGATGGGCTTTGGCCCGACAGCAGACCTCCAAGGACTTCTCCACTTCCTCCTCCGATGTCTGACCCCACCCCGATCCACCGCCACCCGGTTGGCCAGGTCCAGCAGGAGAGCGGCCTCTCTCGGGCGGCCTTCTACAAACGGATGGCCCAGGCCGGGGTGAAACCTCTCCGGGTGGGTCAGAACAGCTTTCTGGAGCGGGAGCACCTGGAGGCGCTGCGGGCTCTGGGGGAGCACATCCAGGCCGGTGGGAAGCCTGAGGCTTTCCCTGGACGTCTCCAGACATCTCCAGAGCTGGCTCTGGTCCCTGCTCTAGGTCAGGGCATCTCCACGGCGGTGGAGGAGCCCGAGGAGGACCATGAGGCTCCGGAGGAGCTGGTGGCCGCGGCCGTCTCCCACCTGGATGGCCTGCTCTCCTTCCTGACGAAAGCGGCCCGGAACAGCTGGGAGCTTCCGACCTCTCAGGTCCAGCTTCTGGTGGGGGCCAAACCCAGGGGGACCACCTTCTCCAGGTATGGCTTCAGCTTCCGGCCTGCTGGGAAGCATGGCCAGGAGACCAGCTGGAGGGTGGAGCGGTGAGATCTGACGACTCGGACCTGATCTCTGGCTGGCGTTACTCCGCCACGCTCCAGCTCCGGACTCCTTTGGCTTACTTGGAGCGGGATGGCGAGTTTTCTCCAGGGCCTAAGGAGCCTCCGCTCGTCGGGCCTGAGGAGAACTACTTACCGGACGGGGTGGGCTTTAACTCCTATGGGATTTGGCTTCGTGTGATCGACCCTTCCATCCTCCCGCCCTCGACAACTGCAACTCGTGCAATTGAAGGGGGCCCGGTTCGCATCGGATCAACTGAAGAGAAAGAACTCCTCTCGTTTCTCAAGTCCTTTCGCTACATCGTGGAAACAGGAGAGACCCTGGATCAGATGCTCTCCGAGCTTGCGGAGCTGTCCACCAGCGCCCCAGGAAATAGGCGGCTGTGGGCCCGATATTCGGAGGGGGACCCTCTGTGGCCTGACTCCTACTTCATTGGACAGCTTTGGATGCAGCTACCGAAGGGCGTCGGACCGTCTAAGGCGGAGAAGCTCTATCTGGCGGGATTCCGAACCGTTGAGGAGATCCAAGCAGCCCCCGATGAAGAACTCCTGAGGGTGGAGGGAGTTGGGAAGGGTCTCCTCCGGAAGCTCCGAGAGAGCTTCTGATCCCTGAGGTCTGAAGAATCCTCTCTTTCATGTGATTCCAGATCCCCGAGCAGGGAATAGGCCTCTCCTTCAGATCAGAAAGAGAGAAATCAGGGCCCCCTACTGTTGAGATCCAGGCCGGGCCCCCCTCGGGGAACTCACAGACACGGGCTTTTAGCGAGGCACTCCCGCCGCGTTGCAGTCTTGGCGCTCAACTTCTTTCCATCTCGCGTAAGAGCCTTGATCTTTTGCCTGTAGATAGGCAGCGGCAACCATTCCCGCGTGGACACATTTCGGCACCAGCAGGAGGTGCTTCCACGGAGCACATTGCAGCGCTACGCCACATCCAGCCAGTTGACAACGTTTGCGCGGCACCGCCCCCGAGTCGGCTCCTCCGAATGGGTGCTCCAGGTCTGGATCCGCTGGCGCGTCACCCTGACTGCCGCCCCTTCGCTTCCCTTTGCTTCGGGTTGTGTGCGACAGGCAGCGGCGATCAGAGCCCATAGGATCGCCAACTCTTGCAGGGTGTGCGGTGGTCCAGCCCGCTCAGGTGATGGCGACACGCGGCCCAGGTGGTGACCGTGATTATGCGTTGTACGCCTTGCTGATGAGCCCTGATGGGCTTCGATCGCTGTTTATTGCCGATCGGTTGCCAACACTGAGGGAGGTGAACATCGCCTTTGCTCATGTGTGGCAGGGCCTTGGCCATGAGCAGGGCTATGTGCTTGCCGAAGTGGTGGATCCGGTTGTGTTGGTCAAAAGCACCGGCACCCAACTTCCGAACCGGCTGTTGGCGGCGATTGAGCCCTGGCTTGCTGGTGGTGCCGATCCGATGCCGGCGTTGTCAACCATTCTGCTGACCGTGCAGGCCTGCAGCGTCACTCTGGAGGTGAACGGTGATGTGGATCTGAACTGGCGCCGCCTGAGCGCAGAAGGGTTCCAGCCCGCCTTCCGGCGCATTGGCAGTCATGAGCCTTACGACCCGCGCAAGCTGCTGAAACGCCAGCCACGCAAGGGCGATGCCAAAGGGTTCCGCTGACGCCTGGACGATGACCCGATCGCTGCGCAGCGATGTTGATTGGCTCTCCCCTGCCCCCATCCAGGAGGACGACGCTCGCCTCAGACACCAGGGGTTAGAACAACCCGGTTGTGGGTCGCGTCGGTCCACCAGCCTCCTCTGCACCACCTCGATCTATTGCGGTTCCCGACTGCTTCGTGATGTTGTATTGAGCCTCGGAATCAGTGGCTACCTGTTGTTCGATAGTCCGCATTGTTTCGGCCGCTTCTTTCTCAACTCCTCCCCCGTAAAACATGTATCCCACATAAAGAAACACCCCGAGGCTTACGACGGCTCCAAGGATCTTCGCTCCATCTTGTGGGTTTGGAGTAGGGGGTTGCGTCATACCTAGAGGCCTTTTTTCTAGTCTCCCCCCCGTTAAGTGGCGTTTGCAAGGCCCCGGTCGCGGGAGGCCGCGGCGGTGCCAGCTGCTCTGTCTGGCGGCCCAGGCGTTCTCCTTCAGCAGCTCCCGGGCTCTGCTGATCTCCAGCTGGTGGTCCGGAGCCGGGTCATCCACCCCCACCTGAAGGGCCCGGCGGTGGATGG
>Ga0194130_10009500_pt1 | contig 10009 bp, 12 predicted proteins | sample TA2KigsurfametaG_FD_160084 | JGI IMG/M metagenome (GOLD analysis project Ga0194130, IMG submission 160084) | Freshwater microbial communities from Lake Tanganyika, Tanzania - TA2015050 Kigoma 12 surface | ecosystem: Environmental > Aquatic > Freshwater > Lake | place: Tanzania: Lake Tanganyika... | reverse complement strand
TTCCCACCAGCCGGGCGCATAGTAGTACGGAGCAACCTTGTTGAATCCCAGCTTTTCGTCATCGTAAGGGCCAATCCATTCCGCTGCATCAATGGTGCCTTTTTCCAGTGCTGGATAGATGTCGCCACCCGCGATCTGCTGTGGAATGACACCGAGCCGCTGCATCACGCGCCTGGCGAAACCACCAACGCGTATTTTCAAGCCATTCAGGTCCTGCGGTGAATTGACCTCCTTGCGGAACCAGCCACCCATCTGGCAGCCCGTGTTACCACCCATGAAATTCACGATGCCGTAATCATGGAAGAACTCTCGCATTAGCTGACGACCACCGCCTTGATCCATCCAGGCCGTTTGCTGACGTGATGTCATGCCAAAAGTTATCGAGGTATCGAATGCGAAAGTCGCATCTTTGCCAAAGTAGTAGTAAGAAGCCGAGTGCCCGATCTCTACCGTACCCGCCTGTACCGCATCCAGCACTTGCAGTGCTGGTACGATTTCACCACCGGGGAATACACGAATATTGAATTTTCCATCTGTTAACTGAGCAACACGCTTTGCCAGAATCTCGGAAGCGCCATAGATGGTGTCGAGCGACTTGGGAAAGCTGGAAGCAAGTCGCCAGTTGATGGTCGGATTGGTCTGCGCGATGGCAGGCGCCACCACGATACCGGCCGCTGCGCCAGCAGCCGCTTTTTTGATGAAAGCACGACGTGTCATAAGTGTGTCCCCTTCTCCCAGTTTAAAAATAAAGCGCCAGCCCGCTTATCAGAATTATTACGAGCTCGCAGCTTCGCTGTTAAAACAATGGCAATTCTAGGAGGGCGACTTCAAAGACAGCAATAGGGAGATCAGTGCAATGACGCATCTGTTGTTTACACGCACTATCTGAAACATTTCTGCACAATTAATAAAAATTTCCTAGCGCCACCGTGAATAAAAACACGAGGAAAGAGATGTCGTAAAACTGCATCACTCCATGGAAAAAATTGCAGAAAAATCAGGCGCAGCGGGTTTGCCCGATTTTTCCGAGGAGCATGACTACAGAGAAAATATCGCGAGCGCTTTTGCGACCAATCAGTTTGGTCGAAAGCAAACGATGGGCGAGAATCGTTTGCAGGCAGGAAAAAATGGAGGACTCAAAAACCCATTTCGTCAGGCCGCCGGGGGGACGAGCCGTCGAAGACGGCAAGGCTGGATAGAAAACGTCTGGCGCAGTAGTGGACATGCAAGCCACGGTCCGCGCCAGACGAACACGGGAGAAATCAGGTTGGGTACGTAACGAGAGTTTTCAACCGCCTGCGATCGTCATGGTGCTGATCAGGATGGAGCCGGTCTTCTTGGTACCACGAACCAGAACATCATCGCCAATAGCGACGATATCCTTGAACATATCTCTGAGATTGCCTGCAATCGTGATCTCCTCGACAGGGTATTGGATCACGCCTCGCTCCACCCAATAGCCTGATGCACCACGCGAGTAATCACCCGTGACGTAGTTAACACCGTGGCCCATCAGCTCGGTCACCAGCAAACCGGTATCGAGCTTTCTGAGCATTGCGTTGAAATCATCACCCGAGCGCGTGGTCGAGCACACAATCTGCAAATTGTGGGATCCACCGGCATTGCCCGTTGTTTGCATACCGAGCTTGCGCGCGGAATACGTTGACAGGAAATATCCCTGCACGATGCCATTCCTGACCACGTCTCGGCGATGGGTGCGCACACCCTCTTCATCGAAAGGCGAAGATCCGACAGCACCCGGCACATGTGGATCCTCAATAATCTGGATATCCGGACCAAAGACGGCCGTACCCAGAGAGTCCGTCAGAAAAGTGGATTTTCGGTACAGGGAGCCGCCAGAAACAGCCTGTACAAACGATCCCAGCAACCCCGCTGCCAGCGGCGCCTCAAACAACACCGGGCATTTGCGAGTGTCGAGCTTGCGCGCACTCAGGCGCGACAGCGCGCGCTCAGCCGCATAACGCCCAATCGCTTCAGGCTGCGCAAGCTTGGTCGGATTGCGATCGGATGAATACCAGTCATCACGCTGCATGTTGTTGCCCTTGCCAGCGATAGGCGACACCGAGAGTGAATGACGCGAGTATGGATACCCCCCCATAAAACCACGCGTGTTAGCCATCACGAAATGCGACTGCTGCGCATACGTGTTGGCACCCTCACTGTTGGTAATCCGCTTGTCGACGGCAAAAGCGGCTGCCTCGGCACGCTGCGCCAGCCCGACCGCCTGCTCGGCAGTCAACGCCCATGGATGAAAAAGCTGGAGGTCACGCGGCTGCATCTCCAGAAATTCCGCTTCAGGCAAGCCAGCGCAATCATCTTCCGCGGTGAAGCGCGCAATGTTGTAGGCGGCTTCAACCGTGTCCTTAAGAGATCGCGCGGAGAATTCCGAGGTGCTCGCGTTGCCACGGCGAATGGCGCGATCACGACCAAGGTAAATGGTCACACCAATGCCCTTGTCCTTGTTTTGCTCGATGGTTTCGATCTGCCCCTTGCGCACCGTGACAGACAAACCCTGACCTTCGCTGATCTCGACGGCAGCGTCCGAGGCACCTTTATCTTTGGCAAAGCGCAGCACATCCTGCGCGATCTCTTTGAGTTGATCCTGGCTATGGCTGAAAAATGATTGGGTCATGGGGCGTTTTCTGGATGTAAGGGTCAAAGCAGGTATCATAGCAGCCGTTCAAGAATGCCATAGGCCGTCCATCATGCCCAACGCCAACCGGGGCGCAGTCGGATTCCAATCCAGTGAATTCGAGCAGCAATACGATCGCCCGTCCAAGTCCCAACTCAAGCGTGAAAGCACAGCTCTGCAGAAGCTGGGGGAGACCCTGGTCAACGCTGCGCGCGATCGTGTCAAGCGCGTCCCCATGCCCGAAGACGTTCAGGAAGCCATCCTGATCTGCCAGCAAATCAGCGACCATGAAGGACGCCGTCGACAGCTCCAGTACGTCGGAAAAAAAATGCGCACGCTGACCGAAGAAGAAGTCAGCGTGATACAAACCGCAGTCGATGGCTGGCGCGGTACGTCTCGCGCCGAGGCAGCCGCATTGCATGCGATCGAGCGACAGCGCGATCGTTTGCTGGAAGATGACAGCGTCATCACCGAGCTGCGCGCGCGGCATCCCGAGCTCGATGTACAGCATCTACGTACGCTTGTGCGCAATGCGCGCAAAGAGCAAGCTGAAAAAAAGCCGCCGAAAGCTTATCGCGAAATTTTTCAGCTCCTGAAATCACTTCAAGGCGAAACGCAGTCTCCGACCGAACCTGAACATCATGACGACGAAGAAAATCCGTAATCATCCCGATGAGCTGCTGATTGGACTGGTATCAATATCGGACCGTGCATCAAGCGGTGTCTACGAAGATCAGGGCGTTCCCGCATTACGCGACTGGTTTTCGCAGGCACTCAGCACTCCGTGGCAGATGGAAACCCGTCTAATCCCCGACGAGCAGGCATTGATAGAGAGGACGCTGATTGAGCTGGTCGATCAGGTCGGCTGCGATCTGGTGCTGACCACAGGTGGCACTGGCCCGGCGCGGCGCGATGTCACCCCCGAAGCGACACTGGCTGTTGCCACCAAAATCATGCCGGGCTTTGGCGAGCAGATGCGACAAATCAGTCTGCGCTTCGTACCAACAGCCATTCTGTCCCGGCAAGTCGCTGTGATACGCGAAGCCCATGATCACGCGGCGCTCATCATGAATCTTCCGGGTCAGCCAAAATCCATACGCGAAACACTGGAAGGCCCGCGCGACGATCAAGGCCAATCGGTAGTCGTTGGCATCTTTGCTGCTGTCCCGTATTGCATTGATCTCATTGGTGGCCCTTATATCGAAACCCATGACGCTGTATGCAAGGCCTTCCGTCCCAAATCGGCGATCCGCGCAAAGTAACCAAGAAAAACAACATCTCATTGAAGCCATGGCTGATCTACCCTACCTCGAAACGATTGAGCTGAGCACCACTGAGCACCCAGCAGCCGCAGTAATCTGGATGCATGGCCTGGGTGCCGATGGCAATGACTTTGTGCCCATCGTGCGCGAACTCGATCTCTCTGGCTGCCCCGGCATACGTTTCATTTTTCCCCACGCTGAAACCATGCCCGTCACGATCAACGGCGGATATGTAATGCGCGCCTGGTATGACATTCTGGGCATGGACCTTGTGCGCCGCGAAGACGAAGCGGGTTTGCGTCAATCGCAAATGCGCATTGAGCATCTGATCGAACGTGAAGTGACCCGAGGCATACCAGCATCGCGCATTGTTCTGGCAGGTTTTTCGCAAGGCTGCGCAATGACCCTGCAAACCGGACTACGCTACCCACAACAGCTTGCTGGCCTGCTCTGTTTGTCGGGCTATCTGCCGCTTGCCGACTCAATTGCCCAAGAGCGTCACCCAGCAAATCAGCAAACGCCTATCTTCCTTGCGCATGGTCGCGGGGATGGCGTTGTCCCGATTGATCGTGCAGAGACGTCGCGCGATCTGTTGCTTGAACAGGGCTATGACATCGAATGGCATGACTACCTGATGCAGCACTCGGTTTGTGAGGAAGAAATCACCGACATTGGTCAATGGCTCAGGCGCGTTTTAAGCCAGGCAGACGCTGAATAAATCAGCGTTTTTTATCAAGCCAGCGTCTCATTCTGAGCTAGCACCAACTCATCATTCAATCCGTCACCCATCCTCACAGCATCCGTCTGCATCGTATTTCCACTTTCCAAACTCAGCCCTCAGAAAATCTGCAGTGACAAGCAGACACCTGCGATTTCGATTGCTTGTCAGATCATAAAGCTTTACTTTTGACACAAGAAATCCCGTGCAAGCATCCGCCATAAATTTTTTATGGATTTCGCTGAGGCACATAAAAAACATGAAGCGCTCACGCAACAGAATCAATGATTTTGATCATTTGTAGAACGCGATCAATAAACTTCAGATTTGTTTTCTGTAGTGTGGGAAAAATATCTGCCGCAATCTCGTCATGACCTCTTTGTGAAAAAAGTCCGGGCGATCCGAAACTCTTGAGGAGCACGCCATGCAATTTCTCTACCGACCTGAAATGCTGCCCTTCGAGTTTCTTGATCCGGAGCGCGACAAAGTGCTGGATTTTTGTCTACGCACACTACTTTGGAGTAACCCGGAAAAACTGCGCGCGTTCATGGGACCCGACCCCACGCAAAGCCTTTATTTTTCCGAGTTTGGCGAAAGTGGTTTCGAGTGCCGCCTGAAGAACACGGAAGCACAAGAACTCTCGCGGGATTGGCCCAAATGGGCCCAGTACAAAGTGACCGCCTATGATTTTTTTTGGTCGGGACCGCCAGGTTAGCTTCTATCCTGCCAAGCTGTTTGAAGAACATATACGTAATGGCTTGCGTAAGTACATCAAGACTTTTCCGGAGAAGCGAGAGTCCATAGTACGTCTCTGCGCGGACCTTGATCTGGGCACGCTGTGATGACGTGATCGCTAAGCATCCTTTTGCTTAAGCGGCCAAACATTTTTCTCAAGCGTGATTGCAAGACCTGGTCGGCAAAAAGCGCTTCGTGCGGGTCTGGCACAGATACTGCGCAGCTCTGGCAAGATATAGAATAGGCGCAAGCACGGACGCACCCCTTTGGGGGGCACCACGATAGAACAATAATGACCGAGACCCTCACGCCGACAGAGACGAGCGCCGCACCGCAACCGGCCTTCAGCGTGCTTTTTCTGTGCATGGGCAATATATGCCGCAGTCCAACGGCGCATGGCGTATTCCGGCACATGATCAAAGCGGCAGGTCTTGGTACCATCGTACACGTCAGTTCCGCCGGCACCCACAACTATCACCCCGGGAAACCCCCTGACCAACGCAGTCAGCAGACTGCCGCACGGCGTGGTTATGATCTATCCGACCTGTGCGCCAGACAAATCACCCACGCCGATTTCATCGAACATGACTTACTGCTGGCCATGGACTGGGATAACCTCGCACTGGCTGAAAGCGTCTGCCCACCATCGATGCAGCACAAACTCCGGCGTCTGACACAATTCTGCAGGGAACATGATGTCTCTGTGGTACCCGACCCCTACTACGGCGGCGAAAAGGATTTCACACAGGCGCTCGACCTGATCGAGGATGCCTGCACTGGCTTGTTGGATCATGTACAGCGACACTTGCACCACAAAACACGGCTGCAAGAGAGCGAGGGAGATTGGCGATGAACAAAATAATCACTGCTCTGCTGGCCTTGGTCGTTCTGGCAGGGATAGTCATCACCGCGCAGATGACGGGCTTGATCAATCTTGAAATGAACGGCAAAAAACCGTCCTATCAAAACAAAGGCAAGCTCGATGTCATTTGTGAACTTGAGGTCAGCAAACCCAACGACAACCTGTCTCAGCCTTTCGATACAGCCCGTTTAACCATGCCTGCGCAATTCGATTTTGATGAAAATACCGGTTGGTACACAGGCGAATATGCGATATCGATGAACCGCAAAGGTACCTTGAACGTGCAAGATGATCTACTCAAAGTCAGCCGTCCGGCACTGTTCAAACGTTACGGACTGATGATCACCGGAGAGCATTTCACACTCAATCGCAGGAATGGCCAATTCAAGCAGTGGCTCGATCTCGAAGGCAACAAGCGTCTGGATCTGATTACTGGCCGCTGCAAGCGCGCGACCAATGCGCCGTTCTGAAGTACACCATGTTGCACGAAACGCAGCAGCGCATGAGCCCGCAACAAATGAAGTTCTCATCTCAACGGCAGCGCCATCCTGCTGAATGACGCAAGCGACTGACACGGGTGGCGATACCCATCCGCTAGTGATCGCGCTATCGGGAACCTTGTCGCTGGCGGTGGCGATGGGTATAGGACGGTTTGCATTCACACCGCTCATGCCAATGATGCTGCATGACGGACTGCTGAATCTTGCCAGCGCCAGCTGGCTGGCCAGCGCGAATTATTTTGGATACCTGCTGGGTGCGATTCTATGCACGCTACAGCCCACAATTTGGTCGCGACAAGGCTGGTCACCCTTGTCAGTCTCGCGCATGGTCCGCGCCGGCTTGCTGCTGACTTGCCTGCTCACCGCACTGATGGCCATCGACGCTCCCGCAGCGTGGCCTTGGTTACGCTTTATTGCCGGCGTGATTACCGCAGTCACCTTCGTCTGCACCAGCACCTGGTGCCTGGGACGTTTGTCGCGCATGAATCTACCCTCTTCGGGGGGGATTGTGTATGCCGGCCCGGGCGTTGGCATTGCCAGCAGCGGGCTTCTTGCCAGCCTGATGGTGCAACTGGGCTGGCATTCCAGCGCGGGCTGGCTTGCATTTTCTTTGCTGGCCGCACTGATGATCGCGATCGTGTGGCGCGTTTTTCATAGCGATGCCGGACTGCCTCTGCCCACGGCAACGCATGCACTCTCAGCAAGTGGCGGCAGCACGACCGAAAAAGCGGCATTGACACTTGCCTATGGTCTGGCCGGCTTCGGTTACATCATCACGGCGACTTTCCTGCCCGTGATTGCACGCACGGCCATGCCCGATTCAGCGTGGCCCGATCTTTTCTGGCCGATGCTGGGCATCGCTGTCGCATTCGGCGCCATCATGGCCTCGCGAATTCCAGCACGTGTCGATCAACGCTATCTGCTGCTGGCTTGCTACCTGATACAAGCAGCGGGCGTCGCCATTGGTAACTGGATACCGATACTCTCAGGTTTTGCGCTTGGCAGCTTGCTGGTGGGATTGCCCTTTACCGCAATCACTTTTTTTGCGATGCAACTGGGCAGAAAACTGCATCCGCAATCAGCCCCTGCGATCATTGGCATGCTCTCTGCTGCATTCGGTTTTGGTCAGATCATCGGCCCGCCAGTCGCCGCATTGCTACTCTCACGCGCTGCCACGACGGCGCAAGGATTCACCTGGTCGCTCAATATCGCAGCGAGCACGCTGGTCTTTGGCGCATTGATCTTCTGGTGGATGGCAAAGGTATTTCCTGACAAGGACAATATCGCCTCGCCGGGGTAGTCGGGCACGCTGCCACCTGCTGCAGGCAGTCAGGAGGGCGGCGGATCGTTGTAGAGCACGGTAATGCTGATTCGCCGATTACGCGGATCGGCCGGATTGTTCGGTGCAAAAGGCGCCGTATCGGCCACGCCCTCGACGCGGGCAAACCGCCCGCTGGACATGCCCGCCTGTTCCAGTATTCGACGCGTGGCCTCGGCACGCTCTATCGACAATGACCAGTTCGTCCTGTCGCTGCCCTCCGGGAAGGGGGTGCTGTCGGTATGGCCCTTCACGGCCATTTTATTGGGCATGCCCGCTAACGATTTTGCCACTTCATTGATCAGGGCGCGAGCACGCGGATCCATGGCTGCATTGCCGCTTCCGAACATCGAGAAATTAGCCTTGTCGATAATGTCGATACGCAGCCCATCCTTCTCTCGCGTGAAGGTGACCTGACTCTTCAGGTCGGCCAATTGCTGATTGAGCGAGAGTCTCTCGTCAATCTTTTTTTCCAGCTTGTCGAGTTTTTCTTTCTCAACTTGCGCGGCGATTTGCTGCTTTTGTTCTTCCGTCAGATTTTTCGCATACTTCGGATGCGGCTTGTCATCCGGTGAGGTGCCCAGATCTTCGCTGGGCCCAGCTTCGGATCGCGGTGTAACGCGTTCCATCATGGCTTCCTGTTGGGGCGTATCAGGTATCCCATCCGGATCAATGACGGATCGTCCGCCAAACATCCCGTTTGAGCCTGCGGTCTCGCCCATAGCCGCTTCCTTGCGGTCGGTCGGCTGGAAGTATTCGGCGATACCCTGGCGCTGTTCCTCGGGCGTCGCGCCCAGCAACCACATGAGCAAAAAGAAGGCCATCATGGCCGTCATCATGTCGGCCAGCGCAATCTTCCAGGCACCGCCATGGGCGCCTGCATGCCCATCATCCAGCACTTTTTTCCATTTGACCGGCGGCTTGGGCGCCTCGTCCGGATCCGGTGCCTCAGGCGCAGCCTCGGTCGGCGCCGCCGCTTCGGCGGCTGCGACGCCTTCTTCTGGCTTTTTATCTACTTCTGCCATGGTGGGATGCGGTCTCTGTGCGGCGCTCTAGGCGCGAAAGGTCAGTAGCTTGAATCGGCAAAAGACGCCGCAACTGAAGTCATGCTTGGCAGAAATATAAGCGAAAAGACCCCGGAATGTCTAACTTTCATGCTTGTCAGAAAAGCATGAATTCAAATTCAATGCTCGTTGCGATCCTCGCGATCATTCATAATTTCGCGCGAAAGGACACGCCACATCAGCGATTCCCCCTCGACACAAAAAGCATGGGGGCAAAATTGTTCACCAGCATGGCCACGGGTTCAGGCATCATAACAATGGCTTCCAGGAGCGCTGGTGCTAAGCAAGTACTGATTAAATCAATGTGGAAGCTTTTTTGGCAAGATAAAAGGCGCTAGGACCTTGATTTTACTCATCCCCGCGTCGCACTGCTGCGCTGGCTCGCCAGAAGACGTCGATTTAATCAGCGTGTCCCCAAGTGTCTGGTTTGTTCCTTGCGGAGGTCTACCGCGCCTCACCCGCACGTATACTCCGAATTGACGGCAGCAACGCTGTCTACTCCTCAACTCGCCACGATATAAAAAAATGAAGGCAGGTCTGATTGGCATCGGGTCCATGGGCATGGCCATGGCCTTAAATCTTCATCGCAAAGGCCTGCAGGTCTGCGCACATGACATCCGTCCCGAGGCGATGCAGGCAGCCAGTGCTGCGGGTATCGCCGTTTATGTCAGTCCCGCCGATCTTGTGCAACAAACGAACCTAATGATCGTGGTGGTCGTTAATGCAAAGCAGGTGATTGAGGTTCTGTTTGGCGAAACAGGTGTTACCCGTGCGCCTTGCGAGGGTAAAACGGTCATGTTATGCCCGACCATCGCGCCGGAAGATACGCTGGCCATTGCAGAGCGATTGACGAGCCTGGGTCTGGCAGTCATTGACGCGCCCATCTCAGGAGGGCCC
>Ga0194130_10009498_pt1 | contig 10010 bp, 6 predicted proteins | sample TA2KigsurfametaG_FD_160084 | JGI IMG/M metagenome (GOLD analysis project Ga0194130, IMG submission 160084) | Freshwater microbial communities from Lake Tanganyika, Tanzania - TA2015050 Kigoma 12 surface | ecosystem: Environmental > Aquatic > Freshwater > Lake | place: Tanzania: Lake Tanganyika... | reverse complement strand
ACGGTACTTTCCCCTGGAACTAATAAGTCGAACTGCGGTCGGCCGTGCGACAGGCACGACGTCAAGCTCCGAGACCGGATCGGAGTTCAGCATGTTCTCCACGCTGATGTCGGTTGCCGTAACACCCTGTACAACGGCAACGCGCAAAGCGGCGCGGAAGTAGTTCCAGTGCTTTTAGGGATGGGAGTGAAAAACTTCCGTGTCGAGATTCTGCGGGACGCACCGTTTACCGAGATACAGCGACTGATCGGACTATATCGTGACTTAATCGCAGGCAAATTGGATGCAGGATCGGTTTGGAAATCGTTAAAGGCGGAAAATCGAGTCGGAGTAACTCGAGGAACTTTAGAACATCCGCGGAACCCTTTGGCAATTTTGTAGTTTAAAAGATGGCGAATGTCCCGATGGAAAACCTAACAGGACTGATAGACACCGAGCTCTTCGTAACGCTTGAGAATCTTGCCGAAAAGCAAGGTTCGCTGGCAGTGGCCCGCGCTCTTGTCGAGAAGCTTCGATCTGAGGGTAGATTTGCTGAACTGTTTGAAGCCAGGAAGATGCTTCATCGTATGGAGTTGGGGCTTCCGCCAGTCCACGTTGAGGGGGTTTCGTCAGCGAGCGAGACTGCTGGAAGCATCGTGGAAGCGAACGGTGCCGGAGCGGTTGGTACTTTGGATCCGAAGATTCAAGACGAATTGGACAAACGCTTGCTCGACGCATGCCGCGAGGTCGGTTGCGGATTGATGCGTACAGAGCGACTCCAAGAGGGGTGGATGTATTTGCGCGCAGTGGGCGATAATGCGCTCACCGCGGAAGCACTCTCGGCGGTTGAGCCCAATCAAGATAACCTCGACATGTTACTGAATCTTTATGTCCACGAAGGAGTCGATGTAGGACGGGGCACCGAACTATCTCTGAAAATGAGGGGCACCTGCAATACGATCACGATGTTGGATTCGGTGGTCGCAATGCGTGGTCGCGCGGATCAGCAATCTGCCGTAACCGCATTGGTGGAGCATGTGCATGAAGAATTGCTGGCCAATCTGATCGCTGACATACGACGTCGTCAGCCAAACCTTGCCCCCCCTGCCGGAGGGCGTCTTGTCGATTGGCTTGAATTACAACCAGGTCTGCTTCGGGATGGAACCTATCATTTGGATACGACTCATTTGGCATCCACGGTTCGGTTTGCACGCGTCTTGGATCGGCATGCCATGTTGCGATTGGCTTTAGATTTGGCAGAATACGGTCGCCAACTCCATGCTCAGTACCAATACCAAAGCGAGGAGCCTTTCGCGGATCTTTACCCCATGAGTTTGGCTTGGTTTCGCGCTTTGCTCGGGGAGCATGTGGAAGCAGCACTTCGAATTTTCCGCCAAAAGGCAGAGACACTCGATCCGCAGGAGCACGGGACCGTAGGGATTGAAACCTACGCGGACTTGCTCGCTCGCGTTGGACGGCCTGCGGAAGCATCAGCATATTTGATGAAGGCCATGCCCATGGGAATGCGACCGTTCGGGATTGCGCCGTCTCTGTTGGAACTCGCCCAAGCGGCTGGAAATTTCCAGCCGATGAAGGATCACGCTCGAAATCGTGGAGATTTGCTAGGTTTTGCCGCTGCCTTATTGCAGTCTAGTACCATATCTGCAGCTCCTCTCTCGCTCTCGCCCGACACGTCTCCTCCCACTTGTTTAACTCCATAAAGGCTCTCAGAGAGTCCTGTCGGTAGCAAAAATTATGCCTCGTAAAGTACTCCTCGTACAAGATGACACATCGACTACAAACGCCATCCGTGAAGGGCTCCAGGCTGAGGGCATAGAGTCGGAAATCGCTTCCAGTGTTAAGGAAGCGTTGACGGCGATTCAGCATTCGCGGCCCGATGCAGTCGTCCTAGAGATGCTGTTAGGGGAAGAATCGGGGATGGATGTGCTTCGGACTGTGCGGTCGAATCGAGATCAAACGCCGATCCTAGTTTTGAGCACACTCGGCACAACCGAGCACCGAATTACTGGGCTGTTGGCTGGGGCCGACGATTACATGGTGAAGCCTTTTGAGATGCGAGAGTTGTATGCGAGGTTGGTCGCTCTCGCTCGTAGAAACCAACGCGCCGAGGGCCCTCTTTTGACCTTTGGGCCGATCCGATTGGAGCTGACAACACGCAGAGCGTTCCGAAACGGAAAAGAGCTCAAGCTATCGCCGACGGAGATCTCGTTGTTGGAGCTTTTCATGCGGCACGAAAATCAGGTCCTCTCTCGCAAGATGCTCTATCACCAGCTTTGGGAAACCAACTGGGAAAGCGAGACTAATGTGATCGAGGTTCACATCAATCGCTTGAGAAGCAAAGTGGACAAAGGATTTGACACTTCTTTAATCCATACAGTGCGAGGTCGAGGGTACGTCATGTCTTCGACTCCTCCGACTAGCCAAACACCTAGTGTACCCGAGTCCCACGAATAACGGGTGCTCGAGGGTCCTCATCGCGTAAGCAATGCGAGCTGTATGTTAGAAATTGCGAGGTAGCGATAGGGGGCCTTGTTCGAAGAGATTCTTATGGGTGAACCCGTGAAGCTCTTATGTTTTTCTTCACCAGTCACATATGTGTTCTGTGGCCAAAGTAACCCGTCGGCCAACGAGCGGTAATGCTGGAAGTGATGTTTCGTTGCAAACCACCCGCAGCACTAATTCTTCATTCCGTTGGGACCCTGGATCGAGTCGTGCGGCTATTTCGATCCATACCTCGGCTTCGATGTTCTGCATCTCAATAACAGTGCCAAGCAAACGATGATTCGTGGACGCGGGCAGTTTCGTATCCGGGTGTCCAGCTCGAAGCATGGTTCCGGTTTCGTTCTCAATCTCGAGGATCTTCCAGTCTCTGGGTCTGACTCCGACGCGGTTTCGCGATTCGTTCCATCCCAGCAATTTTGGATCGAACCATTGGATGGGTGGTCTACCGAACAGATCGGCAACGCGATGATTGGCGGGGTTTCGATAGATCTCATGGGGAGCGGCGATCTGTTGAATGGTACCCTCCGACAAAGCTGCGATACGATCGGCCAACTGGCATGCTTCCGCAGAATCGTGTGTGATGTAGATGCAGGTCCTTCCGGTTGACTTTTGCAATTTGCGAATCAAAGAGCGAATCGGATTTCGCAATCCTTCGTGAAGATGGGCCATTGGCTCGTCCATCAAGAGAATACTTCGCCCGGAGAGGAATGCTCTTGCAATGGCGACTCTTTGTGCTTGCCCCCCAGATAATTGAGATGGCTTTTTGCTGGAGAGTGGGCGAACCTCCAATTGATCTAACAAAACTTCTTTTTGATTCGCAGTAAGGTTCGTTGCTCTGTTGTGTGACGATAAACGCTCGGCAAGTTGGAGGTTTTCTTGAACGGTCAAATGATCGTAGCTCCCGGCGGCTTGAGATACGATCGAGATGTCACGTTGATGGGGGGCGGTTTGGGATTGGTCGATACCCATCAGTCGAACGGTTCCCGAGGCCGGGGTCAGTAAACCAGCGATGACCCGAAGCAACGTCGATTTCCCAGAACCGCTCGTACCGAGTATCGCGACGCATTCCCCTGGATTCACTTCGAGATGCAAGCCGTCCAAAACGACCTTAGTCCCAAAACGATAGCTGAGAGACTCAAGAGAGATCGCGGTTGATGAAGTCTCCATGCGCCCAGCCCTATCACTTGGGTTGACGCTTGAGCCATTCCATGACGACGGTCGCTACCTTGGTGATCGAGTCACCCGAACATTTGTCTGGAGTGTCGGCCATCGTATGCCAGTAGCTTCGCGTCCTCGACGCAACTGTTGGGTAATCGAAATCGATGATGTCGATGACAGGTATTCGAGCAATCTGGATGAGTGGCAAGTGATCGTCGCGGACGGAGTGGACGACTTTAGGTACGAACTCCTTGATCCCCAATTGCTTGGCGATCTCCCATACCTCGCGTGCAACGGCCGGAGCGTTCTGAAAACCAACTTCTTCCCAGTATATCTGGAGGTCCTTGTCTCCGATCATGTCCATCAGAATCCCGGACCGATACACTCGATCCGAGGGCTCGTCGACGAGTCGTTGTGCAAAATAGGTGGATCCGATGAAAAAATCACCGAGCGACGATCCGTTCGGAGCTGTATAAACCAACTCCTCTGCATCGAAGAAAACAAAATCCACGCCGACGTTTGTCTTGAGATTCGGCATCGCGTGCCCCAACTCCATGAGCAACGCTGTGCTGCTCCCGCCATCATTAGCGCCGACAAACAATCCTTTCGGATTCTTGGGATCGCGGTCGGGGAGTGGCCGCGTATCGTAATGGGAGCACAGGAGCACTCGTTCTTTAACTTCAGGACGCCACTGCACTATCATATTTTTTACCTCAACGGGCGCGTTGTTGAGGGGGTGCTTGTGGGTGAAGGCCTGCCAAACAACAGTGCCTCCGAGCTTCTCAAAATGCTCTTGAAGCAGTTTTTGCTGGGCGAGCATTCCTGCAGTCCCAGTGGTTCGTGATCCGATCTTGCACAACTGCTGGAGGTATCCAAACGCTCGAGCGGAATCAAGCGGGGCTGGTGGTACCCATTTCGCCGCAACCGCGCTGGGAGTTCCGGAGACGGCCACAGTGGTCAAGGGGGACGCCAACGTACGATCTCCCGATCCGGTGCCGTTCCCAGCAACGTCTCCTGCGTTACCACTCGCCTCTGGCACGCGATCGTTAGCGATTTGTCGTGAGCATCCCGCGTGAAGGGAGCATGCGACAGCGAAAAACGGAATAATCAAGATGGACAGCGGGCTCGCCAAGTTGGACAGCGGGCTCTTTGAAGCGAACCAGCGTTGGAAACAAGGGGGCAAGTGTGTCACCGAGGCAGAAAGCATTGCCAGCGAGCGGTCGAAATCGGTTCGAAGGGCTTTCTGTTTCTGGACCAATGCAGCATCGCCAATTCGGGAGACAGAAAAAGCGGCCTCCTGCCGCACCGTGTGATCCTTCAGTCGGGCATTGTTTGAATGAATTGCATTCGTGTCAATCAGGGGGAAAGCAAATCCGGATACAGAACTAAAAAATGATATCCTGTGCTAGCACAATTCTTTTGGGGGATCGACGGAATTGTTAGGTTTGATATCTCCGGTACACGCGGATCCAAGCTTTTATTTCTAGGCCGAACTCAGCGTTATTGCCCCATGTCCACGCGAGCTGAGAAAAACCTCAGTGCTAGTTCCGCGTTGTTGGCACACTACTTGCTTCTTAGGAGATACGTTCGAAAAATGGTGCTGTCACATTGACAGACGTCTGTCGAGCACCTGCTGGTTCAAACCTTTTTTCGCGATGAGGTTGTTCACTATGGCACAGTTCCCCTTTCAAATTCGTCAGCTACCGACAGCGTTGCAGGACTTCGCGTCGGAGATGGAAAATCTCGTTGATCAAGTCTTCAACAATGGTTGTGCATCCGGCTCGTGCAATGAATCCCAGTGCGAAAGCAACTGCGAGTCACAGTATCGTCCTAGCGTCGATGTCTATGAGTCCGAAACAGAGTACCATTTGTTGGTAGATATTCCGGGCGTAACTCTGGAGAGCTTGAAACTCGAGGTGATCGAAGACAGGCTCCATGTCGCAGGGACTCGCAATGTTGTCTCGTTGGGTGATGGGGTCGTGATGCACCGTGGCGAAACGCCACAAGGCAAATTCTCACGCAGCGTTCGATTACCTAAGCAAGTCGACGTGGATCGCATTGGTGCTTCGCTGAAGAACGGTGTTCTTCATGTGGTCGTTCCCAAGCTTCCAAAGCCCTCGTCTCGACAGATTGAAATCAAGTCGGTTTCTTAGTGTGCTTCTTCGTGGCTTTGCGTAATCGTTGAAATCGTTTGGTTTAGTTGCATATGTACCCTGTGGGGTGTCCCATGGATCGGGATGCCCCATGAAAAAAATCTGACTTAGGGAAGTTTCGCTCCTGGATTGGCGGGTGCTGTCTTTCGTTTCCCTTTGCGATCAATCACAATGATCCGATCCAAGTAAGGCTTTCTCAACCATCGGTTGGTTTTGCCAGGAATGCCGAGGCGATGCGGCCGGTGAGCGACGGAAAGCCTGTTATCAACGGTATGCAATGCTTTGCATCGTATGCGATGTCTACCCACAGCAGCTCTTAGGTACGCCACCGAAGTGCGATTTCGTGCGAACTGGTCTTTATTCATGTCAACCGCAGCAATTCCGGCAATCCTTCGACGGTTCGTTGCGATGTTCTTGGCACTCGGCCCATGCATGTGCCTATCTCAGGAACCAGTTGCAAACGCCGACAGGAATGCCGATGTATCACTGCTCCCGGAATCGATCGAGTTCAACCGGGATGTTCGGCCAATTTTGTCGGACCATTGCTTCTACTGCCACGGACCAGATTCAAACCATCGCCAAGCGGACTTGAGGTTGGATGATCGCGAAGCATCACTTCTGCAAGGCGCTTTTGTCCCCGGTAAAGGAGACGAAAGTGCATTGATCCATCGTGTTGAATCGATGGACACGGAAACGGTGATGCCACCACCCTCTGCGAACAAGCCACTTAGTACTCGTCAAAAGGAGATCCTGCGGCGATGGATCGATCGCGGCGCCCACTATCAAAAGCATTGGGCCTATGTCCCTGTCCAGCCTCCGGCATTGACCCAGCCTGAAAACGCAAGCGATAGTAGTGGTGGCGAACTCAATGGCATCGACATATTGGTGCGAAAGCAATTGCGTGCGGAAGGGTTCGGCAAGCGGGGACTTGTTCCATCGCCAATCGCGGATCGTCGCACGCTCATCCGGCGCCTGTATAGCGACTTGATCGGATTACCCCCAACACCCGAGGAGGTCGATGCCTTTGTTCAGGATGAAGCGCCCGGAGCATATTCAGCCCTCGTAGAGCGATTGCTGGCAGACGAACGCTATGGAGAGCGGATGGCGATGCATTGGTTGGATGTCGTTCGATTTGCCGACACGATTGGATACCACAGCGATAATCCCAGGAATATTTGGCCATATCGGGACTATGTGATTCGCTCCTTCAATTCGAACAAGCCCTTCGATCGATTCACTATTGAACAACTCGCTGGCGATCTCGTCGTGGATGAAGATCATGAAATTCGCAATCAAGAAGCCTTGGTCGGGTCTGCTTTCAATCGGTTGTTGCTGACTACTGAAGAGGGAGGGGCACAGCCAAAGGATTATGAGTCGCGAATGTTGGCGGATCGAGTTCGGGCAGTTGGGAGTGTTTGGTTGGGGCAGACCACGGGCTGCGCTCAATGCCATGACCATAAATTCGATCCGTTTACGATGCGTGACTTTTATTCGCTGGGTGCGTTCTTTGCGGACATTCAAGAGGGGATCATTGCGCCTCGCGAGGAGGGGATGGCGGTGATGTCCGACTCGCAAAGGGACCAACTGCGGAAGTTAGATAGTATGCTAGCAGCGGCCAAGCACATGGTGCAGTCCATTGCGCCCGACCTCGATGCGGCCCAAAAGGCATGGGAAAAAGAGATATCGGAATCTGACTATGCGCTACCGGAGCTAGTTCCTGATACTGACCCGGCTTTTATTAAGTCGACAGAGGCACAGGTCAAAGTGGCAAAGGGAGTCGTCGCGGCATTGAAGGCTGAAAAGAGATCACCGCAGCAGTCCCAAGAAATCCAAAAATATTTCCGTGACAGGCCGATGAGCCCTTATCGTGAGGAGCTTACCGCACTCGAAATCGCGGAAAAAGCTCGCGCGGATCACTATCGATCGTTTCCTAAGTGCATCGTTACGAAGTCGGCGAAAACAAATCGCGTTGTCAGGATATTGCCACGCGGTAATTGGCTGGATGAAAGTGGCGAAGTCGTGAAGCCAGCACTTCCGTCCTATCTACCGCAGATCGATGTGAAAGACCGCGTGCTGAATCGTCTCGATTTAGCGAGGTGGCTTGTCGCCAAAGACAATCCCTTAACCGCTCGTGTCACCATGAACAGGCTATGGAAGCAATTCTTCGGTGTTGGGCTCAGTAAGGTTCTTGATGACTTAGGAGCCCAAGGCGAATTGCCGGCGAATCCAGAACTGTTGGATTTCCTCGCATTTGAGTTCATGGACAAAGGCTGGGATATCAAGCACATGGTGCGATTGATGGTGATGAGTCAGACGTATCGTCAAGTTTCGACCGCAACGCCCGAGTTGCTGCAAGCCGATCCGTACAACCGACAACTCGCCCGTCAAACTCCGTTTCGAATCGAAGCGGAATTGGTGCGTGACTACGCGTTGGCGGTCTCGGGCCTTTTGGTTCCTCGGATCGGAGGGCCCAGCGCGAAACCGTATCAACCGGATGGCTACTGGGAAAACTTAAACTTCCCGATGCGAACCTATGTGCAGGATGAAGGCGATAATCAATATCGAAGAGGGTTATACACATGGTGGCAGCGGACCTTTCTCCACCCGAGTATGGTGGCATTTGATGCTCCGAGCCGCGAGGAATGTTGTGCGGAGAGAAATCGGTCGAACATTCCTCAGCAAGCATTGGTGTTGCTCAACGACCCGACCTATGTCGAAGCTGCTCGTGCGTTAGCCGTTCGAGCATTGCGTGAATCTTCGATTTCTACCGATCGATCGATAGCCAAGGGGATCGATTCCGCAATGGATAGTCATCGCATGGATTGGATGTTGCGACAAGTGTTGCAGCGTTCGCCGCGCGAAGAGGAAATGACAAAGCTAGTCGGCTTACTCCAATATCATCGCTCGCGATACGAGCACGAGCCATTAGCAGCCAAGGCACTTTTGGCCGTTGGATTATCGAGTACACCCAGTGATTTGGATCCGAGTGAAGTGGCGAGTTGGACACACGTCGCACGTGTCATGCTGAGCTTGCATGAAACCATCACCCGCAACTAACCCCGGTCATTCCTCCAATAGACGCAAACAGCTTGCCTGACAAAGGGTAGGCTGGTAACCGTGAAGGCCCCCGACATGGATACGACTCAACTCAAACACCTTTTGTGTCGACGACGGATGCTTGGAAAGAGCACCATCGGGATTGCGGCATTAGCAAACTTGTTCAGCCAAGGTGCAGCCCAGTCTGCGATGGTCACCGATGACGAGTTAACGAGTCGTTCCAAAGGTGAATCGCGAGGCGTTCTGCAGTCTTTGCCACTTCCCCAGCGAGCGAAAAGGGTGATATGGTTGACCATGGCCGGTGGACCGTCTCATTTGGAGCTTTACGATCCGAAGCCCAAATTGACTGAGATGAATGGTGAGCCAATGCCTGAAAGTTTCACTCGAGGGCAGCAGTTGGCACAGCTTCAAGGCGAGAAGCTGTTTTGCTTGGGACCCGTCTTTCCATTTGCGAAATACGGTAGCAATGGAACCGAGATCAGTTCTTTACTTCCCAACATCGGTGGTGTCATCGATGACATCTGCCTGGTTCGTTCCATGACGACCGATGCGATCAATCACGATCCCGCACACATGTTCATGAACACGGGCTCTCAGATTGCAGGCCGACCCAGCATGGGCGCGTGGGTGAATTATGGTCTTGGGAGCATCGCAGAAAACTTACCTGGCTTCGTCGTGTTGGTTTCGACGGGAAAAGGGAGGAGCCCGCAACCGATTGCGGCACGGCAATGGAGTAGTGGGTTCCTACCTAGTAGGCATCAAGGAGTTCAGTTACGTGGCAAAGGTGATGCGGTACTCTATCTAGGCAACCCAGCGGGTATTAGCCGCGAGCAACAAGGTGCTGACGTCGACGTAATCAATGCGCTCAATCGTCAGCAAGATGCGATCATGCATGATCCGGAAATCGCGACCCGAATCGCTCAATTCGAATTGGCATTTCAAATGCAAGCCAGTGTTCCGGAGTTGATGGATGCGGGCGATGAGTCGCAGGAAACACTGGATCTATACGGTTGCAAGCCAGGGGACGGCACATTTGCCAGCAACTGCATCCTGGCACGCCGCTTGGCCGAACGAGGAGTTCGCTTCATTCAGCTGTACCATCGGGACTGGGACCATCACAGCTTGCTTCGAGAGGAATTG
>Ga0194130_10009497_pt1 | contig 10011 bp, 8 predicted proteins | sample TA2KigsurfametaG_FD_160084 | JGI IMG/M metagenome (GOLD analysis project Ga0194130, IMG submission 160084) | Freshwater microbial communities from Lake Tanganyika, Tanzania - TA2015050 Kigoma 12 surface | ecosystem: Environmental > Aquatic > Freshwater > Lake | place: Tanzania: Lake Tanganyika... | reverse complement strand
CGCATGAAAGTTTTAATCGCCACCCCAGCCCATGACGGCAGACTAGATGTCTGGTACACCACCAGCCTAGTTAATTCTGTGCGTATCGCTCAGGAGAACGGCATATTCCTGCACCCTGTCTTTATGTCCTACGATGCGCTGGTGCAGAGGGCCAGGAACGATCTGTTTCGGCTGGCGATAGAGGGTGAGTACGATGCGGTGATCTGGATAGACGCAGACCTTGAGTGGCATCCGATGTGGGTTATGGAACTGCTGGCATCAGACAAAGATGTGATCGGTGGAACCTACCGCAAGAAAACAGATGACGCAGAACTGTATACGGTAAAGACCCGAGACCTGACCACAACAGATGGGCTAGTAAAGGTTGAAAGCCTTGGCTTGGGCTTTGTGAAGATGAGCAAGGCTGCGGTATCGGCTCTGTGGGAGTCAAGCCAGCCGTATCAGAATGAAGGCCGAGAGGGTCGTATGGTCTGCGATATTCAGATTGTAGACGGGCAGTTGCACAGCGAGGACACGATGGTGTTCAACAAACTGAAAGACCTTGGGTTTGATGTATGGCTCGACCCACGCATGACCTGTGTGCATATTGGAACCAAGAAGTTCTATGGGAATTTTGAAGACTTTGCCAAACGCCTAACGGCGAAGGCTGCTTAAAGGAGTTTAATCATGGCAATACCCCGTAACCTAGCGAACCTAGCAAACCAGTTAAATACGGATGGCGAGGTTCCAAAGATTGAAGTAGGCGACTCCAAAGTAGAAGTCACGGACACAGGTTCTAACGGAACCATTGTGTTTAATACTGATGGTTCTGAAAGGATGCGGGTAACGAGTGCGGGAAGACTGGGCATCGGTACAACCTCACCGTTAGACAAACTAAATGTTCAGGCAGATAGCACAACGTCTCCTAGTTCTGGGAACCTAGCGCCATTTATAGTTTCTGGTGCAACAAGTAGCAACAAACGCTTATTGGTTGGTTTTAACACAACAGACAATCAGGGTTATGTCCAAGCTGTTGAGCATACCGTTGATTATCGTGCGCTAACACTAAATCCGCAAGGAGGTGCGGTACTGGTAAACAAAACGACCACTACTGCAAATGGTGGTGATCTACAAATATCAAGCGGGATTACATTTCCAGCCACACAAGCTGCCAAGTCAGACGCAAACACGCTAGATGATTATGAGGAAGGGACTTGGACTTTAACAATGGTTGCGTCTGGTGCGACATTTGGTGACCTAGGTACTTCGGCTAGGTACATAAAAATAGGAAGGTCTGTAACTGTTTATGGTTATATTCAACGATATGTAACAGCAGGCGGTGGTGCTAATGCTGTGACTATTACAGGATTACCCTTTACAGCACAAAGTGGAATTACAGTAGCTGGCGGTCAGGCAATCATGGCAGGTTTTGTAGATAATACTAATGGTTTTGCTTTAGGATTTAGAGTTTCAGCAAACACAACAACAGTAGATTACCTTAAATATATAAATGATAGTGGAACTACAAAACTTGACACCGTAAAATCTACAGACCTTACAAACGCTAATCATTCAATTCAGTTTTCATTTTGTTATTTAGCAGCATCTTAACTTATCTGCCTCGGACGATGCAGACGGACTTTAACTGAAAGGAAATACAAATGGCAATCACAAAACAAGTAGTAATCGACCAAATTACCATCCAAGAAAACGGAATCATCCTCTACCGTGAGGCTACAAAGATCATAGAGGACGGTGTAGAACTCACCAAGACATACCATCGTTCAAGCCTCACTCCAGGCCAAGACCTAACAGGCCAACCAGCGAATGTAGTCGCAATCGCTAACACCGTCTGGACACCAGAAGTCATTGCGGCATATCAGGCTCAGATGCAGGCAAACCAGCCCTAACACCAAATGAATGAGGTAGGGAAGAACAGACGCAAGATGGCGTGGATCTCAATTAAGGAAACGTAATGCTACCCCTCGCAGCCCTATTGGATGTCGGCATGAAGGTGCTGGATAAGGTTATTCCTGATCCAGAGCAGAAAGCCAAGGCTCAGGCTGCGCTCATGGAGATGCAGCAGAAGGGGGAGCTTGCCAAGATTCAGGCAGACATACAGGAACAAGAGGAACTCACCAAGCGGTTGCAGGCAGACATGGCGAGTGACTCGTGGTTATCCAAGAATATCCGTCCTATGGCTTTAATTGCCGTCTTTGCGGCCTACTTCCTTTTTGCGATGATGTCGGCTTATGGGCATAACGCTAACGAAGTGTATGTGACTCTTCTCGGGCAATGGGGAATGCTTATTTTTTCCTTCTATTTTGGTTCTCGTGGTATGGAAAAAATTGCGGAAATCTGGAGTAAGAAGAAGTGATTAACTGGGAAAAATACCCCAACTTTTCGGTCAGAGAGTTCATCTGCTCTCATTGCGGGGGTGAGGGTGTCCAAGAAGGTCTGTTGGATAAGCTCCAGGCGATGCGCACCGAGTACGGTAAACCCATAAAGATCACCTCCGGATATCGTTGTCCACAGCACCCCGTAGAAGCCAAGAAAACCGCCCCTGGCGCTCACGCATTAGGCTTGGCTGCTGACATCGCGGCAGAGGGTGCAGAGGCCCACAGAATCCTCTCCCTGGCGTTCAAACACGGCTTCACCGGTGTTGGTGTGCAACAAAAAGGCACAGGTCGTTTTATCCACGTAGACATTCGGTCTGGGCAACTACCTACCCCGAGCGTATGGAGCTATTGAGTGCCCTTCCTTAAACTCAACTTTAAACCGGGGATCGTCAAAGACACGACGAACTACGCCAATGAGGGTGGGTTTTCTGACGGGGATAAGATCCGGTTTTTCTCTGGGTTCCCACAAAAAATAGGTGGTTGGATTAAGCCTACGCCAAATTCGTTTCTCGGTGTCTGCCGTCAGATGTGGAACTGGATCACGTCTTTCTCGGATAACTTCTTAGCAGTTGGTACAAACATTAAAGTCTACATTGAGGTTGGTGGGGTCTTTTATGACATCACGCCCTTAAGAATCACCCTCATCTCCCCGGCTACAAACAACAGCATTGCCACGACAAATGGATCAACCACAGTCACATTCACGGTATCAAGCCATGGGTTAGAGACAGGCGCGTATGTGACTATCTCAGGTGTTACTGGTAATCCTGGTGGGGTGACAAATGCAGAGATAAACAAAGAACACCAAGTCACTGTTGTTGGTTCAAGCGTATTTACCATTACTGTAACTACTCCCGCTTCATCTACCGTATCTAACCAAGGCGGCACAAGTATCTCCATAGCCTGCCAAATAAACCCTGGGTTCGCCTCCGCTACTCTTGGCTACGGCTGGGGTACTGGGTCTTGGAATGATCCGCAGACATCGTGGGGGCTGGCTAGTCCTGATCCGGTTGTGTTGATGCAAAGGGATTGGTGGTTTGACAACTTCGATAACGACTTGGTGATGAACATCCGCAAAGGGCCTATTTATTATTGGGAGCGGGGTTCCTTAGCGAGTCCTTCTACAGCCTTAGGCGTTCGGGCGGTGCTTCTTTCCAGTCTTGCTGGGGCTAGTAGCGTGCCCAATATCGCTATGCAGACTCTTGTGTCTCAGAATGATAAGCACCTGATGGCCTTTGGATGTCAGCCGTTTGGGGGTATCTCTACCGACTATGACCCGCTTCTGATCCGTTGGGCTAGTCAGGATGAGCCTCAGTATTGGAGCCCCACAGGCACAACCCCAGGCGGTGCGGTTAGTAGTGCTGGATTCTTGCGGGTTTCTCGCGGGTCGGAGATCGTGCGTGCACTGCCTACAAGACAGGAAATATTGGTCTGGACTAATTCAAACTTGTATTCCTTGCAATACACAGGCACCACGGACGTGTTTGCCCTACAAGAACTTGCTGACAATATCTCCATCATCAGCCCCCGTGCGGTGGCCTCGGCAAACAATGTGACCTACTGGATGGGGCAGGACAAGTTCTATGTCTATACTGGTCAGGTTCAGACACTACCTTGCACGATCAGGGATTATGTTTTCAAAGACATCAACTTTAACCAGTCAGATCAGATAATTTGTGGCACCAACGAGGGCTTTACGGAAATCTGGTGGTTCTATCCCACTGCCAACTCTAACTGGATTGATCAATATGTAATTTATAACCACCTGGAACAGGTCTGGTATTACGGCACTCTTGTCCGCACGGCTTGGCTAGACACCGCTATTAGGGGAAACCCTATAGCTGCCAGAACTCTAAACGGCGCCTCAACAGGACACTTATTTGAGCATGAGGTTGGGGTAAACGATGACACGTCACCGATGCAGTCTTATATTGAGTCGTCAGACTTTGACTTAGGCGATGGTGAGAAGTTCATGCTAACTGACCGCATGATCCCAGACTTTAGATTTGACGGGTCCACGGCTGATAATCCAACGCTTACCATGACCATTAAGCCCAAGCGGTTCTCTGGTACAGCGTATGAGAACCAAGCATCTGACACCCAGCCGGTCATTGAGGTGCCGATAAGCCAGACATACACGGGGCAAGTCTTTATTCGGGCACGCGGCAGGCAGGTCGCCTTCAGGGTGGATTCTGCTGACTTAAATGTGCAGTGGCAGTTGGGTTCGGTACGACTTAGTGTGCGCGAAGATGGGCGACGGTAATGGCGCTAGTTGGGTTCCGTGCTCCGGCTCTACCCCTCCCTCCTGGGCAATATGACTCACGGCAGCAGGCCGAGCTTATCCGGGCGCTTAGGCTGTATTTTAACCTCATAGACTCACTCACCCCCCAACAGGCGCAGTCGTACAAAGCGGAGAACTTTATTGGTGGTACGTTTACTGGAGATTTTGTTGGGGATTTTACTGGTGGTACATTCAGTGGAAATGTTTTAGGGGGTACGCTGTCTGGGTTCGGGCTTGGGTTAGAAGTTCCCTACGCTCTGTTAATGTCGGATCAGGACCAGGACAGTGCAGGTGTGACTTCAGAGAACATTGTCACCCTAAACCAAATAATTCTAAGCGACGGGATCAATGTAGAAAATAACAGCCGGATTACGTTTGCCTATCCCGGACAGTACCTAGTGACTGCCAGGTTCCAATTCGCCAACCGGGGAAATGCGGCAGCTGAGTTTGAGATCTGGGTCAAGAACAGTGGTACAAATTACCCTTTAAGTGGCACACGGTTTGACATCCCGGCCAGGAAGAGTGGGTCCATATGGTCGCACGTGACAGCCAATATTTCGGGAATATTCACGGTTCAGGCAGATGAATACTTAGAGTTTGCCTGGTGGTCAGACGAAGCCGACATGTATATTGAGCACTATGCGGCAGGGACAAGCCCAACAAGACCGGAGATCGCCTCAGTTATTGTGACGGTCAACTTCTTGTCTGCGCTGCCCCCGAGGTTTGTACCGACTCTGCCAGACCGACTGGTGATTCAAGGTGCCGCACCAAGTTTGTTACGAGGAACAGTAGCCATACCCCCCGCAGCAGGCTTGTCGCTTCAAGGCGTTGCGCCTACAATAGTAATCGCGTAGTACCTCTGTAGTTCAACTTAACCAAAGGAGAGTTCCATGGTCTCAGAAGTCACTAAAGACGACACGTTTTTTATCCACTGCCTGTATGACTATGTTCTAGGGCGTAAGCCTGACGAAGAAGGTCTGCGGTTTTGGGAGCATTACGAACCACGTTCTAATCTAGTAGCGGCGTTTGTGGTTGAAGCTAAGAAAGAGCTTGCCGCTCGCGCTTAACTAACGAGGTAGCCCCCTTCGGGGGGCTAAGTAACTATGGCACTGACATACGCACAAGCCCAACAAATTGCTGCAGCAAACCAGCCTCCGGGTGGATACACACAGGATCAGATTAATCAATGGGCTAGTTGGGCGGTGAGTAGCCCAGATGTTGCGTATTCTCCAAATCCAGCGCAACAGGTAAAAGATTCTATAGTTGTTGCACAAGCTAAAGCAGGTGAACGTAGTGGTGGTGAAAACTTAACTCAGTCTGATGTAAACCAATTTAATAGCTTAGTTGCTTCTGGTGATTTTGTAAAAGCAGCACAGTTTTCTGAATCAAAAGGAGTCGATCCTGCGATTACAGCAGCTTATATTAATGCAAATGCTGCTAATTTAGGCCTTCCCGCTGACTTTCGGGTCAATGCTATAAACGTCACCTCAGCGGCAGTAGCAGCCGCACAAGCAGCCGCACCAGCACCAGCACCTGCTTCCGGTATAGCTGCTATTCCAATAACTTCACCAGCACCCGCACCAGCACCAGCACCAGCAGCCGCACCTGTTCCAACAGCACAAGCTGCCTTAGATTATTACAGGGCAACTGGAGATATTGTAGGGACGCAGCAAAGACTTGCTGCGTCTGCGGGTATGCCAAACCTAACTAAAGAACAAGCAGCGGCTGGTGTTGTTACAAATATCTACGAAAAAAATTTAGATCGGGCGCCAGACCCATCGGGGCTACAAAATTACACAACTCAAATATTAAGCGGAGTTCCTTACGATACGGTTGTAAAAGAAATACAAGGATCTGCCGAAGCTGCTGCAAAAAAACCCGCTGAAGACGCTGCAAAAGCGCAAACTGCCCCACAAAGAAAGGGCTTAGATGCTCCAGTTTTAAATCGGTCTGAGATTATTGAGCTTTATCGTGGTATTGGTATGAACAAACCCAAAGATGAAGATATTGGGTTTTGGTTAGAGTACGCGCAATACAACCCGGACGTTATAAATTCTGGCAACCCTAGAAACCAAGTAATCAATGCGTTTAAAGCAGCGGCTAAAGGCTACGGCTTAACACCTGCGGAAGATTTTGGGCAGTTTGGTAGATCAGGCGCAAGGCCGACAATTACGTCTCCGATTCTCCCTGCGGGGCAAAAACTTTCCCCACTTCAATTTGCGACTCCGCAAAGGGGTATTGCTGCGCTCCGTGGCCCGGCGTATATGTCAAGTCTTTTAGAGATGCCTGTGGGTGCCACTAATGTAACCACTCCGTTTGGTGGTTCTCAAACACAGCAATTACCTGCAGCCCCAACAACTGTTCAACGACCCGGACCTTTTGCTTTAGAGACAGGTGTGTCGTTTGGTCCTTTAGCCGTATCTCCTGAAGCTGTTGCCCGTGAACAAGCCGCTGCGGTTAAAACTGCTACAAATGCCGCAAACGCTAAATTAAATCCTGCGGGTGGTACTACAAGCCTTCTTGATTATGGTGGTGGAGATAGTGATGGTTCGCCTGGACCGACAGGCCCAGGGATGTCGGCTAGTGATTTAGGTAATGCAATTGCACTTGGTTTAAATGCGCTTGGTTTGTCTGGCCTTGGTAGTATAGGTTTAGGTTCTTTTGGAGCGCCTGTTTCTGGTCCTGGAATGACAGGGCATGGTGGTAATGTTGCAGGTGGTCCTGATGATAGTCCTGCTCCTGGTCCTCCTGGGGCTGCGCCCGGAGTGGATGGCGATTTGGCAAAAGGCGGTTTAATTACATACCAAGAAGGTGGCATGTCTAAGCTTACGGCGAAAGAAGCTGGGTCGCAGTTTGATATGTCAAAGCTTCTCGATGAGCAAGGCCGCTTAATTGGTGGGTTTTTACGGCCTGAGTCAAGACCTGACCGCAAGGTTCCTGATGAGTATGGGGCTTACGGTAGGCCGGTTCGTGATGAATCTGGAAAGATTACAAACTACGAGTTTGTTCCGTATCAAAGCAACGTAGTCTTTAACCCCCGTCTAAGTGAAGCTGAAGCTCGTGGAATGACTGAAGATGAAAAAGCTCGTGCAATAAGAAATATGCAGATACGTATGGGGCTAACTGATCCTATACCTCAAGGAATTATTTCTACAGGAATACCAGCAAATATACGTAGGTCAAGGGGATACGAACTTGCTCAAGGTGGCCTAGCCTCTCTTGCTGAAAACCTAGCCGATAAAGGCCGTGGCGGTGACTCCATGCTGGTCCACATGTCGCCTGAAGAAGTGTCAGGGTTGCGTGGGCTGGCTATGCACATGGGTGAGGACTTGACCATTAACCCTCAGACTGGGTTGCCTGAAGCTAAACTTTTGAAGAAACTATTGCCAATCCTTCCGTTCATTCCGGGCATCGGTCAGATCTTAGGGCCTATTGCTGCAAGCATGGGTTCTTTAGGCACGGCGTTATCAAGTTTTGCTTCTGCTAGTCCTCTTTTAGCTAAATCAATTGCTTCAGGAATTATTGGTGGGTTCACTGCGCCGGGCAAAGGGTTTAACTTTAAAGAAGGCTTGAAGACCGGTATAGGCGCCTTTGCTGGTGGTAAGCTGTTTGAAACTCTTAGCGCAATGGGTGCGCCGGGTGGAAGTGGTGTTAGTCCAAGTGGCGGTCAAGGAGTTAAAGTTGCTCCCGCATATGGGGGAGTGCCAACAACAGAAATTTTAATCCCGCCAAATATTGATTACGCAAACGTTTTGGCTCAAGGTGCTCCCGGTTCTTTCCCAAAAATGACACCTACTGACTTTTCTAATATTTTAACTCCACCTGAAGGTGCTAGACTCGGATCTGGACCTACGGGAATTAAACTTAGCCCATCTGCAACAACTCCAGTTACTCCTGATTTTACTTCTCAAGTTAATCTACCAGGTGCTCCCGCATCAACTGATTACGCTCTTACTGGGCCTTCATCGTCATCGGCAGCATACCCTTCAACAGCTACAGGGGGGGAAAGAAAAATATTGGGCATGACTCCGGCTGAGATTTCTCTTGGTTTTACTGCTGGCTCTGCTTTGATGGGGTACGATGAACAACAAAAATTTGCTGCTGCTCAAGCTGCTAAAGAGCGTGAAGAAGACGAGCGTCGCCGCAAATATGAAGAATTGTTTAGTCGTACACTTGGGCGTGTGCCTATGGCTGCTGGTGGTGGTCTTGTCGCTATGGCTGGCGGCGGGATGCCTACGTTTGAATATGGTGGTACGACTGCGCCGACTGGTGAGCCTCGGATGGTTACGGGTGCTGGTGATGGTATGAGCGATAATATACCTGCCAATATTGAAGGTGTGCAGGAAGCCCGGTTGGCTAACGATGAGTTTGTAGTGCCTGCTGATGTTGTAGCAGATATTGGCAACGGCTCCAGTAGTGCTGGGGCTAAGAAACTTTACGCCATGATGGATCGAATCCGTAAAGCACGGCATGGCACGACAGAGCAACCCCCTGAAATTGATGCTGAGCGCTTAATGCCAGCGTAAGGACTAATATGGCAACGCAAACAATTACCACTGCCGGTGAAGTACCGAAAGTACTAGAACCTTTTTATTTAGGAAAAGAGGGGCAACCCGGACTTATAGAACGTGGTATGAGCGCCATATTTCCTGGCGACTTATCTGGTGAACGTGCTTTCTTATCTCGCTATGCACCAGTCATCGGTGCGGATCTTATGGGTGCAGGTGAAATTGCACCGATGTCTCAGTTCCAACAACAGGTTGGGCAACAGCTAGGAACCTTTGTATCTCCAGAACAGTTTGGCCTTGGTACGCAAGCCGGACAAGAATCTGCTGCAGGACTGCAGGCTTTAATGCAGTTGCAAGCCCCTGGTATTGGTCCAGCACGGGAGTTTACTGGAGCAGAAGCAAAAACCTATATGTCCCCCTACATGCAAAATGTGGTGGATATACAGCAAAGACAAGCGATTGAAGCTGCACGGCAGGCTCAGCTTGGTGGGAATTTAGCGGCTGCAAGACAGGGCACTTACGGTGGTGCACGACAGGCTCTTTTACAGGGACAACGCGAATCAGGGCTTCGTCAACAATTAGGTGATATTCAAGCCCAAGGTCTTCAGAGTGCCTTTAATCAGGCACAACAAGCGTTCCAAGCCGACCGTGCAGCACAGATGGATGTGGCCCGAGCAAATCAAGCCGCCGCCTTACAAGCAGGACAACAAAGACTCGGTGCGGCTCAAGGGTTGGGTAATTTGGCACAGACCTTTGGTGGTTTGGGTACGCAACAGCTTGCCGGTGAACTCGACATCCTCAAGACTCAGGGTGCCTTTGGCGATCTACAGAGGAATATTGCGCA
>Ga0194130_10009496_pt1 | contig 10012 bp, 8 predicted proteins | sample TA2KigsurfametaG_FD_160084 | JGI IMG/M metagenome (GOLD analysis project Ga0194130, IMG submission 160084) | Freshwater microbial communities from Lake Tanganyika, Tanzania - TA2015050 Kigoma 12 surface | ecosystem: Environmental > Aquatic > Freshwater > Lake | place: Tanzania: Lake Tanganyika... | reverse complement strand
CCGCTGAGCATCTCTTGTTCACACTCGTCTTGGCGCGCTTCGCGACGATCTCGTTTTTTGTTCGCACGCCGCTTGGCGTATTTATAGATCAAGATTCCCTTTATGAGTCCCATTTACTTTCCTCTTTTCACTCGCAGGCGCAACGGTGGGTCAAGTCTTTCCGCCTTGCCTCGGCGGAATAGTTGCGCCGGGCGACCCGTTGAGTTGCTAAGAGAGCTTCGAGGCGTCGAATCGGGGATTTTTTCAATAAAGCCAGGAATGTTTTCAACTTTGCGCGAGAAGTTCGCCGGATCAAGGCGGTTCTTGATTACTGGCCTTCGCGTTGAGTCGTTTTTGGCTTCGCTCATCAGAATTTTGGTGATCTTATTTAGCTTCGCCTGAGGCATGAGAGCAAACTCATATTTTAGGTCACCGGCTCGACTCAACAATTGGTAGCTGTCACTGACGGTGTATTCGCGAACCTCGGCGGCATATTTCTGGCGCTCGCGACCGTCGATTTCTTTGTCATAGGCATGATGCCAGAGAACTTCATAGACCTCGCGTAGCTCTGTCATCGTGAACTCTTGCGGGCAAAAACTCGTCGCAACGGGTGTCGAAAGCATCAAGTCACGTACTTTTTGAATCGCGTCGATCAGCATCTCTTCGTGATCAAACTCGAGTCGATTCGGTTTGGCCAAAAGTTCGAGGACGGGCATAAACTTAGCGACTTTCGCGTGGAGTCCGGGGCTCGGCGTCGCAAACATCGGTTGAAAAGTTACATAGGCGATCGAGACAGTTCGTCCTGAGCGCGGATCGCGGTCGAGATTGCCATATGCGCCAATCTCGACGAGATTCTCAGAGTTGACTTCGATGCTTGTTTCTTCCTTGATTTTACGTTTTGCAGCATCGATCAAGTTTTCGGTTTGCGAATTGACATGGCCGCCAGGAAGCGCCCAATGATTGTCGAAATCTCGAGGCACTTCGAGTACTTTGCCGTTTCGCTTCACATCGATGCATGAGTTTCGGTGATCTCGCTGAACGACAGCGACGTTCAAGAAACCATCAAGGATGGTCAGTGCGATGACATCAATCGTCACGTGAAATTCGGTCTTTTTCGTCTCCAGTGGTTTCATTTATCTATACCTATATATACGACTAAATAATGAGCTCTACGTGAAATTGTGAATTAATTCTTGTAATAATGCACGTAACTTTAGTCGGTTCGTGCAGTGTTGATTTGAATTCGTGCGAATTCTTTGATCGTCAGGAGGTGCATTCGTACAAGGCCGTCGATGTCAAGCTTTGAACCGCAGTATCCGCCCGCCAAGACGAACATCGCCGGTTTCTGATGGTCTTGGCACCATTGAGCAACGAGTCGTTCACGCTCGGCGAGAACTTCACGAGTGATGCCGATCATGCCGCCCATTCCATCATCTTCAAATGGATCCATTCCGGCGTTGTAAATGAGTGCATCGATGTTTGTCAGGTGTACGAGAGCACGCTTCACTGCATCTAAATATTCTCGTCCATCGCTGATCACTTCCAAAAAGTGTTGATTTGAATTTGGCAACCAACTGTCGAATGAATTGCAACTCACATCTGCAAGAGTGACATTTGGATTGTCGCCGAGCATAGTGAAGGTGCCGCCGCCACAATGTGCGTCAAGGTCAAGGACACCGATATTGCCGACCTCGTGAATATTTATTGCTCGAAGAGCCGCCAGCGCGAGACCATTGAGGTAACAAAGCCCGTATTCGGTGTCAGATTTTGCATGATGTAAACCGCTTGAGAGACTGCCTGATTTGCCAAACTTGAACATCGCGTCGACCGCATCACGCACGCCGCCGGTGCTTGCGAAAATGCTGCGTGCAAGATTCTCATCTTTGGTGATTAGCTTGTCGATGTATTGCGGATCGTGAATCGTCAAGAGTTCAGTTCTGGTGATCGGCGTCGGTTCGACGAGTTTGATATTCGCGACCTCGCCGTTCTTCAAAAGCGCCGCTAGTGGGCCAGACTTTCTGCGAGTTTCAATGTCGCTTTCGACAACATAGTCTTCGCACCAAAAGACGTGGAGTGGTTCGTTAGTTTGAATTGAAGTTTTTTCCATATCCCTTAAGACGTTCTGAGCACTCGAAAATGTGCACTATCGGTCGTTTTCTATTGAACTAGCGTGACAGGCCTATTATTTGTATAATGCAAATAAATAGTTCAGGTTTTTGTTATCTCTACAACACTCATCTGGCATGATCTAAGCGTCAACGGATTAGGCCGGAGAACAGATTGAACCAAGGAGGTTCCAATGAAGACGAAGCAGGCAGATGAACAAAGAGGTGTCTGGATAACAACTTTTGACCGAGAATTGCGTCGCGCATGTTCTAGGCAGCATGAAGGTGACGACATCTGCAGTCGAAGACTTGTACACGTTCTTGAGAATCTTGAAAAATTTATGGGTGAATACCCGAACCCTAGCAATGCGGTGTACGCGGTAGTCAGAACGGCAAAAGTTGATTTTTGGCGTGAGGACGCGAGGCAACGGGGTGAAGGAGTGCAACGCGGTCGCGTTGTTCAACAATTTCCTAAAAGAGTTTCAGAGGGTGGTCACGACGTCCATGTTGATTTAGTCGACCGTTGCGCAGTTGACCCCGAAGTGCAGGCGATTCAACGCGACGCGTGTAGGCGACTCTTGGAAGATGCAAAACCAGTTGTCGCAAAAGGTCTCGTACTGACAGCAATTGGCGGGTATGACCAAGCGACGGCAGCAGAGAAGATAGGGGTCACTCGACCGTATCTATGCAGGCAAATTAAGCAGTTTCATAGGGCACTTAAAAATTGTCACGGCACTGCCGCATAAGCAGTGCACAAATTTGGCAACAGATTTCGTTTTATCAATACAACACTCACCAACAAAGAAAGAGAAACAAAATGACAAAGAAAAAAGCAAACAAACCAAACAAGACTCACATCTACGCTCTTCTTGACCGATCTGGGTCGATGAGTTCGATCGCAAACGATGTGATCGGCGGATTCAACCAGTGGATCAAGGAGCAAAAGAAAAATGGTCCAGATGCAAAGGTGACTTTCGTTCAGTTCGATAGTCAAGACCCGCAGCATGTGGTCATCGCAGGTGCACCGATTTCAGAGATAACCGATTTGACTTCAGAGTCGTTCATTCCACGCGGTGGTACACCTCTTCTCGATGCAACCGGTCTTCTGATCGGTCGAGCAAGAGTCGAGGCAGCAGCGCGCGAGGCAACTGGTCTGCAGAAAGAAGATATCTTGTTCATTTCAATCACAGATGGTGAAGAAAACCAGAGCAGTGAATACACCCTTGCGCAGATCAAAAAACTCGTCAAAGAGTGTGAAAAATTTGGTTGGACATTCGTATTCTTGTCAGCGGCACTCGACGCATACGGTGATGCAGAACGAATCGGCGTCAAGCACGGCAACATCCAGGCGTTTGATGGCACTGCACAAGGCACCCGTATTGCGTTTCATAGTCTTGCGATGAAAACGAGCGAATTCCGCGACAAAAAGCGCAGTTTTCTCGCGGCAGAAGATGACGACTTCTTCGGTTCAGACAAACCGGCAGAAGACGACCGCAACTCTTAATAAGGCCACCTTTAATCCATTTACCTTCTCAAAGCTTGGGAAGGTAAATGGACTCTAAGAACGGCTGCAATAGACGTCAAACTTCTGAAAGACACTCATTAAACAAATTTAATCATTAACGGTAGTAGTCAATCCTTACACTTAAACTAGGGCAAACAAATAATGATTAAAGAAGGTTCCAGCTTTCGAGTAAGCGCATCGGACTTAGTAGATACCATCGCGTGTCCACATAGATCAAGATTGAATCGTGCAGCAGCATGCAGGGAACCTGTATTAAAGAATCCAGATAGTCAATTTAACAATTTGTTTGCTAATCACGGCATCGCTCATGAAAGGCGAATACTAGAAGCATATAAAGCTTTATATGAAGTTCTTGAGTTTGATTTAGATCAAGTGAGAAATTCGACTGGCGGCTACGCAGAAGCCACGCGCCAAACTCTTGATGCGATGAAACGTGGCGTGCCAGTGATTTATCAGGCGGTCTTGTTGCATGATGGATTCTTAGGCCTGGTTGACTTTCTAGTCGCCCGTCATGACACCTCTGGCAATATTCTTCGGGATGATTCCAATAGATACATATACGAGCCAGTCGATGCAAAGTTAGCCCGTAGGGAACGAGTAGGCGCCCTGGTGCAGCTCGGTGGTTATGCTGCGGTTCTTGAAGACATAGGTTGTGCAACGCCTATTGAAGTTCACATTAAGTTAGGTAACGGCAATACTTTTTCGGCACGGGCCGAAACACTTATGCCGGTTGCGCGTCAAATGCGTATTCGGTTGCAAAACATTCTCAATGAACCCGAGATTTTGCCCAACCCAATCTGGGGAGAGGCGTGTCCAGCTTGTGAAAAGTGTGATTGGAGTGATCACTGTTCGCTAGGACGGGAAGTAGCTAAAGACTTGGCTTTGGTTTACGGGATGAGAGTCGACACTCGTAAAAAGTTAAGAGCTGTTGGTATCTCTACATATGAAGACCTGGCTGACAAAACGGTGCCATCTGGGTCTGGAATCAAGAGCGAGACAGTTTCTCGTCTCCAGGCTCAAGCAAAATTACAAATTAAAGCAGAGAAACTTGGTGGTGGCATCATTGCGGAATTTATTGGTAGCAAGGGTTTGGATTTATTACCACCATCCAACTTAGGTGATATTTGGTTTGACATGGAGTCAGACATTTTGTTTGATCTTGGAGCTGGCCTTGAGTATATGTTTGGTGTCTTAAGCAATGATAAGTCAGGATTTTTTACAATTGAAGCCCACGACAGAGTTGGAGAAAAAAAAGCTTTTGAGAATTTTGTGGATTATGTCAAAAAGCGTTTAGAGAAGTTCCCGGCAATGCATGTTTATCACTTTGCAAATTACGAGGTCGCAGCAATGAAACGGCTAGCCCAACGACATGGAACTCGAGAGGTGGATATTGATCAATTTCTCCGGGCTCATGTGTTTGTTGATCTTTATCAAGTTGTCCGTCACTCAATTAGAACTTCTGCTCGATCACTGGGTCTTAAAGATATTGAAAACCTGTACATGAATCGTGGCGCGACGGCGGCTGGTCAGGTCGCAAATGCGGTGGACAGCATGGTTGAGTATGAGCGGTATGTGGCCTTAATGGAAGATGGCAGGCAGACCGACGCTGCGTCGGTCTTAGAAAACATTCGTCGCTATAACCAACTTGATTGTGAATCAACTAGAGGCTTGGACGGTTGGCTTCGAAACTTTGCGAAACAATCTGTGAGTAGGAGTAGTAATGGTTAATAAAGCAGATGAGGTTAAAAAAATTTCGTTACAAAACGACATAGTTGCGGAAAAAATAAAAAACCTTGCCGAAGATCCGAAATACAGTGATGTCAAAGAAGCTCTCTTGCTGTTTTCATCTGCCCTTCGTTATCACATCCGTGAGAACCGAGCGATGTGGTGGCCCCATTTCGACAGATGCGAAGCAGACATAATTGATTTAGCCGATGACTCTGAAGTCGTTGTGATTCAGTCCTGTGAAGCAAAAAATTGGGGGAAAACTGGAAAGCAAAAGTACGAACGCCGCGCTTTAAGTATTAGTGCTGAAAATTGCAACCCGGAAGACGTCTTCGAAAATAGTGAAGAAGTTTTTTTGATTTTCGATAATCCGCCACCCAGTAACGAAGTCGGTCAATCAAGTTTACGCTGGTACACGAATGGAGAAGTAGAGATCACCGACGATGGCGGTTTTATCGTCAATGAAATCGATACGGCGAAAACACAACATGCTGACATTCCAGTAGCTATCTTCCCTGGGGGACCAATAAGTGCAGAGAAAATTGAGGAACAACTTCTTTTTTTAGGTAATGACATACTTGAGCGAGTCAATTCTGGCTTGCAACTTTTTGGTAACTCTGCTTGGTGTGATCTTCTACTTAAACGTAAACCAAGGCAACAAAGTAATAACTTGCCACACTCAGGTGATCAAGTTAAAGATGTAATTAAAGCATTGAGCGAGTCGGACAACTCTTACGTTGCCGTGCAAGGGCCTCCGGGCTCGGGAAAAACTTATCTTGGGGTTCGTGTCATTGCTCAGCTTGTAAAACTTGGCTGGAAGATTGGCGTGGTCGCACAGTCTCATAAAACAGTTGAAAATCTGTTGCGCAATCTCGTCAATTTTGAGGTCCCAGTCGGAAAGAGAAACAAAACAGGTGATGACACTGATTATCCATGGACCGTAAAGGATCTTTGGGGATTTATGAAAGAGCAATCCGCAGGTTTTGTTGTTGGTGGTACAGCATGGACGTTTTCAGCAACATTTAGAGAGAATGGTCCTCAATTAGATTTACTGGTGATTGATGAGGCGGGGCAGTTCTCTCTAGCGCATACGATCTCGGCAGGTTCGCTTGCAAAGCGGTTACTGCTTTTAGGAGACCCCCAGCAACTTGCGCAAGTTAGTCAAGCAGCACACGAAGCACCAATTGATAATTCGGCTCTTTCGCATTTGCTGGATAAACGAGCGACTATAAGCGATGAGTTTGGGTATTTTCTTGAGGTAACGCATAGGATGCACTCAGCAGTAACCCGAGTTATTTCTCGACTGCAATATGAGCGTCGACTTAAATCGCACCCACGAACGGCAGAGCGGTTACTTGAAGGTGTCAATCCCGGTATTCATTTAGTCCAACTTGATCATTGCGATTGCACCACCTCAAGTCTTGAAGAAGCAACTAAGGTTGCTGAAATTATCAAAGACTTGCTTGGTAGGGATTGGCATGATTTTGACAGTGACGGAGCTCAAACTCAAAAACCAATTGATCAAACAAATATTCTTGTTGTTGCTGCGTACAATGCCCAAGTCAGACTGATTCGTCGGGTTTTAGCCGAAGCAGGTCTTGGTGAAGTCCAAGTTGGGACGGTTGACAAGTTTCAAGGCGCTGAGCAGCCCGTAGTGATCGCATCGCTTGCTGCATCTAGTTTTGAAAGTCTGCCGCGTGGGCTTGAGTTTTTAATTTCACCAAACCGAATAAACGTCGCGCTGTCCCGCGCTCGGTGGGCAAGTTATTTGGTTTTCTCGAGCGAGCTCGGGGGTGCTTCGCCGGTTGGTGTCCCGACTCTTTTAAACTTTGGTTCGTTTTTAGGCGTTTTGGAGGAAGCGCAAAGAGGATGAGCACTACTCAGTAAACGAAGCCCTCCGGTCTTAAAAAAATTGCTTTATTCTTTTGGCTTCGTCAAGTTTTAGAGATACTTTCAAAACTTTTTGCCCCTCTGAGATCTAGAGCGACGCCTCAGTTTAAAGTTGTGCATAAATACGTGACTAAAGCTAACAACTCTTGTTCAGGCCATAATTGCAAACAAAATCAGAATGGGAATTGCGAATAGGAGAACAACACCCAGGACTGGGACAATAATGACGAAGGCGATGCAGGCCAGAGTTGCGATCCAGACCCACCACAAAATGTATGCGAATAAACTCATAGACCAGACAATAGACACGCGGTGTCACACGGTTAGTTTGTCACTCGTCGCCATCAGCACTTTCAACTGTTGGGCCTTCGAAAAACCCTTGATTCAAAAGCAACATGCCGCCCCAGAGCCTTAAAGTCGAGCCGAGAAAGTCTTGACTGACACCGGCCGCGATTGAGACCTGCTTTCGGATAGCGATGACTAGGTCGCTCGTGTCGTCGTCACCATCTTCGTTTAAATCAAACGGTGTAGCAGTCGCAAAGCTGTGCTTCTTATTGAATAGCGTGCACATTGTCTCTGGATCAAGTTCTGCAGGACGAATCGCCTCAAGCGAGAAGTCTTGGTAAAACGGGCCTGGACCCCACGGGAAGATGATGAATTCGGCACCGAACAAGTCGCATTCAATCCAACAAAAACCATCAACTTCGCCTTCATGTAATTCATATTCGCATGAGATGTCGTCGAGAACTGCAAGTAGTTCTTCGAGGGTCAGTGCACTAATTATCAATTGGCCTGCTTTCTGTTGGGGTTGAACTTAATCATTATCAGACTCTTGCTGCTGTGTGCACTTTTGTTTTGACACACTGGCGGCTCACTAACGCGAACATGCAAAATGATCTCGTTGTCGCATTGTGGGCATCGCCAGATGTCGTTTCGTTTCGGTGTTGGTTCGGTGAACAATAGTGATCCTTGTGGTCGGTTAGTAAGGGTCAGCACTATAAGCACCTCTCTTGCACGGTTTGCAACATGGGTTCAGAGTTAGTACCTACTACGTAGGTACTAAAATTATTTTTCTGAACCACGTTTTGAACGACTAAGCCGCCTCGATTGAAAACAAGTGCCACGCGCCGTCAGTTGTTGGTGACCACTGTGCTGCACCATCATCTAGATAGTTAACCGAGGGATTAATCAACGCTTGGCTTGGGAAGACTTTGCCTTCGTCGGCGCAAGGAATGATCAACACGCTATGCGCCGCAACAATAACCATGCTTTTGCCTTCACGGCCATCTGGCACCCGGCCGCTTTCATATATGTCTCGCATTCGATCAGTTTCAACACAATTGAAATTGCGTGTTGTGCCATCGATTGACTTCATACTGAAAGTGCCCTCACCAATTTCTGTGATTATTGCTGGTCGCCAAGCACTTGTCTCTTCGAGCGCAAGGCGCGCCTGAATGAAGTGCACATAATGACCAGGTTTATAGATTTTCTCACTCATTATTCTTCCTTTCATCGGACTTGGCGTTACCACCGACTTGAGATCGGTTGGTGATCGTCATAGGGCCAAGCCCCTCAGATCGTCTGGATGATTACAAATACCACTGTACCGTGGGGGTGTCACACGGCTCGCTTAAGAGATCTACATGGGTATTAAACGGTGTCCTCAAGTTTCTAAGGCTCGTGAAATACCAAGCAAGGTATCATTATCTAAATTCGACCGAGGGAAAGTCATCTAATGCAAGAGTTAGTCTGTCCAAATTGTGGTAAAGAGTTCAAAATTGATGGGTCGGGCTATGCCGAGATTCTCAAACAGGTTCGCAACAGCGAATTTGAATCAGACCTCCGCGTGCGGATTGAACTTGCAGAGTCTGAAAAGCAGCAGGCCATTGAATTGGCCGAAGTGAAGCTGAAAAGTGAACTTGACAAAATCGCAGCAGCAAAAGATTCTGAAATCCAGGGCTTAAAAGCAAAAATTGAGTTGGTCGAGGCAGGACAGAAAACTATGACGGCTGAAGCTCTTACCAAGGTAGAGAAAGAAAGAGATAAATTCAAGTTTGATCTTGAGCTCTCAAAAAAAGAGAGTGAGTTAGCTGAGAAATCATTGAAAGATCAATTTGAGCGCCAAATTAAAGATCGAGACGATGCGATTAAAGATCTTAAAGATATGAAGATGCGGCTTTCAACAAAGATGGTCGGCGAGAGCCTTGAGCAGCATTGCGAAATTGAGTTCAACTCAATTCGCGCAACAGCGTTTCCAAGTGCAGAATTTGACAAGGACAACGATAGTAAGTCCGGTAGCAAGGGTGACTACATATTTCGCGACAAGAATGAGGCCGGGACAGAAATCATTTCAATCATGTTCGAAATGAAGAATGAGTTGGACACGACTAAAACCAAGAAGAAGAACGAAGATTTCTATGCGGAACTAGATAAAGACCGAAATGAAAAAGAATGTGAGTATGCAGTTCTTGTTTCGCTGCTTGAACCCGAAAATGAGCTGTTCAATCGGGGGATTGTAGATGTGTCTCACAAATATCCGAAGATGTATGTGGTTCGACCACAATTTTTTATCCCAATCATCGGAATATTGAGAAACGCCGCATTCAATTCTTCGGATTTAAGAAACAAGTTAGCGCTAGCGCTAGCGGAGGAAAAAGATATCACTAGTTTTGAAGAGGAGTTGGATCAGTTCCAAAAAGGCTTCTACCGAAACATTAATCTGGCAAAAACCCAGCACGACTCTGTACTTAAAGGAATTGATGATGCGATCAAGAAGTTACAAAACGCT
>Ga0194130_10009492_pt1 | contig 10013 bp, 11 predicted proteins | sample TA2KigsurfametaG_FD_160084 | JGI IMG/M metagenome (GOLD analysis project Ga0194130, IMG submission 160084) | Freshwater microbial communities from Lake Tanganyika, Tanzania - TA2015050 Kigoma 12 surface | ecosystem: Environmental > Aquatic > Freshwater > Lake | place: Tanzania: Lake Tanganyika... | reverse complement strand
TTGAGTCATCACACCAACCCATATTCTTTTTAATTTTTTTACATTTTAATTTTGTTCTTGGTTTAGGAATTCTATCTGCTCTGTAAAAACAATCCAAAATCTTAAATATTCCTACCGGTGTCTTAAGGTCACCCTCTCTTTTCTTACATGTGAAACCTTTTTTTCCAAATGAACATTTGTATTTTTTTTTATTTAAGGTTAAAAAACCTAATCTAGAAACCCTTATCATCGAAAAATGCAAAATAGCAGTTTGTACATTTACGGTTCTAAAACCTTTTATAGATTAATACATGATTTGAATATTTTTAAAAAAGTTTATTTTGCAGACAGCGTTGAATACGATATTAATTCTATTCTTGTAGTTTTTGTTAAAAGTTTTTCATCCAGTTTTTTGAATTCTTTTTGTAAACTCAATTTTCCTATAATTTTTATTTCAAATTCTGGAGAAAAAAAGCCAGATAAATTAAATTTAAATAATTTTTCTGTTTTTTTAAATATCCCTATTGATCTACAAAACTTTATTGAAATATCAAAGATACTAATTTCCAAGTTTAACTATCTAAAATCTTCTCAAATATTGGTTAAAAAATATATATTAAATTCAAACGATCGTTTTATTAAAAAAGATAATAAAAAATTAAAGCTAACAGAGATAGAAGTAAAATTAATTCTTTTTTTGAGTGTTTCTAAGGGATTTTCCAAAGAAGAAATTTTAGGAAATATTTGGAAACAAAAACTAGAACTTGATAGCCATGCTTTTGAAACATGCTTGCATCGATTAAGAAAAAAAATTAAAGATAAATTTGATGATGATAGATTTATATATTTTAAAGATGACAAATATTACTTATTATAATCTTGCTCCAATTTTTTGAATAATTTTAGACGCCATCTCTGTTCCCATATAAAGACAATCCTTTAGATTTTTATTCTTAAGATAATTATTAAGAAAGCCAGCTAGAAACAAGTCTCCAGCCCCAGTTAAATCTACAATTTTTAAATCTTGAGTTGCATTACATTCATCAACATTATCATTAAAAATTACCATGCTTCCTTTATTTGACCTTGTAATTACAAATATTTTTTTCAAAGCTTTGCAAAAATGAATAACTTTTTTTAAATCATTTGTTTTAAATAACGTTAGAATTTCTTGCTCATTTGCAAATATCATATCAAGATGATTTTTTACTAAATCAAAAAAATCATCCGTATGTCTTTCTACACAAAATCTATCTGATAGTGACATTACCTTTTTTTTTGAATTTTGAAGTATTTTCTTAAATGCAAGCTTAGACTCTTTGCTATCCCATAAGTAACCTTCAAGAATACTTATATTAGAATTTTTTATTTTTTTTTCATCAATATCATTTTCAGAAATGGTCGCTGACGAACCAAGAAATGTACACATAGTGCGTTCATTGTCAGGGGTTATTAAAACAATACATGTTCCAGTTGGTATTACTTCATCTTTTTTTTCATAACAAAATTTTACCTTTTGGTTTATCAAATCTTTTTCGTAACTTCTTCCAAGATCATCATTGCTAACTTTTCCTATGAAAGACACTTGGTTTTTAAGATGAGCTAATCCAACTATAGAATTTGCAATTGAGCCTCCTGCAATTTTTTTTTCAATCTTTATTGTATCTAGAAGTCTTAAAAGTTCTATTTGGTTGATTAGTTTCATTGATCCCTTTGTAAGTTGATTTTTTCTTATAAACTCATCATCAACTCTACTTAGTACATCTATTATTGCATTACCAATGCCTATAATTTTCATTGTATTGTTTTGTTCTTAAATTTGCAAAATTTATTTATCATACATTCAAAGCATAGAGGTCTTCTTGCCTTACAAGTATATCTACCATGTAGTAATAATTGATGGTGTGCTTTTCTAATATATTTTTTTGGAATTATTTTAAGTAAGTTTGCCTCAACTTCATCAGGATTTTTCCCAGGTGCAATTTTCATTCTGTTTGCAACTCTAAAAATATGTGTATCAACTGCAATTGTAGGTCTTTGAAAAGCCTCATTTAAAACTACATTTGCTGTCTTTCTTCCAACACCTGGCAACTCATAAAGGCTGTCAAATGTATCAGGAATTCTTCCATTATACTTTTCTAAAATTTGTTTCGATAAATAAAAAATATTTTTTGCTTTATTGTTATACAGACCAATACTTTTTATCAAATTTGTAATTTTCTTAATGCCGAGTTTTACATAATGTTGAGGTTTATAATATTTTTTAAAAATTTTCTTTGTAACATTATTTACATTTTTATCTGTGCACTGTGCCGAAAGTAAAACGGCTAAAAGCAAAGTAAATTTATTTTTGTATTTTAAGGATGTTTTAGGGTTTGGATATAATTTTTGAAGAAAAGAAAATATATGATCAATACTTTTTCTTTTAAAATTCATTGATTAAATTTTTAAGAGATCTCTCATAGTGTAATAGCCTGGTTTTTTATTGTTTATCCAAAAAATACTATTAATTGCTCCGTTAGCAAAAAGATCTCTACTTTTTGCAATATGTTGAAGTTTTATAATTTCTGAAGAGTCTTCAAACTGAACAATATGTTTACCTATAGTTTTACCACGCCTAATTATATAAAAATTAATTTTATTTTCGAGATTTTTTCCTTTTTTATTAAGCTGAATACTTCCCTTAATATTTTTAAGCTTTTTATTTTTTCCAGAAGCTATTGCATTTGCGAGCATTAAAGCTGTTCCTGACGGATAATCAATTTTTTTTTTATGATGATTGTCGTAAATATTAATTTGGAAATTATTTGATATTTTTTTTGATAAATGCTCTGTTATAAAGGATAGTAAATTTATTCCAACACTCATATTTCCTGATTTTAGAATTGCGAATTTTTTTGAATAATTTTGTATTTTTTTTTCTTGCTCTTCGTTAAATCCTGTGGTTCCTATAATAATTTTATTATTTTTTCTTAAGTTTTGAAGAGTCTGCATGGTTGATTTTGGCTTTGAAAAATCAATAATAACATCGGAATTTCTAAAGGCTTTTATAGAGTTTCTTTGTGTTTGAAGGTCCTCAACTTTTACAATATTTTTGTCCGTTATACTCTCTAATTTTAATTTTGGATTATTTTTAATTTTTTTACATAAAATTTTTCCCATTCGTCCAAGAGCGCCTACAACTGTGATTTTTATTTTTTTCACTGATCTATTTTTTCCCAGAATTTTTTAGCTTTGTTGAAAAAGTTTTTAATCTCTGAATTTTCATTATTATTCTGAATCGATCGAAATTTTTCAAGTAACTGTTTTTGTTCTTTATTAAGACTTTCAGGAATTAATACCTCAGTTTCGATATAAAGATCACCAAAGTTTGAGGTTTTAAGCACAGGCATGCCTTTACCTTTAAGCCTAAACTGGCGTCCAGACTGTGTTCCTTCGGGAATTTTTACTATAGATTTTCCTCCATCAATGGTCGGCACCTCAACTTCTGTTCCAAGCGCCGCATCAACCATGGAAATTGGAAATTTAAAATAGAGGTTATCTTCAGATCGTTGAAATATTTTATGTTTTTGAACTGAGATAAAAACATAAAGATCACCGTTTGATCCGCCTCTGTATCCAGCCTCACCTTTTCCAGCAAGTCTCATTTGAGTTCCATCTTCAATTCCCCTAGGAATTTGAATTGCTAGACTTTTTTTGTTTTTAACAACTCCAGATCCTCTGCAGTCTCTACAAGGACTTGAAATTACCTTCCCTTCCCCACTGCAGTCAGGGCAGGTCTGTTGAATAGAAAAAAATCCTTGTCTTGCTCTTATTGTACCGTAGCCTCCGCATGAAGAACAATTTGCTGGCTTTGATCCATATTCTGCACCACTTCCATTACATTTGTTGCACTTATCTGATGTCGATAAATTTATAGTTTGTTTTTTTCCAGAATAAGCTTCTTCAAGATTTATATCTAAATTAATTTTTAAATCTGAACCTCTATTGGATCTACTTTTTTTGGACCTACCTCGAGAGCTTCCCATAAAATCACCGAAGAAATCATCAAAGATGTCTGAAAAAGCCCCAGAATCAAAACCACCGAAATCAAAGCCACCACCACCTTGCGATTGATCGAAAGCAGAATGACCAAATTGATCATATTGTGATTTTTTCTTTGGATCAGATAAAACTTGGTAAGCTTCGGATGCTTCTTTGAATTTTGTTTCAGCTTTTTTATCTCCCTGATTGCGATCAGGGTGATATTTCATTGCAAGATTTCTGTATGCTTTTTTTATTTCGTCAGGACTTGAGTTTTTAGTAACACCAAGAGTGTCATAATAGTCTTTTTTTGACATAATGATTTACCTAGGCGTGATCAAAAATATTTGATTAAGCGCTTTTTTTGTTATCGTCTTTTACTTCTTCAAATTCTGCATCAACCACGTTTTTTTTGTCATCATTGTTTGGAGCAGCATCTTTTTGAGGTCCTGCTTGTTGTTGTTCTTTGTAGATTGCCTCTCCTAGCTTCATAGACGATGTCATTAATTTTTGAGTTTTATTTTTAATATTTTCGGTATTATCTGATTTAATTGCTTCTTTAAGATCAGAGATATCCTGTTCAATTGACTTTTTGTCAGTTTCGGAAATTTTAGCACCATGTTCCTTTAAACTTTGCTCTGTTGAAGCTATAAGTGAGTCTGCGTGGTTTTTAGCATCTACTTCCTCTCTTTTCTTTTTATCAGCTTCTTTGTTAGCTTCCGCTTCTTTAATCATTTTTTGTATTTCATCATCTGACAGTCCGCCTGAAGCTTGAATTTGAATTTTTTGCTCTTTTCCAGTTCCTTTATCTTTTGCAGAAACATTTACAATTCCGTTTGCATCAATATCAAAGGCCACTTCAATTTGAGGAACTCCTCTTGGAGCTGGTGCTATTCCAGACAATTCAAAGTTTCCAAGTAACTTATTATCGTTTGCCATTTCTCTTTCGCCTTGAAAAACTCTAATGGTTACTGCTGGTTGGTTGTTTTCAGCGGTTGAAAATATCTGACTTTTTTTAGTTGGGATGGTTGTGTTTTTATCTATTAATCTTGTAAATACCCCACCTAGTGTTTCAATACCAAGTGACAAAGGCGTTACATCTAAAAGAAGAACATCTTTAACATCTCCTTGTAAAACACCTGCTTGTACTGCTGCTCCAAGTGCCACAACTTCATCAGGGTTAACACTTTGATTTGGATCTTTTCCAAAAAAGTTTTTCACTGTTTCAACTACCTTTGGCATTCTGGTCATACCACCAACCATAACCACCTCGTTAATTTCCCCAGCACTGTAGCCGGAGTCTTTGAGTGCAATTTTACAAGGTTGAATTGTTTTCTCTATTAGCTTTGCAGTCAAAGCCTCAAGTTTAGCTCTTGTAAGCTTCATATTAATATGTTTTGGACCAGATTTATCTGCAGTTATGAATGGCAGATTAACTTCTGTTTGAGTTGAAGATGATAATTCAATTTTTGCTTTTTCAGCAGCTTCTCTAACTCTTTGAAGAGCAAGTTTGTCTTGTTTTAAATTAATTCCAGACTCTTTTTTAAATTCATCAATAATATAATCAGATAAAACTAAATCAAAATCATCCCCACCAAGATGAGTGTCACCATTAGTAGATTTAACTTCAAATACTCCATCACCAAGTTCTAAAATTGAAATATCAAATGTACCACCCCCCAAGTCATAGACTGCAATGGTTTTAGCTTTCTTTTTATCAAGACCATAGGCAAGTGCTGCCGCAGTTGGTTCATTAATAATTCTCAAAACCTCAAGACCTGCAATTTTTCCAGCATCCTTCGTTGCTTGTCTTTGTGCATCATTAAAGTACGCTGGAACTGTGATGACTGCTTTTTTAACTTCACTTCCTAAATATTTTTCAGCAGTCTCTTTCATTTTCATTAAAGTGAATGCAGAAATTTGACTTGGAGAATATTTTTTATCTCTGGATTGAACCCATGCATCCCCATTATCGTTTCTTACAATTTTATATGGTAAATTTTGAATGTCTGATTTAATAGATGAATCTTCAAATATTTTTCCAATTAATCTTTTAACTGAAAAAAAAGTATTATCAGGATTTGTAACCGCCTGTCTTTTAGCAGGTAGACCAACTAAAGTTTCATTGTTATCTGTAAATGCAACAACTGAAGGAGTTGTTCTTGCTCCTTCTGAATTTTCAAGCACTTTTGGCTGCGGCCCATCCATGATGGCCACGCATGAATTTGTTGTACCTAAGTCTATTCCGATAATTTTTGACATAACTATTTAACTTTTAATTTAATTCTGAACTTATGTGGGGTTAAGTTTCGAATTTACAACCCTAAAAAAATCATTTTTTTGACAGTTTTGTGTGTTTATTTTGCATTATCTTTTTTTTTCTTAGATATGGAAACCATTGCTGGCCTTAAAAGTCTATCATAGAGGATGTAGCCTTTTTGTATTTCATTAACAATTGTACCCTCTTCTTTGTCACTTTCAATTTCATTTAAGGCTTGGTGGTAATTAGGATCAAATTTTTTCCCCATAGACTCTATGGATTTAATTCCGTTTCGCTCAAAAGAACTTATTAATTCTTTTTCAATTAATTCGACACCAATTTTAACATCTTTAAATTTATCATTATTAAATTCAGGATTATTTTTTAAAAGGTCGAATGCTCTTTCAAGATTGTCTGCGATGTTTAGAACTTCTCTTGCAAAGTTTGATGAACTATATTTTATAAGGTCTTCTTTTTCTTTATCGTGGATTTTTCTTAGATTCTGGGCTTCTGCAAGTGATCTTAATAGTTTATCATTTAATTCTTCTACTTTTTCTTCAAGATTTTTGATTGGATCTTTTTCTGAGTTATTGTTTAATTCTTTAACTACCACATCCGAGGTTTCAGAAGTTTCATTTATATTTTCGTTTAGATCCTTAGACTTGTTTTCTAAATTTTCGTTTTTCATCTGCAAATGACTATTTAGTCTTTATTTTTTTTGTGACATATATATGTACTAATTTAATATTTTCTAGTTGTATAATGAGAAAAAATAATCGAAAGTTGGCAGATTTAAGACCAATAGAGATTATTCCAGATTTTATTAAAAATTCAGAAAGTTCTTGCCTTGTAAAATTTGGAGAAACACAGGTAGTATGTACTGCTTCGGTTGACAACTTTCTTCCTAGATGGCTAGTTGGATCTGGTCAAGGTTGGGTCACAGCAGAGTATGGTATGCTTCCAAGATCCACTCACGAAAGAATGAGAAGGGAAGCAAGTCTTGGTAAAATCGGAGGAAGAACTTCTGAAATTCAAAGATTGATTGGAAGATCTCTAAGATCTGTCGTTGACATGTCCTTGCTGGGTGAGAGGGTTATTACTATCGACTGCGATGTTTTGAATGCAGATGGAGGTACAAGAACTGCATCGATTACAGGAGGTTTTGTTGTGTTAAAAAGATGTGTGAATAACCTTTTAAAAAATAAAGAAATTCATAAAAATCCAATTAAACAACACGTTGCTGCAATTAGTTGTGGTTTAATAAATACTAAAGTGCACTTAGACTTAGACTACTATGAGGATAGTAAAGCAGATGTTGACGCAAATTTTGTAATAACTGAAGATGATAGCTTAGTTGAAATTCAGGTAACAGGTGAAAAAAGTACATTTAAGGATAAAGATTTAAATGAAATGATAACAGCTTCAAAGCAGGCAGTTAAAAGTTTAATTCATATACAGAAATCTATTTTTGAAAAATAAAATTAAATCCTTAAAAAATATTAAAGCTATTCTCATTGCAACAAATAATAGCGGTAAATTTATTGAAATAAAAGGCTTATTGCCTAAACATATACAATTTTTAAGTCCAAAAGAATTTAATCTTCATGAGCCTGAGGAAAATGGGAGAGATTTTAAAAGTAATGCTTTAATTAAAGCAGAGTATTGTTCAAATAAAACGAAACTTGTTTCAATTGCAGATGACTCTGGTCTTGAAATTAATCTTTTAGATGGAATGCCAGGAATTTATTCAGCAAGGTGGGCAGGAGATAAAAAAGATTTTAAAATTGGAATTAAAAGAATTTATTCAGAATTAAGAGTAAAAAAGTTTAAAAAAATTAAAGCAAGATTTGTCTGCGCTCTAGCGGTATTCTTTCCTTGTGGTTTTTTTAAGGTCGTTGAAGGATATGCTTATGGAAGTATATCTTTGTATCCAAAAGGCAATAATGGATTCGGTTACGATCCTATTTTTATTCCAAATAACTATACTAAGACATTTGGACAAATGAGCTCGACTTTAAAAGAAAAATTAAGTCATAGAAATGATGCATTTAAAAAAATTAAGAAATTTTTTAAATACTTATGAAAGAAATTAGTAGCGGACTTTATTTAGTATCAACTCCAATTGGAAATTTATCTGACATAACTTTAAGGGCAATTGAAGTTTTAAAGCAATCTGACATTATTTTGTGTGAGGATACAAGAGTTTCTAAACACCTGCTTAATCATTATCAAATAAATAAGACTTTAGTCTCGTACCATAAATTTAATGAAAAAAAATTATTAGAAAAAATCATCCAGTATTTTAATGATGGAAAAATTATCTCACTAATTAGCGATGCGGGCACACCTCTAATTTCAGATCCTGGAAGAATTTTAGTAAATGAACTTTATGAGAAAAACATAAAAATTATACCAATTCCTGGACCTTCAGCAGCAAGTGCTGCTTACTCTTTATCAGGTTTTTCTGACAATTTTTATTTTGTAGGCTTTCTTCCAAAAAAAACTGGAGATAGAAAAAAAATTTATAATAATTTAAAAAGTTTAGAAACTTCTTTCGTTTTTTTTATTTCTGGAAGAGATATTGAGAAAATTTTAAATGAATTTAAAATTTTTATTGGAAATCAGAAAATATTAATTGCAAAAGAACTCACTAAAATACACGAAACTATTGTTAGGGGTAATTTATCTACGGTTGTCGAGGATATCGCTAATTTAAATCTTAAAGGAGAATTTACTGTAGTATTGTCAAATAATGTAAATCAAAATAATTCTGAAGTCTCTAGCTTAGAAAAAGAGATTTTATTACTTTATAAAAAAATGAAGACTAAAGATTTAGTAAATTATCTTTCAGATAAATACGATATTTCGAAGAAAATAATTTATTCAAGAATATTAAATAAAAAAAATGATTAGATTTTTACAAGTTTTTTTATTTTTATTTTTATTAAATTCCTGTGTTGGAAGTTATTCTTCAACTTTATTTGGCGTGGGTGTTAATATTAACTTAGACCCAAGATCTCCAGGCCTTTATTTAGATGATAAACTTGCGGAGACTACCATTAATGCAAAGATATTAAAGAATGATTATAAAAATTTTTTCATCAATGTAAGGGTTATTGATGGTACAGCTTTTTTAAGTGGCAGGGTTAATCTTGCAGAGGATAAATTAAAATTAACTAAGTTTGCTTGGGAAAGTCCAGGTATTAAAGCTGTAAAAAATGATATTATAATAATTGATGAAACTTCGTTTAAGCAAAGAGCAAAAGATATTTTAATCTCCTCACAGTTAGAAGTTGCTCTTTTGATAAATAAAAAGGTCAATTCAAGAAATTATAATTTAGATACAATTAATGGAAAAATTTATATTTATGGAATGGCAAGATCTAAAGAGGAGCTTGATGAGGTTTTAAAAGAAGCGAGGATTATATCCGAAGTAAATGAAGTTGTTCCAAGTATTATTTTATCTAATGATTTGTCTAGAAAGAACTATCTTTAGTTTTATTATATTTAATTACTTCAGCTGAGAACGCAGCGATGGCTGCCATATTAAATATGTCCGACACTTTTGATCTTAGAGTTGCAATTTCAATAGGTCTATTTAGTCCAATTAATAAAGGTCCAATAAGTGTGCTACCACCAAGTTCTTTTAAAATTTTTGTTGATATTGCAGCACTGTGTATTGCTGGCATAATTAAAATATTTGCTGGTCCAGTTAATTTTGAAAATGGATAAATTGTTTTAAATTTTGGGT
>Ga0194130_10009489_pt1 | contig 10015 bp, 5 predicted proteins | sample TA2KigsurfametaG_FD_160084 | JGI IMG/M metagenome (GOLD analysis project Ga0194130, IMG submission 160084) | Freshwater microbial communities from Lake Tanganyika, Tanzania - TA2015050 Kigoma 12 surface | ecosystem: Environmental > Aquatic > Freshwater > Lake | place: Tanzania: Lake Tanganyika... | reverse complement strand
CACCATGGGCAGAAATCTTGTAGGTGATGATGCCCTCGCGTACATCTTCTTTATCGGGTAGACCCAAGTGCTCTTTGGGAGTTACGTAGCACAGCATGGCAGTGCCGTACCAACCAATCTGCGCTGCACCAACTCCACTAGTAATGTGATCGTAGCCAGGAGCGATATCAGTAATCAAGGGTCCTAAGGTGTAGAAGGGTGCTTCTAAACAATGCTTGAGCTCTTCGGTCATGTTCTCTTCAATGCGTTGCATTGGAACGTGACCCGGACCTTCAATCATGACCTGCACATCGTGCTGCCATGCTTTGGCTGTCAGTTCACCTAAGGTATGCAGTTCACCAAATTGCGCGGCGTCATTGGAGTCGGCAATGCAACCAGGACGCAAACCATCGCCTAAGCTAAAGGACACATCGTAGGCTTTCATGATCTCGCAGATCTCATCAAAGTGGGTGTAGAGGAAGTTCTCTTTGTGATGTGCTAAGCACCACTTGGCCATGATGGAGCCGCCGCGTGAGACGATGCCGGTAATGCGATCGGCAGTGAGTGGTACATAACGCAACAATACGCCCGCATGGATCGTGAAGTAATCTACGCCTTGCTCGGCTTGCTCCACCAAGGTGTCTCGGAACATTTCCCAGGTGAGGTCTTCAGCAATACCACCGGTCTTATCCAGGGCTTGATAAATAGGCACCGTACCAATGGGTACTGGCGAGTTCCGAATAATCCACTCGCGGGTCTCATGAATGTGCTTCCCAGTGGAGAGATCCATGATGGTGTCTGCACCCCACCGAATCGCCCACACCATTTTCTCGACCTCTTCATTAATGGAGGAGGTCACCGCTGAGTTACCTAGATTGCCATTAATCTTCACACGAAAGTTGCGACCAATGATCATGGGCTCCAACTCCGGGTGATTAATATTGGCAGGAATAATGGCGCGGCCTGCAGCAATCTCCGAGCGCACAAACTCGGGCGTAATTACATCTGGGATATTGGCACCAAAGGATTTACCAGGATGCTGCTTGAGGATCTGTTGATAGCGAGGATCTTGACGAAGTTTCTCAAGACCCATGGACTCGCGCAGAGCCACGTATTCCATTTCAGGGGTAATGATGCCTTTGCGGGCGTAATGCATTTGACTCACGTTCGCACCCGACCTGGCAACCCGTGGTGCGGCAATGTGCGAGAAGCGTAAATGGGCGGTGGCTGGATCATGAGCACGGGCCTCACCGTATTCGGAAGAGGGGCCAGCGAGTTGTTCGGTATCACCACGCTCACTAATCCATTGGCTACGCAATTTGGGCAGACCCTTTTCTAAATTGATGACGATGTCGGGATCGCTGTAGGGGCCTGAGGTGTCATACACCGGAATGGGCGGATTAGCAGATTCAGTCTCACCCGTTTTAGTCGGCAACTGTTCGATCACCCGAATCGGCGCCTTCACGTCAGGTCGCGATCCTTGCAAGTAGGTTTTGGTGGAAGCCGGATAGGCAAACTTTTGCCCAAAGTCACGCTCCAAGCTTTTCAGACTTGGGATCTCTGGTTTGACCTTCTTTTGATTCTCGGTACTAACGCTCATGTCCATCTCCTCACAATATTCATCGAGTGGACGAAACCGGGTACCGGTTTGATGGAACTCCCCACGCCAGCATTACCTGGATCGGGTTCGAGGGTCTTTCTCAGCACCACCGCAATGGGGGCACCCCTGTTTCATCCTTGTGACCCTATTTAACCACGAATCCCCCAAGTGCATCCATGAGCCGGATCAAGCGATACGGTTGCGGCGCAATATGAAGTCGGCTGTGACCAAGGCTGCATCGGTGGTGAACTCATCGGCCAGTATTCGTGCGGCGGCTTCTGTAAGATCCAACTGGATAAAGCCACTGACCTCGCCATCGTGATTAACAGGAATGAGGTGATTAGGAAGCTCTAGATCAAAGATAAAGAGACTCTCGTGGTGGATGCCGTGCGGTGGATGAGGGCGACTAATGAGTAACTTACCCGCTGGGGTGATGCCGCTGGCAATGGGCTCAGGTATGCCAGCTTCTTCCCACAGTTCCCGAATCGCGCAATGCACGACGGTCTCTGCGGCGCTAATACCGCCGGCAGCCAGATTATCAAGCTTGCCAGGATCGATTTGCTTACTTTCGCTGCGTCTTCCCACCCAAAGTTGGCCATTAGCAGCGACGCCATTGATGTGAGCCGCCTGACTTTGTACCCCAAGACTCCGAAATGCCGCGCGCTCAACCCGAAAATACTCATGACCATCAGCGCCATAGAAAGCAAACTCTTCATTACGCCACGCTGGAATCAATCCGGCGCTACGCATGCGCATTGCCAAGATACGCAAGCTCGCGCTGAGGTGAGCAGGCGATACGGTTGCTAATGCAATACCGCGTGCACTGACATGAAGATGCGCGATCGGTTCGCGTTGCATACTCTCAATCACAAAGGGGGTAAATTCAGGGACGAGGTGACCGACGGTGTGATCACCAAACAGAACTGGCAAGCACGCGTGGGGCAAATGGCAACTCGCGTTTTGCAACATTTCTTCGAGGGCGGCGAGAGTGCTTACAGGGATTATTGCCATGAGTCAAGTGTAAGCCAACTCATTGACCATGCAATCAAGCCACACGATTGATGCTCAATTATTGAGCATACTAGCTCACTCGTTTAAAAATCAGCACTTACAAATCATTTTGCAGTTTTGTCCACACGCACTGTGGATAACTTCATCACCAATGGACTGTGCATGAATGAAAAAGCGTAACAAATGCGTGACACATTGATATTCAATCGATTTAGTGATTTTCCTAATTCAAAAAAACTCACATGAATTTGGTCCCCCTGCCAGGAGTCGAACCTGGATCTATCGCTTAGGAGGCGATTGCACTATCCATTGTGCTACAGCGGGAGTGAACTACCAGCCACACAGGGCCCATGCTTGCTCAGCTAAACCAATGACAACCTCAGGGATGAAGTAAAGCGTAAAGACCAGCGCCAAAAGGATCGCACTGCTGGCATAGAGCGCAATCTTTTTCCAGGTCGGAGATGAGGTGATTGATGCGGATTGGCTCATGAATGCATTCTACCGAATTGCTACAGCCTTAGGCGCTAGCCGGACGCTGCAGGGGCTCTTCACGGATTGGTAAATTAATCAAGCCTGCAAAAACCCCAAGGGCCATCGCAATGCCCCATACAATCTGATAGGAGCCCGTGAGATCGTATAAGTAGCCACCGAAATACGCACCACAAAAGCTACCCAATTGATGAGAGAAGAACACCACTCCGGAGAGCATGGTGAGGTATTTGACCCCAAAGATTTGAGCAACGATCGCGTTTGTTAAAGGAATGGTTGAGAGCCACAGCACACCCATGACCGCAGCGAACACGTAGGTGCTCATCGATGACAGGGGCAATAATAAAAAGATGGCAATTGCAAAAGAGCGTGAGAGATAGATCGCAGAGAGTAAAAAGCGTTTTGGATAGCGCGCACCTAAGACACCCGCGTAATACGTACCAATGACATTAAATAAACCAATTAAAGCAAGGGCAGTGGTTGCGACGCTGGCGCCATTAATTTCTGGATACTGCAAAGCCATGTCTTTGAGGTAAGGTGCAAGGTGAACCGTAATGAAGACCACCTGAAAGCCACACACAAAGTAACCCATCATTAAAAAGCTAAAGTTACGATTACCAATCGCTTCATTCAGTGCTTGTCGAATGGTTTGATCACCGGCTTGATTGGGCTGAAAACCGGTTTCGCGCAAGCAAAATGCAATCGGGATCATGAGTGAAGCCATGAGTCCTAAATAGATCAGTGCTTCGTTGGCACCAAAGCTCGTAATCAAGCCTTGCTCGAGAGGCATCATTAAGAATTGCCCAAAAGAGCCTGCTGCTGCAGTGACACCCATGGCCCAGACGCGCTTCTCTGCGCTGATATTACGACCTAAGATACCGTACACCACGCTGTAGGTCGTCGCTGCTAAACCAATACCAATCGATAGGCCACCCGCTAAATGAAATAACCAGGGATCATTGGTGAGAGCCATACCAATCAGACCCACGGCATACAGGAGCCCACCCAGAATCATGATCTTAAATGGACCATAGCGATCGGCAAGCGCACCGGCGACGGGTTGCGCAAATCCCCAAATTAAATTCTGGAGCGCAATCGCTAATGCGAAGGTCTCACGGCCCCAGCCGTTGGCGGAGGTAATGGGCATATTAAAGAGACCAAAACCATGACGGATCCCCATGGAAAGGGTAACCATCAAACTGCCAAAGATCAGCACTTGGACCATCGATAAGCTTGGAGCGCGCTGGGTCATACGATGCCTCTCTGATGCAGTTCATTAATTTGTGAGGCGCTCATGCCAAGTTCGTCACGCAACACTTCGTCGGTATGCTGCCCCAATAGTGGGGGAGGCATACGTACTTCAACCGGTGTCTTCGATAGACGCATTGGGCTAGCGACTAATTTCATGGTGCCAGCCGTTGGGTGAGGTACATGCATTTCAATACCGCGCGCAATCACTTGTTCGTTCTCAAACACTTCTTGCAAATTATTAATGGGCCCACATGGCACACCCGCTGTCTCTAACAAAGAGATCCATTGCGCTTTGGTCTTTTCTTTCACCATCTCAACCAACAGTGGGATTAGTGCAGCGCGGTACTCAATGCGCGCGGGATTCGTAGCAAATCGCGGATCATCGGCTAAGGCCTCGCGGTTACCAGCCTTCACAAAGTTGCGGAACTGACTATCGTTACCCACTGCCACAATGATCCAGCTATCCGATGTCTGAAAGGTTTGATAGGGCACGACATTGGGGTGGGCATTACCCCAGCGATGCGGTGAGACCCCGCTGCATAAATAATTACTGGAGATATTGGCAAGCATGGCGACCTGCGTATCTAAAAGCGCCATATCAATGTATTGACCCTCACCGCTACGATCGCGATGAATCACTGCGGCTAGGATGGCAGAACTGGCATACATGCCTGTAAATAAATCGACGATGGCAACCCCTGCTTTTTGAGGACCGCCACCGGGTAGATGATCGGCTTCACCGGTAATACTCATAAAGCCACCCATGCCTTGCAAGATGAAGTCATAGCCAGGGCGTTGCTGATAGGGACCGCTTTGACCAAAGCCGGTGATCGAGCAATAAATGAGATTCGGTTTAATTGCACACAAACTCAAGTAATCCAAACCGTACTTTGCTAACTGACCAACCTTGTAGTTTTCGATCACCACATCGGAGGTCTTAACCAGATCGCGCACAATCGCTTGCCCTTCGGGAGTGCTGATATCGAGGGTGATGGATTTCTTATTGCGATTAATGGAAATGTAATACGCTGATTCGGTGGTGTCCTGACCATTTGGATCTTTGGCAAACGGTGGCCCCCAATGACGGGTATCGTCACCCGCACCAGGGCGCTCCACCTTGATCACTTGCGCACCTAAATCGGCTAGGTTCTGAGCACACCACGGACCCGCTAAAACGCGGCTTAGATCCAATACCCGAATATGACTTAATGCTCCCATCGGCTTATTTTCCCATGCTTTTGCTACCCACCTCATGGATATGACTACAATTTCTGCGCATGGCAACACGTAAACCATCCCAATACAGCGAATCCTCCATCAAGGTCTTAAAGGGCTTGGAGCCGGTGCGTCAGCGCCCGGGTATGTACACCCGTACCGATAACCCACTACATATCATTCAAGAGGTCTTGGATAACGCCTCTGACGAAGCGCTCGGTGGTTACGGTAAAGAAGTGGTGGTGACCTTGCACACCGATGGCAGTGTGAGTGTTGAAGACGATGGCCGCGGTATTCCAGTGGGTATGCACCCGCAAGAGAAAAAACCTGTGGTGGAGATTGTGTTCACGCAATTGCATGCCGGTGGTAAGTTTGAGAAGGGCAGTGGCGGTGCGTATGCATTCTCGGGCGGCTTGCACGGTGTTGGTGTGTCGGTGACCAACGCACTCGCGAAACGCTTAGAGGTGACCGTGTGGCGTGAGCAGCAGGTCTCCAACATCACTTTTGCCGATGGCGATGTGATTGAGAAGCTCAAAACCAAAGCAGCCACCAAAGGCGACAAAGCGCATGGCACCAAAGTGCGCGTTTGGCCCAATCCAAAATACTTTGATAGCGCCACCATTCCCATGGCTGATCTCGAGCGCCTCTTGCGTTCTAAAGCAGTACTCTTGCCAGGCGTCAAAGTAACGCTCGTGCATGAGAAAAACGGTCAAAGCCAATCGTGGCTCTATACCCAAGGATTAAAAGGCTATCTCGATGAGGCCTTAGCACAAAGTGGCCATAGCGCCCCAGTGATTCCTGCGTTTGAGGGCGAGCATTACGCCAGTGGTGCTGGCGATGAAGAAGCCTTTGCTGAAGGTGAAGGCGCTGCTTGGGTGGTGAGTTGGACCGAAGAGGGTGTACCGGTACGTGAGAGTTATGTGAACCTCATTCCAACTCCTGCGGGTGGTACGCATGAGAGCGGTTTGCGCGAAGGACTATTTAATGCAGTCAAAAGTTTTGTCGAGATTCATGCTCTGCAGCCCAAAGGCGTGAAGCTCATGCCTGAGGACGTCTTTGCTCGAGCCTCATTCATATTGTCTGCCAAAGTATTGGATCCGCAGTTTCAAGGGCAGATTAAAGAACGCCTCAACTCCCGCGATGCGGTGCGCTTGGTCTCCGGCTTTGTAAAGTCTGCGCTTGAGTTATGGCTTAACCACCACGTCGATTACGGCAAAGCACTGGCAGAGCTCGTGATTAAACAAGCACAAGCGCGCACCCGCGCTGGGCAAAAGGTAGAAAAGAAAAAATCTTCGGGTGTCGTAGTACTACCTGGCAAGCTCACTGACTGTGAGAGCGAAGACATTCTCTTAAACGAGATCTTTTTGGTGGAGGGTGACTCCGCTGGCGGCTCAGCAAAGATGGGTCGCAATAAAGGGTACCAAGCCATCCTACCCTTGCGCGGTAAGGTGCTTAATACGTGGGAGACCGAGCGGGATCGGCTCTTTGCGAACAATGAGGTGCACGATATTGCAGTGGCAATTGGCATTGATCCGCACGGACCCAATGATGAGCCTAATTTAGGCAACCTGCGCTATGGCAAGATTTGCATTTTGTCTGATGCCGATGTGGATGGCTCGCATATTCAGGTGCTTCTCTTGACCCTCTTTTATAGACACTTTCCACGCTTAGTAGAGAACGGTCATGTCTATATTGCCCGACCACCGCTGTATCGTGTTGATGCTCCCGCGCGGGGTAAGAAGCCGGCCCAGAAGATCTACGCACTTGATGAGAGTGAGCTAATTGCGATTGAAGACAAGCTACGCAAAGATGGGGTGCGCGAGGGTGCGTGGCAGATCTCGCGCTTTAAAGGTTTGGGTGAGATGAGCGCCGAGCAATTGTGGGATACCACCCTCAATCCAGATACCCGACGTCTCTTACCAGTAACCTTGGGCGAGATGAGTGAGAGTGAAACTATCAAGACCATGGACATGTTGATGGGCAAGGCAGAGTCTGGTGCGCGCCGCGATTGGTTAGAAGAGCGCGGCAATGAAGTCGAAGCCGATATTTAGGACAGAGCATGGTAACTAAAAAATCCACATCGACTAAAAGTAAGAAAGCAATTCCTGAGCAGGGGGATCTCTTCACGCAAGAACGTCCCAAAGCGAATACTGCTAACCCTGAGGAGTTTTTATCCTTAGGCATTTACGCTGAGCGCGCGTACCTCGATTACGCCATCAGTGTGGTCAAAGGGCGCGCACTCCCAGAAGTTGCTGATGGTCAAAAGCCGGTGCAACGTCGCATTCTCTTTGCCATGAACGAGATGGGCTTGCGCGCTGACGCTAAGCCTGTCAAGAGTGCGCGTGTGGTTGGTGATGTCTTGGGTAAGTTCCATCCACACGGCGATCAATCCGCCTACGATGCCTTAGTGCGCTTAGCTCAGGATTTCTCCTTACGCTATCCACTCATTGATGGCCAAGGTAACTTTGGTTCACGCGATGGCGATGGAGCTGCGGCCATGCGCTACACCGAGGCGCGTTTGACCAAGATTGCAAGTCTGCTGCTTGCTGAGATTGATGAAGGCACGATTGATTTTGTGCCCAACTACGACGGCTCCTTTAAAGAACCCAAACTACTCCCTGCACGCTTACCATTCGTGTTACTCAACGGCGCCTCCGGAATTGCTGTGGGTATGGCGACCGAGATCCCATCGCATAACTTGCTCGAGGTCGCAAGCGCCGCTGTGGCGTTGATGAAGTCACCTAAAACCAGTTTGGGCGACTTACTTAAACATATCCCTGGCCCGGATTTTCCGGGTGGTGGGCAAATCATTTCCCCAAGCAGTGAGATCGCTCAGATCTATGAGAGTGGGCGTGGCTCGGTCAAAGTGCGGGCTCGCTGGACGATTGAAGAGCTCGCTCGTGGCCAATGGCAAGTGGTGGTTAACGAGTTGCCACCAGCCACCTCTGCACAACGTGTCTTGCAAGAGATTGAAGAGCTCACCAATCCGAAAGTGAAGTTGGGTAAGAAGTCACTCACCACCGAGCAAAATAATCTTAAGCAAACCATATTGAACGTCTTAGATAGCATACGTGATGAGTCAAGTCGCGAGTCCCCAGTCCGCTTAGTGTTTGAACCGAAGAGTAAGAACGTAGAGCCGAGCGAGTTCATCACCTTACTCTTGGCACATACCTCGCTCGAGTCCAATGCCTCGATTAACTTGGTAATGATCGGCAATGACGGTCGCCCCCGTCAAAAGGGCTTAAAAGAGATATTGACCGAATGGATTGAGTTTCGAGTTGAGACCGTAACCCGACGTACTGAGCACCGCTTGGGTAAGGTCAAGGACCGGATGCATATCTTAGAAGGACGCAAGATCGTCTTTCTGAACATTGATAAGGTGATTAAGCTAATTCGGAATAGCGATGAGCCTATGCCCGATTTGATGAAGGCGTTTAAGCTCACTGAGCGCCAAGCGGAAGACATCTTAGAGATTCGTCTTCGCCAACTTGCGCGTCTTGAGGGGATCAAGATCGAACAGGAGCTCAAAGAGCTCAAAGGGCAAAAGGCCGAACTCGATGAGTTGCTTAGTAATGAGTCAGCATTGCGTAAGCACATCATTAAAGAGATTGAGAGCGATGCGAAGGAGTATGGTGATGCGCGTCGTACCCTCATGAAAGAAGACGAGCGCGCAGTAGCCGAAGTGAAGGTGATTGATGAGCCAGTGACCGTGATCGTATCCCAAAAGGGATGGGTGCGGGTTCGTCAGGGCCATGAGCATGATCCTCAGCAGTTCACCTTTAAAGCCGGTGATGCGCTCTATGACACCTTTGAGTGCCGCACCGTGGATCAAATGCTTGGCTTTGGTAGTGATGGTCGGGTTTATACAGTTGCCGTGAGTGAGTTACCTGGTGCACGAGGGGATGGCTCACCATTGACGAGTTACGTCAATCTTGCCGCAGGCTCGCAAATGGTCGCCTACTATGCGGGTCACGCCGATGATCTGGTTCTAATCTCCACCAAAGGCGGTAATGGGTTCTTGGCTAATGTTGCTGACATGATCACTCGTAATAAAGCAGGTAAATCCTTTGTGGGTCTGGATAAGAAAACAGCCGGTGATGCACCACTGGGTGCTGCGAAGGTGAGCGAGGGCATGCGCCAAGTTGCTTGCTTATCCGAAAACGGTCGACTCTTGGTATTCCCGCTCGATGAGCTCAAGCGCCTACCCACGGGTGGCAAAGGTGTGATCTTGATGGGTCTCGATCCAAAAGAATTTATGCGCTCAGCCATCGCAGTTGGTGCTGATGGTGCGAGTTACTCTGGACTTGGCCGCGCTGGCAAACCAACCGATACGCATCTCGATGCTAAAACGCTGAAAGGCTTTGCAGGTAATCGCGCACGCAAGGGCCACCTCGTTGAACCACGACTCAAAGAGTCAAGGCTAAAAGCAAATAGTGTCTAAACGCGCGAGCCTATTTGTTGCAAGCGAAT
>Ga0194130_10009486_pt1 | contig 10017 bp, 16 predicted proteins | sample TA2KigsurfametaG_FD_160084 | JGI IMG/M metagenome (GOLD analysis project Ga0194130, IMG submission 160084) | Freshwater microbial communities from Lake Tanganyika, Tanzania - TA2015050 Kigoma 12 surface | ecosystem: Environmental > Aquatic > Freshwater > Lake | place: Tanzania: Lake Tanganyika... | reverse complement strand
GAGTATGTTGTAGCAGACCATGAATCAATTACGGTTGCTGAATCAGATGCAGTTCCTGTAGCAGTTCCAAGTAATGCATCTGGAAGAGTTACAGAGCCTACTGTTACACCACTAAATGATGGTGTTGCTGCTGAGTGTAGATCTTGTGGACCAGATAATGTAATTGCACCAGTTGATGCGGTTGCACTAATTTGGTTTGCTGTACCAGTGATTGAAAGTACACCAGTGTTTGTAACTGCATCAGCGGTAATGTTAATACCAGTTCCAGGGTTAACGTTTATTGTATTACCAGTTTTTGTAAGACCATCACCTGCTGTGATTTGTCCTAGACCAGTAAATTGAGTAAATGCAAGGGCCGTAGTTCCAACTGTAATTGCGCCATCATTAGTTAGTACATAACCTTGATCAGCGTTGGTTGTTCCTTCTTCTACAAATACCGCAAAATTTGAAGTAAGTTCTGCGCCTGTATCTGCATCAGTTGAGCGAGTTGGTGCTCCAGAGGCATTTACTGTATAAATACCGTTTTGTGAACCAGTTGATTGATTCTTAACAAGAATACGATCTCCAGTTGCAAGAGTTACTCCGTCAAGAGTATCTCCATTTTCTAGATCAGAGGCAAGTGTTACGTTTGCAGTTGTTGCTGCACGTACTGATGCTTTCCAGTCAATACCTTGTGCTGCTGAGTCTACATAAGCCTTTGTTGCTGCATCTGTTGAATTTGTTGGTGTTCCAAGACCTGTAATCTTGTATCCACCCAGAGCCACATCGCCATCTGGTGTTCCAACAGCGTTAAGTGCAAACTCTGATGGGTCTACAGAAATTGCTCCAGTTGCATCATTATAATCAAGACCATTTCCAACGTTATCTCCAACAGCATCTTGTGCTCTCTCATCTGTAAAATATTTGTTGGTTGCACCTTCTGCAACATCATCAGTTCCAAGGGTACGTGAACCGCCGAGAGATGTTGCTGTACCATTAATAGTAATTGATGAGTTTGTCAATTTACCATTTTCAATTGAACCTGCAAGCATTGCATTTGTTACTGTAGCAGTATCTCCTGCAGTAATTGCAGTTCCAGAAATTTTAGTCTTATCAATTGCTGCTGCTGCATTAATATCAGCATTTACAATTGTACCGTCAGCAATCATTGTGCTTGTAACAGTTCCTGTATCACCAGTTGTTACAAAGTCTGCATCTGTTAATGCACTATTAAACTGTGCAGTTGTGCCTGATACTGTATTTGAACCAAGTGCAATTGTTTTGTTTGTAAGTGTATCTGTTGTATCACGAAGAACAACCTGTCCAGTTGCATTTGGAAGTGTAATTGTTCTGTCTGCAGTTGGGTCTTCTACTTGAAGTGTTGTTTCATGTGCGTCTGCTGTAGCACCTTCAAACTCAATGCTTGAGCCAAACACGCCAACTGCTTGTGGTGCTGCCCACTCAATTCCATTTGAGGCTGAGGAATTTGCAGTGAGAATATACCCGTTTTCTCCCACTGCAAGGCGGGTTACGGTATCTGCTGCTGAAGCAACTAGTAAATCACCTTTGGCGTCTACTAATGCTTCTGTTAATATGTCGTGGCCATTTACAGTTGCGGTTGATCCCTCAACTACCAGCCCCGCTTTGACTCTAAAATCTTTTGTTACGGTTGCCATCTTTTATCTCCTTGGTTAAGCCTTTAATCCCATACGCATAAAGCGTAGAGTTATAGGTGTACTTCCCCCCACAGGAACTACAGTTAATGAAACTGTACCTCCAGCCTTTGAAACAGAGATGGTGCCAATATTCCCATCATTTTCAACAGTGCCATATTGACTAACAGATACATCTGATCCATCATTCAATATTGTTAATTCTGTAACAGAGTACTTGTTAGCACCGCCTGCTACATATTTGAGTGAGATCATGTATTTCATTGATCTAAACTCGCTTGCGGAAAAACTATCAAAAACGGTTGAGTTTTCAATACCATTGATTGTTAACTCGTTGTTACCGTCTGAACCAAGATCGGTAGACCTAGCAGAGGTACTATCAATTAAATCTACATAGTTCTCTTGGGTTGGTCTATCGCCAGTTTCAAACAGGGCCTTAACGTTTGCTGTTGATATCTTTGCCATACCGCAATTATATCATTATATGTTAAAGTATATAGTTATTAATTCCGATGATTTGAAGGCCAATTCCAGGAGTATTTGCATTTGCAGTGTTTAAACCAATATTTTGAAATCTTACCCTAAAAGGAAGTAACTGTAAGATAATTGCTTCTCCGTTGTCTATATTCTTTAGATTTGTTTTTGGATAGTTTTTAGATTCAATTTTTAAATATGTTAAATTTTTGTTGGTAATTGCAATATAAGCCATTATGACTCTTGACCGTTTGTAATGTCCTCAATGATTGTTAGGGTACCACGAGCAACTGTCCAAACCCTAGTTGCATCACTCAACTCAATATCAAAAATATCACCCGTATTAAGGCTTCTTGACTCTGCGGATGTTAAAGATACTGTAAACTCTCCATTATCATCTTCTGCTGTGGCTGTTGGATATAAGGTTAACACACTTGTTGGATTTGCATCATTAAAATTACCCGCCACTGTTGGCCTTTTAACTTCCATTTCAATTGTCCACTCAGCAATATCCAATGGATCTTTGTTATCATCTGTTACGTATACCCTAAATGCAGCGGTATCACCTTTTACAACTGTCCACGTAACTGTTGGTGGAGCAGATCCTATTGAATATGCACTAGTTGCTTGATCTCTAAATGTAGCCATAACTAAATCATTATACCATTAACTAATAATAAAAAATAAATATTTGTGCGGGTATTTGACTCAAAAGGTCAAACAATGGTATAATTAATATATGCTACCAATAGGTAGCATTTGTTCTCTAGGAGGTTTTATACAATGAGAGAATCTAATGCTTGGCTAGGGGTATTAACAATGGTTATTTGCAGTACCGTTTTTGTGGGTACCGCAAAGGCTACAAATGAAAATAACTTACTAATTAGAGAGTCAATTAAGGCTGCCACCCAAGAGGTGGCCTTTTTGGTTTCTAAAGAGAAAAAGTTAGAAAAATATGAAAATGCTCATAATTTGACTGATGAGCAATTAGTTGATATGTTACGTTATGTAGGGTTTGAAGGAAAGGCTTTAAGAACTGCTTGTGCTATTGCTAAGGCAGAGTCTAATGGTCGCCCTTTGGCTTTTAATGGTAATGCAAAAACAGGAGATAGTTCTTATGGCGTATTTCAAATTAATATGCTTGGTGAACTTGGGTCAGACCGTAGAGAGAAGTTTGAGTTAGATTCAAATGCTGAATTATTAAATCCAGTATTAAATGCTCAGATTGCTTTTCACATGTCTGATGATGGAAAAAATTGGTCTGCATGGAGTTCCGTAAATGGAAAGCGGTATCAAGAATGGTACAACAAATATCCATGTAAGCAATAAACATTAACTTAATACCCCATCATTAATCTGGTGGGGTATTTTTATTTTCTTCTTGATACTTTTCTTGATTCCAATATAATTGATAGTAATCTGTATCCCAAGCAACTCGTTTTAAGTGTTTGGCAATAGCCCCAGTATGAGCATGTAGTGGAATTCCAGCCTTTTTACATTTTCTAAAAAAAGCAATATCTTCACCTATAAACTTATCACCAACCATGCTATTTTCAGCGAAGAATGAATCTTCTTCTCCATAGTCTTTACGTAGTTTAGTTACTACATCACGATGCATTATTGTTAATCCCATACCCGCACAATCAACTTTAATTATTTGATCTATTGGTAATGGATGATAATACTTTACGGAAAACTCATCTATGTCGTCAAAAATGCATGGTAGTGTTACAGGCAAAGATCCATCTTCTTCTTTAGCAATAAAATAAACACCACTTACTATAGGGTGTGTTTCTTTATCTGCCGTGCTACAAATTTTTTGCCAAATATCTAATGTTAAAAAAATGTCGGAATCAACCCAAAATAACCAATCAGTAGTAAAGTTGTTATGCCAATAATCTAAGAGTGATTGTCTTTGTCTTGCAATTTGATTACCACTAACACGAATAGAACCAGATAAAGGAAATCCAGTAGATGCTCCTGATAGAGCAATTGTCATTAAGCCTTCTGTAAATTTACCTTCGGTTGTGCCATTATCGCACCAACCAATGGTTATTGATTCCCCTTGGTTCATTAAATACCCCCACCAATTTAATTATAAGCCTAGTGCTTGTAAATCCTCAACAGTTAAACCTAATGCTGTTAATTTTGCTTGGGCTGCTGCTTTGGCTGCCGCTTTGGCTTCCGCTTCGGCTTTTCTTGCTGCTGAATTTGCAGCATCCAGTTCTATTTGGGCGATTTCTTCAGCAGTTAACTCCCTAACTACTATTTCACCAGTTTCGCAGTTGTGTTCTTGTATAAACATTATTTAACTCCAAATAATTCGTAAGTGCCAGCATCAAAAGTTCCAGACGTTGTAGTAAATGTTAATCTAGAAACTGCACTAGTTGATCTAGTAAACCCACTACCTGTCCACATTTTATTATCTTCTTTTGTTGCTTGCCAAGATACAAATTTCCATCCAGTTGTATTTGCATAATTAGGTAAACGGATATAAACAGATTGCCCTGACTGAGTTGCATTAACGCTACTTGCTAATTGGAATCTATTATCAGCGGTAGTTGAAGTCGCTGCACTTCCTGTTTCTTGATAATTATAGGTATAATCAGTAGCACTACTAGCATTTATTCTCAACTGAATATCAGCAGAAGTACTAACAGAATAATTAGTTATGTATAACCACAATTCATTGTGACTACCCGAAATACTTTGCAAATCAAAACCAGTAGCAGATGCTGCAATAGACCCTGAAGCAAGCGAAGTCATACCACCAACAGATGCAGGTACTAGGCCTTGAGGTATTTGAAATAAACCCATTAGTAGACCTCGTATCCAGCAATGTGGAAATTAACTCCAGTCGTTGAAGCAGAACCAGTAATGGTTTCAGCATTGTAGATAATCTGCTCTAGGTCAATGAATTGAGTAGTATTAGCAGCAACTGCTACAGAGGATGCCAATGCTATGGTAGCCAAGTTAACTGTTGCAGTGGCAGCAGATGCAGTTGTATTAGTAATAGCAATATTAGTTACTGCTACCGCCATATTTGATGGGGATGTGTATAGCGTTGTATTAGAGGTTGCTGCTGCTCCTCTAAAAAGTGTAAAGGTTGCGTCGGCCATTTATTATTTCTCTTTCGCTGGTGTTTCTTCTGCAGGTGCAGGTGGGTTTGGATCTGTAAAGACTCCATTGGCATATATAAATCCTATTGCTACTGGGGTTTCCAATGTATACTCAGCACATGTTTTTCCTGATACCCCTTCAGCAATTGCTAGTGAATCTGCAACTATGCAGTTTTCAACTACTTCTTCATTAATTACAGCAAATGTTGCCACTATTTGTATTCCCTTCTTAATCAAAACTGTTTTTACAAGAATCTATCTTGATAGATAAGATCTGATCAAGCACGGTTCTTGTTCCTATTATACCCTTTATTTTATAATATTAAGTAAAAATAATGAACAGTTTAAACACATGTTTGGGTGTAGTTTTGTCTAGGGGACGCTAGGCAATGCTTCTATTTGTTTTATTATTTTTTATAAAAATGTATGTTTATTATTTTAACACTACCTATATTGTTTTGATGACCAAAATTGTCGTTTGTAAGAGTTAAAAAACAAGGTCTTTAATTTTCTAGTTACCTTATCTTGCTCTTGTCGCTCTTTATCAGAACCTATCTTATGCTCCCAAGACTCTCGTTTAAATGGTATTACCTGAGCCATAGGAGTTCCTGCAGGGATTATGCCTTCCCATTTAATATCTTTTAATACAAATGGAAAATTAACTGGGGCTTTATAGGTATCAGTATCTACTATGCCATCAAGGATAGTAAACACAGATTCCCTGTGCATTGGTTGTGTAAATAAAACTGAGTATCCAGGTGGGGTAGTAATCGCATAAGAATTATTCCACTTAGGATATGGTGCTTCGTTTCTTACTGGATGTAATGGTGCTTGTTCTATTGGATGAAAAGAGATAGCACCTTGGTCTGACCAAGTGTAATAAGGTAAATCATCTTGTACTGATACTTGTATATCTACTTGAGTGTAAAGAATATACCCAGCAGTTATGGCATCAAATATAGGTATACATTTTTTAATTGTATGAGATGTATTTCCAGGTTCAGTAATTTTTTTACCTTGTTCACCAGTATACTCTGGTGTATTTCTATACCAGTCTGGTACTTCTTTTACTGCTGGCTTGGGTGGAAAAAAATCCAACCCAAGCACATTAGTAAATGTTATTTCTTTTTTTATTATTTGTCCCCCCCTAGGTTGTCTATGATACGTAAAGTATTATCCGACCTGCTCCACCTGCACCACCACTTGCGCTAGATGTTCCTCCACCGCCACCGCCACCTGCTCCAACACCTGTTGCTGCTGAACCAGGGCTATTTCCACTGCCACCAGGACCACCGCCACCAGAACCATTACCTGCTGAATAACCACCCCGTCCGCCACCGCCAGCACCAAAATCATTATTAGAAGGAACTATTGCTGTTATGTTATTAGCGCCAGTAATGTTTGAGTTAGAATTTTGTGCTCCTCCACTACCACCAGCACCAGTCTGACTACCACCGCCACCACCTCCAGAAGGACCTGAAATTGTAATAGCACCAGAAACATTGCTTGAAGCATTGCCACCAGAACCACCAGCAGCAGCAAATCCAGTATTATTACTACCATTTGTTCCAGAACTACCACTATTTGAAGTAGCAAGATCTGTACCACCATAGGTAATTTTAGATAGTCCACCAGCAGCACCTACAGTAATTGTTACGGTTTGTCCAGAAGTTACGGAATAATCTTTAAAGCCAGCAATACCGCAACCACCACCACCGCCACCACCTGTATTTGAGTTACCACCATGTCCACCCGCTCCGCCATTACCACCGCCACCTATTACATAAGCAGCAATTTTAGTAATACCAGAAGCAACAGTATATGTACTACTAGAGTTAAAGGTAGATTGAAGAGAGTAAACAGTAGGAAGAACTAATCCTGTTGTTCCAGTCATTGAGGCACCAGCACCATTATAATTTTGACCATAAAGACTAAAATCATAAGTAGCGCCAGAAGTAAATCCAGCAACAGTAGTTGGAGATGTGGTTAAAGTACTGGTTACAGTTGCACCTGTAGTAGATGTACCAGTTACTACATAAGAACTTGCTGCAGGACCAAGTGTACTTTCTGTATAACTAATAGTTACACTTGTAGTATCTGCTGCAGTAGTAGCAGTTGATGTGGTTGGCGGAGTTACCTTTGCGTAGTTTCTTTTACCGCCTCTAATATTTCCTGTAGCCATTATGCTATCTCGCTTCCAAATAGATTAAATGCTAAGTTTGCTGTACTTGCATAAACAGTTACAACATCAGTAGCATCAAGTGTCATTCCTATTGTCATGGTGTCTGTAGTTTGTGGACCAACACTTGTATCATAGACAATATAATGTTTGTTTTCTTGTGCTGCTCCGTTTGGTCTAACGGAAATTCTGTATGTAGCAGGTGTACCACCTAGGTTTGCTACCGTAATAGTAGATATTACAGTTTCTGTAGCAGACGGTACAGTATATGCAGTCGTTGCAGTTGTTACTGCTGGATTTACTTGACCTAAAACTTTATAGGTTGTAGCCATTCCTTATCCTCCCATTAACATTAGGTTGGTGACAACTGCATCTGATGCATTTTGCCATGACGTTATTATACCATCTGTTTGTAGAACTTTTCCTGCATTACCTATTTGTGAAGGTATAAAACCAACCCATGAAGAACCATTATAAAATTGAAGTTGATGAATTGTATCCCCCCCAGCATTTTGTCTTATTAAACATATTGATCCTGCGATTGGCGAAGTTATTGATGCATCTCTTGCTGCTGGATTAAGATAATTATTTATACCCTTTTTTGCAACGAGAGACTCAAGCATTGTTACAGCAGATAAATAACTTTGTAGGCCAGCCCATTCAAAAGTTCCAGAGGTATCTGTTTTACCAGATAACTCATACCAAGTGTCATCTGCTACGTTATAAATGAATCCTGGTTTACCATCTGTATTAAATGATGTTGGCATTAAATCACCTGATCAAAACTACTGGTATCTCCATTATAAACATATAATTCTAATGGACTTGTTCCTTTTTTAATCCAAATAACTCCATTGGCCAATCCAGTTGATGGCTCAGTTGCTGTATATAAAGAGGTGGCAGATAGATATCCTACTGGAGCAGAAGCATCTTTATCTACCCAAATATAACCATCTGGTATTGTTGCAGAAAATGCTGTAAATTCTGCAGCAGTTGGTGCTGTATTTGATGCTCTTGAACTATCTCTTGCTGCTTCTTCTAATGTAACCTGATCATCAATTTGTTCTTGTAAGTCATTAATAGTGTATGCGATGGATGGATTTAAAAGTTCTGCTGGATCTGTTTCAGCGGTATCAAAATCATATGACCCATAATGATATGCTCTTAAAGCATCTTGAATATCAGCATCATCAATTAATGCTGGAATTTTGGTTGGTATTAAATTTCCTATGTCTTCTACAGCCATTTGGTCACCTCTTTAAAGATTATACCATTTTTATATCAAACTATAGATATAAACAGGTGTACAGTTTTACTTCCAGTAAGTGCTGACCAACTACCGCCACTATATTGAACTGCATCAAAATTTATTACTAGGTTTGTTCCAGCCCCTGCTAAAGCAGGAATTTCCATTGATGCTGCAATTGGATTTGCCCCTTCAATTTGAAATTGAACATTAAAGTTTGAAGCGGTAAGTGGTGAACCAGTTACAGTTACTATGTTTGATATTGGAATAGTTATTGATCCTGCGCCAGATGTAAAAGAAATTGTTTCTATAGCAGAATAAATTGCTGGGCTTACTTTTAAAATTTCAACCCAAGTATTTGCACCAGCCTGAGAAATATATTGATACATATATGCATAATTTTCTCCTGGAGCGGTATTAATATACATATCGTTTAAAATTAAAGTATTTCCAAATAACACACCACTTGATGTTAGTGCATTAGGTTCTCCAGAGCCAACAATAAATTTACTGCCACGAGTTCCTTGTGGTCCAATATCAACTAATAGATCAATTGACTCTGGTGGCCCTATTACAACAACATCATCGGTATTAAGTAATACGTCAACCATTATGAGTCATCTGCTCCAGTTATATCTTCTGTTACTGTAACCGTTCCAGTTAAAAGTGTAAAAACATGTGTTGCACCAGAATCTATTTGAACGTCATATACATATGTTCCGCCAACAAGTTCTTCTCCAGCCCCTGGTAAAATTGTGCAAGTTACAGTGTCTGCTCCACCATCAACAACGGCCTGCATTTCATATTGAGTTTTACCTTCACCTCTTTGATTTGCAACAAAAAAGTCTGCGCTATATCCTGTTAAATCAAAAGCGTCACCATTTGCAGTTTTTGGACGGATTACAAATTCATACCTATCGCCACGGTAGTAATTAAAATTATATGTGCCTGGAAATGCCATTATTCCTCCTAGAACATTATACCATTATGATACTGCTATAATTACTTTATTTTTGTCTTAAAAACTTTTTTGCCAATTTTAACAATTGGAGGAATGTTTGAATTCGGCGTAGAAACTTTTACTATTGGCATTATAGACTTCCGCTAGGAGTTACATTTCCTAGAACACAAATTGTTCCAACTACTGGAGTCCAGATTGTGTCTTCTTCTCCACTACCGCCAGGTATTGTAACTTGAAGATCAAATTGTAATTCTGATACTACGGTTTTATATTGAGTTCCCCAGTTAGCAGCAACATCTGCAGGTATAGAGATAATTGCATATCCATCATCCTCTGTTACTGTAAGTTCATCAAGAACTTCTCCTGTAGGATCGTAGGCTGTAGAT
>Ga0194130_10009485_pt1 | contig 10017 bp, 9 predicted proteins | sample TA2KigsurfametaG_FD_160084 | JGI IMG/M metagenome (GOLD analysis project Ga0194130, IMG submission 160084) | Freshwater microbial communities from Lake Tanganyika, Tanzania - TA2015050 Kigoma 12 surface | ecosystem: Environmental > Aquatic > Freshwater > Lake | place: Tanzania: Lake Tanganyika... | reverse complement strand
AAAGACCAGATTGGCGAGCTGGGCGAGACGATGTTGAGCCACCCGTTGTCGGTAACTGGGGTTGGGCCTTTCGAGAATGACGAGGCCTTGCGCGAGGCACTAGCTGCATGAGTGAGGCGATTCGAGTGGGCGTAGTCGGCTCGCGCGGACGTATGGGTCAAGCCGTTTTGCAAGCAGTCGGTGACGCACCAGACATGAATCTGGTAGCCGAAGTAGACCTTGGCGACTCGCTCTCAGCCCTAACAGACTCAAAGGCACAAGTAGTCGTCGACTTCACTAACGCCGAAGTTGCGGTAAAGACTCTCGAATTCGCTCTTCCTGCCGGGCTGGCATGCGTGGTGGGCACTACTGGCTTTGATGATTCCCAGATGTCAACAATTCGCTCGCTGATAGAAGCCAACCCGAATGTCGGTCTGGTGATTGCCCCTAACTTTTCGATTGGTGCGGTATTGATGATGTCGGCAGCAGCCGAGGCAGCTCCGCATTTTGACAGTGTTGAGATCATCGAATACCACCGAAAAGAAAAGCTTGATTCACCAAGTGGCACATCGAAGGCAACTGCTGAATTCATTGCTCAGGCACGAAGCAAGGCAGGTAAACCAGGTTTCTTACCAACTTCTGCTGAGGCGAAAGCCCGCGGTGAATCCGTAGCAGGGGTGACAATTCATTCGGTAAGGGGCGAAGGCATGGTCGCCCATCAAGAGGTGGTCTTTAGTAGAGACGGCGAGAGATACACCATTCGCCACGATTCGTTCGATCGAGAGTCGTTTATGCCAGGGGTTTTACTGGCCGTGCGCACGATCATGAACCGACCGGGCTTAACTTTGGGCTTGCAGCCTCTGCTTTAGCTCGCCGCTAGCCAAAAAGATATCTAGCCCCTGCTGTTACTACTGCAGCAAGCAAGACAACCACGATGAACGGTGCACGAAGCAGTAACGCGATAACAGCAGCCCCGACCCCAACAGCACGCCAATCAAGAGATAGCCGGCCCGCGGTTGAGAAAGTCTGAACCGCAACCAGAGCGGCTAACAATGCAACGGGGTAGAGCATCGCTACTGCGACAACTCGAGGCCGCTCAATCAGCCGACGAGGCAATGCGAAGCCCGCAAATTTAAAAGCCATGGCGCCCAATGAGCCAAGAATTACCGCCGCCCAGATCATGCTCGCCTCTTTCGGCTAACCCATAGGCCGGCAGCCAACGCGACGAATGAACATGCAAGAACCGGCACGCCAATCGGTGTGACAGGCACGAGTGCAATTGCCAAAACCACCGATGTGCCTGCTACCAATCGAGCTGTCTGGTCTTTCAACCGAGGCCAGAGCAGGGCTAAGAAAGCCGCGGCAATTGCTGCATCTACACCGAAATCCAGTGGGTCATCTATGAAACCAGCTGCGAAGTAACCGATAGCAGTCGCTAAGTTCCAAAAGACATAGACCGAAATTCCAGCTGCCCAGAAACCCAGTCGTGCAAGCGAGCGGTTACCTGGCTCGTCATAACTTGTGGCAAGGCCAGTTGATTCATCGATAGTCAACTGTGCTGCTAGCCATTTTTTCGGCCCGCGAAGATCCAAAAGCTCAGCCATGCGCAAGGCATAGAAGCCGTTTCGGGCAGCCAGCATCCAAGTCGTGAGTAATGCAGCCGCCAAGCCACCACCGGCGCCGATGAACCCAACCAACGCAAATTGCGACGCACCCGAGAAAAGGAAGAGGCTTAAGAATTGAGTGTTGAGCCAACTAAACCCGCTGGTCGCACCGAGCGCCCCAAACGAAAGCCCATAAACACCGGTCGTCAAACCGATAACGACACCGTCGGTTATCACTTTTCGTGAGCGTGGCACGACCAGAGGTTATTGGGCCGGCGTATCCTTACGCCTCAAACACATGAATCAATCTCAAACACAAGTTGACTCGAGCCCATTTCAAGAAATTCAGTTCGAAAGTGATGTAACAGTCAGTCTCGTCAAGTCATCAGCCTCTGATGCCGATGTCATCTGGGCTGCGCGAGTCTCGACGGCTGGTGAGAGATCACAAGAGTCAATTAATCAAGATGCCAAAGCTGCTAGCGGCTTGATCAACTTCTTGATGCGAGAAAGACATGGCACCCCTTTTGAACACTCGGTGATGACGTTCTATGTGAAGGCTCCGATTTTCGTCTGGCGAGAACACATGCGACACCGCACCGCTTCATACAACGAAGAATCGGGTCGATACCGAGTTTTAGAACCTGTGTTCTACGTGCCGGCAGAAGATCGAAAGCTCGTTCAAGTGGGCAAACCCGGGGCTTATGTCTTCGAGGCAGGCACGAATGAGCAGTATCAAATAGCGCGCAAAGAGTACGAAGAAGCCTGCACGCAGTCGTATCACGCGTATCAGCGCATGCTCGATGCCGGCATAGCGCGAGAGGTCGCTCGCGGCGTTCTGCCGGTCACTATTTATTCGAGTGCTTACGTCACCATGAATTCGCGCGGGTTGATGAACTTTCTTTCACTTAGACTCAAATCAGAGGGTGCGAAGTTCCCGTCCTACCCCCAGCGTGAGATCGAGATGGTGGCTGAGAAGTATGAATCCATATTCGCTGAGTTGATGCCAATTACCTACAGGTCTTTCGTAGATAACGGACGAGTTTCACCTTGAAGTTTGAGGCCTCATCGGGCAAGCCCATTTTCGGTCGAGTGTTGACTGCGATGATCACCCCGTTTAACGCTGACATGTCGCTCGACAAAGTGGGTGTAGCAAAGCTCGCCTCTTACCTGGTAGAGCAAGGTAACGACGGTCTGGTTCTAAACGGCACAACTGGTGAGTCATCTACGGTGCAAGACGATGAGAAAACCGCAGTCGTAGCTGGCGTAGTTGAAGCTGTCGGTGGTAGAGCGTGCATAGTGGCAGGGGTCGGCAGTAATGACACCGCGCACAGCGTTCACCTAGCTAAAGAGGCACATGCTGCTGGGGCCGACGCGTTGATGGTGGTTACGCCTTACTACAACAAGCCTCAACAAGCCGGCGTGATCGCTCACATCACTGAGATCGCTAATGCGACACCACTACCGGTAATGACTTATGACATCCCAGGTCGTTCAGGAATACCGATTACTCATGAGAGTTTCTTGACCTTAAGCAAGAACCCAAAGATCGTCGCTAACAAAGATGCCAAAGCAGATTTGGTGGCCGCTAGTGAAGCGATTCATGAAACAGGCCTAACTTGGTACTCAGGTGATGACGGCTTAACGCTGCCGATGATGTCAGTCGGTGCAGTTGGGGTCGTGAGTGTGGTCGCACATCTGGTGGCGCCATTGATGCAGCAGATGGTCTCTGCTGCAGCCAACGATGACTACGAAGCGGCTAGAAAATTCAACGAACAACTGATCCCGGTGGTTCGAGCAGTAATGACTCGCATGCCCGGTGCAGTCGCTATTAAGACAGTGCTAGACCAGATGGGCCTACCAGCTGGGCCGCTGCGACTCCCGTTGGTTGCAGCCACAGAATCAGAAAAGAAACGCCTACTCGAGGAGTTGCGCGCAGCCGGTTTGAATTGTTGAAGTTTCCTTTTCAAGACTTAGGTGACCCACCGCCGTTAGCTGACGGGGTACTGCGGGTGTTACCACTTGGCGGTTGCGGTGACGTCGGGCGCAACATGACTGTCTTTGAATATCAAGATTCGATGTTGTTGGTCGATTGCGGGGTGCTTTTCCCAGAGGCGTCACAGACAGGTATCGATTTGATCTTGCCTGACTTCTCTGTCATCGCTGACAGGTTCTTCAAAGTAAAGGCCTTGATTCTCACTCACGGTCACGAAGACCACATCGGCGGTGTGCCGTTCTTGCTGCGAGAGCACCCAGACATTCAGATCTACGGGTCAAGGCTTACCTGTGCCTTCGTTCGAGAAAAATGCGCTGAGCATCGACTTTCACCGAAGATGCACATGGTCAAAGAGGGTGATCGCGTAACTCTCGGCGAGTTCGCAGTCGATTTCATCGCTATTACCCACTCGATACCTGATGCCCTGGCTCTTCGCATCGTGGCCGGCGACACGAAGGTTCTCTATACGAGTGATTTCAACATTGATCCGCTGCCAGTAGACGGGCGTGTCACTGACATGGCCGCCTTTGCGCGATTTGGCGCTGAGGGTGTTGATTTGCTGATGATCGATTCGACCAACGCCGAAGTTGAAGTGCCTGCAGTTTCAGAGCGAGAAATCGAGCCGGTGCTCGACATGATCGTTGCTGACGCGCCACACCGGGTGATAGTCGCGGCGTTTTCATCACACATAAATCGAATTCAGCAGATCATCAATGTGGCAGTGCGCAATTCGAGAAAGGTGGCATTCGTCGGGCGATCGATGTTGCGAAACTCGACGGTGGCACGTGATCTTGGGTTTCTTAGGTTCCCGCCAGGAACGGTCATTTCGATTGATGATGTCGAGGGCTACCCCGATGACGAAGTCGTGCTGATAACGACCGGCTCGCAAGGTGAGCCTGCCTCTGCGTTAGCGCGAATGGCAAGTAGAGACCACCGATTTCGTGTGCGTGAAGGTGACACCGTCGTCTTGTCATCTTCGGTGGTGCCAGGCAACGAACAAGCGGTCAATAGAGTTATCAACGACTTGACTCGGCAAGGGGTCAGCGTCATCGATGAGTCTCGCGCCCGAGTTCACGTATCAGGGCATGCAACAAAACACGAGTTGTTGCAGATCTACAACTTGGTTCAGCCTGCCAATGTGATGCCCGTTCATGGTGAGCCACGACATCAACACGCAAACGCTCGTATAGCCCATAGCACTGGCGTGGCAATGAACTCAATCAAGGTGGTAGACGACGGGGTAGTGGTCGATGTTGTCGGTGGCAAAGCCGAGATAGTCGGGGCCGTCCCTTGCGGTTTGGTTTATGTGGACGGGGCAAGTGTGGGTTCGACAGCAGAGGTGTCTTTAAAAGATAGACGCGTCCTTGCTGCAGAGGGTTTTCTTTCGGTTATCACCGTTGTTGACCTCATCGATAGAAGTGTCATCGCAGGCCCAGAGGTGCACGCTCGGGGTTTTAGCGAAGACCCGACCGTTTTTACCGAATTGACCAAACTTGTGGGTGATGAGCTAGAAAGCGCACTCCAACGCGATGTCACCGATATTTCAGAGCTTCAGCGAATCGTTCGCAAGACAGCCGGTACTTGGGTGAATAAACAGCGCGGCCGGCGTCCGATGATCGTTCCGGTGGTAATAGAGGCCTGACACGCGGTGAAATTGGCGCCGTATTGCCATGAATCGGTCTTAGCCTTTCGCTATGGCGACTCGTTCCCCGGTCGCGCAGCGAAGCCGTGCCCCGCGTACGGCAGCGCGCACTCGGGCAGTTAGAGCAGGCGCACCTCGTGCGGTGCGCAGACCCCCTCACCAAACAAATTTTGCAAATCGCCCTGTAGTCAATCGCGCCCCAGCTCGTCGTAAGGGCAAACCGCCATTGGTTCGCCTTGTTACCGGCTTGAGTAGAGGCTTGCTTTTCTTGTGGGTTCTTTGTGGACGCGGGGTCGGCTCGATTGCAAGAGCAATAGGTAAGAGCAGCGACGCAATCGAGAACGAACAAAGAAGAGATGGCTTGGGATTGCTCTTTGTTGCTTTGGCAGTCTTGATTGGCGCAACGGTTTGGTTCGGGCTCACAGGCCCGGTGGCGCAATTCGTAGACACGGTTTTCAGGGGGGCTTTTGGTGCGCTCGTTTGGGTTTTGCCGGTGGTTTGTCTTTTTGCTGCGTGGCGAATCTTTAGAAACCCGGCACCTAACGAACAGCTGGGACGGGTCATAACAGCGGTGATCGCACTGGTGATAGCGGTTAGTGGTTTGTGGCACATCTTGCGCGGCACGGCTGTGCCAAGCGATGGCGTTTTAGCAATGCGAGCTGGCTCAGGCTGGCTTGGCTGGGTAGTGACAACCCCGACCGTGACTTTGACTAACGCGTGGGTGGCCGCGATTTTGTTCTTGCTCCTTGGTTTCTTCGGCTATCTGGTGTTAACTCGCACGCCAGTCTCGGCGGTTGCCGGCAATTTGAAGTTAGTCACTAAGCGAACCGCTGGGTTCTTGCACCCGAAAGATCTAGACACTCGAGATGACTCCTCGTCACTCGACACAGCCAATGAAGGTCTCGCCGACGACCATGACGATGACGACGAGCTGGGGCCACTCGTTGGCGTGGCAACGCAAGCTGAGTTAGAAATTCCAATAGATATCGATTCGACTTCGGCTATAGACGTGTTCGATCAATGGCTCGTGCCCGAAACCCCGTCACCAATTTCTAATGCACCCGTCGTCGAGGCCAGGCCTAAAGGCTGGCGCAACTGGGGTAGTTCGATTAAGAGCGCCCTCTTCGTCGGGGGTGTAACCAGTGCCACCGGGTCGGGCACTGCAACAGGTGCTGCAGGCGCATTACTTGCAAATGGTGCGACGCCAGGTGATGTGACTACTGGGTTAGTTGCTGATAAGCCCTTTGACGCTCTCGGCCTGGTAACGGTTGATAACCAAGCGCTAGATCTTGAACTCACGACTGAGTTGACGATTGAGATTGCAGCATCGGTTGCCCCTAATCGTGTTGAGGGCACGTTTGCTGCACGCCCGAAACCGAAACTTGTCGCAGAACCACTGCCTTTTGAAGTCGACGAGCCTTACGTTTTGCCGCCCCTTAATTTGCTAAAAGCCGGAGCAGCACCAAAAGTAAGAACCAGGGCAAATGAGCGAGTTGTACAAGCCTTAGGTGAAGTCTTTGCACAATTTGAAGTTGACGCTGAAGTCAAGGGCTTCATGCGGGGCCCAACAGTTACACGTTATGAAGTCGAACTTGGGCCAGCGGTAAAAGTCGAAAGAATCACCGCTCTTACTAAGAACATCTCTTATGCGGTAGCTAGCTCTGAAGTTCGAATTCTCTCGCCGATTCCTGGGCGCTCGGCTATCGGCATAGAGATCCCAAACACCGACCGTGAGTTGGTGGCGCTAGGTGATTTGCTAAGAAGCCCGCTGGCCCAAGAAGACAGACACCCGCTCTTAGTCGGGTTAGGCAAAGACGTCGAAGGAAATGTCGTGTGTGCGAACTTGGCCAAGATGCCGCATCTGTTGGTTGCGGGTTCTACTGGTGCTGGTAAGTCGAGCTGCATCAACTCGATGGTTACTTCAATCTTGATGAGAGCCACCCCTGATGAAGTAAAGATGGTCTTGATTGACCCCAAACGGGTTGAACTCTCGGTATACGCCGGTGCGCCGCATCTCATTACCCCCATCGTGACCAACCCAAAGAAGGCGGCTGAGTCTTTGGCATGGGTGGTCAAAGAGATGGAGTTGCGATACGACGACCTTCACAAATACGGCTATCGCCACGTTGATGACTTCAATGCGGCTGTAAGGGCTGGACGAGTAGATGCACTCGAAGGCGAGCGTGAGCCAAAGCCACACCCGTATTTGCTCGTGGTGGTTGATGAGCTAGCAGATTTGATGATGGTCGCCCCTAGAGACGTCGAAGATGCGATTGTTCGTATCACGCAACTCGCACGTGCAGCCGGCATCCACCTTGTTGTGGCGACCCAGCGACCGAGTGTTGACGTGGTCACAGGATTGATCAAGGCAAATATGCCAAGCCGGCTCGCGTTTGCTACTTCGAGCCTTGCTGACAGTCGAGTGATTCTTGATCAAAACGGCGCAGAGAAACTTGTGGGCCAAGGTGACGGCTTGTTCTTGCCGATGGGTGCTACCAAACCAGTGCGCTTACAAGGTGCATTCGTGGCCGAGGTTGAAATTCGCCAAATTGTTGCTCGTTGTACTGCGCAGCGAAAACCCAACTATCGAAGAGACGTTGAGAGCGTCACCATTTCTGCGAACACAGCAGACGATGACATCGGCCAAGACCTAGAAGCACTGCTTGCTGCAGCCGAGCTGGTTGTAAGCACCCAGCTCGGTTCGACTTCGATGCTGCAGCGCAAGCTTCGTATCGGGTTTGCCAAGGCTGGCCGATTGATGGATCTACTCGAATCTCGAGGCATCGTTGGCCCAAGTGAGGGTTCAAAAGCTCGTGAAGTGTTGATTACCCCAGAGGGTTTACCCGAGGTATTGGCTTCGTTAACCCCGCGTTAGTTCGCGGCGTGACCCGAGGTCGTGCACGTATAAGCACAGGCGTAGCCTTTTGCCACAGTAATTCCCCAAGGTGGGTGAGACACCACCCACAGTAAGTGAGCAGCGGCGATGCCTGTCGGTCAAGAGCTTGCCCAAGCGCGAATCGTTTTGGGCCTAAGCGTGGATGAAGTTGCGCAGCGCACCCGTATTCGCGCCGCCAACATCAAGCGAATCGACCAAGACGACTTTAAGAAGTTAGGTGCCGACGTTTACGTAAGTGGCTGGATCCGCTCTTATGCCGAGGCAGTAGGTCTAGACCCCGCAGCAATGGTGGCTAAATACCGTTCCGAAAACCCGATTGTCGCGGTGACACCAGAAAGTCAAACTGAGCTACTACCTGGGTCACCCCTTAACTCTTACACCAACCGCAAGGTAAAGATCACCAAAGAAGAAGTGGACGTATTGCCCGCTGCCCCCGTTCGAGTACTTGAAAGAAAAGCACCAAAAGAACGCACGAACTGGTCGATGGTGCTTGCAGCAGTCTTTGCCGGTTTGTTGGTTATTGGTGGGCTCGCCTTGATTGGCCGACTAGTCGTTGGCGGTGGTGGCTCTGAGGTAGTTATTGCAGACGAGACGGTGGCAGAGCAAACCGAAGTTGTGGTAGCTGAAGATGCTGATGCACAAAGCCCAACCGGCGAGTTGACGGCGGCGATTCCTGGTGCACCAGTGCAATTGGTTGTGAGGGTTGAGTCGGGCCGAAGCTGGGTGCGAGTTTCAGATATTGCTGACGTCGAGATTTTTGAAGGCATTCTGACGGCAGGTGACGAGCAGTCGTTTTCAGATTCGTCCACTCTTAACGTCGTAGTTGGCAACGCCGGTGCGGTCTCTATAGTTCACAATGGCGTTGACTTGGGCCGTGTCGGCACCGAAGGTCAAGTGGTGACTCTTTCGTTTGACCCCGAAGTTAACATCGGGTAGGCGAATACAACTTAACGTTGCAAATGGACTAACGGTTGCCAGGTTGCTGGCGATCCCGTTATTGGGGTATCTGCAATTTGGCCCAAGTCGAGACGCAATCGAGGTCAAATGGGCGGCCTCTGCAGTCTTCGCGGTAGCTGCGATAAGTGACCTAATCGATGGAAAGATCGCGCGGTCTAGAAATCAGATCACTAGTTTCGGCGTAATCGCTGACCCGATTGCAGATAAAGGCTTGATTGCCGTGGCACTCATTGGTTTGTCTTGGTCGGGGCGGCTTTGGTGGTGGGTCACCATATTGATTCTGGTTAGAGAAGTAACCGTCACCGCTTATCGGCTATTGATGGTCAAGAAGCGAGTGATCCCGGCTGACCAAGGTGGGAAGGTAAAGACCGTGGTGCAAGACATAGCGGTGGGTGCGATGTTGATGCCGTTAGCAGGCTGGTGGTTGCGCTTTTCTGATCTCGCGATGGGTCTTGCTTTGTTCTTGACACTGGTCACAGGTGCAGTGTTTTTTTGGCGGGCACTAAGAACGTGATAGACATCATTTACGCGCGCCTTCGTGAACTTGGGCAGACTGTTGCAGTTGCTGAATCGATTACTGGCGGTGAGTTGGTAGCAGAGCTTTCTAAGCCGGCTGGTGCGTCTTCGATTCTTCGCGGCGGGGTAGTGGCTTATCAAAATGATGTGAAAATCGAAGTGCTTGGTGTAAGTGCGGCACTTATCGCGACTTACGGTGTTGTTAGTGCAGAGGTTGCACGTGAGATGGCGGCGAAGGTTCGAGAGAGATTCGCTGCAGATTGGGGTTTAGCCACCACCGGTGTGGCTGGGCCTGATTCACTCAAAGGGGTTGCCCCTGGGGTTGCTTACATCGCGGTGGTAGGGGCAAAGGTGAACGGGCCGACGAAAGCCGAAGTGGCGAAAAGCGAGGTAGCGAGAAGTGAGGTGGCAAGAAGTGAGGTGGCGAAGG
>Ga0194130_10009482_pt1 | contig 10019 bp, 6 predicted proteins | sample TA2KigsurfametaG_FD_160084 | JGI IMG/M metagenome (GOLD analysis project Ga0194130, IMG submission 160084) | Freshwater microbial communities from Lake Tanganyika, Tanzania - TA2015050 Kigoma 12 surface | ecosystem: Environmental > Aquatic > Freshwater > Lake | place: Tanzania: Lake Tanganyika... | reverse complement strand
TCGACCATGAAGTTGTGGAACTCGCTCGATTCGGTCCAAGCCCTACAGACACCCACCGACCAATCTCAGCTGCGCACGTTTGTTCTCAAGTCCCTAACGACGATGTACGATTCCTTTGAGATCGACCGAAAGGGTATGGATAAAAATCAAATCATCGACATCCGCTATGAGGAATTGACCGCCGATCCCATCCAAGTCGTCGGAGATATCTACTCGCAACTCGACTTGGGTTCTTTTGAGCCGGTCAAGCAGAAATTGGTTGAGAAGACTCAAAAAGAGCGGGACTACCAGACCAATCGACTTGAGTTGAGCCGAGAGGATGAAGAATCCGTGCTGCGAGCTTGGCATGCGTATGCTTTGCACTACGGCTATCTATAGGCCTTGTCGGCTCAGCGCCCATCTACAGCGACTCTTAGTCACTCGCCTTCGGATGCGGCAGTTTTAAGCTGGATCATGGAACTCTGATTGCTAGAATGATCGATGTTCCAAAGATGGACGGGCGAAATCTTACAGGACCCCCAATCCACCGGATAACTTGGCCGATTGAGATCGCCTTTGGGGGGGCTTCTTCGAGATCCATGCAATTCGAGATCGAGTCGTTTGGGAAACGATCGATGAATCGCTCAGCAATGATTCGTGAACCATGAAAATACAACTTCCCTGGGATCCTGAGATGGAGAGCCCCGCGTCGGTCGCGGTGATCGGTGGTGGGCCCATCGGCATTGAGGTGGCGATCTACGCAAGGTTCTTGGGGTACTTTGTATCAATCTTTGAGGCCAAACGGGTTGGCCATCGCATGCTTGATTGGCATCATCGACCACTCGGTATCGCGGCTGGGGAGATCACCACTCCACTCGGGTGCGCTGCAATACGAGCCCAGGACCCCGAGTACACACTTCCGAACGCCGACCGGATCATGACCGGCAAGGAATATGCCGAAGAGTATTTGTTGCCGCTCGCAAAAAGCGATCTACTCTTCGACGATATTCACTTTCTGAGTCCTGTCGTAGATATCGCTCGTGTTCGCACATCCCGAAACGATCCTGTGCTCTGGCAAGAGCGTTGCAATGATGAATTTCGAATTGTCGTCCAAGGTCGACATCGTGGAACGTGGATTGCTCGCGCGGATTGCATCATCGATTGCCGTGGTGATGCGATTGATTCACCGGGAATGGGTCCTGGAGGAGGACTTGCGATTGGGGAGCCGGAATGTGAAGCCGATTTGTTGATCCATGCCCCTGGGGATCGCAAATTTGAACGCAAGAAATTGGAAGGAAAGCATTTAGCATTGGTCGGTCAGAGCCCAGAGGCTTGCGTTGCCGCAGCGGATTTCGCACGCGAGTTTCCTTGGGAGGACTCCTCGGGAAACCCCACCCGTCTCACGTGGGTCATCCGTCCTCGAGGCGATCATGAATCGGAAATATTCACGCGCACTGTTGCACCCCTTCGGGAGAACACACCCAGAAACGTGATCCTTTTGGAATCGCTCGGTGTGGATGCGATCTCCAAACGGGACGAAGGTGGGTATCGTATCAAGATGTTCAAGGAGGACGATTCGAGCGTGGAGATGAATGTCGACTTCGTGATGCGACGCACTGGATATCGCTACCGCACGATTGCGCCAGAATTGAATGTGCATCCGACGGGACCGATGCGATTGAATTACTCAGCCGAGGGGCACAGTGGCGTTGAGTTTCCCGATTTTATTACGGCAGAACCTGGATACTACCGTATCCATGGCGGCAATTTGGCGGACGGGGCCGGGGTCGGTATTCCGAAAGGTCTGGAGCAGATCAAGGCTCTTTTCGCGAGGATTGCGGGACGCGACGATCTCGATCTTCACGAGATCATCCGTCGTCAGAATGACGCGTTCCAGTAGAACGACGTACCTGTCGGCATTGGGGCGGGTTATAATCGAAGGACTAACGACGGACGATGGTTAAGTATTCGATCCTAAGGATCCACCTAAGACTTCGATTCCGATCACGTAAATCGACGACGCATCGCAGGGCATTGAAAGCATGTTGACATTCATCGGTGATGGTTCGGCCCAAATGTGCAACGGGGCCACGCGCCGCGACTTTTTGCAAGTCGGCGCATTGGGTGCTGTCGGATTGGGGTTGCCGCAGTATTTGGCCGCGAGTGAAGCGGGCAAAATCGATCCTACGAAGAAGAATCGCTCGGCCATCATGATTTTCAATCTGGGTGCTCCGAGCCAACTCGATACCTTCGACATGAAGCCCGACGCGCCGCTGGAAGTTCGGGGACCGTTCAAGCCGATTCCAACGAAGGCCACTGGGATCCAAATCTCTGAAATCTTTCCGCGTCATGCCGAGATCGCAGATCGATTCTCGCTGGTACGCTCGTGTTTCCACCGAGGAGCCGCGGTGCACGATGCTGGTTGGCAGATCGTGCAAACTGGAAGGCAGTTCCAAGGTGGCGTGAATACGCCGCATGTCGGAAGTGTTCTTGGCTATCTATTGGGTCGGCGATCGGATTTACCACCGCACGTCGTCCTTCCTGAGACCATGGGTCGCGGGGGTGGGAATTTGCCAAACGGACAAGCGGGCGGATTTTTGGGCAAGGCGCACGATCCGTTTTCATTGATGGCCGATCCATCGAAAGCGGACTTTAAAGTTCCCGATTTGCTTCCTCCTGAGAGTATCGGTACGGCTCGCCTCGAGCGGCGTCGTCGGATGCGCGATATCGTCGATTCGACGGTGCAGAGTTTTGAAGCGAGCGAGTCGGCGAAGATGATGGATGACAACTTCCAAGCTGCATACCGATTGATGACTAGCACTCAGGCCCGCGAGGCCTTCAATCTGACCGCGGAGCCGACTACAGTTCGCGAGCGTTACGGGATGAATCGGTTCGGCCAATGCTGCTTGCTCGCGCGCCGATTGGTGGAAGCGGGTGTGCGATTCGTGACCATCAATACTTTTTTGACCGTCTTCGATGAGATCACTTGGGACATTCATGGCAGCAAGCCATTCACATCGATCGACGGGATGAAGAATATCGTTGCGCCGATGTACGACCAAGGCTATTCAGCGCTCATCGAGGACTTGGTCCAGCGCGGGATGATCGATGATACTTTGGTTTGCAATGTTGCCGAGTTTGGTCGGACACCGAAGGTGAATCCTGCAGGTGGGCGGGACCATTGGCCAGGATGCTTTACGATTTACTTCGCAGGTGGTGGTGTCCAAGGGGGGCGCGTGGTCGGAGCGAGCGATCCAATCGGTGCTGTGCCAGCCGATCGACCGACAGAGCCACCGGAGATCATCGCCACCATCTTTCACGCGATGGGACTGAACATCGAGTCTCATCTCCCTGGACCCGCGGGCCGGCCGTTCCCTCTTGTGGACTTCGGATTCCGCGAGATCCGCGAATTGTTTTAATTCATTCCTGCGTAATTCTCTGCTAACTAGGCTTCAGCGAGCGATCATGCTCTGAATTGAGGATCGATTCACTTCTTAGATGGAATCCTAGTCGGCACATAGGCGGCTAGCGACCAATATTGAAATGTGATACCCCTGCTGGAGCGGTTGAGCAACCGAATTTCCATTCGACCATTGCTGGCTACTCCCGTCTCAAACGCTTCGTGGTGAAAATCGGTTGGCTGGAGGAGTCTAGCTTGAGGTTTTCAGGCCTCTTTCGTTGATCAACGACGAATTAAAAATTGCATGTGGATACTGGATCAGATTTGATGAAGGCCTCGTTTCTGCCCCCCTTTACTCTACGGTTGTAGAGAATTCCATGGGTACAATCATACGCGGTAAGAGGATTTCAGTTGGGGCTTTCCAGGGCTGCGACCTTCCCCTATTCTTTGAACATGTTTGACTCAAGACTCTCTCTACAAACGCTGCGCGAATCCATCGCCAATCGCTCCATCAGTTGCCGCGAAATCGCCGAGTTTTTTTGGGCGAGGATCGAGAAGCACAATGCTGCAATCAACGCCATTGTTGCGATCGACCCAGAAATCGCTATCGAATCGGCGAAGGATATCGATCGGCGACTCGCCAACGGCGAAGCCTTGCCCGCGTTGGCCGGCCTCCCTATCTCGATCAAAGATATCCTGTGTACTCGCCAAGGAACCACCACATGTGGTTCCAAGATGCTCGCAAAGTACCAATCCCCGTTTGATGCGCACCTAGTCATTCGCTTGTACGATTCAGGGGCGATTGTGATGGGCAAAACGAACTTGGATGAGTTCGCCATGGGCGGTTCCACCGAGAACAGTATCTTCGGTCCAAGCCGCAATCCATGGGATAATTCACGCACATGTGGCGGAAGTAGTGGTGGTTCAGCAGCGGCGGTAGCTGCGGGGCTTTCCCCGGCTTCAATCGGGACCGACACGGGTGGGTCGATTCGGCAGCCTGCATCCTTTTGTGGAGTCTGTGGTATCAAACCGACCTACGGTCGCGTTAGCCGCTATGGATTGATCGCGTACGGAAGTAGTCTCGATGTGGCTGGTGCTTTCGCACATACCGTAGAGGATCTCGCGCTGGTGCTCACATCGATCGCCGGTCATGATCCGCGCGATTCGACCTGTTTGCCCGATCCAGTCCCCAACTACGCTGAGGAAATTCGCCAAGCTCCGAAGAATCTCCGCATCGGAGTTGTCCGCGAGCATCTTGAGGATAATGGGCTCGATAACGAACTTCGCGAAGCCCTCCACGCATCGATTGAAACGTACAAGCGACTTGGAGCATCGATTGTCGATATTTCATTGCCGCATTCGAAGTATTGTATCCCGACGTACTACATCATCGCGCCATGCGAGGCCAGCAGCAATCTATCCCGTTACGATGGTGCCCATTATGGATTCCGCGCAGAGCCGGATCCTAAAACCACAAGTGCATCCCCCTTGGAAAGCATGTATGAGAACACGCGATCTCAAGGATTCGGGGCAGAAGTACGCCGGCGAATTTTACTGGGCACTTATGCGTTGAGTGCAGGTTACTACGATGCGTACTACCTCAAGGCATTGAAAGTGCGTCGCTTGATCCGCAAGGATTACGACGCAGCCTTTGAGAAGGTGGATGTTCTGCTGGGTCCGACGACTCCAAGACCTGCGTTCAGGTTGGGCGAAAAAATCAACGACCCCGTCCAGTTGTACCTCGAAGATCTATTCACGGTTGGAGCCAATTTGGCGGGGATCCCCGCACTTTCGATTCCAATCGGCCAGACTCGATCGGGATTGCCACTCGGGATGCAGTTGCAAGCACCACCGCTTCGAGAGTCGACGCTGCTAGCGGCCGGGCATTGGTACCAGCAGCAAACCGGCTATGTCCCCTCGATCCCTCCAGCATTTGCAGCTTCATAGACATGAGTGACTCCGCCTCGACCAACTCACCGCTTGCATATCGCGTCGTGATCGGACTCGAAGTCCACGTCCAACTCAAGACGCAGACGAAGCTGTTCTGCCGATGCAGCACTCGATTTGGTCAGAGCCCGAACACGCAGGTTTGTCCCGTCTGCTTGGGACTGCCTGGTGCCCTTCCCGTACTCAATCTTCACGCGATCGAACTGGCGGCCCGGGCTGGTGAAGCCCTCCACTGCGAACTCGCGCTGTTCACTAAATGGGATCGTAAGAACTACTTTTATCCGGATCTACCAAAAGGTTACCAAACCAGCCAGTTCGATTTGCCGATCTGCGTCGGTGGGTATTTGGACATACCTATTCGTGTTCCAAGCGACAACGCTGCAGAGGCAGCGACGTTGAGCGAGAACATGGTGAAACGTATCCGATTGGTGCGAGCGCATTTGGAAGAAGATGCGGGGAAGAGCATGCACGATGAGCGCGCCGGTCGGGCAGATACTCGAATCGACCTCAACCGAGCGGGGACACCACTCCTCGAGATCGTATCCGAACCCGACCTATCCAGCGCGGAGGAGGCCAAGGATTATCTCTCCGAACTGCGATTGATCATGGTCTATCTAGGGATCTCGGATGGCAACATGCAAGAAGGATCATTGCGCGCCGATGCCAATGTGAACCTTCACATCGAACGGGATGGCGAGACCATTCCGACACCTATTGTTGAAATCAAAAATCTTAATAGTTTTCGGTCTGTGGAGAGAGCGATCGAGTATGAAGTAGAGCGACAGTATCGAGAATTTCTACGTACCGGATTGGCGATGGGACAATCGCCCAAGCAGACCCGCGGGTGGGACGATGTTTTGGGACAGACCGATCTGCAGCGCGAAAAGGAAGATGCTGCCGACTACCGATATTTTCCTTGTCCAGATCTCGTACCCGTCCAACTGACGGAGCAGCAACGGGAGTCGGCCAAGAGTGAGTCGCAGTTCACACCAGACCGCTATCGGAATGTTCTGCTGCACACCCATGCATTAAAAGAAACCGATGCGGAGATATTGATCCAGCAAGGTCGCGACGTGGTCGAGTATTTCGTCGAATTGGTCCGAGCCGGTGCAACCCCCAAACGTGCGTCGGCGTGGATGCTCCAGGATGTCCTCAGGCACTTGAATGACCACCATACCTCCATCGATCACTATCCGATCCCAGCCCCGAAACTCGCTGAGTTGCTCGTAGCGATCGAGCAGGGGAAAGTTGACACCAGTCAAGCCAAGCAGGCATTGGCAAAAATTCTCGACGACCCATCGATCGGAGTGGCTACCGCTATCGAATTGTTAGGCATTGTCCGTGTCGATGTTTCGGAGACGGAGGTTTTGTGCAAGGAACTGCTCGCTGAAAATCCTGACGTGATCGACAAAGTCAAAGCTGGGAATACGAAAGCGGTCGCGGCTTTGGTCGGCCAAGCTAAGAAGAAGAACCGGAACGCGGATCCCCGTGTCATACAAGAAATCTGCCTTAAAATGATCGCCAATATGTGATCTGGCCGCCGAAAACATCAGTCATCACACCATGACGAATCTCCACAAATACTTCCGACCTGAAATTGTATCCATGCCCCCCTACAAACCGGGGGAGCAACCGGGCGCTGCCAAGGTCATTAAGCTCAACACGAACGAAAGTCCCTACCCGCCCAGCGCGAAGGTCAAAGACGCGATCGTCCAAGCGACCGAGCGGCTGGAGCGGTACCCAGACCCGCTCGGCACAAGCTTTCGATTGGCCGCCTCCCAAGTGCTCAGTTCCAACGCTGTCCGTGTGTCTCCGGACCAGATCCTTTGCGGCAACGGTAGCGATGATATTCTGACCATTCTGACCCGAGCTTTTGTCGGCGAGGGAGAGGTACTGCGGCTTCCGTTCCCTAGTTACATTCTCTATCGAACCTTGGCCCAATTGCAGGGAGCTGCGTTCGAGGAAATTCCGTTCACCACCTCGTTCGGCTTAGCCCCTGAGTTCTACATCAGTGGCGACAAACTGAAGCTCGTCTTTTTGCCCAATCCAAATAGCCCGAGTGGTACGTTAGTACCGCACGATGCGATTCTTGAGCTAGCTCGAGCGGTGGATTGTCCTGTGGTCGTCGACGAAGCGTATGTTGATTTTGCGCCGAACAATTGCATCGAGTTGATCACGCGCGATCCGCGCATCATGGTGACACGAACGCTTAGCAAGTCCTACGCGTTGGCTGGTTTGCGTTTCGGGTACGCGGTCGCTCACGAGTCGATCATCGAAGTTCTTCGAAAGGTCAAGGATTCATACAACACCGACGCAATATCGATCGCCGGTGCTACTGCCGCGATTACCGACCAGGAATGGTTGCGTGAAAATGTTTCAAAGATTTGTGCAACTCGAGCACGGATGACAATCGAACTGCGCGCGATGGGGTTTGATGTGGGGGAATCGCATGCCAACTTTGTGTGGTGTACGCGTAGCGACCGCCCTCTCGCACCACTTTATGAGCAGCTGAAATCGCGGGGGATCTTGGTGCGGCACATGAACTACCAACCGTGGGGCGATGGCCTTCGAATCAGCGTCGGAACCGACGCTGAAATCGATGCGACGCTACTGATCCTTAAGGATTTGTTGAAAACGCCGGCGAGATAATGCGAAGCTTACTCCGATTGCTTATTCGTCGGATCGTAGCGATTTAGGCTGGAACACATGGAGGCTAGCGATTGCATCGGCCGCTCTCAGTTGCCGGAGCAAACGTGTTTTGGGGTCTACGCAGCGTTCGAATAAGAGTTCCGAGCCCAGGCTTGCCAGTCCTCGGAAAGGCCGTCGCTCGATGTCGTCGGCACCCTGAGAACGCCATTCACGCATGATCTTTTGCGTTTCCTGGTCCGAAGTCGGATACCGTGTGGCGCGCAATGACTCAGAATGCAACTGGCACATTGGTACTGCTGCTGTGAAGACGTAATCGTGCGCGAGCAGTTCAGGCATCCATCGGTGGAAAAACCAGAGCATCAACGCGCAGCAATGAATTCCGTCGGCATCGGGATCGAAAAGCATGATCACGCGTTGCCAAGGAATGCTCTCGAGTCGGAAGGCTTCCGCGATGCCGCCACCCAATCGATCTATCAATTCGCGAAAGAGTGGATAAGATTCGACTTTGGATTGGGGGGCCTTCCAAGCGTTTAGCGGCTTGCCTTGCATGGCGATCACCGACTGCATGCTCCGATTGCACACCCGCTCTACAGCAAGACTTGCTGATTCCCCTTCGACGATGAACAGCTCACGTACAGATACAGGGTCGCCCTGGTCGCTTGTTGAATTACCTGTCTTGCGAGTCACAGTTCATTTCCCTTCTGCTCTCGATCGTATGAATCACCTGTGCTGTGGAGATCCGAGCGATAAAAAAACCGGGATAGCGAAGTATCCCGGTTTACGTAACTACTTGGTCCACGACGAAGAGGGCGACTAAACCTTTTCGGGTTCGTGGCCTTCGTTGAGGATATCCGCTGGAACCATCTTTTCGTTGGCTCTGTCCCAACCCATCATGCGATTGGTGCGCCAGCTTTCGTTGGCCATATTCACAGCGACGACTCCAGCGAGTCCCAACTCGATCGGGCAGTTGAGCGGTTCGCCATTGCGCAGATGGTTGTGAAGATTCGTATGGTGAAGGTTTTGGTCTTCACCGCCGGTCTTCTTGTGTTGACCGAGGACTTTACCATCAGGGTCCTTGGCGATCCAACCATCGTTGTTAAAGAATAGAGTTCCGCCGTAGCCTCGGATCAAGTGGTCGACACGGACTCGGTTCCCCATAGTTCCGAGGACATAAACAGTCATTCCCCGAGGATACTCACAAATCATTTCGACGTTGTCTGGGAGATCACGTCCATCTGGCCATTGCCAAATACCACCCATACCTACAACCCGTCGCGGGAAGAGGAGATCGCATGCGCGCATGATTCGCGTGATGCGGTGGATGAACAAGTCGGTACAGATACCACCTGAGTAGGCCGAGTAGCAGCGCCATTCGAAGTAGTGGTTTGGATTCCAATCGATTTTCTTAGCGCTCCCAAGCCATGCATTCCAATCGAGATCTGCAGGTTTATTCTTGTGAGATTCGACGAGTTGCGGTTCACGCCATGGACCAGCACCTTCGCTGTAGCGGCGAACGTATTCGATTTGCGCTTGAAGTACTTTGCCGATGATTCCATCGCGGATGGCGTTCCGCGCCGAGATGTAGCTATCGTCCGACATGGCTTGCACGCCGACTTGGATCGGTCGGCCGGTTTCCTTCTGTTTTTTGACAACCGCTTGGGCTTCAGGAATCGTGTGGGTCAAGGGTTTTTCGCAGTAGACCGCTTTTCCAGCGTCCATGGCATCGATGGTCATGGTCCAGTGCCAGTGTTCTGGGGTAGCGACGATGACGTAATCGAGGTCTTTGTGTTCGAGTAATTTGCGGTAATCGGTTTCCGCATGATCGGCGTTGATGGTCGCTTTGCCTTCATCGGCACGGGTTTTCCAGCAATCCGCGACACAGACGGGGTGCAGATTGTTCTTTTCCTTGAGGTTGTTGATAACACCCATATGGGCTTTGCCGATCACACCTCCACCGATCAATCCAACTCCGAGGCGATCGTTGGCGCCGAGAACACGGGCGTAGCTCTTCGCGGAGAGTTGGGTTGCGCCTGCGGCGGCGACA
>Ga0194130_10009480_pt1 | contig 10025 bp, 8 predicted proteins | sample TA2KigsurfametaG_FD_160084 | JGI IMG/M metagenome (GOLD analysis project Ga0194130, IMG submission 160084) | Freshwater microbial communities from Lake Tanganyika, Tanzania - TA2015050 Kigoma 12 surface | ecosystem: Environmental > Aquatic > Freshwater > Lake | place: Tanzania: Lake Tanganyika... | reverse complement strand
CTCCGCAGTCGAGGCAGCCCTGGCTCCCAACGACATCCCCGTTGCCGTCTACCACAACCTCGTATCAACCGTGCAGGCCAACCTGCCCAAACTCCATCGCTACATGGAGTTGCGCAAGCGCCTGATGAAGCTCGATACGCTCCACATCTACGACCTCTACTCACCTATCCACGCCGGCACCGAGTTGAGCGTCGATTACCACGACGGCTATCGCATGGTCCAGGCAGCCTTGCAACCGCTCGGCGACGAGTATCAGACCGCCCTCAGCACCTGCTACGAGTCACGCTGGATCGACGTCTACGAAAACAAAGGCAAGCGCAGTGGCGCCTACAGCACCGGCTCGTACACCACCGCGCCCTACATCTTGCTCAACTACCAAAACCGCCTCGACGATGTCTTCACTCTGGCACACGAGTTGGGTCACTCGATGCACTCGTTCTTTACGCGCAAATCGCAGCCTTACCACTACGGCGACTATACCATCTTCGTCGCCGAGGTCGCCTCAACCCTCAACGAGGCCTTACTCGTCTCGCACTTGCTCCAAACCCGCGATGACGCCGCTTTGCGCCGCCACTTGGTGCTCCAGCAAATCGAGGATATTCGTCGCACCCTGATTCGTCAGACCATGTTCGCCGAGTTCGAGCTCGACATGCACACGCGCTCCGAGCAGGACGAGCCTCTGACGGCTGACGGTCTGACCGAGCGCTACTACGACATGGTCAAACGCTACCATGGGCCAGCCGTGACGCTTGATGACGAAATTGGCCTTGAGTGGTCGCGCATCCCGCACTTCTACTACAACTTCTACGTCTACCAGTACGCCACCGGCATCTCGGCCGCCTTGGCGCTGGCTGACCAGGTCCAGAAGGGCGATAGCACTGCCGTCACCAACTACCTTGGATTCCTCAGCGGCGGCTCATCCAAGTCGTCCATCGACCTGTTGCGTGGCGCCGGCGTCGACATGGCCTCACCCGCACCAGTGCAGGCCGCCATGGATCGCTTTGATACCTTGCTCGATGAGCTCGAGCGCTTGGGCTAGATGAATAAACCGCCGCGGGGAAGTCTCTCCCCGCGGCGGTTTTTTGTGCCTAAAATACGCCGGCCAAGTATTCTTTGGTGCGCTCTTGTTGCGGATTTGTGAAGAGCTGCTGTGCCGGCCCGGCTTCGACGATTTCGCCCAAATACATAAAAATCACATAGTCGGCTAGGCGTTTGGCTTGCCGCAATGTATGCGTCACAATCACCGTGGTATAACGTTGCTTGAGCTCAAGCAGTTTTTGCTCAATATGCCGCGACGAAATCGGGTCGAGTGCCGATGTCGGCTCATCGCCCAAAATAATCTCCGGCTCTACGGCCAAGCCCCGCGCCAAACACAGCCGTTGCTGTTGCCCAATTGACAACGCCGTGGCCGGTGCATCGAGGCGTTGCGCCACTTCGTGCCACAACCCGGCCACCTCGAGATAGTGTTGCACTTGTATTGCCAACGCCGATTTGTCGAGGTGTGGCTGGTGGATGCGCATCCCGTATGCCACATTCTCAAAAATCGACATCGGCAGTGCCGTCGGGCGCTGCGCCAACAACCCCACGCGTTTGCGCACTGCGGTCACATCAACCCCCGGCGCATACACGTCGTGACCATCAACCGCCACGGTGCCACTGATGCGGGTCGTGTCGTTGAGCTCCAAAAAACGATTGAAACTCTTGAGTAACGTCGTTTTGCCACACCCCGATGGCCCCATAATCACCGTGATGCCGTGTCGCGGGATATCGACCGAGATCGCCGTCAATGCGGCAAGATTACCGTACCAGACATGCAGGTTCTGTACCGAAATATGTGCATCCATGAATGCTCCTGTCAGTGTGTTTATTTGATGGTGTAGCGTGATAGTGCATGCGAAAGCCAACGGGCCCCGATGCTCACCACCAATACCAAAATGGTCAATATGAAGGCAGATGCGTACCCGCGCTCACGTACCGCCTCAAACGGCGTACTGAGTTGAAAAAGGACGGCCAATGGGAGCGTGGCTGTCGGTGAAAATAACGACGTCGGCATGCGATCGGTATACCCTGCCGTGAATAATACCGAGGCCGCATCACCGATCCCGCGCCCAAACGCCAACAGAATCGCCGTGACGAGTCCCGGTAACATCTGCCGTAGCACGACATGTCGAGCCACCTCAAATCGCGTCGTGCCTAACGCCAAAGCGGCGTGCGTCAAATCAGTCGGCATGCGCCGCAGAACCTCGTCCATCGCCCGAATCATAATCGGCAGAATCACCAGCGCCACAATCACAATCCCGGCCAAGAGCGACGCCCGCAACCCGAACGTCAACATCACCGTAAAGCCAAAAGCCCCATAGACAATCGATGGGATGCCCCACAACACATCTAACATCAGGCGAATGCGCTCTTGCCAGCGTGTCTGCTGCACATACGTATTGAGCGCTAGCGCAATCGGCAAACTGACAATCAACGCCAACATCGTGCTACCCAGACCAATATAAATTGAGCCAAGAATGGCATTGAGTACGCCACCGCCCTTGCCCATATAAAAGCCACCTTTGGGCGTTTGACTGACCATCTCCCACGTGAGTGATGGCAGACCGCGTGAGATAATGGTCCACACAATTAACCCGAGTGTACTCATAACGAGCACCAGTGCGCCTTGCATAATGCGCTTCATCACCATTTCACCGAGGTTTCGTCGCGTCAAAGTAGGTCGTTGCATCATATGCTCACACGCTAGCGGACAAAACGCCGCAAAATCATCATCGCAATCAGATTAAAAATGAACACAACCACCAACAACACCAACGCTACCATCAGCAACGCCGCATCGTAGAGCGGAATCGACATCATTTCGCCGTAATTGTTGGCAATCAATGCCGGCAACGGATATGCGGTATCAAACAACGACGTCGGCACCTTTGGCACATTCCCTACCACCATCAACACGGCAATCGTCTCACCAAAAGCCCGCGATGCACCGAGCACAATCGCCGCAATAATCCCCGGCATGATGTATGGCAATAACACCCGCCAAATCGTCTCCCAACGCGTGGCACCGACTGCCAACGAGGCTTGGCGTAAGTCGTTTGGCACGGTGTGCAATATTTCGTAGATGACTGCGATGATTAATGGTGTAATCATGACAGCGAGGACAATGCCACCTGCCAACACACTAAACCCAGTCGGTTGGTTGCTGGCAAACAATGGCAAGAATCCAAGAGCACCTGACAACCCTGGCACCAACACTGACTCCACAAACGGCACCACCGCCAACAAGCCCCATACGCCATACACAACGGGCGGGATGGCCGCCAACACATCCAGGATAGGCTTGATAATCAATCGGGTGCGGGTCTGGGCATATTCTGAGATGTAGATGGCCGTCAAAATACTCGGTGGTACAGCCAAGATGACACCGACGCTGGTGACCCACAATGTCCCAGTAATAAATGGCCATAAACCAAATTGGCCAGCGCTTGGCTTCCACACCGTGCCAAACAGCAACGCAATCAGCGGGTACGTCTGCAAAATCGGCCACGCCCTGACAATCAGGGCGATGGCGACAAATCCCAACACGATGAGCGGGATAAACGTGATGCGCAACGACCAGCGCTGTGCGATTGCATCCTGCCGGTGACGTGCGCTTGCCGGTCGTGTATCACGACCGGCATCCGAACGAATCTCGAATATTCCCATGGCGCTACTTCAATTTTTCGAGCGAGGCCTGTTGCTCGTCGCTCGTCAGCGGTACATACCCTGCCGGTGCCAAGTATTGCTGCCCATCCGTCAAGATCCACTCGATGAATGTCAGCACCAAGCCGGTTGGTTTGCCCTTGGTGGCCAAATGCTCATCGCGTGCCGGTGGCGATGGATAAATACCGTCGGCCACCGCCTGGAGCGCCTCGTCTTTAGTCTCGTAGTACTCATTTGCATCTGCTTGGCCGTTTTGGTTGATGTCGAGCGGTGGCACAATTGCCCCCGTGACAAACCCACCCGTGCCCGGGTCGTACACACTGTTGAGATTGCTATAGCCAATCCCGAGTGGGTCTTTGATGACCGTATCAACCATGGCCGGCTCACTGTTGACGCCAACACCCTTGAGGTCGTCTTGGACTTTGCCACCGCCAAACTTGGCCCACATCTCGGCTGCACCACTTGCATCTGACCGCGTATAAATGTTGATGGGGTCAGTAATGCTTGGGTCGCCCACTACCTGGCCCCAGGTGGTGATTTCGCCGGTGATGTAGATCTTGGCAATCGTCTCTTGACTGATTCCTTTCGCCACAATCTGGGCGGCAACTGGGTTATTCGCACTGATGACGGCATAGACTGCATCTTCGGTCACCTTGACCCAAAACGCTCCCTGCTCCTCTTCTTCGGGCTTGATGGCACGTGAAATCATGCCGATATCCACCGCCCCACTCAACGTGTCGGTCATACCCTTGCCGGCTCCGCCACCCTGGACATCAAAGGTCACGTTGGGATGCAACTTCTGGAACTCTTCGGCCCATACCGTCATCATCGGATAGAGCGCAAATGCCCCTGATACTGCTATCGTGCCACTCAACTCATCTGCGGGTGCATCGACTGGTGCCGCCGATGGCTGTGCACTACAAGCAACCAAGACGATAATCATGATGATCCATAGTAGCTTTTGCCATGCCATACGCATACAATGTACCTTTCATTTGTTCTATTACACATAAATCCTATTGATTTAGTAGGTAATATGCCTTCAAAGAAAACCGTGTCGCCACAGCTGATAAAGTATATTAAACCACTAGGATTTATGGATAAATCATACTGTAGAAAATAACCTTGTCAAGTGGACAAATTTACGGTGTAGTGTTGCCCATGGAGCGCACGTTTAGCGCGTCGACGAGTGCGCTGGTGGGATGATAACCGGGTTGCAGCTGGCCTGGTTCTGGATAATCGGACAGGCCGGGTCAGCATAGGCGCACCAGACGCAGTGGGCATCGGCCGGCGCCACAATCATCGTGTCGCATTCAAAGCAGCGAATGGCGCATTCGACCTGATCGGTCGAGCGCATTGTCTCGCGTGACACATGGCCGCAATGCGGGCAGGTCAGGGTTGTCGTTTTTGCCATGCAGATTCATCCTGTTGGAGGGCGATTAGTTGGTTGGCCATGACAATCGATGTCGGCATACGCACAAAAGACACAGCATTGATCGGGTGTTACACGCACGAGCCGCGCACACTGCGGGCATATCCAGTGCACCATTCAGGCGCCGTCCGGAAGAGGATTTTCGTTGAGTGGTGGCAATGCGGGCACGTAATGGTGGGCATGCGTACCTCGGGTGGTATCGGGGCTCGCTCTGGGCGAACCCCGATACCGGTATATGAGTTAGCGCGATTTCTCACGGACGTACTGCTCGAGCTCTTTTGCCAAAATGCGCTCTTGTTGCATGCTATCGCGGTCGCGCACAGTGACGGTGCCGTTCTCGAGTGACTCGAAATCGACCGTCACACAGAACGGCGTGCCAATTTCGTCTTGGCGCCGATAGAGTTTGCCGATGGCGCCCGTGTCGTCATACACGGTACGCATGTTGGCGTTCATCTGTAAGTCGCTGCGGATACCCTTGGCCATGCTGACCAGCCCGTCGTGGTTGCGCTTGAGTGGGAACACGGCAACCTTCGTGGGGGCCAGATGTGGCTTGAGGTGCAATACCGTACGGTAGAACTCGTCGACGACTGGCTGGGCCACACCACGCAACTTCTTGCCGACCTCGATGCCGTCAGCTCCAGGCATCGCCAAGAGTTGCTCGATTTGAGGTAAGTTATGCGCCAAATCGGCGCCGATGTGCTCGGCCTGGGCCACGATGGCGTCCCGATGCTCGCCGTTCATCTTCTCGTTGCGACCAACAGATTTGGCAAACGATTCGAGCGCACTGCGCACGGATTCGACTTTGTCGGCGGCTGGCTCTTTGACCAACTGCTCGTCGTAGGCCTCGGACAAGACAGCCAAGAAGCAGCGCCCGACGCCGGCCGACGGCTCAATCACAAACGGCACCACATGCCGGTTATTGGCCTGGTCGTAGTAGTTCAACTTGGCCACGCTGTCGCGGTTAGGCGATACTTTGGCGCTCAGACCCAAGTTCTCTTGGTCGCGTGAGTGTGAGCCGAGATCGTAGTCGCTCCGGCTGGCGATACCCTCAATCTCCTCGTACCCCAGGGTCGGGTAGTCGTACATCAAGTCGTAGGTGCGCTTCGAGTAGTGCGCGAGGCTATCCTTGGGGACGTCGTAGATTTGGATTTTGCTGCGGGGCACACCAATTGACTCCCACCAGCTTAGGCGATCCTCGAGCCAGCGCTCGTGCCACTCCTCGTCGGTACCGGGCATGACAAAGAACTCAATCTCCATCTGCTCAAATTCGCGCACGCGGAAGAGGAAGTTGCGTGGGTTAATCTCGTTGCGAAATGCCTTGCCGACCTGGGCGATGCCGAACGGCAATTTGCGACTGGTCGTAGCCAACACGTTCGCGAAGTTAGCAAAGATGCCTTGAGCCGTCTCAGGGCGCAAATAGGCGAATGAGTCGCTATCTGCCACTGGGCCGATGGCCGTCTTGAACATCATGTTGAACGGCCGGGGCTCGGTCAAATCGCTCGAGCCACAGCTCGGGCACTTGCCCTTGATGTGGTCGGCGCGCCAGCGCCCTTTGCACTGGCGACAGTCAACGAGGGGGTCGTTGAAGGTCTCTTCGTGGCCCGAATACTTCCACACCAGACGATTCATCAGAATTGCGGCGTCGAGCCCTTCCATGTCGTCGCGGGCATAGACGTTGGTGCTCCACCACGAGTTGATGATGTTGTTTTTGAGCTCAACCCCCAACGGGCCGTAGTCAAACACGCCCTGCAATCCGCCGTAGATGTCGGAACTCGGGTAGATGAAGCCACGGCGTTTGCACAGTGATGCGAGTTGTTCGAGTGATGCTGCTGGCATAAACAATCTCTCCCATGTGAGCCTAGGGTATACAAAAACCCCAGGCGAAACGAATCTCGCCTGGGGACGCAGTACGTGCGCGGTTCCACCCCAGTTATCAAGCAGATGTGCTCGATCCCTCTTGTGTCGATTGTCAGACTCCGCGGTGCCGTTCGTGGTGACTACCTGGTCGAGCTCACACCTTCCTCGACTCGCTGGACAGTGGATCAGCACTACTCGCCGCATCTTCGCCTGACTCAGAGTATAGCACGTCGGACGTTGGTCGGGCAAGTAGCTTGAGTGCCATCCAGCCACCAAGCATCAAGAGCATGCCGAGCGGTATGGTGGTCGTTGATGCTGGTGTGGTGTTTGTCGCGAGTGGTGATACTGTCGGCAACACTGGTGGTGTTGGCGTGGCTATGCTCATCGTGGCGGTTGCACGCCGATAATCAACGTGCAGTGCCATTGATGTTGCGGTTGTACTGGGTCTGCATGCGCTCACGTCATGCAGACAATGGTGGTATGCGACATCTATCTCGGCAATCACCATCCCATGCGGATTTAGTAATTGCCAGAGTGCAGGTGCGTCATCCGGCAGATTGACGGTAACGCAATCGGTGCTGTCAGGGAGTGGGATATGCATGTGTGCGGCCTGCAGTTGCCATGTTCCGAGTCGTGTAGCGGGCGGTGCACATACGACAATGTGTGCGGTCTGTGCGATTACAGACACAGAAAGCATCGGCGTACTATGCAGATATACAGCATTCTGTTGCCCAAGGTGGTGTTGCTGTAGAGGATGTGCGGGCTGATGTGTTGCGGTGCGTCGCACCGTGTTGGTATGTGTGGGCGTACGAGTAGGACTTGGCGTGCGAGTAGGACTTGGCGTGCGGGTAGGACTTGGCGTGCGGGTAGGACTTGGCGTGCGAGTAGGACTTGGCGTGCGAGTAGGACTTGGCGTGTGGGTAGAACTCGGCGTGCGGGTTGGAGTTGCTGTATCAAGTAAGACACCATCTGTATCATCATGTGCGTCTTGTGGGGTGTGTGTCTTGGTGGCACTTGCTGTTCGTGTGAATGATGGAGTACGAGTAGCGCTTGGGGTACGGGTAACGCTTGCTGTCCGCGTAAACGATGGGGTACGAGTAGTACTTAGGGTGCGAGTAGCGCTTGGAGTGTGCGACGGGGACGGGGTATGGGTTGCGGTGTGAGTATGCGATGGAGACGGGGTATGGGTTGCGGTGTGAGTATGCGATGGGGACGGGGTATGGGTTGAAGAAGGGATAGGTGTTGCTGTTGCTGTCGATAGCGCATCAACGGATGTTGGTTGTGCGTCACGCGTCATTGTCATTGACACCGTGTGGGTAGGCGTGTTGGATGGGGTGTTGGATGGGGTGTTGGATGGCGAGTTTAGCTGGCCCGGTGATGGTATCGATTTATTGATGACGATGCTACCATCAGGGATGCGTGCCATGCTTTCGGTGCTTTTCATGGTGCCGAAATCAATGCGGTCGACCAGTTGATGGGTAGAGTCGTAGAGGGTGATTGCATCGCCCGTGTTGTTGAGAATGGCGCTATTCAACACGACCACAAGCAATCCCCCAGGAGGGATCAGTGTGCGTGTTGCAACAACGTGTTGCGTGCCACCGTAGGTGTCATCGTCGAGATACCATCCGCTGATATCCACGGTCTCTGTGCCTGTATTGTATAGTTCGACCCATTCTGGTGCATTACTCGGCGCCGGCATGACTTCGTTGATCAAGATCGTGAGTGCGAACAACAATGCGCCCATGAGGTCACCTCCGTGCTGTGTGCGTGTTTATGTGAATACCGTTAGAAATGGCCAAAAGGGTACGCCCGGGGGTATATGTGATGGCACATGTGCTAGAATATGCAGTAGTACGAAGCGACATGATGGTCGCCTTTTGATGCCTGTGAATCGAGGAAAAGATGCACACACGCGTTGCAGTTATTGGTTCTGGACCGGCTGGGTTAACGGCGGCTCTCTATGCCGCTCGTGCCAATCTCGAGCCGTTAGTGATTCGTGGTCTTCAGCCTGGTGGTTTGATTGCAACAACCAGTGAAGTGGAGAACTATCCGGGGTTTGTTGATGGTATTGGTGGCTTTGAATTAGCCGACAATATTGAGAAACAAGCGGAGCGCTTCGGTACAAAGTACCGCGACACGTTGATTACCTCGATCGATGCGTCACAACGTCCGTTTGTGCTCCACACTGACGATGGCGATCAGATTACCGCCGACACCATCATCGTGTCGACCGGCGCATCACCGCGCAAGCTAGGTGTGCCCGGCGAGGATGTGCTGGCCAATCGCGGTGTGTCATACTGTGCCACGTGTGACGGCTTCTTCTTCCGCGATAAGCGCGTGGTAGTCGTTGGTGGTGGTAACAGTGCGCTTGACGAGGGCTTATTCTTGACGCGCTACGTCAAAGAATTGGTAATCATCCACCGTCGTGATAGCTTGCGTGCCGATCCTATTTTGCAAGAACGTGCCTTTAGTAACCCCAAAGTACGCTTCGTGTGGGACTCAACGGTTGACGAGATTTTGGGCGAACAGAGCGTCACCGGGGTCAAAATTCGTAACCTCAAGACGGGTGAAGTAACGCTGCACGAGACCGAAGGAGTGTTCCCGTATATCGGGCACGTACCAAACACCAAGATTTTTACTGGTTTGCTCGATCTCGACGAGAACGGCTATATCAAGGCTGATCACAACACGCGCACCAATATCCCTGGTATCTTTGCGGCCGGCGATGTGGTTGACCACGTCTATCGCCAGGCCATCACAGCCGCCGGCGAAGGGTGTAAGGCCGCCATGGAGGCCGTGTGGTACCTCGCTGACCAAGACTTTAAGGCGAGTAAAGCTGAGGCAATCAACGCGTAATTGTAGGTGGGTGTGTAACACCAACGTATCGCCCATAGCACCGCTATGGGCGATACGTGTTAGAGGAGTGCATCATGCAACGAGAATCCGCATGGCCAATGGTAAGCGTGGCCGAGGCACTGCAGGTCGTATCACACATCAGCCGCACGCCACTCAGCATCGAAATGATAGCGCCACA
>Ga0194130_10009478_pt1 | contig 10027 bp, 8 predicted proteins | sample TA2KigsurfametaG_FD_160084 | JGI IMG/M metagenome (GOLD analysis project Ga0194130, IMG submission 160084) | Freshwater microbial communities from Lake Tanganyika, Tanzania - TA2015050 Kigoma 12 surface | ecosystem: Environmental > Aquatic > Freshwater > Lake | place: Tanzania: Lake Tanganyika... | reverse complement strand
GCATGGTCGAAATGGATTTCTGGAAAACCTTTGAAATCGATTCACTCGAAGGCCTGCGGCTGTGCGCCGCGCTGATGCAGGAATTTCTGCTGCGCGCGCCGCGCTGACGGCGGGCACCGCAACAAACCAACCCGCGCATCGCACTCAACCCCGGTTGAGTGCGATGCGCCCTCCACCCTCAACCGGAAGAACTCTATGGAATCAGGACGCGTTGTTTACATGAACGGCAGCTTCGTGCCGGAAACCCAGGCCAAGATCTCGATTTTCGATTCCGCCCTGATGTTCGGTGACATGGTGTTCGAGATGACCCGTTCGTTCAACAAGAAGCAGTTTAAGCTGCGCGAGCATCTTGAGCGCCTCTATACTGGCATCAAGATCCTGCGCATTCCGCTGACGATGACGATCGAGGAAATGGAGCAGCAGTGTTACGCCACCATCAAAGCCAATGAGCCGGTGTTCGCCGCGCATGACGAGCACCGCCTGATGATCAACATCAGCCGCGGCCCGCTCGGCCTCTACGCGCCGATCTTTGACAACAAGATGGAGCCGACGGTGGTGATCGCCGACTTCCCGCTGAAATGGACGGTGGCCAGCATGGGCCCGCTGTTCGATACTGGCATCAACGCCGTGATCCCCTCGCAGCGCGCGATTCCGGCCACTCTGCTCGATCCCAAGATCAAGAACCGCAGCCGCATGTTTTACCAGATGGCGAACATCGAGATCTCCAGCTACGCCGGCGACAACAACTGGGCGTTGCTGATCGATCCGGATGGCTACATTGCGGAAGGCACGGGCGACAACTTTTTCATCGTCAAGAACGGCACCGTCATCTCTCCGGAGGGCCGCAACATCCTGCGCGGCATCAGCCGCGACTATGTGTTCGAGATTTCGAAGACGCTCGACCTGCCCTGCGTCGAGCGCAACATCGAACCCTACGACGTCTACACCGCCGACGAGGCCTTCATGACGGCGACGCCGTTCTGTATCCTGCCGGTGACCGGGCTCAACCATTCGCAGATCGGCGACGGTCGCATGGGCCCGATCACACGCGCCCTGCTCAAGCGATGGTCGCAGAACGTCGGCGTCGACATCGAGCAGCAGATCAAGGCCTACGGCGAGGAAGTGAAGCATCTGCAGCAAACCAGCGCGCCGACCCCGTACCAGTTCAAACGGAAATAAATGGACCTCGGCCTCACCGGCAAACGCGTACTGATCGGCGGCGCCTCGCGCGGCATCGGCCTCGCCATCGCCGCGGCTTTTCTGCGCGAAGGCGCACGCGTTGCTCTGGTGGCGCGCAGTGCCGCGCCGCTCGAGGCGACAGCGCAGCAACTCGCGGCCGCGCACGGCGCCGACCGCGTGCTCGCGGTGGCCGCGGATTGCGCCGACGCGACGGCCTGGCCGGCGGTAATGACGCGCATCAACGCGGCCTGGGGTGGGCTCGACATCGCAGTTGCCAACGCCGGCAGCGGCCGCGGCCGCACCGAGGCGCTGCCCGACGGCGCGCATTTCGCCGCCAGCTGGCGCGAGAATTTCGTGACCGCCGAGGAAACCGCGCGCGCCGCGCTACCGCTGCTTGAAGCCAGCAGCGGCAATCTGCTGTTCATTGCGTCGATTGCCGGTCTTGAAGTGATCGGTGCGCCAACTGAATACTCGGTGGCCAAATCCGCCGTGGTTGCGCTGGCCAAACAGCTCGCGCGCAAGCTGGCGCCGCGGGTGCGCGTGAATTGCCTCGCCCCCGGTAACGTGCTCTTCGACGGTGGCAGTTGGGCCGAGAAGATTACCGCTGATGCGGCGCGCATCGAGCGCCTGATTCAAACCACGGTACCGCTGCAGCGTTTCGGCAGCCCTGCCGAGATCGCCGATGCCGCACTGTTTTTGTGTTCCGAGCGCGCCGCCTTCATCACCGGCGTCTGTCTGGTCGCCGATGGCGGCCAGACCGGCAGCCTGCATTAGTCGCCGGTAAAAACAACCGTGAACGAACTGTTCTCACTCAAAGACAAGGTCATCGTCATCACCGGTGCCGCCGGCCTGCTCGGCCGCCAGCACGCCGAGGCGGTGGCGGGCGCCGGCGGTATCCCGGTGCTGCTCGATCTGCACGCCGCGCCGGTCGAAGCGATGGCGGCTGATCTCAAGAAACGTTTTAACGTCGCCGCCAGCGGCTGGCGCGTTGATATCACTGACGAGACGGCGGTGGCCGCGAACTGCGCCCCGCTGCTCGCGCAGTATGGCGGCATCGACGGCCTCGTCAACAACGCCGCCAAGAATCCTAAAGTCGAAGACGGCGCCGGTAAGAATTTTTTGCGCCTGGAAAACTTTCCCCTCGAAGTCTGGCAGGGCGATCTCGCCGTCGGGTTGACCGGCGCTTTTCTCTGCGCCAAGCATTACGGTAGCGCTATCGCGCAAAACCCGGCCGGCGGCAGCATCGTCAATATCTCGTCCGACCTCGGCCTGATCGCACCGGACCAGCGGCTCTACCGCAAGGCCGGTCTGCCTGCCGATCAGCAACCGGTCAAGCCGGTGACCTACTCGGCGGTAAAAGCCGGCCTGATCGGCCTGACGCGTTATCTGGCAACGTATTGGGCCGACCGCAACGTGCGCTGCAATGCGCTGTGCCCGGGCGGCATTGAAAACAACCAGGACGCCGCCTTCCTGCGCGAAGTCTGCAGCCGCATTCCGATGGAGCGCATGGCGCGCGCGGATGAATACCGCGGGTCGCTGCTGTTCCTGCTGTCGGCAGCCTCAAGCTACGTCAACGGTGCGGTGATTGCGGCCGACGGCGGGCGCAGCGCCTGGTAACTTAACTTGAAACGACTAATCCGCCCCATTGCCGGGCGACTTCAGTGGCTAAAGTCCGCGAAATTCAAATGGCAATCTGCAGAGCGGACCGACATCGTCATTTTCGACGTTACGAATATCGACTACCTGAAACCCTTGTGCGGCAATTCAAAGATTGCCGAACTGGCCATTCCGGAACAAGAAGTCGCACTTTCAATTGGTGTCATATGCAAAATGGCTGCCTTGCTGTCCAGAGGCGCCGGGTTACAAACGGCTTACTATGCGGCGCGAATTTTCGCCATGCGACCGGCAATCGTCATTACATTCATTGACAATTCAGACTTGTTTTATCGGGTAGCCAAAGCATGTCATCCTGCCATTCGTTTTCTCGCGATTCAAAACGCAGCGCGATATGACATATTGGAGTTGGCGCCCCGAGTTGCAAGAAGGATTTTTCTGCCCGAATTCGCATGCTTTGGCGATTTTGAGAGAGAAATCTATTCGCGCGTGGGCGCAAAAGTTGGTCGTTTTTATCCAATCGGATCGCTTCGGGAAGCCTACTATCGGCGTTTTAGAACGACGGCCAACGGCCCCGATGCGACTGCAGGCTTTGACTACGATCTTTGCGTAATAGCAGAGGCCTCACCGGGATGGGATCGACTCTACCCTGGATTTGAGGACGCGATAGGACGCATTGCCCAGTACGCGCTACGCTTGGCTCGCGAGCGCGGGCTAAAGCTGGTTATCGCCGGTAAAAGAGATATTGATCCCAACGAACAGCGAGCAGCCTTTCATTCGCGCGATGCGGAATGCCTGTGGTATGAAAAGTACATCGGCGGCGAAATCGCAGTCACGCCGCGGGTCCGAGACAAGTTCACGACATACGAACTGGTATCCAAAAGCAGGCTGTCGCTTGCGATGGTTTCAACAGCCCTTCGCGAAGGCATGAGCCGCGGCTGCCGGACCTTGTTTTGCAACTTTTCGGGCAATCCTCTATGGGATTTCTCAATAGACGGAATCTGGCGTCTCACCGAAGACAGCTATGAGGCCTTCCGGGATCGCGTGACAACCATCCTTGCCTTTAGTGACGAAGAATATTCGGGGTTGTCAAAAGAAATGGCCCGACATGTAATCAATAACGACCCCGAAAATCCAACCGATGAATATCTGCAAAATCTGATCAGCGACGCGGTGTCCGGCGTGCACGAGGCAACCCTCTGAGTTGCGGATAGCACCAATATTACGAGCAAAAATGCTTACAGGGAAACGACGTGTTTAACGACGCAACAATAATGATTACTGGCGGCACCGGCTCGTTCGGGGCCCGCTATGTCAAGACACTCCTTGATAAATTTAAGCCCCGCAAGCTGATCATCTTCTCGAGAGATGAGCTGAAGCAATATGAAATGCAACAGAAGTTTTCGCAACCATGCATGCGCTACTTCATCGGCGATGTTCGCGACAGAGACAGGCTGAAGATGGCCATGCGCGATGTCGATTATGTCATTCACGCCGCCGCGTTAAAGCAGGTACCTGCGGCCGAATACAATCCGATGGAATGCATCAAAACAAACGTGCATGGCGCCGAAAATGTAATTCAGGCAGCTCTTGACTGCGGCGTAAAAAAAGTGATTGCGCTCTCCACCGACAAGGCTGCCAATCCAATCAATCTGTACGGCGCGACAAAACTTTGCTCTGACAAATTATTCGTTGCAGCCAATAATCTGGCCGGAAACCGGCCGACCCGCTTCAGTGTGGTTCGCTACGGGAACGTTGTTGGCTCCCGAGGCTCGGTCGTACCGCTCTATAAAAAGCTTTTAGCAGAAGGCATCACTGAACTACCGGTAACCGATGCGCGCATGACACGCTTCTGGATTTCCCTGCAACAGGGGGTCGATTTCGTGCTGAAAAATTTTCAGCGTATGGCAGGTGGCGAAGTTTTTGTGCCTAAGATTCCTTCGGTTCGCATCATAGACCTGGCGCAGGCCATGGCCCCTGGAAAGCCCCATCGCATCATTGGCATCAGACCCGGCGAAAAATTGCATGAGATTATGTGTCCGCTCAATGATTCGCATTTGACGCTGGAATTTGAGGATCACTACGTGATTCAGCCTTCGATAAATTTCTGGGATAGCGCCGAAGGCGGCCACCGGATTGACGGGCTAGGCAGCATTGGTAAGCCCGTTCCGGAAGGGTTTGAATACAACTCTGGAACCAACCCCCATTTTATCGGGGCTGATGAAATTCGCGCCTTCAACAGAATCGCCGAAGCGGAATGATCCCCTACGGCCGACAACATGTTTCTCAGGCGGATATTGATGCCGTCATCAAAGTCCTGCAATCAGACTTCCTGACGCAGGGGCCTGCCATCCCCCAATTCGAATCGGCTGTCGCGGAAAAGTGCGGGGCCCGCTTTGCTGTCGCTGTGAATAGCGCTACATCTGCCTTGCATATCGCCTGCGCTGCACTCGGGCTGGGACCAGGCGACATTTTGTGGACAGTGCCCAATACCTTTGTCGCCTCTGCTAATTGCGGTCGCTATTGCGGCGCAGACGTTGATTTTGTGGATATTGATCCTGAATCCTGGGATATCAGCGTCGGCGCTTTGCGATCCAAGCTCCTACGCGCCAAAGCCGACGGCAAGCTGCCCAAAATTCTCGTCCCGGTGCATTTCGGCGGCCAACCGACAGAGCAGGCAGCGATCTGGGCGCTTTCGAGGGAATTTGGATTTCGAGTCGTCGAGGACGCCTCGCATGCGATCGGGGCCGTCAATCAGGGTGAGACGGTCGGCAATTGCCACTGGTCAGACGTTACCGTTTTCAGCTTTCATCCGGTAAAAATCATTACCACCGCCGAGGGCGGCCTCGCACTGACGAATGACAAAGAGATAGCTTGGCGCATGAGCATGCTGCGCTCGCACGGCATCACCCGCGATCCCGAACGCATGACGGCAACACCGCAAGGACCCTGGCATTATGAGCAACTTGAATTAGGCTACAACTACCGGCTGACGGATATTCAGGCTTCTTTAGGCTTGAGTCAGCTCGCCCAGCTAAACACCTTCGTGGCGAGGCGAAACGAGCTTGCCCAAAACTACCATACGCTCCTTCGGAGCCTGCCGGTTCGCTCGCAGGTAATCCGGAGCGGTGCGACTTCTTCATATCATTTGTACGCGATTCGAATTCAAGCAAAAGACTTGTCGACTACCCATGCAAAAGTTTTTAACGCTTTGCGCCAGAATGGTGTTGGCGTAAACCTTCATTACACCCCTGTGCATCTGCAACCGTATTACCGGCAATTGGGCTTCGGCCCCGGGCAATTTCCCGAAGCTGAAAACTATGCTAGGGAGGCCATCACGCTGCCGCTATTCCCCGACTTGTCTGAAGCAGATCAGGAAAAGATTGTTTCAATACTGGCCAGCGCTTTGCGATGAAATGGGCCAAAAAGCTTGGCCTTGGCACGGTGCAATGGGGAATGCCTTACGGGATAGCAAACCGCACCGGACAACCCTCTGTGGCCGAAGTTGGAAAACTGCTGGGGCTCGCGCGGGATAACGGCATTTCCCTGCTGGATACCGCGCATGCTTATGGCAACTCCGAAACAGTTCTCGGCACCGAAGGGGCCATTGACCAAGGCTTCCGCATCATTACTAAAACGCCGCCGATTAAGGCCGCGACATCCTTTGCCGAATATGGTCCCTCAATATCGGACGCGTTTGCCGAATCCCTAGTCAGGCTCAAATGCGCGAAGTTGCACGGCTTACTGGTGCATAGCCCTGACGCGTTGCTGACCGCCGACGGAGACCTTCTATGGCGTGCGCTGGCCTCACTGAAGAACCAGCGGCTTGTGGACAAAATCGGGGTGTCCGTTTATCGGCCTGACCAACTGGCAGAAGTCATTAGCCGCTACCCGCTGGATCTGGTTCAACTGCCGTTCAATATTTATGACCAGCGCTTTCTTCAAAGCGGCCAACTGCAAATGCTAAAAGAAAAAGGGGTCGAAATTCACGCCCGCAGTGCATTTTTGCAGGGCCTGCTGCTTCAAAACGCCGCCGATCTTCCAGATTACTTTTCGCCAATCAGGGAACACCAGCTCCGCCTGCATGCTCATATATGCGAATCTGGAATGACGCTCCTGCAAGCCTCTATCGGCTTTTGTTTGTACCAACCCCTTGTTGATGCCGTCATTGTCGGTTGTGAAACGCACGATCAGCTCCACCAGATTCTGCAGGCGGCCGAAGATGTCCCCGTCACCTTTCCGGCAATGAGCGAATTCGCAATAGGAACCGAGCGTTTTGTAAATCCTGCAAATTGGCCAAAAATTTCCGCGAACTAATGACAGGAACGCATAAATCGTTCCTGCAGCGGAATGGATCAATCAAAACCGGGCGCGCCGGATGAATTCCCGCGTATTTGAACTCGCTGATCAGACAGCATTTGCGAATCTGTCAGGCGACTGGAATCCGCTACATCTTGACCCGGTGTTTGCGCGCAGGCGTTTGATCGGCCAGATCGTCGTGCATGGTATTCATGCGATTTTTTGGGTCCTGGAAAACTGGCTGGCAGTCAACAAAAAGCCTGTGGTCCTTAAGCAACTGCAGGCACGTTTTTCCCGGCCGATTCCAATCGGCTCCATTGTTGCGTGGAATATAACCGCTTCAACCTCAGAACACCTTGGGATTGCCATCGATTGCGCTGGCAGTCGTGCGATCGATTTGGACATCGATTGGGCAGCGGCCGGGATTGAACACAAGTGGGCACCTGCATCTGTCTCGGTAACTGCAGGGCGGGCATGCCGCAGACGATCAATGGACGATCTTTTAAACGCGAACGGCAATATTCAGCTTGGATACGACAAACAGGGGATTGCGAGGCACTTCCCGAATATCGATGCTTCAATGCCACCCGGACAAGCCTGTATTCTGTTGGCCAGCAGCCGCCTGGTCGGCATCGAGTGCCCGGGAATCAACGCACTTTTTTCGGAGCTCAACCTTTCTTTTGCTGAAAATACGCATCCACCGACGTTAAGCTATCAAGTCACAAAGACCGACCCGCGGTTCCATTCGCTACAAATGGACCTCGGAGCGCCGGGCTCCAAGGGGACGATCAAGGCTTTTTGCCTGCCGGAACCCCAATCCCAAAATGATTATCTTTCGATTCGGGCCGCAGTTGCCCCGGGGGAATTCACCAACCAACATGCATTGATAGTCGGAGGCTCACGAGGCCTTGGCGAACTGGTCGCCAAAATTCTGGCCGCTGGTGGTGCAAGCACACGAATCACTTTCAAAGAAGGCGAGGGCGATGCCGAACGGGTTGCGAGAGAAATTGCCGCCGGCGGCGGCGAGGCCGGCCATTTCCAATTTGACATCGAGGCTGCTGCAAAGAACATCCGCGCAAGTTTGGGAAATTGGCTGCCCAGCCATGTGTATTACTTCGCAACACCTTTCATTTTTTCGGGACAAAAGGGCCGGTTTTCACCGAGCCTGTTCAAGCGGTTCTGCGACTACTATGTGACCGGCCTTGCGTCGCTTGTCGCGGCGCTAAAGACAACTGTCCCGCTTCACGTTTTTTATCCGTCCTCGGTTGCAATCGACGAAGTGGCGGCCGGGATGAGTGAATATGCGGCAGCAAAATGCGCGGGGGAGTATTTATGCGCGTCTCTGGAAAAAGAACACCCGGGCTCGGTCTTTTTCTGCCCGCGACTTCCGCGCATGGCCACCGATCAGACTTTGAGTATTCTCCCCGTTAAGAATTCTGATCCCCTCCCCGTCCTACTTGAGTTAACAAAAGCGTTTCGCGATAAGTCGGACTGCGCGGGCGGGTAATCGAGCACCGCTGCATTAGCGCTCCGCCATCATTCATGCCAAGTCACAACAATAGCCATATGCTTCCTTCACTGCCGGAAATCGAGGTCGCACTCTCGGATACTGCCGTTGAAGCATTGCCACGTCTGAAAGTTGCAGTACTGCGAAATGTTACGATCGAACCGATCGAGCCATTTTTGCGCTACCTTGCCTTCTGCGCATCGCTCAATGCCGAAATCCGCTACGGCGGATTTGATTCGCTCGTCCAGGACGTTCTCGCCGCGGGGCCGAGCCTGATTACCGCGGATGTAGAGGTAGTACTTGTCTTCACGCCGCTAAAAGCGCTTTCACCTGAAATTGCCTCGGGCTTTTCGGCGTTGTCCCAGAAAAAGATTCATAGCGAGATCGAACGAATACGTAGCTATTTTGATACCGTTGTCCAAGGCATACGCGCAAAAACAAATGCGCTGATCTTGTGGCATGGATTCGAGCCGCCGATTTACGCCGCAAACGGAATCTGCGATGCCCAGTTGCAAAGCGGCCAGCTTGCAACCGTTTCCCGGCTCAATGGATTGCTGCTGGAGTCGTTATCACAGACCCCTAATGCATTCATTGTAGATATGACGGCGCCGCTTATTCGCCTAGGCCAGCAGGCGTTTTATGACCAGCGTTTCTGGCATCTATCCCGTGCTCCCTTTTCGCGGCAGGCACTTGCCGAAATTGCCACGGAAGATTTCAAGTTCATCCGCGCCGTCAGAGGACTAAACAAAAAATGCCTGGTTCTCGACTGCGACAATACCCTGTGGGGCGGGGTAGTCGGAGAGGACGGGGTTACAGGAATTGCAATTGGCAATGCGCATCCCGGGTCCGCCTATCAGGAATTACAGCGTGAAATCATTTCGCTTTTTCACCGTGGCGTAATTCTAGCCATTTGCAGCAAAAACAACGAGGGGGACGTCTGGGCGGTTTTCGACAAACATCCCGACATGCTGCTTAAACGGGAACACTTCGCCGCCTGGCGAATCAATTGGAACGACAAAGCTACGAACCTTCGTGAACTCGCCGCAGAGTTGAACATCGGGCTGGACAGCATGGTTTTCGCAGATGACAGCGAATTTGAAATTGGTTTGGTAAAGAGCCAGCTGCCCGAGGTAGCGACCCTGCACCTGCCGCGCGAGAGCGCTCTCGGCCATCAGATCAAACTTGCGGCATGCGGCTACTTCGACACGCCGGTTCTTACCGAAGAGGATCGCGCCCGGGGCGCGATGTATCGCGCAGAGGCAGAACGTCGCCACGGGAAAAGCCAGATTCAAAGCATTGAAGACTATTATCGATCATTACAAATGCGCGTCGAAGTGGGTTTTGCCGACGAATTCTCCATCCCGCGCATTGCGCAGCAAACCCAGAAAACCAATCAATTTAATCTGACCACTCGCCGTTACACGGAAG
>Ga0194130_10009477_pt1 | contig 10027 bp, 10 predicted proteins | sample TA2KigsurfametaG_FD_160084 | JGI IMG/M metagenome (GOLD analysis project Ga0194130, IMG submission 160084) | Freshwater microbial communities from Lake Tanganyika, Tanzania - TA2015050 Kigoma 12 surface | ecosystem: Environmental > Aquatic > Freshwater > Lake | place: Tanzania: Lake Tanganyika... | reverse complement strand
CGACGGCAATGAGGCTTGACCCTCACGGTTGAAGCCCCACGTGGCCAAGGTGCTGTTGTTGAGAACGACCAAGGTGAAGGCCGAACCGACGGCCACATCGCGGATGGCGAATGGATGTGGCGTGGGGGTAAATGTGTTCGTCGGCGTGAAGGTGTTGGTTGGTGAAGCGGTGAAAGTGGCCGTCGGCACCGTTGGGGTGGCAGGTACCGTTGGGGTGGCCGTAGGAACTACGTTGCGCACCGTGTACACGGCACCATCATTTTTCTCTGAGTTGTTACAGGTAGGATCGCCTTTGTCCCAATTACTCGAAGAACTACTGTCACCGGGATTGGCGATTTCGAACCAGGCATATTCGTCTGATTCAGTTGTAGCATCGGTGAGATATTGGATGGGGATAGTCAATCCGCTGCGGGTACTGCGACGAACTACACCACCATCGTAGTCACCTGCAGGTACAGTAATAAGCCATACGCTACTCCCGGTTGTATGGGTGACCGATGCAGTGCCGTATGTGCCTGCAGATATCGTACCAATGCGGAAGTCCGTATCAGGTGTTGCGGTGCCTTGTTTCATCTGTTAGATATTATTTTCATTATTAAGATAAAAAATAAAAAATTAACGTAAATTATTAATTTGCGCATAGATTTGCCAGTATTGTTGGGCGACACTAATTTGTGTGTACTTTGTAAAAATTCGCTGGCGAGATTGGCCACTTAATTGCGCATACAAGGTTGGGTTATTGATGAGATTTAATAAACGAAGTGTTAGATGATTCACATCACCCTCGGGAAACACAAGCCCACCATCACCGATGACGTGGGGGATCTCGCCCGAGCTACTGCCGATAACTGGCACGCCACAGGCCATCGCTTCGATTAGGACGCGGCCGAATTGTTCTTTCCAGTTGGATGTGGTCCGTGATGGCAAGACCAGTGCATCAAACTGTTGCATGACGCCCGGCATCTCGTGACTTGAGACAGGTTTTTGCCAGATGATGCGCGCATCGACGCCGAGCGTGGTGGCGTGCTGGCGGAGTGCAGACTCATATTGCCCTGCCCCAACGATGTGCATGCGTACGTGGGTGGGGAGTTGGGCGAGGGCGCTGATAGCGTCGTCGATGCCTTTCTCGGGTACGAGTCGCCCGACATAGCCGATAGTAAATGGCGTACGGGCGATGTGGGCATCGGGGCGTGGCACAAAGTGTGTCTCATCAACCCCGGTCTGCGGAATGATGCTGATTGGCCCGGGGTAGCCGTGATTGCGGATGATATCGGCGGCCTCGTGCGAGCAGGCCATGGCGTGACTGGCATGGGTGAATGCATAGCGCTCGAACCAGCTGAACGGTGGAGGATAGCGACGTTCGATGTTGGCGTAATTGTAGAAGCAGGTTTTGGCACCTACCCGATGCGCCGCCACCATGGCTAGAAAGGTGGCGAGATTGAATGACTCTTCGTCGACATGCACGACATCCGGTTTGATGCGCGCCAGAATGCGATGAACGGTTGGATAGAAGTGAATGTGATGGCGCCCATTAAACCACATCGGCACCTGTTCAACCACATAATTAGGTGTGGGACCGGGCTCGTAGCGCACCACGTTGGCGTTGGGCTCGCGCCACTCGCTGGGGCTGATGACGGTTAATTCGACTCCGGGTATGGCGGCGAGGGCGTCGGTTTTGCGGCGGTAGGCGACGCTGAGGAGCGCCTTTGAGAGGATGACAATCTTCATCGGCGACTCCCTGATTGAGCGATGACCGACCGATAGGCCTCGATGGTTGTTTGCGCAGTATGCGCATAATCAAAGCGTTGGGCGCGGTGTAGTCCTGCGGCGCGCAAGGCGGCCCGTTGTGTGGGATCTTGCAACAGCTGTGTGAGTGCATCGCGCCAAGCTGACACGTCAGTGGAATCGACGAGAATTGCTGCATCGCCGACAACCTCGGGTAGGCTTGATTGATTGCTACACACGACTGGCGTGCCACAGGCCATGGCCTCGAGCGGTGGCAAGCCGAAGCCTTCGAGGAGCGATGGATAGACGAAGAGCGTGGCGCCACTGTAGAAATACGGGTTATCGGCGCGACTGACGTCGACGTGTTTGACCTGAGGACGAATGCCGAGGCGGTCGATTTCGCCATCAATATCTGGGAACAAGGTGCGGTTGTGACTCGGCACTGTGCCCGCCAAGACCAACCACGTGTGACTACGGATGTGATCGGGCAGGGCGGCGAATGCACGCACCAGGGTGATGAGGTTTTTGCGCTCGTCGTAGCCGCCCACGTAATAGATGTAGGGGCCCATGATGCCGCGCTGGGCGACATACGCGCTGGCATCAGCGCGTGGGGTATACATCGGGTCGGCAGCCAAATGGGTGACGACAATCTCGTGAACTGGCCGGTGCAAGATATGACTCGCACGAGTTGCTACATCGTGCGAGATAGCGAGCAACGTATGACTGCGCACACTTGCTGCTTTGACGAGCGCCATGTAGCCGCGTACTAAGGCACTGCCACGGTAGGCCGGGCGTGTCAGTGGGATGAGATCGGGAATGGTAGTGACAACAGGCACGCTGCACAAGTATGGCGGTGCAAAGTATGGCACATGCAGGAGTTGGGCGCCGAGGCGTGTGGCGGCCTGTGGCACGGCAATTTGCTCAAACCAGAGTTTGGCGAGGTTGGCGGATTTGCCATCAAAAGGCGTGCGCAACTCGTGAAGTGTCACACCGGTGGGAAGATCGGGCGGTACGGTGCCGACCGGCACGAACAATTCAATACGAACGGCATCAACGTGCGTGATGGCGTTGAGCAGCCCGTGGAGGTATTGGCCAACCCCGACGGTCGGTTTATCCCAAAAAAAGCCGTTTATGGCGATATGAAGCATGGGTGCTATACTATCTCGCATACAAGAGCTGAGCGAATCGCTCTTGATATTGTCGCATATTCACGCCGATTTGCCTACCAAAAGGAGCCGGTTATGCGTCATGCATCATGGAAAACGTCACCACACAGTCGGATTGGTCGGGTTGCGCAATCGTTGTTGATTGGCTATGGTCTGTTGTTTGTGCTAAATCAGTCTGCGGTCGTGTTGCTCAATGACATGCGCGAAAGCGCCCTTGGGCAGGTGGCATCGCAGTTGCCAGTTGCGGTTTGGATGCTGGTTGGGTTTGCCATGTTGGGTGTTGGCCTGGCGGCAAGCATCACATCGCTCATCGCAATTATTCGGCATCACGAGCGCTCCTGGCTCTTGTGGCTGGCGTTGCTCCCAGGGTTGTTTGTGGTGTTTTTGTTGGTGGGTGAGTTTTTGATTGCGCCGTTTGATTGATGACGATGCGATAGAAGGGATATGTCCATGGCTCCGTCTTTTTGGCCGCGTACGCGCATCGGCTGGGTGGCAGCAGTATCATTTATCTCGTTTGTGGTGCTATATATCATCAATGGGTATATGCTCAAAGTTTCGGGCTATGGTGAGTGGTGGCTCGCTGATGTGTTGCCGTTTTATGGATTAAGCTTGGGCGCCACGGTCTTTGCCTCGAGTATCGGTGGGGTTATTGCCTTGTTTGGGCGTGACAATGCCTGGACGGTGCGGGCGGCCACATTGCCAATTTTTGGGTTTGTGTTTGTCCGTATCATGATTATGGTGCTCAACGCATTGCACTTGTAGTGTTAATACAAGGAGACAACGCATGCGCATATGGCCACAGACACGCATCGGGTGGTGGGGATTTGTGGGGGCAGGGTTGAGTGTGGTGTTGTTTGGAGTGAATCGTCTGGTATTCACGATGCAGACACCGACCTTGTCGGCCTACGAGGTGACCACGTTTTTGGTGGGACTGGTGGGGAGCGTGTGTACATTGGTGGCGTTGTTTTGGCGTCGAGATGATGCATGGGCGGTGCGGTTGAGTCTGCTCCCACTGGTCATCTTTATGGGCGGGTTATTGTCGTTGGTATGGCTGGTATGATGCTGGCGGCGCCTTTTTTCTGCCTAAAATGCTACAATGTGGGCGTGTCGTATGAGAGAGGAGTATCACGATTATGGTGATGAGCGTCGAAGATATTATGAAGGTGATACCGCATCGCTATCCGTTTTTGTTGATTGATCGGATTGTTGAGCTCGAGCCGGGCGTGCGGGCGGTGGCGATCAAGCAGGTGACGATTAACGAGCCGTTCTTTCAGGGGCACTTCCCCGATTATCCGATTATGCCGGGGGTCTTGATTGTCGAAGCCTTGGCGCAGACGGGGGCGGTGGCCGGCATGGTGTTGCCGGAGAATCAGGGCAAAATTGCCTTGTTTGCCGGCATCGAGTCGGTGCGATTCCGCAAGCCGGTGGTGCCGGGCGACAGTTTGCGCCTTGAGGTGACGATTACGGCGATGAAGCGCGGGATTGGCAAAGCCTCGGCCACGGCCACGGTTGATGGTGCGTTGGCGTGCGAGGGCATGTTGACGTTTGCGTTGGTTAATCGTCAGGCGTAGCAGACAAAAAGCGTTTGCCGTCGGTCGGTAATTCATGCTATGATTAGCACGTTGCCGGAGTGGCGGAATGGCAGACGCTACGGTCTTAAAAACCGTTGAGGGCAACCTCGTACGGGTTCGACTCCCGTCTTCGGCACCAACTACCCCCTAGACAAAGTCTGGGGGGTGCTGTTTTTTGTGAATTACAAGCCAAACTGGCGCAAATAATCGCGGCTAATGGTGACACTCTCGAGCGGCGTGGCCTTTTGGGTGACGTCGGTCTCAGTAATCAACCAGCCGCTAAAGTTGGCTGCCCGTAGGGCGGCAATGATGGCACCGAAGTCGATGCAGCCCTCGCCGAGCTCGGCGAAGATGCCGTGGTCGGTGAAGGTGCCATAGTCCCACTTGGCGGCGGCGCCTTGGGCGCGCACCTGCTCGTTGATGTCTTTGAGGTGGACGGTTTTGATGCGGGCGGCATAATCGCGACAAAAGGCAACGGCGTCGTCACCGGCCCACTGCATGTGCCCGGTATCGGGGCCCAAAAAGAGCAGATTGGGGTCGGTCATGGCTAGCAGACGATCGGTCTCGGCGCGGGTTTCAATCACGGTGCCCACATGATTATGGAAGCAGCTGAACACACCTTCGGCCAAAGTGGCTTGCCCGACGAGGTTGAGCGTCTCAGCAAAGATTTGATACTCGTCGTCGGTCAAGGCGTCTTCGGGGCGGACATGACCTGCCGTCTGGCGCCGGGTCAAGCCACTGCGCGTGACATAATCGAAGCCACCGGGGGCTACATACAAGGCATCACACCCAGCGATACGGGCAAACTCGGCATGGCGCTTGGCGCGCTCGACGAATTCGGATTGGCGCTCTTTGACCCAGAAGGCGGTGCCGTAATAGCCGGGGGCCGGGATGAGGTTGTGCTGGGCGAAGAGGACTAGGGTCTCGCTGGTTGAGCGTTGTTCGTCGGGGCCTGCCGGGGCGCCATCGTAGCCGGCCTGGGCGATTTGGGCGAGGACTTCGTGCTCTGGGGCCAGCCACTCGGCGCCGTTTGGCCCGAAGCGAATCCAGGTGATTTGGCCGCAGCCGATGAGGATTTTGGTCATGTGGATTGGTCCTTTTGGTGAAAAGTGAAAAGTGGTTCAGTGAAAGGTGAAAAGTGAAAAGCAGTTCAGTGAAAGGTGAAAGGTGAAAGGTGTTTATTTAGGATAGCATGAAAAGTGTGGATTTGGTGAAAAGTGAAAAGTGAAAAGTGAAAAGTGAAAAGTGAAAAGTGAAAAGTGAAAAGTGAAAAGTGAAAAGTGAAAAGTGAAAAGTGAAAAGTGAAAAGTGAAAAGTAGTTGGGTAGGGCTGGATGGAATGAGCTGAGTGTTAATGGGCGCTTGAGAATGATGGTGCCTAGAGTTGTTTGTGAGAACTCAGACGGCGGCCCGCTGATGTTGTTCGGCGATGATGTGCCACTGACGTACCGCGTGGTTGATCCGCGGACTGGTGATGTGGTCGCCCGCGGCGTGCGCCAGGATGCAAGCGAGTGGATTATGGATGCCGGCGGTGCGCCGCGGGTGTATATCTGTTGTGATGAGGCGTAGTGTCAGTCTCAGTACCCCTTAGTGCCACTCGCCGAGACGGCGGATGATTTTGGCCATTTCGGTGATGTTGGGGATTATTAATCCCTTGCGTTGTGGGATGTAATCGTCCATGTATGTCCCAATTGTGGGATCGGCATAGTGATCAAACAGGTCAATCAATACAGGTAACACGCCACCATTTGCCCCGATGTTATACACACCGGCACGCCTGATGCCGACCCACAAACTGCCACGATCAATGCGCCGGTGGATGATACGGTGGCGATTGCCGAGGTTGATTTGCAGGCGCAGATTTGGGTAGCGATCGACAAGCGCCTTGATGGTGTGGTCCATGGGTACTCGCTTTCGGTGTATCAATAGCCATATAAAAACTACCGCCCGGAGTGTCAACTGACTGCTCCGGGCGCTGTGTGTGATGCGGTTATGCCAATGGGGCGATGAAGAAGGTGAACTGATAGGCACGCTCGTTGAGCCGGTACTGAGGCAACGTGTCAACGAACAAGCCGGTACCGAGGCCACGCATGCCACAGTCGAGGTTGAGATGTACGTATTGTGACGTAGGCAACTCGATGGTGTGCGTGGCAGCGGTCAATTCGGCATCGCTGTAGGGTAGTGCACTGAACTCGAAGCGAGTTGGGCTCGAGACGCGGATGCCGTGACCATGGTCATCGCTGAGCGTGAGCCAGCGCGTATCGACCTTGTGGCCGTGCTCTTGGGGCATGACATACGGCACGTACTGGTCGGCCACGCGACTCTGATGATGGGCGACGATTGAGCTCGACATGCGGTCGTTGTAGTTGTCGTGTGGGCCATGACCGTACCACGCGAGGTGTGATAACGCGGTGGGGAGCTTGAGTGAAATGCCGACGCGAGGCAAATCAGCGAAGTCCTCGGCCAAACTGACGGTGGTGTCGATGCGCAGGGTGCCGTCGCCGTGCAACGTGTAGCGGTGGTGGGCGACGACGTCGCGCCACTGATCGCGCCCGGTGCCGTTGATTTCGACATCGATGCTGGGGTGTCCATCTGCGCCGGTGACGGATGTCACCGACACGACGCGGTATGCGATACGGTCGAGCCCGAGTTTTTGCCAGAGCGGCCAGGCGCGGAGCTCGCCGAAGCCAAAGGTGGCCTGCATCACGTCGTTGTCAGTCGGGGCGCGCCATAGGTTAAGGGTGGGGCCGATGATGGGCGTGTTGTTGATGAAATGGGCGATGTGGCCGGTTTGGGCATCAATCGCCACGGTGGTGGTGCCGTTGCGGAGCGTCAACGCCGCAGCATTGAGCGTTGCAACGGGGTGTAATGCGGGTACAGCTACATGGTAGCTGGTGGCCGTGGCGATTTGCTCCCAAGCAACGACGTGCCCGGCTGCCGCCCATGGGGTGTCGTTGGTCGTATAGAACTCGAAATTGACGAAGCACTCGCCGTGCGAGGGGATGCTGACGGGTACAGTGATGTCGGCCGATTGTTGTGGAGCAATCGTTGGCAAAGCGAACTCGCCGTGTTGGACGACCACACCGTCGACGCGTACTGACCAGCGCCCGCGTAGATCGTTGAGCGTGGTGTAGTAGCGCCGGTTGCTGATGCGGTAGGTGTGCGGTTGATCGGCGACGGCGCTGACTTTGACGGGGCGAGCGAAGTACATGAACTCGCGCATGCCCGGATGTGGGGTGCGATCGGGCCAGACCATGCCGTCGGTGACGAAGTTGCCGTCGTGCGGGAGCTCGCCGAAGTCGCCGCCGTAGCGCCAATACGGCGTACCGTCGGGCGCAATGGCCTTGATGCCGTGGTCGAGCCACTCCCAAATGAAGCCACCTTGGAGCCCGTGGTACTGCTCAAATGCGGCGTAGTAGTCGCAGAGCGACCCGGTGCTGTTGCCCATGGCGTGGGCGTACTCACACAAGATGAGTGGCCGGTGGTCATCGGTCGATTTGGCCCAGTCGATGATTGAGTCGATGGTGGCGTACATCGGACAGATGAGGTCGGTCGACATGGCGCCACGCTTCCAGTGGTTGATATAGCCGATGGGTGCGTAGCTTTTGTCGTTATAAAACGGCGAAACAGCGCCTTCGTAGTGGAGTGGGCGACTGGGGTCGACGTGGCGAATCCAGGCGGCAGCCATGTCGTGATTGGGGCCATAACCGCTCTCGTTGCCGAGTGACCAAATCACCACACAGGCATGATTGCGGTCGCGATGCACCATATTGCGCACGCGCTCCATGTAGGCGGCGCTGACGCGCACATCCTCGCTGAGCTTGGGTAGATAGTGGTTTTCGATGTTGGCTTCGTCAATGATAAACATGCCGTACTCGTCGCATAACTCGAGCCAGTATGGATTATTGGGGTAGTGCGAGGTGCGCACGGCATTGACGTTGTGGGCCTTCATGGTGCGGATGTCGAGCTCCATGGTGCTACGGGGCACGGCCTTACCGTACTCGTCGTGGTGCTCGTGGTAGTTGATACCGTGGATCATCACCGGTTGGCCGTTGATGCGTAGCTCGCGGTTTTGGATGATGATGTGGCGTACGCCGACGCGAATGGCCGTGCTCGTGCGTTGGCCGCCTGCCTCGAGGGTGATGACCACCGTGTAGAGGTATGGCCGCTCGGCACTCCAGAGCTGTGGGTTGGCGATGTCGATGTCAACCGTGGCCTCGGCGGTATCAATCACTGATGGTCCGAGATTGATGCCTTTGGTAGCGCCGGGCACGTCACTGGTGACGGGTTTATCGAGCATCGCCTTGCCAGTGGCGTCGTAGAGTTGGACGTGGACGGTGCCGTTGACTTGGCCGTGCAGATTGCGCACATAGGTTTTGACATGGAGCGTGGCCTGACCAAAGTCCTCACTCAGGGTTGTGCTGGTCTCGACATCGTGCAGATAGACGGTTGGGGTGGCATAGAGATAGACGTCGCGGTGAATGCCGCCTTGCCACCAGTGGTCTTGATCTTCGATCCAGCTGGCATCGGAGTAGCGCGGGTTGACGCAGATGAGCTCGTGGTGCTGACCTGCGCTGACGAGTGTCGTGATATCGTATTCGGCCGGGGTGCGACTGTCTTTGTTGAAGCCGACAAAGCGCCCGTCGAGATAGACGGCCAGCATGCCCTCACAGCCACCAAAGTGGATGACGATGCGCTGCCCGGCCCAATCGGCGGGGATGGCGATGCGGTTGCGGTAGACGCCGGTGGCGATGGCCTCGGGCACAAACGGGAACGGCTCGGGGAACGGCATTTGGATGTTGGTGTAGTGCGGCTTGTTGAAAGACTCGCCGTACCACGATTCGTTGCGCAGTTGCATCGTCCAATTGCCGGGAACGGCGAGTTGGCGCCATTGGGCTTTTTGGAGCGCTTCGGGTGTGACCTCGCGCGGGGTATCAAAAATCGTGAAATCCCAGGTGCCGTTGAGCGATTGCACCAGTGGTGAGGCCTCGGCCACACGCTGGAGCGCTTGTTCGGCATCGGGGTAGAGCCAGAATGTAGCACGTGGGGGTAATTTGCGTAGACTAGGCAACTCGGGCATTTGCCAGGTTGTTTGGCCGTCGATGAGTAGATAGGGCAGGGGCGAATGAATCGTCATGCGCAATCCTTTGTCTCAATGTGGGAGGGAATACACTCTACAAAATCATACCATTGATTTCTGAGAAAATACGTCATCGTGTTGACAAAGCAGTGTGCGAGTGCTATGGTAAACTTATTCATATGTATGAAGTATTACGAGGTGTGTACTATGCGAAAACAAATGCGTATGGTCGTGCTATTCCTCATATTACTGGGCGCAATGGTTGAAGGACACGGCGTGCTCAACGCACAAGCGGTCAGCGAAATATCGCTGACGGGCACACTTAATGTGGTATGGGGTGACACGCATCAGCACCATGAGCATGAGCATGAGCATGAGCATGAGCATGAGCACATCGTCTATCTTTTGACGGAGGCGAATGGGCGTACTAGCCGACTGTATGTTACTGCTGATGTGCTTGAGCGTGCGGGTGGCATTGGCGCCATC
>Ga0194130_10009476_pt1 | contig 10027 bp, 10 predicted proteins | sample TA2KigsurfametaG_FD_160084 | JGI IMG/M metagenome (GOLD analysis project Ga0194130, IMG submission 160084) | Freshwater microbial communities from Lake Tanganyika, Tanzania - TA2015050 Kigoma 12 surface | ecosystem: Environmental > Aquatic > Freshwater > Lake | place: Tanzania: Lake Tanganyika... | reverse complement strand
GAGCTTGATTACCCCGGCGCGAGCGCCGGTCTCTGTCTGGATATCATTCGTTGATGTCATTGCACGGGCAGCCTGGCGCTTCGCGCCTCGCTTGTCCGCCCCATGTCATCTACGGGTCGTCCCCGGGCCGCGGTCTCGTATGAAGCGAACGTACTCGCGCTGAAACGCCGCGATTCGGACTTCCTCGTCTGATAGAATCCCGGACTGCTGCCGAGCACGCACGCCACGTTGCTGCAGTTCCACGATCGCCTGGTCCTCCGCGCAGACCTTGCGGCTAAAATCGAGTGCCGAGGTGAAGAGCTGGCTCAGCAGCGCCCGATCCCGTCCGCTGACCTCGCTGTTCAGCCGAGTACCGAAAACATCGATGCGCAGCTTGGTCCGCTCGGGACCGGTGGGCACGAAACGCTGGAACGCGAACGTCATCCCATAAAGGCTCGCGACTCCGAAATTCGGGAAAACAACCGAGTGAACGTAGCCCTCCGAAGTGAACGGGCGATTTTGGAACAGACTATTGACGCGGGCAAAGCTGCGCAGCGCTTCATCGCTCACTCGCGCATAGCTCAGCGCATGGTTTCCCTCCAGTTCGAACTTCGGATAGGCCATGTTCAGCCGCCCGAAGGTCTGCTCATGGACCCAAGCGAGGTGGTAACCTTCGAGCGTATTCTCCACCACGAGTTTCCAGTTCGCGGCGATATCGATCTCGATGCTGCCGATCATGTCCCCAGCCGCTTGCGCCATCGCCTCAATTCTCGGGCCCAGGAAGCCGACGGACTGGGCGAGTGATTCGCCGCCGTGCCCAAGGCGGGCGAAAACGAGCGGCCCCAGCTTCTCGACCTCCACGGTCTGCAGAGCCAAGCCCCGGGCTCGCTGCGGGGTGAGGTCATCGAATCGTGGCTTTGAGGGGATCGCAGTAGGGCACCCGTCGTATCCATACCGCCAACCATGGTAGGGGCACTGGATGACACCGTTGCCGCACTCGCCCTCTCGAATCCGGCTGAACCGGTGCGAGCATGCGTTCACGAAGCCTCGCAACTGGCCGCCGCAGTTCTGCAAGAACACATCCACCCCTCCGAGCGTAGCTGTGATCCAGTCGTCTGGCTTCGCCAGTTGGCGCTCGTAACCGACAAAGATCCAACTGCGGCGGAAGATCCTCTCCTGCTCTCGTTGGAAGATCGAGCAATCGAAGTAGTCGGCCGAACTGAGCAGCGTGTTCATGATTTCGTGAGATCCGGACGCAATACCAGCCTACGCGCCGGACTGCCGAAAACTGTTTCGCCCGCCGCGACGCGACTGAGCACGACACTGCCCGCACCGATGATGGCGTTGTTAGCAACCTTCACCCGTGGCAGGACGCGCGCGCCCGAGCCAAGGAGAACCTCGTCACCGAGCACCACTCCACCCATCAGGTCGCAGCCGCTGCTCACCTGGCAGTAAGAGCCGATCTGCGCATCGTGACCCGCACCGCTTAAACTGAGGAAAACCGTGAAGTCTCCGACTTGGATGTCGCACGTGAGATTTACGTGCGCCATCAGGACCACTCCCTCACCCAGCACAACGTTTCTGCCCACCAGGGCAGTCGGATGGACGAAACGAATGAACTTCGCCCCCTTCTGGCGAAGGAGGTCGGTCGATTTGCGGCGCCCGACCGGGGAACCGATGCCCGTGACAAAAACGTCATTCGGGTGGGGCGTATAGCCGGAGATAGTGCCGACGACTGGACCTGGGTGACCAATCGGCATCTCGGTGATCGAGTCGTCCAAAAAGCCCGCCAACGACCAAGCCTTGCCGCAATCAGGATGTCGCTCGGCGAACGAGTACATCTCTCGCCCGAAGCCGCCAGCGCCCACGATAAGCAATCGCCTATGCAAGCAGGAAACCTCCATCCATTACGAGATCCGTACCTGTGACCCAACTCGAGGCGTCGGCGAGCAGGAAGATCACGCCGTGAGCCACATCCTTCGCCTCACCGAAGCCCAGCGGATAAAGCTTCTCGTATTCTGCGAACATGTCTGCCGATACGGGCCCAGTATCGGTAGCCATAATCGGCGTCCTGACCTGCCCGGGGCTGATCGTGTTCACGCGAATCCTTTGCCCGGAACACTCGAGAGCCATGACGCGGGCGAACGATCCGAGGCCGGCCTTGAGGCCGGAATAGGCTGCGTTGCCCCGGGTGGCTATTCGGGCCGCGATGGACGCGATAAACACCACCGAACCTCCCGCCCTTATCTTCCGGGCACGCAGCATCTGTTGCGAGAGGAGCACTGGCGCCTCATAGTTCACTTGGGCGATCTCCCTTAGGAACGTCTCGTTTAAGGCACGCACCGGCAACAGCCGCGTGAAGCCGGCGCTGTGGACCACGCCATCCAGCTCAGGCAACGCTGCCGTGAGCCGGCCGGACTGCACCAATTCCCATATGTCGCCAGCGACGCAGACGTGCCCGGGACCAGGCAAACCCTGTCGCACCTCCTCCAGTTTGTCGGTCCGGCGCGCGGTCAGGAAGACGGTCCCTCCCATCTCCGCGATTCGTATCGCGCACTCCCGCCCGATTCCTGACGAGGCACCGGTGACGAGCACCCGCTTACCTTCGAGGCTGAAGGCTTGTAGGGCGTTCATAACTCAACCAGCTCCGGACAAACGAGACCTTCGGTACGCACGTAAGACGATGCCCAAGATAGGCCTACGCCAAAACCGCACAGCACCAGGCTCCTGGGTCCGGCGCGGAGGGCCTCCGCGCTCGCGGTGACCATCGTCATCGGAATCGAAGCACAGCTGGTGTTGCCGAAGCTCCTCAAGGAATAGGGACATTTCTCCGCCGGAATCTTCAGCTTCTTCCGGATCATCTCGTTCATCAACATATTCGCCTGATGAAAGAAGAAGAAGTCCGGCAGGTCCCCTACGCCGGGCACCGCCGTCAGCAGGGCCTCGACGGTCCGCGGCGCTTCGCGCAGTCCAAAATTGAAGACCTCGATTCCATTCAACTCGAGGTCGCGCGGCGCGCGCCATGCCCCCGGAGCAACTTCGCGATCGACCAGCGAGTCAGCGGTCAGCGGCTCACGGAAGCCGCCGTGCCTCATCACGATCGCCTCCCAGCCGCGGCCATCACTGTTCAGGTCGAAGACCATCTCCGGCGCGCTGGGATTGAATTCCAGCGCTGTCGCGGTGCCGGCATCTCCAAACAGTGGGGCGGTCGTCCGGTCCCTCTGATTCGCGCTTCGGGTAGAGGTATCGCCCACCACGAGGAGCGCCTTCCCTCCGCCCATCACGCCCAAGAGCGACGAGGCCACAAGCAAGCCGTAAACATAGCCGGAACAGCCCATGCCGATGTCGAAAGCTGCGCAGTGAGTCCCAAGGCCGATACGCTGCTGCAGCAGTACCGCCGTGGCCGGGACCGGGTAGTCGGGCGACTGCGTGACGCAAACGAGAAGCCGAATATCGGCCTTATTCCAACCGAGTTCGGCGATGAGACGTTTCGCCGCAGCCTCACAGTAGTCGGAGGCACATTGCCCCGGGAGGCTGCAGCGCCGTTCCTCAATACCTGTCGTCTTCGCAAATTTCAGGCGCTCATCCAGCGAAAGACCCGCGTAGTCCGCTGTGCGCGCGACCGTTCGAGGTACGCAAGCTGCAACACCCCTAAGCGCAACCGAGGCTACGCGCGCCGATGCCATGGGCCTTAGCTGGGTTTCGTTACCTTCGAGGAAACCGTGCTGAAGAGGTCGGACACCGTGCTACACCGCTGCATCTCCGTCCCGGACACTTGAACGCCGTACTCTGCATCGAATTGCGCAAGCATCGTAAGAACGGCCAACGAATCCCACTGCGGAATCGATGTTAAGACAGTGTCAGATTGCAGGGAGCCAGGGGCAATTCCATCGACGTTGTCTTCGATTAGTTTGATGAAGGCTTCGATTTTCATTTGGGAGGCACAGTGAAGATTAGTGTGGATTACGAACGCCTAACGCTACCCGCGTACCTGACCCATTGGCAAACCTTTAGGCCGTCAAGCCAGAGCAGGCACGACGCCCACGACAAACCCACACCGAAGCCTGACGCCAGTACCCGAGTCGGAGGTTCTGCCGTCAGCACAGCGGGCAGGTCGTGGCACAACACGCCTGGTATCGACGCCGAGCTTTGATTGCCAAACTCGGCCACCGCGCCGACCGGAACCTTGTCCGGCTTGAGTCGCAGACGCTTAGCCAGATTCTGCACGATGAATCGATTGGCTTGGTGAAAAACGAAATGATTCACAGCATCGCTAGTGACTCCCGCAGCATCCAAAAGCGCGCGCACGGCGGCCGGTTCCTCCCTAAGGGTGAAATTGAGCACCTCGACTCCGTTCATGTGCAATTGATCGCGCCGCCGCACATTCCCCTCCGAATCTGCCCGCTCCGTCAGGTCGGCGTCTACGAACGGCTCCCGAAAGGCCCCAACTGGCACCTTGATCGCCTCGTGCCCCGTCCCATCCGAATGAAGCATGAAAATCGATTCCCTAGGCAACTCAGTCCTCTCGATCATCGTCGCACTTCCTGCATCTCCAAACAGAAGTGCTGTGGACCGATCGCGCGGATTGATCGTCTGCGTCACAGTGTCTCCAGCCAGAAGCAGAACGCGTTTGCAGCCACCCGCCTCAATCATCGCCGACGCCAGATAAAGCCCGTAAACCCAGCCTGAACAGCCCTGATTCACGTCGAAAGCCGCGGTCGTCTTGGGGAACCCCATCCGCCCGTGTAGGAGATTCGCGTTGCACGGCTGCGAAAAGTCGGGCGTCTGCGTCACGAAGACTGCGGCATCAATCGCCGCCGGAGGGCAGTTTAGTCCATTGAGCAACGTGCGTGCAGCGTTCTCGCACAGATCCAAGGTGGTCACACCGCGTGGCGAGACCCGGCGCGCCTCGATTCCGATCAGGCTGAGTAGCCGCTCCGCCTGCGTGGATTCCATCGCTCGAATGAGTGGATCATCCCTGAGTGGCCGGCGATCCGAACCCACGGTGCAAACCACCCCTGTGACTCTGGCATGTCGGAAACACGCGGTTGCCATCGGCTCAAATCGTGCCCGAGTCGACGAACAGATTCTGACCGGTGATGGACGCCGCGCCATCCGACAAGAGATGGACCGTGGTGGCCGCAACGGACTCCAGCGAAGTAGGGCGACGTAGCGCCGTGCGGCGGTAGATTCGTTCGCGCTGCTCTTCGGACAGGGTGCCGCTCATCGCCGTATCCATGAAGCCGGCGACGACGCAATTCGAACGGATGCCGCGCTCGCCCCACTCGCGGGCGGTGTTCTTCGAGAACGCCTCAAGTGCGCCCTTCGTCGAGGCGTACATCGCCAGGCCCTTGTAGCCAGTGTGCACACTAATCGATGAGATATGGACGATGGAGCCAGGCAAGCGGTGGAAGAGCATGCTGCGGATCGCACACTTCGTCATCATCATCGGCGCGAAGACGTTGACGTCGTACATCGCGCGGAGCCGGTCGGCGTCGAGATTGGAAACGATGTCGTCGTAGGCGAACGCGGCGTTGTTCACGAAACCATGCAGCGGAATCCGGACCGGCAAAAAGGGGCCGAAGAGGCCGGACTTAACCTGGTCGACATTCCCGAGGTCGAAGGCGCGGAAGTGTGCTCGGCCTGGGTTCTCTTCCTGCAAGCGGGCGTACTCCGGGGTGTGTCGCCGGCTGACGCCGAAAACGGTCCAGCCTTGAGCGAGCACTGCTCGCGCGATGGCAAGACCGAGCCCCTGCGACACACCGGTGACGAGGATGTGCTTGCTCATGAGCGGGAGAGTTTGCCGGTGCGGGTCGCGGCGAGTTCCGCGACGAATCGGACCATCCGGGGAACCTTGAACGGTTGCAAGCGCGAGCCCACGAACTCGCGCAACTGCGGCTCGGTGACCGTCGTCCCGGAGCGGAGCACAATCTCCGCGCAGAGCAGGCTACCGACGACAGAACTAGAGCGACCGAAAACCCGGGCGCACGCGACCGCCACGTGCTCCTCGATTACACCCTCGACCTCGCGGGGATTAACCTTGTTGCCGCCAACGTTGATCCAATCGCGCTGGCGCGCGACGATGCGGAAGCGGAGCGGCGCCTCGCTCGCGACATCAACGACGTCACCCGTGTCGTACCATTCGTCCTGACCACGCCCCCCGAACTCGCCGAGCAAGCTGCGGTGCACGTGGATTCGACCATCGACGAGACACAACTTGCCCTCCAGGCCCGGAGCGATCGAAAAGACGTCGTCCTCAGCAACCAAAAGCGTGCCCGCCTCGGTGGACGCATAGATGTTGTGAAAGCGCGCCACCGGGAAAAGCCCGCGCAACCGCTGTAGGAAGGCGTGGTCGCTGCTCTCGCCGCCGAGCGTGACAGACCGCACGCGGTCGAGCGGCCGTTCGATCGGAAGAAGGAGACGGTAGAAGCTGGGTGTGGCCGATACGTGCGAGACGCTGTGCCGTTTGAACGCGGCAAGGACGGCAAGCCGATCGAGCCCAAAGACATCGACCAGCGGGCAACCGTTCGCCAGCGCCTGAAGAATGACCTGCAAACCAGCGATATGTGTAGGGTTGTAGGCCAGCGCCCAGACCGATTCGGCGTGCCGGCCGCCAGTCCGCACGCCACGCGCGAGATTAGTGACAGACTGCCAGACTAGCTTGGGAAGGCCGGTGGAGCCGGAGGTAAACAAGCCGAGCCGCGCGCTGGAAGCGCCGGCCGCGAGCCGCGCCAGCGACTCCGCGGTAATCGTGGGCCCGCGAGCGAGCGATACGCGCTTCGCAAAGTGATCGGCTGAGTAACCTAACCCGTGAATCTCGTCAGCGGTGAAGTCCGTGTCGAACAGGATGAGGTCCTGCTCGCGGGCAATCGCCAGCGTCACGGCGCGCAACGCATCGGCCGTGTTGCGGGGTTGGTAGCAGGGCGCGAACTCGAGGGCCGCGTTGATCGCGTCGAGGCAATTCTCCTGTGTCAAGGTGACACCTTGACGTGGCTCGATTAGCCATGGTCTCTCGGCTGCCATCAGGCGCGTGGGAGGCCAATCTTGGCGGCAATCTCGCCCACCGTGTTAACCAGTCCGTCCGCGAAGACATCGACGCCGAAGCGTTCTTCAATGCGCACGGTTAACTCAGCAAGGTCCAGCGATTCGAATCCCAAGTCCTCGCGTAGACGATCAGACGATGAAAGCTGCGCCAGCGGCGACAGCTTTTTGTTTCGGCGTACTTCGTTAACGACATCAAGTAAATCAGGGTTCATGTGGAACTCAGTAGGGCCTATTGGATGATCCGTCGGAAGCCAGTCGATTGCGGCTGAATCGAGGTATCCGGCAATTCGACGTCTCGGTTGAGGGAGGGCCCGAAAGCGCCCTCAATCACGGCGGCGAACTTTTCGGCGGAGGACTCTCGGGAAAACGAACGGGTCGCAACCTCTCGTGCTCTCTGACCGAGTCGGTCCCGAAAGGAGCGGGCTTCGGCAAGCGAGACGAGTGCCGCGGCGAAAGCGGAGGGAGAGGCAGGAGGGATAGCAATTCCACAAGGGGCACCCTCGACAACACCCGCCAACCAGCCTGGGTAATTGATGAGGACCGGCACGCCTGCGCTGATGTAATCGAAGAACTTGTTCGGCGAGGTGCCGAAGTAGAAGGCGGGGACGTTCAACAGGATCTGTAGGCCACAATCGAGGCTAGCGGTGATTCTCGCGATCTCAGTCTTCTTGACGGGAGGGAAGAACAGCACGTTGTCGAGGCCCTGGCGAAGGGCCCGCTCGACCAGCGCGGGCTTGCACTTCCCGTCGCCGATGAGAACGAACTTGATGTCGTGGCGGCCGCGTCGCTTGAGCTCGGCGGCGGCGTCTAGCACGGCATCGAGTCCGTTCGCCACGCCATGGGCGCCGGTGAAGCCGGCAACGAAGTCGCCGGGAGCGATGCCCGGCAGGTCTAGGGCACGGCGCTTCGCCGGATGGAATAGCTCGAGGTCGCACCCGTTGGGAATCATCGAGACCGGCAGCCCTTTCGGCGCTCGGCGGCGGATGCCCTCGACGATTCCGGGAGCGAGACCGATGCAGGCATCCGCCGTGCGGTACGCGAGCCATTCGAGCGCGCTCATGGCGCCGAGCAGGAACGGATTCCGCATGCCGAGCGCTCGCGGTAGCTCCGGCCAGAGGTCACGGACCTCGAAGACGAAGCGGCTGCGGGGCCGAAGCATCTTCATGACGATTCCGGGAATCGCCGCCGTCAGCGGCGTAGACGTCGCGAAAATGACATCGTGCGGTTCGCGCAACGCAATGCCGATGCTCCGCAGTCCAAAGTGGAGGAACGCCAGCGCTCGCCGCCGCAGACGAAACCAGTTAGCGTAGTTGATCGGCAACGCGATCACGTCGATGCCGTCGATTTTCCCCCGGTAACATGCCGCCCAACTATCCAAAGGTAAGTTGAGCGCGTTGCCCTCGCTCTGCCCGCACACTATCGTCACCGAGTGACCGCGCTCGATCAGCGCCCGTGCCATCTCGTAGGACCGCGTGCCACCGACACCCTCAGGCGTGGAAAAATACTGGTGAAAGTATAGAATGCGCAGCCCACGGGCGCTACGCTGACCGCAGAAATAGCTAGCGACTTCAGCAAGATGTTGCGCGAATCGGGGGTAGATTAACTCCATTTCATACCTGCCACTGAAGGCACCCCTTGCCCTCTGCGCCATGTATCTACGCAACCACGGTCGCTCTGCCAACCGGACCACCATTCTCGCAAGCTGATCCGCGGCGCCGGCCCGATAGTAAGCGCCCGCTCGGGCCGCCCCGAGCAAACGGCGAGCCTCGCCATCAAGCGAGCACAACTGCGGCAATCCCGCGGACATATACGCAAACAGCTTGTACGGTAGAGACTGAGTGGCGTGAGCAGTGTACGCGGACAACCCCACGCCAGACTTCCAAAGCAGTACTGATGCGCGGTCCTGAGGCAATCGACCGGTCAGAGTAAAGTTGCCCAGACGAGCCGAAATCTGCGCCAACTGCTGTGCTTTGTCTCCATCCCCCACTACAACGAAATGGACATCTTTCCGGCCCTGACGATCTAGGACCTCCGCTGCCCTCGCAATGGTCTCTACATCGTAGAAATTGCCAAGCGTACCGACAAACGTCGCCAGAAACTTTTCCCCGGGCAGCTGCAATTCTTCACACAGATCCCGCCACTTCCTCTCGCACTCGTCCAACTCGCCACCTTGCCAGATCGGACTGCCAAGATGAAATACACGGTCCCACCTCCCCCTGGGCCTGGCTGCATGACCGAGTCCCCAATCTAGGTACGAATCGGACACCGCAGTCACAGCGGTTGCGGAACGAAAGACACGTTTCGCCCGCGCAAACTCGCTTGCAAGAAAGACCCTTGCCAATCTGCGGCACGAACGAGGAAAAAGCCGCAGGTAGATATCCGGCCATGTATCGTGGGCATCCACAACAAATGGTACGCTATTTCGTTGGCAATAGAGGGATGCGGCCTCTGCCGCCTCCAGACTCGGAATACCTGCGATAACCAAGTCGGGACGCGACTCCAAGGTCATCTCGCGCAGTAAGTCCCGACGCAATCCGCGATTGTGTAAGACCCGACGGAAAGAGGAGTTGCTCGGATACCCTAGCGAGTGAAGAACCCGCACCCGAATACGATCTCCAATTTGGACGACGGACTCGCAGGAGCGATGCTTCTTGGAACCATGATCGAAATTCGAAGTCCACCAAACAACGTCGTGACCTTGCTGTGCCAACGCCCGGCACAGCTCCCCAAATCGATAGCGTTCCGTTTTTCCGGCGTAATCAGGTATTGCTTCGTAAGTATATACAATCCAGATAGTCATAGAAATGCATCCGACAACACTACTACCAAGACTATGCTAATTGACGGTTCTTCCGGTTTTCTAGTGGGTGAGAGGAGAGGAAACATGAGGAGCGAGGTCAAGCTTGCCACAGAAGAAGAGGATGCGGGTGCGGTAGTTGGCGAAGCGGCGGAAGCCGCGGGCATCGGCTTTGATGGCCTGGATGCGGGAGTTGAAGCCCTCGGT
>Ga0194130_10009474_pt1 | contig 10028 bp, 4 predicted proteins | sample TA2KigsurfametaG_FD_160084 | JGI IMG/M metagenome (GOLD analysis project Ga0194130, IMG submission 160084) | Freshwater microbial communities from Lake Tanganyika, Tanzania - TA2015050 Kigoma 12 surface | ecosystem: Environmental > Aquatic > Freshwater > Lake | place: Tanzania: Lake Tanganyika... | reverse complement strand
CTTTTTGATCCGTTCCCATTTTGCAATCAACGCGGGTGACGCATCGATTGGAGGGTCCATGCGAGTGAAGCTGCGCAGGGGAAGGCAATCGAACGCTATATCGACCGGGCGATGAACCGTGGGCTGCTGCGCTGCATCCGATTGGACCGACGCAGCAATTGGCTTTTGCGTTTTGGGATCTTGGCTCATACCTAAACCATTTACACGTTCGCGAACGCTTGGGCCAGAATCTCGCGTTCTTCAAGTTTGTGGGACCGCAATGAACCGGTCGCGGGACTCGCAGATTCCGGTCGGGAAACGAGCGAGAGCGGGAAACGTTTTGCAATTTCATCCCCCCAACGCATCTTCACAAATTGCCAAGCCCCCATATTGCTCGGCTCATCCTGGTACCAAACCACTTGGGTCCCGGTCGCATACTGGGAAAGTGCTGCCATGACTTCGGAGGTATCCATCGGGTAGAACTGCTCGATCCGCAACAAGGCAACGGAGTCCTTCCCGAGTCGTTTTCTCTCTTCGAACAAGTCGTAATAAGCCTTGCCCGTGCTCATAATTACGCGAGCGGTATTTGCATCAGCAGGCCTATCGTCGGGCAATATTTTCCGGAAGCTACCTTGCTCGAGATCAGCAAGGGTAGAAGTGCATCCTGGATGCCGAAGAAGACTCTTTGGGGTCAGCACGATCAGTGGTTTACTCCACTTCGATTTCGCTTGTCGGCGAAGCAGATGGAAGTACTGTGACGGCGTTGATGGTTGAGCGACGATCACATTGTGCTCAGCGGTAAGCAGCAGGAATCTCTCTAGCCGGGCGCTGCAATGCTCAGGACCTTGACCTTCGAACCCGTGTGGCAGAAGCATGACGAGGCGACTAAGCCGTTTCCACTTATCTTCAGCACTGGTAATGAACTGGTCCACGATGCACTGTGCGACATTCCAGAAGTCGCCGAACTGCGCTTCCCAAAGGATCAACCCCTCAGGGCAATCAAGACTGTAACCGTACTCAAACCCCAAAACAGCAGCTTCTGAAAGTGGACTGTTCACAATCTCTACGCGAGCTTGATTGGGAGCGATGTGCGACAACGACATGAATCTGGCGTTATTATCAATGTCATGGAGCACCGCGTGACGATGGGAAAACGTTCCGCGTTCGACGTCTTGTCCGGTCATCCGGATGGGATGCCCTTCGACCAATAGGGATGCAAACGCAATGGCTTCGGCAGTAGCCCAATCCAACCGGTTCTTTCCGGTCCCCATCTCGCGGCGTTCTTCCAAAACCCTAGCAATCTTCTTGTGTGGGTTGAAGTGCGAAGGAATATCGCATAGGCGATGGATCAATTGTGCAGCACGCCCCGTCTCGACCGCGGTCGAGACCGTTTCACCGACGGGTTCCGGGCCACCAAAGTAGCCTGCCCAATAACCGGTCATGCTTTGCAAGTCGTAGACAAATGGCTCGTTCTTGGCGAGTTCGAACTCGCGACTCAATTGAGCATGACGGGCTTCTGCGATCCCATCTGCTTCCTGACGTGTCATCCCATTCATGCTGAGCAAATGCTCCAGGTAGCTCTCCCGAACCCCCTTCTTTGCATCGATAGCTGCGTACATCAAGGGCTGCGTATAACGTGGTTCGTCCACTTCGTTATGCCCGAGCTTTCGGTAAGCATACAAATCGATGACCACGTCCTTCTCGAATTCCTTCCGGAAGTCCATGGCCAAACTTACGACTTGCGCGACCGCTTCGGGATCCTCGCCGTTGACGTGGAAAATGGGAATCTCGAGCATCTTTGCGATGTCCGTCGCGTAGGTTGAACTGCGCCCTTGGTCGGGCTCCGTCGTGAATCCGACTTGGTTGTTCAACACGATGTGAAGCGTTCCACCGGTACGGTACCCAGGCAGTTCGCTCAAGTTCAATGTTTCCTGCACGACCCCTTCGCCGATGAATGCAGCATCGCCGTGGATAAGTATCGTCATATTCTCCGTGCGATGAACGTCCCCATCGCGATCCTGTTTCGAGCGGCATCGTCCGAGAGCGACAGGGTTCACAAACTCAAGGTGGCTCGGATTGAAACAGAGCGAAATATGAACCTTCTGGCCCGTGCTGGTCGTCCAGTCGTTGCTGTATCCCATGTGGTACTTCACATCGCCACCACCGCGGAATAACTCCGGATTGGGGTCATCGAACGACCAGAAAATACTTTGTGCTCGTTTACCCATAATGTTCGCGAGCACATTCAATCGGCCGCGGTGTGCCATTGCCATAACGACACTTTTAACTCCGTGTTGCCCAGCCTTTTCAAGGGCGCGGTCAAGCAACGGGATCAGGCTTTCGGAGCCTTCGAGGGAAAAAGTCTTTGCTCCGGTGTATTTCTTTCGAATAAACTCTTCGAGGATCGTTGCATCCGCAAGCTTCGTATAAATACGAACTTGGACATCTCTCGAAAGCTGTAGTCGATTTTCGCTAGACTCCATCCTCCGTTGAAGCCAATCGCGAATGGTTCGATTGTCGATGTGCATGAACTGCGCACCGATGCTACGGCAATACGTGTTGCGAAGCTTTTCGATAATATCCGCGAGAGTCCGACCATTGGTGTACTGTATATCCGGACCCGTAAATGGTCTACGTAAATCCTCTTCGGTGAGGCCATACGATTTTGGGTCCAATTCCGGTGGGCCTTTTCGGCTCAATCCCAACGGATCCAGTTTCGCCATCAAGTGACCGCGCACGCGGTATTCTCGAACTAACTGATCGACCCGCTCCTGCATCCTCGCTAACCACAGTGCGTCCGGAATCGTGCTCGTGCTGACCGATGGACTGGTGTCCACCTCAGCTTCCGCCATGTATTTCTCCGATTGGGTCGAAAGAGAGAACTCTTCAAAGTACTTTCGCCATCCCTCGGAAACGCTGGAAGGATCCTGGATGTATCGAACGTATAAGTCGTCGATGTAATCGAGACTGTAAGTATTCATTGGAGTCAATTGTCTCTGCGAAAGTTGAAACTGGGTGGGAATATTGGAGCGCCTATCCACGTTCACGCCCGTCGGACGCCAACGCCTGCTCGATCCCGTTTAGAGAGATAACAAGACGAGCTGATTAGGAAAATCTGTCGCTTCACGCAACCCCAAGGTGCTTGAGAACGCCACTAGTTACCCCCAACGGCAACACGATCCCCTTTGCGGAGCGGCGGGGTTTATCCCGGTAGCCCCCTTCTAGGCGATATTACCCTGGATTATAGCCAAGCCGATTGGCTGCGATAATGCGGTTTGACGGGTGAACGAATGAAAAATCAAAGATAGTTTCACCCTTGTTTCGCTTGCTGGACCAGCGAGTGGCTCGCTTTCAGCCACCACGAAACCCGTGCCTGAGGAAATCTGCGCAAATCAGACGAGGCGGGTATTTTGCGTTGAAATTTCCTTGTGGAGCATCTTTTCCTCTTTGGGAAAATATGCGGAAAAAGTGAAGAATGCGGGCTAGGGGATCGATACCAATGAAAGCCGATCTGCCGGGTTCCTTGATACCCACAGAAAGAGCCAAGCCGAACACTAGGTTCGGCAAGTTTTTCAAGTCCACGTAGCACGGAAGCAACTGACGTGAACCGCTTTGCCTCGATCTGCTTTGCATTAATCCTCGCCTCCTGTCCGCTGAGCGTCATCGCTCAGGAAATCCGACACGGTGGAACTAGCACCATGCCAAGGATGGCTGGCCCGGGGAGTTCCAACTTGCGAAGCCAGGGGGTACCTCGCCCCGCTCGCCCGACTAGCCCCCTGGCTTCCGCCAGGCGTATGCAGGGGCCGGTGATGGATGAGCCTGAAGTCATTTACGACGAAACACCGGTTGTCATGGACGAATCCGAAGTCTACGAGGATGGCGAAATTTACTACGAAGATGATGCTCCAGGTCACTGCAGCAGTTGTGGTGACACTGGGTGCACCAGTTGCGGAACCATCGATAGCCGTTTCGGATTCGACCTTTGTGATCCCACCGGAGGCAATGGTGGACGGCAGCTTTGTATCCGACTTCCCTCCCATGGCTGGGTCAGTGTCGACTACCTCGGTTGGTTCGCTAGCGGGATGAATCTGCCACCTTTGGTGACCACCTCACCATCAGGGACTGCTCAAGCCGCAGCGGGGGTACTCCCCAATGCATCGACCCTCTTCGGTGGGAATAACGACACATTGACTGATACGATGAACGGCACTCGAGTGCGAGTAGGATTGTGGAGTTCCATACGTCCCAACTACGGCGCAGAAGGGGAATACTTTGGATTCGGCCAACAGTCCGAGATGTTTGATTCGACATCAAGCGGCTCCCCGATTCTGGCACGACCTTTTTACAATAACAACACCGGGCTCCAAGACTCGGAACTGGTCGCGTTCCCAGGACTACTCAGCGGACGCGTTACCTCGAAGCCACATCGCAATTGAAGTCAGCCGCGGTTCGCTTCCGCCACATCCTCTGCTGCAGTAGCAAAGCTGCTTGCTCGCCGTGGGACTGCGGTCCGATCCCAGCTCAGTCGAGAATCGACGCCACGCTTGGTTGGAGATACATGCAACTCGAGGAAGGCTTATCGATCACCGAAAACCTTTCTTCGACCGATGTCAACAATCCTGGATCATTCCTCATCAATGATTCATTCACCACCTTCAATCAGTTCAACGGTGCTGAGTTTGGATTCCAATGGCTCGGTCGACGCGGCTACTGGTCGATGGATAACCTGCTGCGACTCAATGTCGGCAATACACTTCAAACACTTACGATCGCGGGAACGACCAAAAGCCCAGTCGACGCGGCTGCTGTCAACGGAGGGCTGTTGGCTCAACCTGGCCGAAATATCGGTCGCTATACTGAAAACCAATTCGGCGTGGTCCCTGAAATCGGTACAACGATCGGATACCAACTCACGGAACGACTAAAACTCAACGTCGGCTACTCAGCTTTGTACTGGAGCAACGTCCTTCGCCCTGGCGACCAGATCGATTCCACCGTGAATACCAATCTGCTCCCACCTCCTATCGCTGGAGCAGCATTCATGGGGCCCGGATTCGTTCTACGCGACACCGATTATTGGGTGCAAGGGGTCAGCGTCGGTGGTGAATACCGCTGGTAATCCCCCGACCTGAGCGTGAAAACAATCGACTTGTTAACCCAAAAAATCTCAAAGGCTTGCCTCGTTGAATGTCGATGCAAGCCTTTGTGTATTAACAATGCGGAACAGCGCCCGACGGATTGCTATGCTAGCATTCGCATCATGAATTGATATCTGATCCGGTGGCAGGAAAGTCCAAATGTCGGTGTCCACTCGATGTTCGGGACCTCCAGTCGTATGTACGAAGTGTCGCTAGGTAATGGGGAGAGAACAGATGGCTGGACTTTTGCACCGAATCGTCGAAGCAATTCGTGGCGGTCGCCGAACAGATCTTTCTGAACGACTAGAGTCGCGGAAGAATCGAGCAAGACGAAAGCTCAAGTTGGAGTTGCTCGAAAATCGTCAGTTGCTGGCTGCAGATATCCAGGGCGTTGTCTACCATGACGTCAACGACAACGGGCTGAGTGGTGGCGATCCCCGGCTGTCAGGAGTCACTGTCGCGCTTGTTCGTGACGGAGGGGACGGAATCTACAATAATGGCGGAGGTGACGATACCGTTACCGCGACAACAACCAGTGCGGCAACGACGGGTGCTTACTCGTTTAGCACTTCTACGGCCGGCACTTATTTTGTCGTTCAGACATCGATACCAACCGGCGGTCTGGTACAACGCACCAGCCAGCGCGTTCAGACTGTAACCCTCACATCGGGGGACGTTCAGGGAACGCAGATTGCCACGCTTGACACGTTCAATACCACCCAACAGGTGGTCAACGCGAGCTTCCCTGGCTCTACTCCAGCTTTATCGGCACTCGTTGCTTCGGAGTCTGTCGGTGGTGAACGCGACATCTACGTTGACGCAACATCTGGAAACGTCAGCGTCGCAGCCAATGACGTATCGAACCCTGGCGTTCTAGTCATCGATGTCGGCGCGGGAGCGAACGGCACCCGCATCGTAACATACGATGGAATCGATTCCGACGCTCAGACCGTTGCGTCGTCGGGATTGAGCAATCTCGACTTGACTTCTGCTGGAACCGCGAATGCGTTTCGATTTCTTATCGGTGGTGAAACCGGGACATCGCTGACAATTCGGGTGGGCAATGGAGCAAACTCTTCGACGAGGACGGTTTCAATCCCGGTCACGGTGGGAGCGGCTGCTACGGAGACGCTGGATGTTCCGTTCGCAGACTTTACTGTCAACGGTGGTACCGGCGCGAACTTTGCATCGGTTGGCTTTATTCAACTTGAGATCACCGGACCGAATGCCGCAGACGCAATTATCGACACTTTTGCGACTTCTGGTCCTACGGTACTGACTCGCAATTTCGCGAACTTGACCCCAATGTCGATCGGTGATCAAGTCTTCGCGGACCGAAATAATAACGGTCTCTTCGACACCGGCGCAACTCCAGCGGAGGTTGGGGTCGCAGGAGTGCAAATGCAATTGTTCTCCGACACCAATGGGAACGGTGTCTACAATCCTGGCACGGACAATGCCGCACTCGATAGCTCCGGCAATGCGATCACCACAACCACCGATTCATCGGGCGTGTATAACTTCACTAGCCTCTTGCCTGGCGACTATTTTGTGGTGATTCCGTCGACCCAGTTCATTGGTGCGGGTGCAGCCGTTGGTCACGTAGTGAGCTCCACGGTCCCAGTCGGCCCAACGAACAACAGCAATACGGGTACTGCCATCGGTGGCGGTGGTGTGGTCTCGAAACTGGTTACGTTGGTTTCAGGCTCGGCTCCAATCAATGATGGAGACACCAATCCAAACAGCGACAATTCCGTCGACATCGGCCTGTTCTCCCAGTATGACTTGACGGTCGCCAAAACGACCGCGGCAACGGCGGCAGCCGCAGGATCCACCATCACCTACACGGTTACTGCAAGGAACGATGGTCCAGGACCAGCAACCGGGGTTGTTATCACCGATGATATCCCAGACGGAATCCAAATCCTGAGTGCGACATCGAGCACTGTCGGTGATACCATTGTTATTCCAGCAACCGCGCAAGACACAACGGGTTCAAACCCTGACAATTTGACGGTAACGATCGGCACCCTCGTCGCGAGCGGAACGACGCAACGCACAATCACCATCGTCGCTAAGGTTCTCCCCGATACCGTGGGGACCGGCTCGCCAGAATCAATCACGAACACAGCCACCATCTCTGGCTTGGGGACCGAAACCAATACTCTTACGAACACTGGTACCTCGACACTCCCCGTCACACGAAACGCAGTCCTTGCCGTAACCAAGGTTGGTACACCGACGGCTGTTCAGCTCGGCAGCAACATCACCTACACAATCACGATGCAGAACCAAGGCCCTTCGACGGCTCGCAACGTGGTTATTTCAGATACTCTGCCAGCAGGTCTCGATTTGGTGTCTGTCGTTTCAAACGTGGGTACAGCTACTCCTACTCAAGGAACAGGTTCCAATCCAGATAGCTTTGTAGTCAATGTCCCGAACGTTAATGTAGATGCTCCGTCCGCAGATACCGATGTCGTCGTGACAGTGATTGCACAGGTCCTTTCCAGCTTTGTCGGAACAACTATCACCAACACGGTGTCAGCGGATTCGGATGATTCGGCGGCTGTTACCAACAATGCAAACAACTCTGTCCAGCGAGTGATCGACCTCGTTGTCACCAAAGCGATCACCACGACACCTGCATCCACCTCCACTCCTGCTGTTGCACCTCCTGGTTCGACGTTCACCTACACACTCGTCGCTCGTAATGATGGACCGGATTCAGCATCCACGGTTCGTGTTACTGACAACTTGCCGGATGGTATCCGCATCCTAAGTGCAACCTCCAGCGATGTCACCGATACCATCACTATTCCAGCCAGCGCCCAAGACACCACGGCTTCAAATCCGGATGATATCACCATCGATGTTGGAAACCTCGCGGTGGGTGCCGGTGCTCAAACGACGATCACCATCGTCGGCGTGGTGCTCAACGCGACCCTTGGAACCATCACCAACACAGCGTCTATCACGACGACCGACACAACCGTTAACTTTGAAAACTCAAGCACTCTCGGGAACAATTCCGCATCGGTCAGTGCAACCGTTCCACGAACCGTGGATCTCGGTGTTACGAAAACCGGCCCCGCAACGGCAATCGCTGGGAATACGATCACCTACACGATCACGGCCAATAACAATGGCCCATCGGATGCAATCGGCGTTCAAGTCACCGACAATATCCCCGATGGCATTAGTATCCTGAGTGCTTCGGTCGCAGGCACACCGATCACTATCCCGGCAACAGCTTCCGACACAACCCCCGCCAACCCTGATGACTTGGTTTTCAGCGTGGGAAATCTCGCGTCGGGAGCTAGCGTCGGCTCGATCCAGATTGTCGCAGCAATCCTTCCCGGTACCGCTGCCGGTTCCTTGATCAATTCCGCGGTGGTGAGCACAACGGATACGTCAACGGTAGAGTCACCGTCAACCAACAACACCTTTAGTGTCACCACCACCGTTTCCTCTCAAAACGATGTTGCAATCACTAAGTCGGCGGCAGCAACGGCATCTGCAGGTACCGAATTGACCTATACACTGAATGTCACCAATTCAGGACCATCGACAGCCACTAACGTACAGGTCAGCGACGCGCTGCCCACTGGATTGACCTTTGTCAGTGGTACGTCGCTCATCGGTTCCACGACCGCAGGCACCGTAACTGCAACCAGCGGAACTGCATCGGTAACCATACCCACCCTGAACCCAGGTGAAACAGCGGTAGTGACGATTCGCACCTCCGTTGGCTCTAGCGTCATCGGTAACATTTCCAATACAGCGACGGTTACCGCAGCAAACGACTCCAACAACGCCAACAACTCCAGCGGTGCGGTGACCACCAATGTTACTCCCCCGGCTTTGGTAAGCTTTGCTGGCAAAGTCTACATCGATAGCAATCGAAACAGTACCAATGACACGGGAGACGGGGCGATTGCCGGTGTTACCGTCACGCTTACAGGAACACCTCTAAATGCAACTTCTCCAGTGACTCAAACAACGACCACAGATGCCAACGGAAATTACGCGTTTAGCAACGTGAGCCAAGGCAACTACACGGTCCGTGCGAGTTCACCAACCGATTTCGTCTTCAAGGCGGCGAATCCAGGAACCACCGCGGGTACCGCTGGAAATCTTGAAATTTCGAACATCAATGTGAACGCCAACTCGACAGCAAACAACGTTGGCTTCACCCGCGTGTTCAGCAAGCGACTGTTCTTAGCTTCGTCACCCCGGCCGTAGTAACGACATAGCGGGATCCGTTGTGTCGCGTGTTGGTCAAGACAGAGTCAGACTATGGCTCGCCTCAACAAGGGCGAGCCATTAGCGTTTTTACAGCGGCCTCGATATCGTTCCGTTGTTCATTGGTGAGCGAACTCAACAGCGGCATCACAGGTCCGGGGTCCAACACCCCCGACGCAGCGACTGCCTCATGCAACACCCGTATCGGAGAGGTTTTATTCCTTAGGTCCTCAAGCGGTTCGAAGAGCCTTCGAATGGAATCGGCAGATTCAAATTCGCCTCGCTGGATATCTCGAAGCATGTTCATGGACAACGTTGGGGCAATGCAAACACACCCGCTGGTGAAACCCGCCATTCCAAAATCTCGCATATGAACAATCGAAGGTTGTTCTCCCATGCCGCTGACCATCAACTCGGCTGGGACAACATCCAGCAATTCGCGGAGATATGGATCATTACTTGCATCGGGAAGGACCACAGCATACTTGATCCAACTGACCATCCCATCGCGTACCAAGCGTTCGACCGCGGCAGGTGAGAGCCATCGGTCGATTTTTAAATAGAGCACAACGGGCTTTCCCATACGCTCCGCAACACGTCGAATGCCCATCTCGATCCCTTGAGGATCGGTGATATCTTTTTGAGGTAAAACCATCGCAGTATCGATCG
>Ga0194130_10009472_pt1 | contig 10030 bp, 6 predicted proteins | sample TA2KigsurfametaG_FD_160084 | JGI IMG/M metagenome (GOLD analysis project Ga0194130, IMG submission 160084) | Freshwater microbial communities from Lake Tanganyika, Tanzania - TA2015050 Kigoma 12 surface | ecosystem: Environmental > Aquatic > Freshwater > Lake | place: Tanzania: Lake Tanganyika... | reverse complement strand
ATGCGCGGGCTGTATTCGGAGCACGAGCCGATGGGTACCAGCGTTTGATGCGGGATCTGGATATGGCTGCACCCAAGGTAATCATGCTCTGCTATGGCGAGAATGAAGCCTTCGGCAACGAAGCAGAGCTCGCCGAGTTTATTGCCGGATACCACAAACTCCTAGACGATGTCAAAAAACACAATGCTCGAGTTATCCTCGTGATCCCGCGCCAACGCGAAGACGCCGGCAAGGAATTTCCGAATCCCAAATACTACAACCAAAATCTGTCAAAGCTCGCTGAAGCGATTCGAAAGCTGGCTAAAGATCATAACTGCGGTTTAATCGATCTCGAAAAGTTTGCACCCAACGATCGCTTTACAAAAGAAGGTGTCGCTTGGAGCGACGAAGGTTACCAAAAGAGCGCACGCGAAATCATGACGCAACTCGGGTTTGCCAATCCCCGAGCCGAGAAGATAGTCGCAACCAAGCCGGAACAGGTCGACGCACTTCAAGCTGCTATCCAAAAGAAGAACGAGTGGTTTTTTCACCGCTATCGTCCACAGAATGAAACGTACCTTTTCCTATTCCGCAAGCACGAACAAGGCAACAATGCAGTAGAGGTAGATCGCATGGAGCAATTTGTGGCCGATGGCGAATCGCAAATCAGCAAATGGCTTGCTGACCACCAACTCGCTCCAGCCCAGTAAAATTCCATCTCCCTAAGCCAATGAATCCCTCTAAGTCAGCACTCCCCTCACGCATCCGCGGATCAATAGATTTATGAACGTACGGTCCTCTCTGAATCGCATGCTCCTGCGCACGATCACCTCCTGCGCCATCGCTTTGAGCGTTTGTAACCATGCATTCTCACAAGACGCATTAGCAACCGAAAAACCCTTGCCAATCCGGTGGCAGATCGAACCCCTGACGCTCGATGCAAACGAAGGATGCTCGATCGGTGATATCGATGGTGACTCCAAACTAGATATCGTCGCCGGCCGGAATTGGTACCCCAGTCCTCAATTCACGCCGAGACCTCTTCGAAACATCGACGACTGGAATGGCTATATCCAAAGCAATGGAGACTTCCTCCTGGATGTCAACCGCGATGGTCGACTCGATGTAATCGCAGGCTCATTCCTTCCCACCGAGATCGCTTGGTACGAAAATCCTGGCCCCGAAGGATTGCGGTTGGGACACACATGGAAACGCAATCTATTCCTCGACACCAAAGCTTCCGAAAACGAAGCGCAATTGATGCACGATATCGATCGCGATGGTATCCCCGATTGGATCGTGAATAGCTGGAACAAGAATAATCCGATGTCGATCGGTCGCTTGGTCGACAACGGCAACCGCGACGGCAAAGCAGCTAGCTATACCATCGAGCATAAAGTCATCGGCAAATCAGGTAATCAACACGGGATGGGTGTTGGCGATATCAATGGCGATGGACGCGATGATATTCTTCTTGGACATGGCTGGTACGAGCAACCCGAAAAGCCTTGGGACGGCGAGTGGAAATTCCACCCAAACTGGGATATCCAAGGGAGCATCCCTATGGTGGTGGTAGACCTCGATAAGGATGGGAAGAATGACGTCATCGTCGGTGCCGGCCATGATTACGGTTTGTATTGGTGGCGACAAACCGGAATCAAGGCGGACGGCTCGATCGAATTCGATAAGAAAACGATCGACAAATCCTTTTCGCAACCCCACGCTATCGCGTTGGCAGATCTCGATGGCGACGGCCGGAATGAAATCATCACCGGCAAACGCTACTACGCTCACAATGGCGGAGATCCAGGCGGACAGGACATGCCCGAAATTCACGCCTACTCGTTCGTCGATGGGCAGTTCTACAAATCGCCCATTGAACGTGGGCACGTTGGGATCGGTTTGCAAATCGCGACTGGGGACCTTAACGGGGATGGACGCACCGATATCGCCGTTGCAGGCAAAAGTGGCACTTACGCGATCCTCAATCTGCCAAAGACTCCCTAGGCGACTGGTGCGAGTCTAGGACCATTCAAGGTCGAGACCCACATTTTTCGTTCAAGGCAGTCCATTAGGGCAATACCCATGTCCCAAACAGTTCCAACGCTCGCAGTCCACGAGACTTCGAAAAAAATCATCGCGAATGTCGAACGATGCATCGTTGGCAAACGAAAGCAGTTGGTACTGTCCTTGGTCTCTTGGTTTTCGGGTGGACACATCCTGCTTGAAGATGTTCCCGGCGTCGCTAAAACCATGCTGGCTCGTGCGTTGGCTGCCAGCGTCGGAGGGCGTTTCAAGCGAATTCAGTGCACACCCGATCTTCTGCCAGGTGATATCACCGGCTCCTCGATCTTCAATCAAAAGACAAGCGAGTTCGAGTTTCGACCCGGACCCGTCTTTGCCAATATTCTCCTCGCCGACGAAATCAATCGGACAACGCCTCGCGCCCAGTCCGCACTTCTCGAAGCGATGGCGGAATCCAGTGTCACCGTGGATGGAAAAACCCATCGCCTCCCTCCACCATTCCTCGTCATCGCGACACAAAACCCCGTCGATCACGAAGGGACATTTCCTCTCCCCGAAGCTCAGCTTGATCGATTCTTCATGAAGTTCACCCTAGGATATCCGTCGATGGAGGAGGAGTTGCGGATGCTCCAATTGCTCGAAGGCGAACATCCCATCGACACGCTCACCCCTGTCGCTTCCGTCGAGGAATTGCTCGAAGCACAACGACTGGTGAAGCAGGTTTACGTCGACCCCAAAGTACGGCAATACATGCTTCAGATCGTTCACGAAACAAGAGCCCATTCCGACTTGGCTCTCGGTGGTGGCCCTCGCTCAACGATCGCGTTGTTCCGGGCGGCCCAAGCCATGGCAGCCATCCGAGGTCGCTCGTTTGTGCAACCGGATGATGTCAAACGGATCCTAGGACCAGTTATGAGCCATCGACTGATATTACGCCCGGAAAGCCGCTTGCGTCGCTTGAATGCCGATCAAGTGCTCGATGGCATCATCTCGGAAATCGCAGTTCCTACCCTGGAAGAACCCACACGGTGATCGATGGCTATCGTTCCCATCATTACCCTGCTCCTGCTCTTCGGACTGCTCACCGGAGCTAATCTGTTCGCACTGGGGGTAAGTACCCTGCTCATCGTGATCGAGGTCGCGAGATTCCTCTCCCGCCGATGGTCCGAAGCAATCACGGTCGAACGGCAACTGCAACAGACTGAAATCCAAGTTGGGGATTCGTTTCCTGTCGGAATCAAGCTCGAAAACAAAAGCGGTTACTGGATCCCTTGGATCCTGGTCGAAGATCGACTTCCCAAGGCTGCACTACGACTCCCTCCGGTAGCACTGGAACGCACCGGACAATCGATTCGGCTTCAGTCGTTTCGCGCGCACCAAAAGTCCTTGATGACGTATTCGCTGCGAGCATGTCGACGCGGGTATTATCAGATCGGTCCTGCAATCACTGAAACCGGCGATCTACTAGGACTGCACCGTAGTTACCGAGTCGTTAGCCAACCGCAATATCTTGCGGTTCTTCCGCGAATCATTTCGCTCGAAGGAATGGAGGTTTCCAATCGTCGACCGATGGGGGAAATGCGGTTGGAGGAGCGTGGCATGGAGGACCCAACGCACATAGTCGGTATTCGCCAGTACCAAGCTGGAGATCCGATCAACCGCGTTCATTGGAAAGCAACAGCACGAACAGGTACCCTCCACACCCGGGTCTTTCAACCAACGTGTATCCAAGGTGCAACGTTGTTAATCGATATGCACACCTCAACCAATCCAGTGCAAAACGAGCCTATCCGCACCGATCTCGCCGTGACCGCGACCGCCTCCATGGCTCATATGCTTTACTCGATGGGACAACCCTTTGGCCTCATCAGCAATGGTCGCGATGCGGCGGACCGAATCCGTGAAATTGCAGCCGGAGGAACATACACCGATCGGGCTTCCGCCACCGAAAATCTCGACATGCGTACTTCGAGCAACAGGCTTCGCCCCATCGTCATACCCGCCAATCGCAGCCCCGAACATTTTGCCGAACTCCACCGAACACTGGCCCGATTAGAACGCACCGATGGACTTTCCTTAAGTGAATTGATTTTGGAGTCCGAAAGCCGCATTCCTCGTATGCTGAGCGTGCTGGTGATCGTGCAGCAGATCGACGAACCCAGCGCCTTAGCCCTAGCCATGCTGCGACGGCGTGGGTTTGCCGTCTCCGTTATCGTCAATCAACATCAAGACAGCTTTCTTGAAACAGCAACTGCACTCGCATCTCACCATCTCCCTGTTTTTTCTCTACGCGACGAAGCATCGGTCCCACACCTCTGCCGCAATTGGCTGCTCCAAGGCTCTTCCATGGCAACGGGCCGATAACAGCACTTCAGTAGTCACTGGCCCTCAAGCACTGGCCCTCAATCGCGTTTTCGCCAGCGTTCCCCCATCCGTCGCTTTATTCGGTGGGTACGTTAGCCTTTTTGTCAGAGTCACCTAGTTGATGAATCGTATTATGGATTTTTCCCGCGACCAGTTGGTCGCTTTTAGATCGGAAATCATAGAGGATTTCCATACCCCATGTCGGCTTCAAACCGTCAACCTCGATCCGTACCGAAGTCCCATCCTCTGAGAGTTCCGTTTTGATCACCTGGAGCGATCGTTCGTTGATATGGTCCGACCCGTATCGTTCGCTCCGCTTGAGGTCCCATGCTTTGATGTGCACACGTTCGGGTGACACGGAACCTGCAGCGAGAGGTTCCGCGAATCGCAAATGCAACCCGTCAGTCCGAGCCGACAAACCAATCGGCAGATGGCTCGGCTCCGACAACTTACGAATACGGTACAAACCTCCAGGCGCTGTTGCATTTCCAGCCCACGAGAACATCCCACAGGCATAGAGGTGATGGTCACCGGGATGAAAACGCCCACGCATCACACCCGTGGGAAAATTCGGGATGGGAAGCTCAATCATTCCACCTTGACGCACGCCCTCGATTTGCTCGTGCAACACTGAGTAGATTTTCCCATAGCCATACGAGAAATTCAAAAGTCCATGCTGCAGCTCGCCCCAGATGGGACTGTCGACCCACATCAATTCGGATGGCGAGCGATCGAATGCGTTCGTGATCCAACAAAGCGGTGGCTCCATCGCTGAGTCCGAGGAATCGGTGACATTGTGGTAACCAAACATGTTGCCGTAGAACTTGGGTCCTGTCGCTTCATCGTAAGTCACCCAATTAATGCGGTTTTTTGGATTCCAGAATCCTTCCTGATCGGTCACGATGAACGACCCGTCAGGATTGAGGCAAACTCCGTTTGCAGCTCGAAACCCTGTCGCGAGTATTTCCGTCTTTGATCCATCGGGAGCGACGCGAAGAAGTGTTCCATGCTGAGGTACGATCGCCTTGAGCGCATGTCGACCCGATTTCGCATAATAAAAGTTCCCTGCTTCATCGGTTTGCAGCCCCATCGCAAACTCATGAAAATGCTCGGTGACTTGATGATCGTTGTTCAAACATTCGATGAAATCGGCTTCGCCGTCATCATCGAAATGTCGAAGGACTGCGAGTTGGTCGCGACACGTCAGATAGACCGTATCGTCGAGGATCTTTAATCCCAACGGTTGGTACAAACCTGTGGCAATCCGTGTCCAACTCAGTTTTCCCGTTTCCATCTGGTCGTATACTCGCCAAACATCTCCATCCCAAGTGCTCACACCTAAACTGCCGTCGGAAAAGAAATCGAGGCCCGTAAACCGCATCTGTGCGAGCCATGGGTTCGGTTCAGGGGCAACCAAAGAGTCGATGGCGAAAGCCCCACTTTGGAAGGAAGTCTTCGATTCCGTCGCGAGCACCTGCGGCCATCGCGAAGGCGCGTTTTTAAGAAATGGTTGAAGGTCGAGAGGGTACGGAAGCAACTGCTCTGTCAAATGGGAGTTCCCAGCTTCCTTCACGGATTCGGCATAAGGCTCACTGGTCCATGCCAAGAATTGACGCGGCGTTTCACTCGGAGGAATTTTGACCACCAATCGCCCATCTCGATTCACCAACTCCAACCCATGAATCTTTCCATGCAACCCAAACGCTATGGAGTTCAGGTAATGGACCGACGAGATAGTTTGACTCGTGGGGCCACTGTACGCGTCATGAGGCATCACTATCGTCGCATCGATGTCCTTAGGCCCTAAATCAGCCAAGCGAAATTCCAACGTCTGGGAATGAGGAGCGACATTCAACACGCGCGCGAATGCGACAGGAACATCTGGACCGGATTCGAAAAGTGTTGGGGACTCGAGAATCTCAGCATCACCGACGGAATACCAGACCACAGTGCGACTGCCGTGGTGGAATAGTCCGCGGTAGTTCGCCCACGATTTTGGCAATGGACCATACCTCCGATCGTCCCTACCGACGACTCGTCGATCGTCCTCGAATGAGCCCGTCGAAGGTTCAGCCCATCCTGGTCCGGCAGAGTTAGAAAAAACCGTCTTCCCAACAATCCGAGGATGAATACCGTGCTCTCCATTGAATTGAATATCGCGCCAATCAATAAATCGCTGCTTCGGATCGTCCCCATCGACTCTCCAACCTGCCGCCCATCGCATCGTATCGGTATCAAAAATCATCCAGTCATTACCTCGAGTGATCCCACCGGGGCCTGGATCAATTCGCATCGCAACGCCTTTGTAAGCGATGTTCAGCTTGTCCCCCGGAATCTCGTAACAGTGGGTCAACTGGTTTCCATAGTCCATCGCACTCCAAACCTCAATTTGACTCGGAGCAGGTCCCCTCGAATCCCCCTTGGGCAATCGCTGTAAGTACTCAACCGTCAGATCGGTCCCTTTCGCAAGCCCAGGATCCACGTTGGGATTGATCCCCATCAATGCCTCGCGGATGTAATGGATTACATCGTATTTTTGCGATGGCACCATCCAGGTTTGCGCTGGCATGAAGCCATAGCCGTGCGTAAGCGTACGGTACATCGCGTATGGGTCACTTCCATTTTTGAACTTGCCTTCAGCGAATCGAAGCGCCGTAGGCAATGAACCCAACTGATCTTTGGTACCATGGCAATTCGCGCAGACACGCTGATAAATTGCGGCACCTCGAGAAAATGACTCGCGATTCCAATCGGTGATGAATCCCGCATGGTCGATCTGAGATTCGTACTCGGGGATCTTTACCGCCATGAGGCTCATGTCCGGTTGTAGCGATCGAGCTCGGTCAGGGCCACCATCGCGCACCTCCATCAAGTACTTCAGCAAATCGAGAAACTGCTGTCGGGTGGAAAGCTGCTGGATCAGTCCGCTCGGCATTAAGGACTGAGGCGATTGCGAAGAAGTCTCAATCTCGGAAACCTTGACGCGAACCAATTCGCCATTGGCATTCCGAAGGGACCAAAAATCATCTCCCTTTTCCAGAACAACTCCCGTCAATACCTCGCCCTCATCGGTCCGGACCGTCGTCGATTCGTACCCCTTCCGAATCGTCTTGGATGGCTCCAAAATCGATTCGGCCAATTGCTCGTCCGTGAGTCGGTCCGAAGTCGCAATCGCGTTGCCGTGACCAAGCCCAGGGCCCGTCGATGACATACTACTTTTTGAAAGATGGCATGTCGCACAAGCCAACGACGGCTGATAAAAAATCGACGCGCCACGCACCGCATCGCCACGTTCTCGGGCTTGAGCTGCCCACGCCTCCATAGGTACCGAATTCCATCCCTGTTCATCGGACTGGCCATATAGCCAAGCGCTCAGGATTGGAGTAAAAAGGAGTGACAGTACCAAGGGAAATATGGCTCGACGCATAGCACCTGTCGCTGAAAAAATCGTGTTTTCACAATCGATGAACGATCCTGGCCCTAAGTGTACCATGCGAACTCAAATACCGTACAGAGCGACGGTCTCGGACAACCTAAGTCAATTTAGACCTCGGGAGTGACGGTAGCTCCACCTTTGACGATGGAAACGTTGCCGTGGTTATCGCAGTGACCATTGTGCTGATGATGCAAATGGCCATCGACAAGGTAATCCACATGGTCACCATGAGGCACTGCGGGATGCCCGCAACCAGGACCGTGAACATGGTCTGCTGCGTGCCCGCTGCACGCGTGCCCCCCTGTGCATGATTCTGGATTATTGGCGTTCACATCGAGCGCATGCTCTTCGACGACCCCCGAACCGTTTTGATGATGCAGATGACCATCGTGGAGATAATCCACATGATCCCCGTGCTGAATCGCGGTGTGCCCGCAGTTAACGCCATGCACGTGGTCGTGGTTTTCGTGATTGTGTCCCATCGCTTCCTAGTTCCTTTCTTACAAGCCAACTGTTGCCAGTGAAAAAATTGTTTGACGCGGTCATTTCATTTCAAAAAAATCGAGGTTGCTACTGCGTCGTTAGCCTCGAAGCTCAGGCGTTTGAATCAACCGTAAGGTTCCTCAGACCCATGCTCCAAACCATTCGAAATCAATTGGGCGATATGGTTGTCAGCGAGCGAGTAGTACACGTGCTTTCCCTGACGCCGCGACCGAACAATCCGCTCCGATCGCAATAGCTTCAGCCGCTGCGAGATGGCCGGCAGATTATCGCTCAACGATTCCGTCAATTCCGAAACGCACATCTCTCGCTGCGCGAGCAACGACAACAAACTAAGCCGACTCACGTCGCCAAGGGCACGGAAAATCGCAGCCGTCCTACTGCAGACCAATGGGTCTGGCAACTGGACGGGGACACCATTCCCAGTGTGCTCTTCCCCCAAGCATTCGTGCGTCGGTTCGTTGTCCATGGTCCTCTGTCTCACAAACGCTGCCCCCGAACTCCAAGTCCTAGATGGCAATCCCAAACCCATTCGCTCCATCCACCATGCCGATCAATTCATCAATCAATTAACTCATTGATCGACAATCGATTATACGACAGTTGATGAAATCGTCAACCGTTTTTCTTAAAAAGGGAGGGGCGTCCCCATGGGGAACGAGGTCGAGGGGGTAGTTCCCCCACAGTCGGGGTAGAATCAAGGCAGATCGGTGAACCTTTGCAGTTGAAACAACCCGTCGCTAGCCATCAAGCCGACCCCGTGGCCCGCCCAGTAAATATCCCGCCCCATCCCTTCCCATGAATCCCACGAATACTCGCTCCTACCACCAAACTCGCCGCCAGCTATTTCGCTTTCTACAAACCTCATTGCTGATGGTTTGGAGCGGCATGATGGGGGCGGGCCCGTTGACCCTAGCGCAATCTCCGGAAAGGCCGACGGTGCCATCGTCAATGGCAGCTCTGAAAAGCCCGGCTGACAAAGTCGTCGTGCTGACCTTCGACGATTCGTCCAAGTCCCACTTCACGATCGCTCGACCATTGCTTTTGAAATATGGTTTTGGCGCGACATTTTTTATCACGGAGGGATTTGATTTCACCACCAACAAGAAAGACTACATGGACTGGAGTGAAATTCGGCAATTGCACGAGGATGGATTCGAGATTGGTAATCACACCCGAGATCATTTGGCCATTAACGATGGAAATGCCGACCAGCTTTCTGAGCAGTTGCTAGGGATCGAAAAGAAGTGCGCCGAACATAGGATCCCATCGCCAGTGACCTTTGCCTGGCCAGGGAACGCACGATCCTTGGCAGCCTTTGAGACCTTGAAGAAGCACGGGATTCTTTTCGCTCGTCGAGGTGGCGAACCGGAATACCCTTATAAAAATGGGAGAGGTGTCCCTTACGAACCAGGACTCGACCATACTTACTTGCTTCCATCGGCGGGCGACGCACGTCCCGATTGGGCTATTGAAGATTTCGTACGAGCGGTGAAAACAGCACAACCGGGACGCATCGCCATCCTCCAATTTCATGGAGTCCCCGACACGGCGCACGATTGGGTCAGCAGCCCAGCCGATCGGTTTGAAGCTTACTTGCGGTATCTGGCGACGGAGAAATATCGAGTGATCGCGATGAGAGATTTGATTGAGTACGTTGTTCCCAACGTTCAACCTTCGGATCCCTTGGCCATCCAGCGAATTCGAGTCGATAGAATCAAAGCC
>Ga0194130_10009471_pt1 | contig 10030 bp, 8 predicted proteins | sample TA2KigsurfametaG_FD_160084 | JGI IMG/M metagenome (GOLD analysis project Ga0194130, IMG submission 160084) | Freshwater microbial communities from Lake Tanganyika, Tanzania - TA2015050 Kigoma 12 surface | ecosystem: Environmental > Aquatic > Freshwater > Lake | place: Tanzania: Lake Tanganyika... | reverse complement strand
GAGCGTGCGGGCCGGAGCCGATGATCTGCTCGTTGGCGGGCTCGTCGCCGCCGCCGCGCAGCACCTCGGCCTGCATCGCCGCGAGGATCTCGCCCTCGTCGGCGCCAGGCCGCGCGAGGGCCGTGCCGGCCGCGAGCGCCTTGTCCGCGAGCTCGGCGGCGCGGCGCGCATGTGCGAGCTCCGCCGCGCTCTTCACGACGCGCAGCCGCGACACGAGGTCCGACGCGTCGGCGAGCGTGCAGAACCCGTCCAGCGCCGCGGAAAGGCGCTGGCCGTTGCGCGCGGTCAGGCCGTAGGCCTCCCACTCGACGCCGAGCCTGCGGCCGCCGCAGCGATGCGCGTCGAGGATCGCGCGCAGCTCCATCGCCGGCGAGGCGTCGGGCGCATCGACCCAGATTCGCACGTCCTCGACCACCGAGGTCTGCGCCGCCTGCAGGCGGTCCGGCGCGCGGGTCAGGAGCGTCATGCGCCCGTCGGCGCCGAGATAGAGGCACTGGAAGAACACGAAGCCGAACGTGTCGTAGCCGGTCAGCCAGTACATGCTCTCCTGGCGGAAGCAGAGCAGGCCGTCGAGCCCGGCCTCTGCCATCGCCCGGCACGCGCGTGTGCGGCGATCCGCGAGCTCGGCCTCGGTGAAGTGCAGCTTCCTCGCCATCGCGCCCTCCTCGTCCCTCTTCAGCCGTCCCCGCCCTCGATGCGCTTGCCGTCGAGGGCGCGCGCGGCGCGCGACGCCTCCGCGGCCTCCGCGGCGCGCTCCGCCCCCGGCCGGCCGAAGCGCGCGCGGTTGGCGGCGGCGCGCGCCTCGTCCTGCTCGCGCCGCCGCGCCTTGCGCGCGAGGCGGAGGTTGACGACCTCGCCGCTCACTCGGCCCCGCCCTTGCGGCGCTGGCGCGGGGAGATGCCGCTGTCCTGCAGCCGCGCGACCTCCGCCTCGGAATAGCCCGCCTCGCGCAGGACCTCCGGGCCATCGGCGTTGAAGGGGCGCGGCGCCATGCGGAGCGACGGCCGGCTGCGCGACATCTTCACCGGGATGCCCGTGCCGCGATAGTCGCCCTTCTCGAGCAGCATCTCGCGCTCGCGCGTGTGCCGGTGGGCCATGACCTCGCCGATGTCCATCACCGCGCCGGCGGGGACGCCGTTGCGCGCTAGGTCGTCGGCGAGCTTCGTCGCGTCGTGCCCGGCGAAGAGCGTCTCGAGCTCGGCGCGCAGCGCGTCGCGGTTCGCCACCCGCTTCGCGTTGTCGGTGAAGCGCGCGTCGTCGGCGAGATGCGGCGCGCCCATCATCTCGCACATCTTGCGGAACTGCCGGTCGTTGCCGACCGCGAGGAAGATGTGGCGGTCGCCGCAGCGGAAGCTGTCATAGGGGCTGATGTTCGGATGCGCGTTGCCGATGAGCTGCGGCACCTTGCCCGACATCAGGTAGTTCGCGCCCTGCGGGTGGAGCAGCGCCACCGCGGAATCGTAGAGCGTGATGTCGATCGCCTGGCCGAGGCCCGTGCGGTGGCGGTCGTGCAGTGCCAGCAGGATGCCGATGACCGCGTTCATGCCCATGCCGAGATCGACCAGCGGCGTACCCATGCGCATCGGCCCGGACTGCCTCGATCCGTTGATGCTCATCAGCCCAGCCATCGCCTGCACCGCGGCGTCGTAGCCGGGCAGGCCACCATACGGGCCGGACGCGCCGAAGCCGGTGATGTGGCAGTAGATCAGCTTCGGGAAGCGCGCCTTGAGGACGTCCTCGTAGCCGATGCCCCACTTCTCCAGCGTCCCGCTCTTGAAGTTGTGGATCAGGACGTCGGCCGTCTCGAGCAGGCGCATCAGCGCCTCTCGCGCCTCCGGCTTCGCGAGGTCGAGCGCGGCGAGGCGCTTGTTGCGGTTCACGCCGACGAAGTAGGACGCGGTGCCATCGCGGAAGGGAGGGCCCCAGTCGCGCACCTCGTCGCCCTGCGGCGGCTCGACCTTGATCACGTCGGCGCCATGGTCGCCGAGAATCTGCGTGGCGTAGGGACCGCCGAGCACGCGCGTCAGGTCGATGACGCGGATGCCGGCGAGCGCGCCGGTGTTGGGCTTCTGCTTGCCGTCCATGGAAGTCTTCTCTCCGGTCTGGCGTCAGGCCGCGAGCAGCGTCGCAGCGAAGCGTGGGTAGGTCTCCGCGATCTCGGCCGCCACGCGCTCGCGGACCAGGGCGCGATCCTCCTCGGCGAGGCCGGGGGTCGTCGCCGCGGCGTCGGCGTCATCATAGCCGAAGCCGGTCGCGGCGCGCACGCCGGCCGCGGTCTCGCCCGCGTGCACGCTCTCGAGCGCGAAGCGCCCGCGCGCGCGGTCGAAGCCGAAGACGCAGCGACCGGTGACCAGGGCCACCGGTCCGCCGGGCCGGAAGACGCCCGGTGGCGAGGTGCCAGGCGCGCTGACGACGTCGACGCGCGCGGGCATGGTGCGCGGCTCGTGCTCCTCGCGGAAGAGGATCACGCGCGGGACCAGGAAATAGAGATAGGCCGAGCCGAACGAGCCGGGGAAGCGCTGCCTGAGCCCGCCGGGATAGGCGCCGATGCCGAGCAGGTTGATGTTCGCCTGCCCGTCGATCTGCCCGCCGGAAAGGAAGAAGGCGTCGAGGCGTCCCTGCGCGGCGAAGTCGAAGAGCTCGCGCCCGCCCTCGGTGAAGGAGTTGTGGCGCCGGCTGCCCAGCATCAGGACCCGCGCGCCCCATTTCGCGCGCGCGAGCAGCGCCGCGGTGCCGGGCAGCGGCGAGGACGCGCCGACGGCGATGGTCCTGCAGCCCTCGAGCCGGCGCAGGATGGCGGCGAGCATCGCCTCGCGCCGGATGGCGGCCCCGTCGCTCATGCGGCCTGCGCCGGCCGCGCGAGGAAGGCCTGCACCCAGGCGGCGAAGCCCGCCTCGCCGCGCGCGGCGGAGGCGTAGCGCGCCAGCTCGGCGTCGTCGGCGTCGTAGAGGTCCTGGCAGCCGAGCGGCCAGGCGCCGCGCGGCGCGAGCGCCACGCCGCCCACGTACATTGCGGGCAGCACGCCGGCGGCGACCTCCTCGCGCTCGAGCAGCGAGCCGTCGACGACCTCCTCGACCGTGACGAGGGCGCGGCGCGCGGCATGGGCCATGGTCGCGAGCTCGCGCCTGCGGCCGATCCAGACATTGCCCTCGCGGTCGGCGCGCGGCGCGTGGAAGAGCGCGACGTCCGGCGCGATCGCCGGCAGGAGCACGATCGGGTCCTCGCCCTGCGCGAAGGGATTGGCGGCGAGCTTCCAGTCGGCGCGATGCGCGAGGATGTCCGAGCCGATCAGCCCGCGCAGCGGCATGAAGGGGATGCCCTTCTCGGCCGCCTGCAGCGCGGCGTGCACCGCCGGGCAGGTCGTGTCGCGCATGCGGATGCGCCCGGCCTTGATGGCCTCGGTGAAGCGCGGCGCGGGCCCGGCCTCTCCAAGGCTGACGGCCGCGGCCTCAAGCTCGTCGACGCATCCCGCCCCGACCAGCAGGTCGGCCTGGAGTCCGGACGTCGGGACGGCGACCAGGCGCAGGCCCTTGCGATCCGCCGCGAGAAGGGCGCGCGTGGCGGCCATCGAGACGCCGGAATAGTCCGGCGGGATGGCGACCAGCTCGCCGGGCTCGATTGCGTCGACGAGGGCTTCGACCGATCGGAGGATCATGCTCCGAAACTAGGCCGATCCCCCGCTTCCGGCCATCACTTCGGCGCGCTCTTCCCGTCGTAGCGGCGCGTCCATTCCGCGAGGATGCGCGCACGATTGGCGGCCGCCCAGGCGAAGTCGTTGCGGATCAGGGATTCCTCGACGCCGGCCGGGTAGTTGGGCATGCGGTTCTCGATGCCCGGCCAGGCCACCTGCGTGGCGAAGGCCGCGTACATCTCGTTCGCCTTGCGGCTCGAGGCCCAGTCCGCGAGGCGCCGCGCGGCCTCGAGGTTGCGCGTGCCCCGCACGATGGCGAAGACGTCCATGTCCCAGCCGCCGCCCTCCTCCATGATCAGCGTCTCTATCGGCGCGCCGCGCGTCTTGAGCTGCGCGCCCAGGAGCTCGTAGGCGATGCCCACCGGGAACTCGCCGGTCGCCGCGTCGCGGCAGGGCTTCGAACCCGAATGCACGTAGGACGCGACGTTCTGGTGCAGCCGGTCCATGAAGGCCCAGGCCTTCTCCTCGCCCATCATCTGGATCCAGCCGGAGACATGGAAGAACCCGGTCCCGGACGAGGCCGGGTTGGGCATCTGGACCAGGCCGCGGAACGCTGGCCCCGCGAGGTCCTCCCATGTCCTCGGCGCCGGCAGGCCACGCTTGCCGGCCTCGATGGTGTTGAAGCAGATCGCGGCGGACCAGGCCTCCATCCCGAACCACGCGGGATCCGGCTTCGGGTCGCGGAACACCGGGCGCAGCTGCTCGAAATGCGCGGGGCGGTAGGGCTGCAGGATGCCCTCGGCGTCGAGCACCATGGCCGAGGTGACGGCGAGGCCCCAGATCGCGTCGGCGCGCGGCGTCGCCTTCTCGGCCTGCAGCCGCGCGGTGATCACGCCGGTGGAATCGCGCAGGAACTCGATCCGGATGTCCGGGTGGTCGGCCTCGAAGGCCTTGCGGAACCCGTCGATGAATTCCTGCTCGAGTGTCGTGTAGACGACGAGCCGTGCCTGGGCGCGCGACGCCTCCGCGCCAGCGGTTGCGGCCAGCGCCGCGAGCATCAATGCGAAGAGCCTCTTCATCGTCGCCTCCCTCGGGCCGGCCGGGGCGGAGGCGGCGCGAAGGACCCGGTGGGGGAACCCGCGCGCTGTCCCGTCCCTTCGCCGGCATGACCCGGATCAGGTTCGAAGGGTCAGCGCGGCGAATGCCCGTGAAGGCATTCCTTGCGCGGTCTCAGCCCCACGACCGGGGCTCCCCTCGGAACGGGACGCAAGATGATGGAACGGCGCGCAAGGTCAAGCCCCGATCGCGCGGCGATCAGAAGAGGCTGCCCTGGCGGGCGTTCGGCGGCTTCGTCGCGCGCGCCGGTCGCGCGGGCGCGGGCGCAGGTGCCTCGTCGGTCTCGGGCTCGACGCAGCGCGGGTCGTCGTTGCGCACCGAATTCACGTGGGTGCCGACGCGCGTCGGCTCGAAATCCTCGAAGGCCGGGCCGGCGACGAAGGGCTCGGGATCGGCGGCGGGATCGAGCCAGGCCGCCCGCGCCTCGCCATCGAGGACGATCGGCACGCGATGGTGGAAGCGCCGCATCGCGCCGCGCGCCTCGGTATTGACGATGGCGAAGGTCTCCGCCGTCGTCCCGTCGGGTCCGCGCCACGCCTCCCAGATCCCGGCGAAGGCGAAGGGCGCGCGGTCGGCGCGGCGGAACAGCACGGGGCGACGGTCCTCGCCCTCCTCCGGCCATTCGTAGAAGCCGTCGGCGGGCACGAGGCAGCGACGCCGGCGCAGCGCCTCGCGGAAGGCGGGCTTCCCGGCGACGGTCTCGCCGCGCGCGTTGATCATGCGCGCAGCGCCGGACATGTCGCGCGCCCAGGACGGCACGAGGCCCCAGCGCAGCGTCGCGAAGGCCGTCGCGCCATCGTCGCCCCTGCGCAGGACGAGGCACGCCGTGGTCGGCGCGACGTTCCAGCGCGCGGCGAGGTTCGGCGCGGGACCCGCGACGGCGAAGGCCCGGCGGATGAGCTCGACGGGCGAGACGAGGAGGAAGCGGCCGCACATGGGCGCGGAATACCCGCGCGCGGGCTGGGGGCGCAAGCGTCCCGGGGGCGCGCTGGCCGCCCTTGCCAAGCCCGCCCGTTGGTCGATTTAATTGGCAATCCAACGTCGCAAGAGCGAGGACGCAGCCATGGTGAAGTTCGGTGTCGGGCAGTCGGTGAAGCGGGTCGAGGATCCGCGCCTCCTCACGGGTAATGGTCGCTACACGGACGACATCCAGCCACGTCGCCATGCGCACGCCTATTTCGTGCGCTCGCCGCACGCGCACGCCTCCTTCACGAAGGTCGACACGGCCTCGGCCGCGAAGGCGCCCGGCGTGCTCGCCGTCGTCACCGGCACCGACCTCAAGGCCGCCGGCATTGGCGATGTCCCCTGCCTGGTGCCGCTGAAGAACCGCGACGGCTCGTCGATGCCGATGACGCCGCGCCCCGCGCTCGCCGTCGGCCGCGCCCGCTTCGTCGGCGATGCGGTCGCGATGGTGGTGGCGGAGACGCTGGCCGAGGCGAAGGACGCGGCCGAGCTCGTCGAGATCGACTGGAACCCGCTGCCCGCGACGACCGACATCGAGGCGTCGGCCAGGCCGGGCGCGCCGCAGGTCTGGGACTTCGCGAAGAACAACCAGGTCTTTGACTGGGAGCTCGGCGACGAGAAGGCGACCGCCGCGGCCTTCGCGAAGGCGCATCGCGTCGTGGCGATGGACTTCGTGAACAACCGCCTGGTCCCGAATTCCATGGAGCCGCGCAACGCGATCGGCGAGGTGACGCCGGATGGCCGCCTGCAGCTGACCGTTTCGAGCCAGGGCGGCTCGGGCCTGCGCAAGGTGCTGGCCGACAAGATCTTCAAGGTCCCCGAGAACAAGGTGCGCGTCGTCACGCCGGATGTCGGCGGCGGCTTCGGCATGAAGATCTTCCTGTTCTGCGAGTACGTGCCGGTGCTCTTCGCCGCACGCATGCTGAGCCGCGCCGTCAAGTGGACGGGCGAGCGTGGCGAGGCCTTCCTCGCCGACACGCATGGCCGCGACCACAAGTCCCGCGCCGAGCTCGCCGTCGACGCGCAGAACCGCTTCATCGGCATCCGCGTGACGGTGAACGCCAATCTCGGCGCCTACCTTTCCCACTACGGGCCCTTCATCCCGACCGACCTGTTCGCGTGGATGGTGCCGGGCTGCTACGCCTTCCCCGTCGCGTGGTGCAACGTGAAGGGCGTCTACACCAACACCTCGCCGGTCGACGCCTATCGCGGCGCGGGCCGCCCCGAGGCCGCGTACATGATCGAGCGCCTTGTCGACAAGGCAGCGCGCGAACTCGGCGTGGCGCCCGACGAGATGCGGCGGATCAACTTCATCCGCCCCGACCAGATGCCGTTCAAGACCCCGATGGGCCAGACCTACGACTCCGGCGACTTCTCCACGACGATGGCGACGGGCATGAAGGCCGCCGACTGGGCGGGCTTCGCGGCCCGCAAGGCGGAATCGCGCAAGCGCGGCAAGCTGCGCGGCATCGGCCTGTCCTACTACATCGAGGTCTGCGGCGGCGCGCCGGACGAATCCGCGCAGGTGCGCGTCGACTCCGCCGGCGGCGCGACGGTGCTGATCGGCAACCAGTCGAATGGCCAGGGCCACGAGACGGCCTACGCGCAGATCGTCGCCGAGAAGCTCGGCATCCCGTTCGAGAGCGTGCGCGTGGTGCAGGGCGACACGGACCTCGCGGTCTACCCGGGCGGCACCGGCGGCAGCCGCGCGGCCTCGGTCGGCGGCAGCGCGATCTGGGGCGCCTGCGATCGCATCATCGCCAAGGGTCGCAAGTTCGCGGCGCAGATGCTCGAGGCGGCGGAGAGCGACATCGAGTTCAAGGACGGCAGCTTCACCGTCGTCGGCACCGACCGCTCGAAGTCCTTCCACCAGGTCGCCCAGGCGGCCTTCGACATGGGCAGGATCCCCGCGGGGATGTCGCCCGGCCTCGACGAGACCTCCAACATGAACCCCGCCGCGGCGACCTATCCCAACGGCGCGCATGTCTGCGAGGTTGAGATCGACGAGGGCACCGGCGTCGCCTCGGTCGTGCGCTACACGATCACCGACGACTTCGGGAAGGTGATCAACCCGCTGCTGCTCGCGGGCCAGGTCCATGGCGGCACGGCGCAGGGCATCGGCCAGGCGCTATTCGAGGGTGCGCGCTACGACGAGGAGACGGGCCAACTCCTGACCGGCTCGTTCATGGACTACTGCATGCCGCGCGCCGGCAGCATCCCGGACATCTCCTTCTCCTACACCGAGGCCTGCCCGACCACGGCGAACCCGCTGGGCGTGAAGGGCTGCGGCGAGGCCGGGGCCATCGGCGCGCCGCCGGCGGTGATCAACGCCGTCGTCGACGCGCTGTCCGGCTACGGCATCACGCATATCGACATGCCAGCCACGCCGGAGAAGATCTGGCGCGTGATCTCCTCGGGCAGCGTGAAGCAAGCGGCGGAATGACGCCGGTCGACCTGCGGGGGCTCGTCGAGCCCCTGGTCGAGATCGCGAGGGCCGCCGGCAAGGCGGCCCTCGTCCATTACGGGCCCCGTCCTTCCGCGCGCGCCAAGGCGGATGGAAGCCCGGTGACCGACGCCGACGAGGCGTCGGAGGCGCTGGTCCTCGACGCGCTCGCGCGCCTGACGCCCGAGATTCCCGTGGTGTCCGAGGAGCGCTTCGCGGGCGGCCACGTCCCCTTCCCCATCGACGCGCCCCCGCGCCTGTTCTGGCTCGTGGACCCGCTCGACGGCACGAAGGAATTCGTCGCCCGCAACGGCGAGTTCGCCGTCAACATCGGCCTCGTCGAGGATCGCTATCCGGTCTTCGGCCTGCTCCACGGACCTACCGACGACACGATCTGGTGCAGCGACGGCGACGGCGGCGCGTTCATGGAGCGCGGCGGCGGCCCGCGCACGCGGCTGCGCGCGCGGCCGGTGCCGGCGCGCGGCGCGGTCGTCGTGTCGAGCCGCAGCCATGTCGACGGCGCGGCGCTCGCCGCCTGGACCGAGGAAGTCGGCGCGGGCGAGCGGAGGATCCTCGGCAGCGCGCGCAAGTTCGGCGTCCTCGCCGCGGGCGAGGCCGACCTCTATCCCCGCTTCGGGCCGACCAGCGAGTGGGATAGCTGCGCGGGCCAGGCGATCCTGGAGCAGGCGGGCGGCAGCGTGGCGACGCTCGCCGGCGCGCGCCTCTCCTACGGCAAGCCTGGCTTCCGCAATCCCGACTTCATCGCGCGCGGGGCTCCCGTCAGCGCAGCCGGCCCAGCAGGACGCTGAACGCCGTCCCGAGGACGAGCAGTGCCGCGCCGCACCCGAAGAAGAGCGGCGCGTATCCCACGGCCTCGATCACCATCCCGCCGAGCGCCACCCCCGCCGAGGTGCCGAGGAAGAGGCACGACGCGAAGATCGCGACGGCCGAGCCGCGCGCCTCCGGCGCCATCTGCGTGGCGTTGGTCTGCAACGTCGTGTGCAGCGTGTAGAAGCCGAGGCCCGAAAGCGCGGCGACCGCCGCGAAGCCGGCGCCCGGCCCGGCCAGGGTCGCGAGCACGAAGGCGGCCATCAGCATCGCGCCGCCGGCCGCCGCGAAGCCGCGCTCGCCCATCAGGGGCAGCAGCCGGCGCGCCAGCAGCGCATAGGCGATCCCGCCGGCGCCGAAGAAGGCGATGACGAGGCCGCTGCGCGCGTAGTCGAGGCCGAATGCGTCGTGCAGGTAGGCGGCGAAGAAGCTGAAGCCGCCATAGAAGACCATGCCCTCGAGGAAGACGACGCAGAGGACGACGCGCACGCGGCGCCGCGCGACGAGGCCGGCATAGCGACGCAGCAGCGCCGGCGGCGAGAGGTCGACCTCGGCGCGCCGGTCGGGCACGCGGCCGGAGCGCCACTCCGCGAGGATCACGAGCGCCGCGACGACGTAGAGCGCGCCGAGCACGAGGAAGATCGCGCGCCAGTGCAGGAACTCGCCCAGGACGCCACCGGCGACCTGCCCGAAGACCGAGCCGAGGATCTGGCCAAACAGGAAGCGCGCCAGCGTCGCCTGGCGCTGCTCGTAGGGCACGACGTCGCCGATATGCGCCATCGCCAGCGGGATGATGGCGGAGGCCGTGACGCCACTCAGGAACCGCAGCACGCCGAGCGTCGCGAGGTCGGAGGCCAGCGCCACCGACGCGGTGCCGAAGGCCGAGAGCGCGGTCGCCAGCACGATCAGCCGCTGCTTGCCGAAGCGATCGCCCAGCGCGCCATGGACGAGCTGGAAGATCCCGTAGGCGAGCGCGAAGGAGGTCGTCACGATCGCGGCAGCGCCGACGCCGACGCCGAAATCGTTCGCGATCTGCGGGATCAGCGGGT
>Ga0194130_10009469_pt1 | contig 10033 bp, 10 predicted proteins | sample TA2KigsurfametaG_FD_160084 | JGI IMG/M metagenome (GOLD analysis project Ga0194130, IMG submission 160084) | Freshwater microbial communities from Lake Tanganyika, Tanzania - TA2015050 Kigoma 12 surface | ecosystem: Environmental > Aquatic > Freshwater > Lake | place: Tanzania: Lake Tanganyika... | reverse complement strand
GAATAAGTAGCGTTCAATTCCTTCTGCCGCCCTAGCTCAGTCGGTAGAGCGTCGCTCTCGTAAAGCGAAGGTCGCGGGTTCGATTCCCGCGGGCGGCTCGTTACTAAGCAATAAATGCGAAAAGTAAAAGTGACACGAATTAATAGTCATAATGCTAATCACGAGTTTTTTTAACCAAAGATAGTCACATCTGCTCGATAATTTTTCTACGGATCTTAACCTGTGTCATTTCTTTGATGTTTTTAACAGCGGAGTCACCATAGCGGAGTCTGATACGGCGCAAAAACTTTTTATCATTATGATAAATCGTAAATGCACGATCACGAAACTCTAGAACCTCAGCGGCAGATAGATATTCAGTTGGCATAGGAATGGTATTAAATGAATGGAATGAGAATCCTTCGTAAGTATCAGGAAGTGCGTACTGTTTATCCAGTGCCTGTTTGTAAAGTTGGGACCCAGGTAGTGCCATAGCTGCGTACATATTCCAACCACTGGTGCAAAGTTCAAGCGAGAGTCTTAAAGTCTCCTCAATATCTGCCTTACTTTCACCAGGTAAGCCGACAATGAAGTTTGCCATTACCTCAATGTCTGCACTATGAATCTGGTCAATAACTTTTCGAATATCTACATCGAGAAATTTACCTTTAGAAACTTCCAATCTCGTATCTCGTTTTGCGCTCTCGATTCCAAGTGCAAGCCAACGAATGCCCGCAGATCGAACTAGCTCTAGGAATTCAGGATTAGTTACGGTATCCACTCGCGAATAAGCCCACATACGAAGTTCTTTTGAATAATCTTTTAGGCTAAGTATTTGACACAAAGGAACGTAGTGCTTCTTATAAAGTAGAAACATCTCATCAACAATTCGGATAGTTCGAACCCCTAGTTTAGCAAGCTTGTCAATCTCATTAACTATAAATTCAGGTGACCAAAAGCGCATCTTGCTATAGTTTGAAGCGATTCCAATTTCTTCTGTATCATTTCGATTTATTATATTTATCATGCAAAAGTCACAGCCAAAATTGCACCCTAAGGAAGTTTGAATTGCAGCATACGGGGTCCTAAATTCCTCAATGTACTCGGCGTGCCACAAAGGCGACCTATACATATCGAGAGGTCTTTCCTTGTAAGGAAGCAAGTCCCAGGCATATCCCGGTAGATCGACGTCTAATCTTTCAGATGGGACTATCTTCCCGACGGAAGTCATGTAAACATCCCCTTCTGAATTTCTTAAAATTAGCCCTGATATATCTTTCAAATTTTCATTCGATAACTCTTCACATCCAAGCACTTCCCAGAGAGAGTAAACACCTTCATTAACAAAACCAAAATCGAATGATGTTTCCGTCCTTAATGTTTGGATTGGAAGAGCTTGAATATGTGAACCCAAGAGTGATAGAGGCACGGAAACTCCAGCTTCCTTGAGGGCCTTTGATGTTCTCACCGCTCCTGACATATTTGTAGTTCCAGAATTGACATTTTGACCATAAACGACGAAACACACTAATCTTGGCGCTAGGCCTAATACTCGGGAGACCACATCCTTGTCAGAAAGTCTTTCGGCATTCGCATCAATAATTGCGGGTGTGAAACCTTTGCTCCGAATAGACTGTGCAAGAAGAAGAGCCCAGGTCGGAGGCTCTATCGCTGAAAGTTTGCCTGAAAGCGATTGGTAAACTGCTTGTGACGAGTCAGGACTTATGAAGACAACGTCTACGGAGCTAACTTGTTTAGGTTTTGACACAACCATTCAATCCTTTCCTTTTCTAAGTCTGGGTAATTCCCGATATACCAACCAAAGTGATGAACATGGTCTGCTCTTGGAAGTGATTCTGGATGAGGTGCAATACCCAGTTTTTTCAAATAAGGCTGCCGGACTTGATTGCCGCCACCGGAGAGACCTCGCCGGAACTCAATCCCATTAACTCGCAGAGTCATTTCAACCAAATCCCGCAAAGGCACTGATTTACTTCGAAGCACTAGCGTGAATGCATAATTGCTATTACCTTTGGTAAGAAATTCGATTTGGAAAAGTCCTTTATCCAATCCTGAGAGAAACAACTCTAGATTCTTGCGACGTTTAACAACATTGGAGTCAAGCCTCTTAAGTTGTGACAAACCCAGAATTCCGTTCAACTCCGTTGGTCGCATGTTATGGGAGTAGTGAGCAAAGATAAAATCAGGGTTTAAGTCGGGATATCGCTCGGCAAACCGCATCTTTGTACTAGAGTCCAAACTTTCTCGTACTAGACCGTGCGAGCGCAACATTCTCAACAGGTCATAGAGTTCCTGGTCATTAGTACAAACCATACCGCCCTCAATGGTGGTCATATGATGCGCATAGTAAAATGAGAAGTTTGATGCCCAACCAAAACTTCCCAGTTTTCTTTCATTATGAGTAGCACCATGAGACTCACATACATCTTCTATCAGACGAATATTCTGAGATTCAAGCTCTGACAATAGTTTATCCGTGAGGCCGTTATAACCCAAGACATGGGTAAGAAAAACAGCTTTCGTCTTGGGAGTAATTGCTTCCAAAACCAACCCTGTGTCGAGAGCTAGGCTCTCAGCATCTATATCAACGAATACTGGCATAAAACCCGCATGAAGAACCGATGCAATATCAGAGACCCAAGTGAGAGGCGGCACAATTACTTCACCTGTTCCAACCAATTCTCTCAATGCCAGCATTGTTAGATCATTAGCGGATGACCCAGAATTCACCATTATGGAATGATTAATGCCCAACCAGCGGCTCCATGAATCTTCAAATTCCCTTACTTTCGGACCGTGAGTTAGTTTTGGGTCATCTTGGCGAAGATAATCTATTAAGAGATTAAGATCTTCACGTTCTACATTGTTCTGCATTAGTGGCCAAGTAATTTCAGTCATTGTACTTATCACTCCACTCAATGATCAAAGAAGAGACCCCATCATCTCTTTCAAAAGCCCTCTGATATGCAGGGAATATTAACGAAGGGTGATCAAGTCTAATGATTTCCAGATTTTGACACATTTCTCGAAAAGCATCAGTAAAGTCACCGGTATGTTGAGGGCCAGGATATAGAGGATTAGTGGATCCTATTCCTGTCCTTATAATAACTTTACCTGGATTTGATTGGCCCGTTAATTCACGCAACTTATCAAGATGATTAACTAATTGATTAGTTGCGAGAAGCAAGAAGTTCCATCTTGGAAATATTGATATAGGGACATAGCCCTGAAATGAAAGCCCGATAGATAGACCTAATTGAAACTCCTCTTCGACTGGTAACTCAAGCAGCTTAGAATTCGGGACTTCAGTCAAAGTATTTCTCATGGCCGTTCCGGGAACTGCTACAGCTTGTCCGAGGAAAATACTCTCCTCTTTACCCGATAAATACCGCATGGAGCGCGACAATTCATCAAAGTACGTTCCCACTAAAACTGAACCCGCGTTCCAGCGCCGGCGTGAGGATAATTACTTTTATACTTATAAGTAATAACATTTTTCGAAACCGACTCTTCAAAAGAGAGCAAATTATTGCCCCAAACACTTCTTGTGTCAGTCATTACTGAAATAGAATTGTCTTCAATCACAAAAGTAATTGGTAAGTCATGGTTTCTTGAGTAGCGAATTGCAGTTTGGGCTATTCCTGTTTCTGCTGTCATATCTCCCAAGAAACACCAGACATGTTGAGAAGCGCCAGACTTTTTTATTCCAAGCGCGACTCCAACAGCGATTGAGAGTTGACCACCTACTATCGCAGAAGAAAAAATCTGATAATCGGGGAAGCACAAGGATATAGATTTTCCGGCAACAATAGCTTGCCTGACTACTTCTCGTGGCACGCCTTTTAGGAGGCACTGATAATGACTTCGCCAAGAGCAAAAAATCCAATCATCGTCCTTTATCTTTTGAAAGACCTTAAGAATGTGATCTTCATTTCCATTGTAAAGATGGACCGGGGCGTGAATTTGACCCGAATTGAATAGTTCAGCAATTTCGGATTCAAATTTGATTAATTCAGATGCATTCCAAATATTCATATCTACAGTCTCAACCATCATCCGATCCACGATAGATTACCGAGGCTCCATCGTGACATATCTTTATCGGAATTGCGGTAACGGTTCCCATGTTACGTAAGAACTTTTCACGCTCATCCTTCTTTACCCAATATAAAAAGAATCCTCCGCCACCAGCGCCCAAAACCTTTCCCCCTAATGCACCGGCTTGTCTGCCCTTATCGTACCAAGTATCCAATAGATCATTTGACGTGAGAGGATTAAGCGATTTCTTCAATTTCCAACTTTCATCTAACATTTCACCAATTAAATCAAGGTCTCCAGAGGAACTAAGAATCGAGTGACACTCTGAAGCTAGATTCATCATTCGAAGCATAGATTCACTTGAAACTTTACGCTCAAGATTTTTGATAAGTCCAAGGGTTACGTCCGTGCTATTTCTATGAACTCCCGTAAAAATTAAGACCATACGGGAGGTTAGGTCTAACTCATCGCATGGCTTCATTCTTATTGGCACAGCCTGCCAATTACCACCGGAATTAAATTCGATTCTGTTGATTCCACCAATGGAGCAAGCAATCTGATCTTGCCAGCCTACATTCTCTTTAAGTACCTTTCGCTCCATTTCAATTGCAAAGTCTGCTAGGGCGCTACGGGAAACGGACTCCCTTCGTAGCGCAAGTAAGGATTGAATCATCCCTACGACGAATGCTGAACTCGAGCCGATGCCACTCCTTGCTGGTAGGTCGCCATCATGGTGGATTTCAAGGTAGCAATCCCTGGCGTATTTCAAGATGCATTCACGGACAACTGGATGTCTAATATCTTCAATACTTTTCACAGTTTCAACTTGGGAGTATGCGACTCTGTATTTATGTTCAAAGAATGGAGGTAGAGTGCGAGTAGAGATGTAGCAGAATTTATTGATTGCAAGTGAAACAACTAGACCACCATTTTTCTCGAACCAAATAGGGTGATCGGTCCCGCCGCCAAAAAGTGAAATGCGAAAAGGGGTTCTAGTTATAATCATTTATGTATTGGTAAACAGACGTTGATCGAACATTTTGAGCCCCTTGATTAACTCCTGAATTCCCATCTGAAGCGACACTTGGGGTTTGAATCCTTTACTCTCAATTTTCTGGTTAGACACCACATAATTCCGTTGGTCAGGATCTTTACCGAATTCTTCCTCGGTAAATATGAAGTTAGGTACAAGTGCCTTAATTTCTTTGCACAATTCTACCTTTGAGACATTTGCAGAAGAGAGACCAACATTAAATATCTGACCTTTGAAGTTAGTGGGAGTCTCTATTGCAAGCATGAAGGCCTGAACAACATCCAAAAGATGAATGTAATTACGCCTGAAGTGTCCTTCAAAAACTACTAGGAACCCATCCGTCAACGCTCTATAGGTAAAATTATTAACTAGCAAGTCAAGCCTCATTCTAGGCGAGATACCGAAAACTGTTGCCAATCGGAAGCTAGTAGCATTCGGGTGTTCCATTAGCCGCTTTTCAACCTCCACCTTATCTTTGGCATAAAGTGATAAAGGATTTAGAGGCGATTCCTCATCACAAAAATTATTCATACCTCCACTGCCATACGCGCTATTGGTTGTCGGCATAATTATTTGTTGTTCGTTACTCAACTGGTTAATGAGCCAAAGCACAGAGTCACGATTTATCGACTTGGCTGCAATAGGGTCTTTGTCACACGCAGGTGCACCAACTATAGCCGCCAGTGGAATGACAACATCACTCTTCTTGATTAAGTCTCTCATCAAAATTTCATCACGCACATCACCAATCACAACTTCAAATCCTGGGTGGCGAACTAGATGGGCGAGGCTCGTTTGTCGATACATAAAATTATCGAGCACTAGAACATCATGACCCCTTGAGAGAAGCTCTTGCGACACTATCGAGCCAATATATCCAGCTCCTCCAGTAACCAGTATTCTCAAGACTGGGCCCGTTTCATTATTGAGTTCTCTACTAATTCAACAATAATATGATATGCGATTACGTGGCATTGTTGAATATATTGAGTATTCTGTGAGGGGACGGCGATTGAAAAGTCAGATATATTTTCAAGTGTTGAGCCAACTCTCGTCAATGAAAAAATTTTCATTCCTATTTTCTTGGCACTCTCTGCAGCAAGTAAACAATTAGAAGATTCGCCACTTGTTGATATAACAATCAGGCCATCCCCTAACGTACCTAAACCTTCAACCTGCCTACGAAACACTAGATTGAACTCAAAATCATTTGCAATTGCTGTCATAATTGATGAGTCCGTTGAAAGTGAGAGAACAGGTAGGGACTTTCTTTTCAGACCCAGGCCAAAAGAGCTGACAAATTCGGCTGCCAAGTGCTGCGCATCCGCAGCACTACCACCGTTCCCACAAATGAGAACCTTATGGTTTCCATCGAATATTTCTAGGAGTTCTCTTGCGAATCGATTAATTTGCGATACACAAGTGTTTTGGAATTCATTCAATATCACTTTAAACTCTGAAATACGTTTTTCTATTGTTGTATCCACCCATGGATAATACAACACTTGATCCTCTAATCCTTTTTTCTAGTTGTTTGTAGTGAAAGAATATTGTTTTTCAACTCTTTTTGATATCAAATTTGAGGGGTAGCGCCATAGAAAGATGCGACACTGGGCATGAGTAAACTCAATAACATAAGTGATGGGAAAGTTTAATTTGCGACAGTCTGCTGACTACCCAAAGACCCAGTATCGAAGCATCAATTACTCAGCTAATGTTTTTCTATGTGGCTTTGCACAACTTCTAATATTTTATCGAATTTGCTTACTACATGATCAGCAGATGTGAGTGACTCGTCTCTACAGTTCTGTTAAACTAGAATAGTCCGCATCCCAAGATTTTTCCCAAACAGCATGTCGCTCTCAGAATCCCCGGCCATATAGCTGAGTTCACATTCAATTTCTAGTTTGGGTATAAGATTAAGCAAAAGCCCTGGTTTGGGTTTTCTACAAGCACAGGCATCTTCAGGAACATGTGGGCAAACCTGCACAAAATCAATTTCAACCCCAGACGACTTACGAATCGCACTTACAATCCTGGCGTTTATGGTTCTAACGGTCTCTTGAGAAGCTAACTTACGTGCGATTACAGATTGATTTGTTACTATTCCAAATCGAAAACCTAATGCTTTCAAACTAGTCAAAGTCTCGAATACACCCGACTGAAACCTAACCTGCGACCAATCAGAAAGATAGGGCACGTACTCAATCAACGTTCCATCTCGATCAAACACAACATATCGGTTAGTCATCAGAGGTCAGGGCTACCTTCCATCATCGGCTTAAACTCTTGATGACTCAGACCAATCTTCAGCGAGTTAATCCAACTTGGGTATTTGGCGTGCCCATGAGAACTCGGCCATATTACAGTACCACGATTCAATAATCCTGCTAAGTAAGAGAGTGAAGACTTTGACTGAATAAGTACTCTGCAGTTACACATATCCAAGAAAGTCTGCATGAATTCCGAACAATATTGTATTTCGACAAGCGAATTCTTCGGGAACCTAACCTTTTCTTCTAGATTGATGCCCGGTAAATCTAATCCATTTGTTTGTGCTTCTACTCCGGAGAATTGCAAAGCCCAATCGGAGGTCTGTGGTTTGTGAGGTCTAAAATTAATGTCAATCGGAGATAAGTCTGTGTGCACTATGACATTAAAATCCCTATCTTTAAAAAACTTTTTTCTAACCACCTCTATTGCGGCACTATAATATTCGTAGGGCAAGTGTCTAGGTCTGAAAGTTGCAGGGTCCGAATACAAATAGCCGTAACCTCTTCTCACATGGACCACGGTTGTGTCATTCTGAAACAACAATCGGCTTTGCAATCGACGCAGATATCTTATGCCGAATAAATAAATCAAGGGGTTCCGATCGGTAATCTTGAAAGGTAAGAGTAGACGCAACAACACCACTTTTCGCGAAAATAAATATCTTAACTTTAGTTTAAGCAGAAGTAGCAATTTTATCTCTCTCATTATGAGAACTTGATTCACTTTAGGATTGGAAATTCTTGAAGGGAATGAGAAAAAATTGTTTACCTCACGTAATAGGTTTGTCTCATCACTGTTATTTCTTAAGCGATGGGAGTACTCTTCAACAAAACTGACAATGGGGGAATGTTGGTACCCAATACCAAGGACTTTTGCGATAGAAAAAATACCTAGGAGTCTGAGCGCTTGTGAACCCAATCCATCTTGCATTGTCTCATTATCGTAAGTGATGAGAAGAGGCATAAGTCCACGGCCCAATCTGTCAGTTGGAGACAAAGATAAAGAATAACATTCAAACGTCCAAACTCTCGGTTTCGTAGTATGAATAGTGCAGGTATCTCTACAATTTGGCTGTTATCAGCCCCACAGAGATGCAGGTGACCATAAGATTTTTATCTGATTTCGGGAACAAAATAAGCCGTCCATGATTTGGTGTTTGTAATGTCCTAGAGATTCGTCAGATAATCGATATTCTGGGTCAAGAGGGAAAATCAACCTAAGGAGTGCTTATGGGAAAGTATTTACATCAGCGCATCCTCCTTGTTGGAATTGGTGGCGCAGCATGGTGGATAATGCAGGGTTTTCAGCGTTGTAACATTGTAATTGAGGGATTCATAGTTACAGATCCAATCTACGAAACTGAGGCGTTTTGTTGTGGTCTACCTTTGTATAAAGCCGAAAGTTGGAGTAATTTGCCTGATGAAAAATCTAATTATACGGTTGTAATTGGGGTTATGAATCCAGGAATAGATATTGGGAAAATTAAAGAGGATCTTCAGGGACAGGGTTGGACAAACGTTCAAACTTTTTCCGAGTTCGCATGGAAGTTGAAAAACGAGTTTGAAATCAATTGTTGCATGCTAGAAGATTTAAATAGAAATTTTGACAAGGAACAGATACAAAATGTTTATAATTTGTTTTTAGATACTCATAGCAAGAATGTGTTTAAAGAGTTCATAAATTATTGTTCGGAATTGGTGGAAACCTCTGATGAAATGATTGACCCCGTTCCCTACTACCCTGCTTCTCTACCGAGATGGCAAAAAGATTTGAGAATCGTCGACTGCGGTTCCTATGATGGCGAGGCTATTAAAGATGCTATCAAAAGCGATTACTCCATTAATTTAGCGATATGTTTAGAGCCAGACTCTTCCAATTATGAAAAACTAGTCTTGAAGCTTCGTGATAAAGAAAACATTATTTGTCTGCCACTTGCTGTTAGCGACCAAGTAGAAGGAGTTAGATTTAATGCTAGAGGAACTACAGGAAGTAGGATAGACAAGGAGAATCTGGGTCAACTTGTTCAGAGTGTTACTCTTGACCATCTACTTCGTAACGTAAAAATGAATCTTATTAAGATGGACATAGAAGGCGCAGAGTACCCCGCCCTACTTGGAGCTAGAGACTTTATTGCTAAGTCACGGCCGGGCTTAGCTATTTCCGTTTACCACCTATCAGGTGATCTTATAAGGATTCCACAATTACTTTTTGAATTACTTGGGGATTCCTATGATTACTACCTCAGGCGACACAGTAGAACCATTGCTGACACAATTTTCTACGCTTTTCCTAGGGAAATTTAATAGCGGTAAGCAAGATAATACTTCTTCCCCCAGAGGGAGTTAACAACTTTTACGATTATGAGGATCATAAAGACAACGAGAGGGGAGAATCGGTGCAAGAGCGATTAGTCATTCTGACTTCCTATATGAGGCCAGAGATGACGAAGAGATCAATCGAGAAAATTTCTAATTGGAAAAAACTAAAGAAACTTATAGTAGTTATAGATGGTTTGCGTCAAGGTGCGACATATGAAGAGGCTTTGTGGCGTAAACAGACTATCTTTATTGTGGAATCGTTTAGTTCTAAATTGAACGTTGAGCTGTGGGTATATTCAAACAACATAGGAATAACTGAACACACACTTAGACTACAGAAGAGGTCATTGGAGTTAGACCAATTTCCAAT
>Ga0194130_10009466_pt1 | contig 10033 bp, 8 predicted proteins | sample TA2KigsurfametaG_FD_160084 | JGI IMG/M metagenome (GOLD analysis project Ga0194130, IMG submission 160084) | Freshwater microbial communities from Lake Tanganyika, Tanzania - TA2015050 Kigoma 12 surface | ecosystem: Environmental > Aquatic > Freshwater > Lake | place: Tanzania: Lake Tanganyika... | reverse complement strand
AGCTCCAGAAGCTAGTCTATTATAGATTGATTGAGCAACGTCTGCTTGACCCTGAGGATCTCCATCTTCTCCGGAAGCAACTGCAGCAAGAGTCCAGAAATCTGCACTCTTACCCTGAGGTATTGGACCAATAGGTACTGGAGCTGGTTTGTCTCCATTAGAAGGTTTCTTTCTTCCTCCTCCTTTACCAGTTGGTTTTCCTGGTTCATCTATTTGTTCTTCTTCATAATCAGAAATGGAAGATTCACTGATAAACATACCTCCTTCATCAGACTGTTTCCCAATACCAGATGAGAAAGTTTGTGTGGAGATACCAAATAGTTTAATATATGGACTGAATAATTGTGTTGCGATAGGTGTCAATAATTGTCCAATTGGACCCATCGATCTTAGTACAGCCATTGTAGCACCAATGACTACTGATCCAACTAATTTATATGGAGCTAAAGCAACTTCTGCAAATTTCTTTACTGGAATTACTGCTTCTGTTCCGTGTAACGTAACTTGATATCCAGTATCTGGACCAGATGCCACACCACCAGTGTTTAATTGTGGTTGATCCTTCTTACCAAAAATTCCTTTCAGTCCTGGAACAATTCTATCATATAAGAAACCACCAAGAAAATCTCCTAGTAGTCCACCAGCTGCAGCACCCAATATTGTACCAGCGCCAGGAATAATACTTCCCAATGCACCTACTGCAATTGCACCAAGAGTAGAACCCGCTGCTTTAAATATTGCTTTGTCTACTGGATCACCAAGGAACATATTGATTGGTACAGCAAGCAGTCCCCCGATAATAGGAATTCTTTTTGCTCCTTGAGCAAGTGGTCTAACAAGAAACTTAGTTGCTTGTTTAAACAGAGGTCCAATTAATTTGGTAATACCTTTACCAAATATTCTTAACATCAATCTCTTAACAGATCTACCAAAACTTTGTTTAAATATACTCAAAGTTTTAGGGAAGATTGATTTTAATGTATCAAATGCTTTTCCTAAATTTTTAGCACTTAATGCCTTAAAGAGATCTACAAATTTTCCCGCATTCTTAAATATCCATTTTATATCACCAATTAGTTTTAATGGATTGAATACTCTACTTAAGAATCCTTTGAATAAGAAGATACCAAATGCAAGTTCAAAGAAACCAAAGATTCTTTCTAGTATACTACTACCACCAAATAGTTTAAAGAATCCGCCCATAGTTCTATCTACGGCAAATCCAACAAAGAAATCAAATAGTTTAAATATACCAGAAAATATTCTGACCATCAATTCAACTTGGTTTTTATTCTCTGGTTTTGACATCCAATCAAGTATGCCATAAGTTGCAATAGATCCAAGCAACCCAAATAGATCTAGACTTGCTTTCTCTATATTTTTATTGATGAATTTTTTAAATATGTTTTTTCCACCAGAAGGCTTCTTTGCCTCCATTTCTTGCTCTTCTTCTTTCTTTTTGCGTCTTTCTTCTACCTTTCTTTTTGTAGAGACAAATTTTTCTTCAAGTCTGACTCTTTCAGATCGTATCTTGAATAATTTTGTGGCAGATTTTGTAGTTAATTTTAACTCTTTAATAAATGCAATCTCTTGTACCTTTACAAGAGCACCACCTTTTCCTCCATCACCACTATCTACGTTTCTCTTTACAATTGCACTACTAGGTTTTCTAGACATGCCCCTTCTAAAGGCAGCAATTCTCTCTTCCTTAGATAAGTATTTTCCTGTAGATGGGTCTACCCCAGATTGTGCAATTGATCTTAAATCCATATTAGTTTACCTATAGATTTATTTTGAAGATAGACCATGTACCACTAGTTGGTAATGTATTTCCTAGTGGATTTTCCCTAGTAGCTACTGAAGTATTCATAGATGATTGAGAACTTGCATCGATAATAGTGGTGCCAACGGAAGGAACCATAGTCGAAGGGGCAGCTGCCCCAACTAAATTCTCAGTCTGCACATCTTGTAATTTTGAAGATGGTGGTTCTGTTCCTGGATTAAGAAGTTTATAAAGTTCACGAATGTCCTTTAAGTGACCCTCTCCAAATACAAATGGTTCGTCTTTCTTCTGAGTTTCTTGATCAGAAGATTGCATTGTTTGATCCAATGATGAAGATGTATCATCTGGTTTGACTCCAGATATTGGTTTTCCACCAACAGAAATTTCAGATAAAGCTCCAGTTTGTTCTGGGTCCATCGAAGAACCTTTGCCAAAATCTTGTTTGGTTCGATGTTCAAAGTGTAAATGTGGACCAGTACCAACTCCAGTATTTCCTAATGTGCCAATCAAAGATCCTGCTGGTACTACTTGACCTGTCTTTACTGCAAACCCGTCTAAGTGAGCAAATCTAAACACCTTTCCTGGGGACACTTGAAGATCAACAGTATTTCCATATCCACTGTAACTAGATGCATATAAAACTTTACCACCTGTCAAAGTTTTGATTGGAGTACCAATCGGCACACCAGCAATATCAGTTCCAGCATGCCATCTTCCCCAACGAGTTCCATACCTAGAAGTAATTACAGTTCCGCCAGATGTCTTTGTATTTAATCCTTCATCACCAGATCCTCTTTTGTTAGTTACTTTTCCACCCATAGAATATGGAAGATGATAACCACCACGAGCAGCCTCTGCATATCTTCTTTGTGTCAACCCACCGTTACTTCTAGTTGCAGGTGTATTAAAAGGAACTACATATGCACTATTTGCTTTACCTCCTCCAGATTTTTTAAACCCAACCCATTCTGTTCCATGTCCAATAAATGCAGTAGATTGACCACCATCCAATGAAACTGGATAACCACTTTGAGGTCCATCAATCCAACCACCTTTATTATCACCAAGAATATTCTGATTCATTCCAAAAGCAGTTTTACTCACATCTCCAAATAGATTTGGTTTCATTACATTTTGGATTTCATTGAATCCAGATTGTCCAAACTCAACCTTCTTTGATAAATTTGGAAAATTCTTTGCCCACTGTTCCATTGGAGATCCAGTTACTCCAGCAGAGACTGCAGCTGGTGTTGATGTTGTAGTTGCTGGAGTTGATACTGCTCCACTCTGATCTGGAGGAGGTAAAGTTGGAGGTGGTGGAGGAGAAGGACTTGGATTTTGTTGTGTCTTTGGTTTTGTCTCCTCTTTCTTTTTCTTTTCTTTCTGTTTAACTGGAGTTTCAGTAGTACGTCCACTTACTATCGATGCAATAGATGGTGGAAGATTAAACATGGAAACAATATTATCAACTATTGGTTGTAAGAAAGGTTTTACTCCTGGAATTTTTCCTACAGTATGCATGATCAAAGCGATCATTGCTGCACCAACCAATCTAATTGGCATAGTCAATAATTCCATAAACATTTTGATACTCTTTTTAAGAGCACCAGCAACACCAGCAACTGATGATAATTCATCTAATGGTTTTACCGATACACCATTCTTAAATTTTCCTACAAGTCCACCCTCTTTTAATTGAGGTGTTTGTTGATCTGTTGGACCAGCAAACATTCCATCAACAAATTTTGTTATTGATGCAACTGGATTTGTTATTGATTCAGCTATTCCTCCGAGTGCATTACCAATCCCAGAGAAATCCATTTTATCAACAGATTCAATTGCACTTTGACCAGCCTCTGCTGTCGCTGAAACAACTGGATTAGTTTTCTGTTGTGTCTCTCCGACTGCAGCACTTACTGCTCTCTCACCTTCATCCTCTGCTGCACCGAATAAAGTTTTCGTAAAGAAGTTAATGATTCCATTGATTGCATTCGGAATCATCTCAGTGAAGATTTTTGGTATATTTTTTATCGTCTCAATTATACCATCAAACCCAGGCAACCATTTCAGACTAAAGAAGTTTACTACTCCACCAATAAACTCAAAGAAAGTATTGATGCCACCAGCAAGTAAACTGGTCATCATTCCCATTAATTTTAATTGCGGACCAATAATAATATCATACAAAGTTTTCAAAACTTTGAACAAATTCATAAAGAACTGTATTGTATTCTTAATCTTCTCTTTGTTCTCTGGTTTTGATAACCAATCTAAAACTTTGTATTGAATAAACTGTACTACTAGTTCTTTTATAAAATCAAATATTCCACGGAAAGTTTTCTTCGCTGCTTTAACTACTGGATTCTTCTCTACATTCGACTTTGATTTGGATGACTTTTCTTGTTTGTCCTGTTCACTTGATCTGGCATCCTTTTCAGAGTCTCTAACATACTTTAAGATCTGATCTTCTAGAGATTTTTTAGCTGCAAGTTCTATCTCTACAAGTTGATCTAGTCTAGATCTAATTGATTGCAACTGTTCTATTATACTATTTCCGCCACCTGCTTTTACAATTGCAGATGTCTTTCTACTAACTAGTGGAGAACCACCTGTCGGTACAATCGCACCTCCGCCACCGCCAGCACCTTTAACAGCAGTTGCAAATCCTTCTACTACGTTATAACTAGTTGCTGGTTCGATATTTTGAGATGTTTGATTTCCTCTTCCACTAAAAATATTTTTAACTGATCCAATACCAGCACCAGCAATACCCCTCATTGCTGCACTACCGGCGGCCCTACCTACACCTGATAATATTGCTCCTATTGCTGGTAATGGCATCTTACTGATTCATCCTTGATTTTTGTCTTTCGTTTTCTTCTTGAATATATTCTATCAACATTTGAACATATACTTCCCGTTCCCAAGGAATCATGTTCTCCAACTCAGTAAGACTATACTTATGATGTTGCATGAGAGTAAAATTTACTTTATAAAAATTTTCAATACTCTCATGCGATAGGGCTATGCGAAAAAAGATGCAAGTCCTTCAATTACAATTTCATTATCTTTGCCAGTTTCTGGATTGTTAACAACAATTTTATGAGATAGTCTTGGCATAGTCTCAAAAAACTTTTGCAAACTCATAAACTGTTGTGTACTCATACCTTCAAGAAATTCTGTAATTTCTTTTTTAGAAAAATTACTTGCTTCGTAAACATCCTCACCATCTACAATTTGAGAAATGCATGATCCAGCAATCTCAAACACATCATCAACTTCTGGATTTGTGGAGATGTTGTTTTTTACAAATAGATTCATACTTGGGTATTTCATCACAATAGAAACACCACCAGACAAATCAATAATGTTAGAATGTTCTGGATTCTTTTCTACTTTGATATCATCAATGTTCACTGATACTGGAACAACTGTTGTCTGATCATCAGGACAGGTGACATTTAGTTCAATTTCTTCGCCAACCGACTTACCACGAATATTTAAAAATAGGTATTCAATATCAAAGAGTGCAAGATCTTCAACTTTAACTTTGGCAGTTTGAATACAGTTTTTTAGAATTGTTTTAACTGCATCAGTCATCTGTTTCTCATCTTCAGATTCCATTGCGAGAAGTAGAATCTTTTCTTCCTTAACTAAAAATGGGCGATATTTAATTTTTTGACCAGTTGATGGAAGTTCCAACTCATATGTTGGCGTAGAAAGTTTTGGTAAAGGCATAACAACTCCTTATGATATAGAAATAATTATCTATGGTTATTTATCACCCATTAACAGGATCTAGAATGTTTCCAAATACTCTACCAGAACCAGTTAAAGCACTAGTTGTAAAAGTTTCATATTCAAATGTAACTGATAATTTATTCAGTGATGATGCACCAGAATTCAATGGAACTGATGCAATGTTGGATGGAAATGCCCTGAACATTCTAGTTGCATGTACTGGAACAGCTTTGTAAAATCTAGATTCTTCATCTATATTACTAGCAGAAATTGGTATTGGATAATCTGGAATTATATCTTTCTTCTTAAATGTCTTTAATCCAACTCCACCTTTGAAATTCTTTTTACTGCTTGGCGGTTTCTCGTATTTGATGATAATAATATCAATTGCATAATCATCACGATACCTAGTTCTCAATCTATGAGATCTTGGATTAGCAGTATTCAATAAAGCTTGCGTTGAAGTCAAATCAATATTTGTGTTGATTGCATACCCATACATAAATGCAGTCCACAAATCAAATACTTTTTTAATTGTAGAGTTGGCATCCATAATGAATGAGAATGACGATTCACTAAACACTGAACCATATGCATATTTCAATTGAGGAGAATTATTAATTCTATACTCACCTGTTGACATTTGAATACCTGGGATTGTACATTCGTCTGTATACAATCTCATCAGTCTGGTAGTATTACTTACAGTCTGACCGAACTCACCAGAGAATTGAGTTACAATTGTTCTATAGAGCTGTGATGAAGGATTAATTTCAAATATAACGTCATAAAAATTATTAAGACTGAATCCATATGTTTGAACTGCAGATTTAAACTCCGAAAAGTTAGTCATCTCAAGTTCACTTGAGAGAATATCTACTCCTAAAATTTGTTCTATGCTCATTGATTTGTTTCTCCCCAGACGGCTGATTTACTGTATTGTTGGTACATACCCTTTCTTCTAGAAACAAAATTTTCAACGGGAAGAAATATGGCGGTTTTATAATCTGCTCTATTTATTTTGAATAGTGGTGTTTCTAGACCATTCAATACGTAATAATGATAACATTGTTTTGGAAATTTGGCTTTACCATTTTCCAATCCCAGTACTACATTCATTCTCGATCTATGATTGAGATAATGTAAATTTGCACCATAAAATTTTTTTCCACCCTCTAAAACATAGACCAAAGGAAACTCATCATAATATTTTAATTTAGTTGCGTAGGTTGCTTTATACTCAAACATATACAGTTCGCCACTAGATGGTATCATTGTATCCTCTAATGTACCCATAGTACTATATACATCATGGGTAGTTGCAACAGCTCTTACCGTATCTCTATACCAAGAATATGATCTTGGTTCGGTTCCCGCTAGTTGATTAACTTCTTGAAAGATAGTTAGGTTACTATTCTTGGTAACTGAATCTCCACCACGTAGTTGATTCATACCTTTAATTCGTCCTCTGTGATTATTTTGAACTGCATTCTATTATCTTCACAAAACTCTCTTGCGGCTTCCCACTTGGCCTGATTTTTTACATACTCAGTCACTTCATAGATATATGATTTAGTCATTCGCTGTTGTTTTTTTGGTTCTCTTGTTTGTTTTTTTGGTTTTACTTCAACCAAATACTTTTGAACGTCACCATTTACATCTAATACTTTAATATAAAAGTCAACAAAGTACCTATGAACTCTTCCATCTAATGGTGATCTATATGGAATCGCAATCTCTTCAGAACCCCACTCCAAAATATTCTGGTTCAAATCACAATACTTCATGAACTTTAATTCCCATGAAGATCTATAAATAATATTGCGATAATCTCCACGATACTTTGATGTGTTTCTGGGAATAAATTTTCCTTTCAAAGTATTCATGTATAGTTTTCAAGCACTCTAGGAAATATTTATGGCAACTGCCTCTAAGACATATTCAAAAAGCAGATCACCCTATACACAACCAATGTGGCCTGCTAACCTAACCAGTGCTTATGATTATCTACAAATAGATATTAGAAAATTTGTTCCTACTGCAGAAGCACTATCAGTAAGTCCAGGAAATGCAACTACTCCTACTGCTGTCGCAACTGGTGGGTCTATAATTATTGGTTCATTTAGTAATATTCAAAGTAGAATTTCTGGCAAAGGTGAGGGGACAGTACTACTTCCAGTTCCAGATAATTTAAATTATACAGACTCTCCTGAATACTCCGCTGAAGCAATGGGTGCTGTTGGAAAAGGATTGGTACAAGCTGCAAAAGAAATTGGTCAAGGAGATTCTGCAGGTGCCGCCCAAGCGATCCAGGACATGGCTAGGGGGGGTAAGGTTGGTGTTGTAATGAATATTGTCAAATCATTAACTGAGAAAACTGGTTTAACATTGAGTCAAGAAGGTCTGACTCAAGGATTGAGTGGAAAAATTATGAACCCATATACCGAACAAGTGTTCAAGGGTATTGGTATGAGATCATTTGACTTTACATGGAAACTAGTTCCTAGAAGTGAAGCAGAACAGTTACGCATTAAAGAAATTATTAAAATCCTAAGAAAAAATGCTTTGCCTAATTTTGCATCTACTATATCTGGTGAAGCAGGCGGTGGAGATACTCTAAGTGATAGATGGTTGGAGGTTCCAAATATTTACAATCTATCATGGAAAACAATTGGTGGTGGAGAAATGACATCTCTTCCAAGAATCAAACCATGCATCTGCAAAAGTGTGCAGGTATCATATACACCAGATAATGTGTGGGCGACTCATATGGTAAATAGAACAGATCCACATCCAGTTGCTTATAATTTAACACTTCAGTTTCAAGAGACTGAAATTCTTACTGGTAAAGATGTAGAGTCTGGAGGTTACTAAAATGTATTTTGACTCAATACCAAATTTTTTATATCCAGACTTTAAAGTTGCTGGTAAATATAAACTTTCTAAAAATATTTTTAGAAAGGTTCGTACAAGAGATAGTTTCAATGCGATTTATGCATCTTCAACACCGTACACAATTCAAGATCAAGAAACTCCAGATAGCATTGCATATAAAGAGTATGGTAATTCGGAATGGTTTTGGACTATTTTAGTTCTAAACAATATTGTCGATACTAACAGCATGTGGCCATTGACATCAGATGAGTTTGACAGGTTTATTGATAAGAAGTATGGTGCAGATCAAAACAAACCTAGACACTGGGAAACAACCGAGATCAGAGATTCAAAAAACAATGTAGTAATTGATGCTGGTATTATTGTAGAAATGTATCAAGGATTTCTACAACAGTTACAAACAAACTACGCTCCAAAAATTAAAAAAGAATATATCAAATATGTTTCTCAATATTCTGCAAAAGGATCAACAACCATTACACTAGGAAGCGTAGAGAATTTAATGGTCGGTGACATTCTTGACATTCAATCTTCAACAAAAATTACTCAGATCAATGGCAACACAATCACCATTGATAAACCAACTGAATATGAATTATTCCCAGAGTATACAATTAAATTTTTAAGATATGAAAACTGGACAAGAAAGTATATCTATAATATAGAGAAGACAAATGGCGTTATAACTTCTAGAGTAGAAAGAGTTGCAACTGCTGATACCCTTGTTAAAGTTACATATAGAGATTATGAATATGCTTTGAATGAATTGAAGAGAGAGATCAAACTACCAAGATCAAATTATCTTTCATTGATGGAGAAAGAACTTATTGATCTCATGAAGTATGATACAACGTATAAGATAACTCAAGAAGGATATAGAATATCAGAAGAGGTATAAAAAAGGGGTCGTAAGACCCCCTTTAAGTTTATCAGTCTTCGTCGAACTCAGCGAGTTTTGCAAAGAAACTGAGAGTATCTTGTTCATCCTCAGTTTCATCACGACGAGGACGAGAACTCACATCAGAAATGGAAGGAGAAACTGATTCCACACGAGCAGAATAAACTTCCTCTTCTTCATCTTCCATGGTCTCCATGTCAACTTTCTTTTGAGGACGACCTTTCAGAACCATGTTGAGACGCTTTTCGAGTTCCTCATAGGTTTTGAAGTTGGAAGGATCTGTGAATGCATTCAGAGAATGTTCTTTCTTGTATACACCTTCGAGATCATCATCGTCAAGACCAGCAAGAGTTCCAGGACTTGCAAACTCCGACTTATCGTAGTTCCAATAACCATCCTTCTTCATGATCTTCAGTTTGAAATCTGCACCTTGCCAGAAATCAAACGGATTGATAGGAGTTTCATCTTCAAACTCAGGTTGCATAGCACCCATGATTTTGTCAAAGATTTTCTTACCAAACTTGAACAGGAATACCTTACCTTCATTCTGAGGGTTTACGGGATCCTTAACAACATAGATGTTGCTGTAGTAAGAGAGTTTGCGTTTTTGTTTACGAGCAATCTCTTTGTCTTTATCGGAACCCGAATTCCACAATTCGCGGTTCATATCTCCAACGGGATCAGACTTACCAAGTGTAGTAAGACTGTTTTCAATA
>Ga0194130_10009464_pt1 | contig 10035 bp, 3 predicted proteins | sample TA2KigsurfametaG_FD_160084 | JGI IMG/M metagenome (GOLD analysis project Ga0194130, IMG submission 160084) | Freshwater microbial communities from Lake Tanganyika, Tanzania - TA2015050 Kigoma 12 surface | ecosystem: Environmental > Aquatic > Freshwater > Lake | place: Tanzania: Lake Tanganyika... | reverse complement strand
AATTATATCGTAATTTTCTTGAGGTACAAAAATACTACTAGTGGTTGAACTAGGATTTTTGCTGTCTAATATATATAATTGCTGTTGCTGATCTACGAATCCAGAAAGTCTAGTAGTAAGATTGACATCAATTCCATAAATTTTTTCTATTAATTTTTCAATAGGAATCGCTTTGCTTTTTAAATAATTTACAACATATGATACTAATCCAGAAACAATTTTTGTATCGCTATTAATGAATAAAATATCTTCTATTGAAGAAAAAGATGATGTATTCTTATTAATTGTTTGAAATAATTTGTTTAATACTATTTCTGATTTGTTAAAATTGTCAGTTATATATTCAAAAGGTTTTAACAAGCTCAATGCAATTACTAGTGCGAATGGCCACTCTGAACTTGACCTCCATGCATATTCAACAGGGCTGACATCTCCTATGTTAAACGTTCCCGAATTATTAATCAAAGTAAAATTAGTAGCTAATCCGGAATTTAACGGACTTAATAATATTCCATCCCCGTCAACTGGAATATGAGACATCAAACTAGGTCTTTTATATCTGTCTCTCGTACCTGCTCTAGGTCCTTGTCGAATAATTCCGTCTCTGAGATCTTCCCATAACAATAAATTATTGCTAGTATAAGGAGCCGGTCCATATTCGCTTTCCCACCAATCCGGTTGTTCTGAGAATCCCAACATTTCCCAAGGACAGCGATGAGGCCTATCTGTGTCATAGAACCATTTATAAACGCCTCTCCAATATCCAGGTAAATTTTTAGTACCTGTGGGATCAGTCATATTAGAGTAAGTATAGGTAAAACTATTTTCTGTATCTAAATAATTATTGTTAACATAATCTATATTTGTATCTGCTATCCATTTTAAAAATTCAGGAGATACTATAGAATCTACTTCTCTTTTACCGAATAATGAATTTCCATAATATCCGCCTAAAACCCTGTCGATATCGAATAATGATTCATCATATTCTTGTTTGATGTTATTATAAATCCTAAATTCTAATTCGAGAAGCACATCGTCTCTGAAATCACCATAACATATGGTAATACTGCCGTCATGTCCTTGTATTACTTCTTTTGGTTCTACATATGAGTCGTCTACAAATTTTCTAGGAGTATATTTTCTATACAATCCCAACTTCGTAGGCGTAGGAGGAATATAATTAGACGAGGTAGATACATATTCTCTTATTTGTATTCTATCCCCTTCTGATAGGTTAATTTTTAAATTTACAAATCCAAAAATAGAATTAAATTCATAATCTCTACCGTGCAATAATTGTTGATCGTTATGATAAAGATAAACGGCTTTTGAACTAAGAGTATCTAAATCAAATTTCTCAGAAAGAGCAAATGTTTTAATACCAACATCCTCCACTTCATAATCTATTGAGGTATATGCTCCGCTACCAATCATATCTGATTGAGCAAACGGTCTAGATGCATTCTGTGTTCTACTAATTTCTTCTAAAATAACATCAACAAAATCATTAGAATTTTGGTCATAAAATAATTTGTAGGCTAAATCTATAAATGTATTTTTAAAATCTGTATAAGATTTTTTTGCAAATTGCAAAGATTTAATGATGTTAACTTCTTTGTCGCAAAGTAATACCATAGCCAATGGAGCTATATTTGAATGCTTTAAAAATCTTTTGTTTAGTGTTTGATATCCCTGTATATCTCTTAAATTATTATTTCCAGGATACGTTCCTGTAAATTCATCTAATAATTCAATTCCTGTAAGGACATGATCAGCAGCTTGGCCGAGAGTAAAAGTTTCTATTTTTTGATTCAAAGGATTTTTTTCTAAACCTAATGGAACTTCATAATATCCGGTATTCGGATCTAAATCTGCAAAAATTTTAATTGTAACTATATCGCCTACAGAAAATTTAGTGTTGAATGTAAATTTATCTACTTCTCTAATATATGTTCTTTTAGTTTTAATGCCATTCACATAGAATAATATTTTCCTAATATTTTCTGTTTGAGCGTTTTCCCAATCTACCGCTGTAGAAGTAATAATATTAGTTTCTTGAGATATGGTAACTGTATCTATAATAGGCTGTGTATAATTTTTATCTAAAATTATCCAACCGTTGTTGTACGTGTCGAGTGGATTAAATTTATAAAATCCAGTATCTAACCTCTTAAAAATAGTTTCTTGTGCAACTTTATATGTAAAAATTTCTGATTCTAAATCATATTCAAACTGAATATCTCCGACATTGTCAATATTAAGATAAGCAAGAGCGAATCCTAACTCTGAATCAATAGGACCTGTTCCGATTTTGTAACTGATTATTTCAGATCCTAAGAAAGAACTAACGCTGTATTTTTGAGGATCAGCAAAACTAATATTTTCATCGTCAAAAATGTCAAACAAAGGAGGCTGGTTAACAGAATTTTTCAATTGACTTTTAATCCAATTAGTACCGTTAAAATGATACATTAACCCTTTGTTTTTATTTCCTCGTCTTACTAAAACTCCTTCTCCTAAAATAGAATCTCCGTCAGCAGCTTTTTTAAGATTGATCTGTAAATTATTATTATGTCTAATAAAATTAACCACGTAAATTTGATTGTTTGCTAAAGAATCTGTATCTGCTGTAATCAAAATTCTTGCGCCGTCAAATATTGGTTCGCCGTCGATTATGTAACCGCTGCTTCCTTCTATAGTACTAAAAATATCTATTGTAAAATCATCTACATAATCTACTACCTGTTTGGCTACTGCACAATGATTGAACAGTTGTAAATTAGGTTGAAATTCAATAATAGGTCTTTTAGCTCGAGCCGTTTCGATAGCATCGAAACTAGTTCCGTTTAAGGCATGACTAAAATCCAACACACTTCGATGAAACCATCGATTATATCGACTCCATGGATTAGAGTCGATGCTAGATTTACTAATGGTTACATAATCCTTGAATGCGGGATAGGCAGAAGCATCGTCAAATGGCTGTGTGTCAAATCCGGAATTGTCGAAAAGAACTTCTATGTTTGTTTTTGTTAAATTCTCTGATATAATTAAATTAGAAAACTTTGTTAAACTAATTTTATTACCAACACCCTCGACTAGCCATTTATCGTTGTCGTCGGCATATTTGTCTGGGATTACTTGCCCTGCAAAATATATTACCATACCATTAGATAGAGTAATACCGTTGCTAGAAATGTATGAAGACTTACCTATAATCTCTTTTTCAACATCTATTTTGGTGTTTGATTCAATGTCGGAAATTAAAAATCTACCAAATCTATTGACATCGGTCGTGCTTTGATAAAATAAAACATCGGGGGCATTAAGAGGAACTTCAAATACCAAAGTTCCCGTAGCTGCTCCGTTATTAGTCACGCCTATATTAAAATCTAATGCCGATGTTTGTGTCACATCGTCTATAAATTCCCAATCTTGAGAATCTAAATCAATACTGCTGCCATCGCCGCCGGGAATAGTAACTTTGGCTTTCCATAATTTGCCGTCAAATATTACCAATTGACCTATAGAATAGGAAAGTAAAGGATTATATAAAAGTGATCCTGTGTCCAATGCGGTTTTTATAGTGAACCCATGTCCTGGCACATTAAGATTAAATTTATAAGTTTGACCTCTATATAATGTTATCGTAGGATTATTTGTCGCACCGTCCGGGGTAAAAATATAGACACTACCAATACCTAGTCCAACTCTGTAGGTACTAGTAATTCCTTGAAGTTGTCCTGTAATTTTTACAGGAGGCGGCCCAGCCGGGACCCAATAATATTCTCTATAATTAACAAACTTGTCCCAATCAATTGGTGGATTCCATGAGTAATGTTCTTGATCAACTATGATAGAATCTAATTCTTCTTGATTACCAAAAAATTTGATCTGATTCTTGAAATCCAAATAATCATAAAAATTTGTAATTTTTCCGTCTTTTTTTACGGTCACACCTGGTTCTAACTGATATCGACTTCTTAAGGTCTCATCTGTATCTAGATAGACATCGTTGCTCTTAAACGTTTTACCATATCGTCTACCAACATATCCTACTGTTTTATCTAAAACACCGGGCTGTACCAACGGATCTACAACCGCAGATAAAAATTTATTATTATTTTCTGTTTGAAAAACTTTAGGTAATAGATCTACAGTTCTTCTAATAGGTAATCCACTGTTTGGAAAAATTAAATCTGCCATATTATTCATAACTTGTGTTGTTTACTATCGAACCTGAATTTGCTCTTATCTCAGATGCAGAAATAGAAGTTACTATTTCTATGTCATCGACTGTTGCGCCACTAACGAAAATTTCATCTACTCTGCTTTGTATTTCAAATAAACTTCCAAAACTCTGAGTAGATTGTCTAGGAACTATTACCATATTTGAAATGTCAGGAGCTACCGAATTGATCACATAAGTTATTAATTCGCTGATATAAAACCTGTCTCCAAAGTCCCAATTATTAACATCAAAAAATTCATTTATGGCTCCTATTATCCTAACCTTAAGATCATTGTCGTTAATTAATTTATTAGGATTTTTTACAATCTTAAATTTAGCCTGTAATTTTACATCTGCAGTTTTTCCAAATAAAACTTTGTATTGTACTGGATGATAAATGATTTCATCGCTTACTGATTTAATTAAATTTAGATTAGAGCCAAAACTTATTCTTAGACCATCGCTGTTAGGAGATTCTGGTTCCTTGCTCGATGCTCCTGCTAGATAATTTCTAAAGTCTGTGTCGTAACCTCTGGTTAAGATATAGATGTCAACAATATTACTTGCACTTGGGTCTATTCTTCTGTCTACATTTGCATTATGGATATATTGAAATTTAAGTTTAGATCTACCTAAGTTAGCCGAATATGTAGGCTCTAAAATCAAAGTGTTGGTAGTTTTATCTACCCGCTTAATTTGATCTTCGTCACTGTCATAAAAATATAATAATTGGCCGTCTACAAAATCGTTGACATTTACTAAACTTTCTTTCTGATAAATTAGGATTTCATCATTGCTGTTATCTATAAAGTTTTTTATTTTGTTTCCTAACTCATCATTTATTTCTTCAAAAAATAGATAGCTTAAATCTAAATCTTGTCCTACAATTTGTTCGAATGCTTCTGGATTATCTATGACTCCGTCGTCATCAGAATCGTAAAAAGCTATTTTGACTTTGTCAATGCTTTGATATCCATCATCGAATCTTATAGTATCGCTAATCTCAAAACCTATGTCTTTCTTAAGTGGCGATACTAAACTGCTATCTGGATTCACTCCTAAAATTTTAATTTGATCTTTCAACACTTTACCGGTTCTACTGTCATAGGTTTTAGCTTTGGCATCGAAATAAAATCGATTCTGTTCGAGACTTCCAAATACATAATCTAAACCTCTGATTCTTACAACATATTCGTCTGCTTCTTTTACAAATGCTAATAGCCAGCTAGCATCTAAACTGCTGTTAGAAACATCCCCTGCTTTACCCAAACTAAAATTTGCAAGTAAATTAAGATTAGAGGCTGTTATTAATTTCCATTCTCCGTCCGTAACACTATATCTAAGACCGAAATTTAGATTTGTAAACATCTGATTAGAAATTTCTAATTCTAAAGCATCTGGCAGGTTAGTTACAAATTTAGGAACGATTCTAGAAGCTATCGCACCAGTCGGTATGTTTTCGTTAAATTGTATAGGACCTAGTCCTGTGCTCAACACGCCTCGACCTGCATTAGTGCCATCTCCAGAAATTTTGACAACTTTAACCCAAAGTCTATCTTGCTGATTGGGATCTGTAGAATCTGTATCTACAAGTTTACCTTTCTTGAAACTTTTTCCTGTAGGAGGTACAAATTTAATTAAAGAGCCAACATCGATATATTTTAAAGTACCGGTGGTATAGGTTCCTACTTTTAGAATAATGTTGTTGTCAATAGCATTAATGAAATAACCGGTCGAAAGATTAACATCAGATGTAATTTCTTTCCATATGGTATTTTGATCTGTGAATGATATTTTGTCAAACTTAGTAATAAAATAATTATAAATGTCGACGTCGTTGACTACTGGTTCGATTTGATTTTTAATAAAATTCAGAATTTCTATTTTATTTGTATATTTGAAAGACAAAGATCTTTCGATCTCTTCTTTATAAATCAACCCGTCATCCGCAAATACATTTACAGAACTATATTTTCCCGATGCATCAATAATTTCAAAATTCCTAGATATACCGCTGGATGTTCTGTTTACTGCTTTAATTTTTAAAATATCTTGAGAAGTTGCCAACGGAGCGAGGTTATAATCTTCGCCCGTGATCATCCTATTCTGTGTATAGTATTGTGCCGGTGCATTAGCTCTTATTGAATCAATAGATTCACTCGGGGATGATGAACTAACTGTATATTTCAAACTTAAGGTTATTGATAGTGTATGCGATATCCCTTGTTTATTAACATAAGGAATAGCTATGTTGATACCTCTCATTTCAGAAGGAGATATTTGATACGACAATCCGTTGCTGGTTCGATAATACACTCTAAAACTTCCCTGAGGAAGATTACCATATACTCCATCTGCGAATGCTAGATCAATTCTGTCGTTTTCTTTAGTGACTACTGAATAGATATTTCTTATATCTGATGTGATGCTGTTATAGGCTATATTATTACCGACCAAAGAAGATACTTTAGTCCATTCATTTTGTTGCACTCCTGTGGAGTTTAATCCAAACAGCCAGACATCGTCATTGTTGATATTATTGGCATCGACTGCTACTATTTCATTGGTAGAGGGAATATCTATAGAAAAATCTGCTAATTCTAAACTTCCTTGTTTGAACATCAAATAAAATCCGGTATTGGCGCTGGTGCCACCTCGACCATCATTTCTGTACACAAATCCTAATTGATTCCCAGGAACTGGCGGTTCCTCATATATTTCTTCTTTGCCCTTAAAAGTGGTAGAAATAAGTTCAAACACCATTTGTCTACCAGCTACTATTTTACTATAGGTAAAAACCGGTACATCAGTTCCGGCCGTTCTAAATCTATATTGTTCGGTCTGTATACCTTGTATATTAGCGGTTCCTTGACTACGACCAAATTCCGTGTTATCTGCCATGGCTGCATTTAGCACAGTGACAAATTGTTCTGCCCAATTTTGATTAGTGGGATCGTTCCATACTATTGTTTGTTGTGCTAAATTTTTTCCGTTACTGTCTAATACGCTTTCTGTGGTACTAACAGTGTCAAATTTCAATAAGCCTTTAGAAGATATATTTCTCTTTGCATTATAAGATAACATCTTAGCTAGCCGCAAAACACTTTCTTTGCGTTCTGCTAATTCGATAAAATTTTCACGACTGGCGAGATCTATGCGGAAAGCTAGACTTTGCCCTAAAAATGCGATAGCATCAATCAATGCTAGATATTCACTTGATTCAATATAGTCGTTAAAATCTTCAGGATAATTTTCACGAAAGTAAGAAATAATAACTCTTCGAAGGTTTTCAAAATCGTAAGATTTGAAATCAGCATTTTTAAATGTCTGATAAATCCTTGTCCAGTCTTCGTTTAAAATTAAGTTATTCTGTCTAGATGTCGCTGCCATAATTCATATCCTATCTTATATTTACCCTAAAAAATTATGTGGTCAGTTAATAATATTATTCGTCTTGTCAAAGTCAAATGTCATTTTCTCATTTATATTAAAAGGCAAATATGTAATATCTGCTTCTATTCTAATTCCCATGTCAGTTGTGTCAATGACAACAGAGTTAATGGCTATCCTCGGATCATAGTTTATAATCTGTTCAACATCTTCAACTATTAATTTTTTAACTTCTTCTGTAAATGGCTCGAATAATAAATCCCATATTACTGTACCAAAATCTGGATTCATTAACTTCTCACCTTTACGTATGTAAAAATGATTGATAATATCTTGTTTAACTAGATCGATGTCAAAAGATTTAAAATTACCAATAATGTCTTTTGAATTGAATCCTTTATAGGTAAACGCTGCTTGACTTTCACTAATAGTAGCTGTCATGGAAGCTACTGATTTTTTGTTATATAATTTTGCCATTATTCTGCTTCCCTATCTGTATTATCTGGAGTTAAAACTTCTGGTGCAAAACTTTCATGTAGTGCCCAGGGTTCGTGCATGGGAATTCTTCTGATAATACTTTTTAATGGTTCTTCAACTGCATATCGATTTTTTTCTTCCCATTTCTCTTTAGAACTTGTTCTAATGTTTTGATGTAAGTTCAAAGACAGTGCAGGGGTAGCGGGAGTTGCTGCGGGGCCGTTCATATGAATCGTCGCTGCTGTTTCATAGTGAATTCCACCACTTAGAATATTAGTGTTTCCGCCTGCTGTAAAATAATTAGCGACGCCTGTACCTACATTTAAATTTTGTGTGGTCGTAATATAACCATTAGCTCCAACTACGATTTTGGTATCGTGCTTACTTTCAATGTAAACTCTGCCGCTGGTTAATCCTTTGTCATCTGTATCCGCATCTTGACTGTAATCGGCTGCGGCTTTGATGTTAACATTTCTTCCTCCTTCAATGTTAACATCTCTATCGGCACGCAGATTTATATCTTTTTCACTGTGTATAGAAATACAGTCTTCAGCGTAGATATCTATCTTACCATTACTAGTTAATTCTATCCAAGAGGTGCCTTTGGCATTCCCTATATAAATTAAATCTTCAGAATTATGTAGCAGTATCTGATGACCGGTTCTGGTTCTAATTCTAAAATATTCGTTATAGGGAATATTAGGATCTCCCTTTTCTCCGTTTTCAGTATCGGCATATTCTTGGCCTGCTTCGCCTGCCGGTTTTTTGCGCTGATATCTGTCCTCACCGTCATCCATGACTAAAGTTGTACCGCCTAATCTTCCCACAGGCATAGGTACCGGGCTTTGGCTTTGTTGTTTGCCTATAAATTGTTTTTTTGCGCCGTCTGATCTGTCTAGCGGTCCTGGTGTAGATATTCCAAATACCGCATTAGGCACATCTCTTCTGCTTGTTGATGTAGAAACTCCTCGGACATCATCTTCTAATAATCCTTGTTCTAAAAATCTATCTGCTATGGGATGTATTGGTTTTTTTATTTTTTCTATAGCTAAACTTTTTTCTTGAGAATTAGCCTTACGATTATATTCTGCCACTGGTAAGGGCTGTGTTGTATCGTATTTTCTTTTTTGATCTTGTGAAGCTGCAAATTCTGTACTGCCCGCAATCGCCGGAACCATATGATTCATAAATCTATCTGGAACGCAGGCTATAAAATATCCTGAATCAGACTCGCCGTTAACAAATGCTACTAAAATCGTAGTACCTATTTCTACAGTAGGAAACCACATTCCATAACTTTTTTGAGTATCTTGATAATCTTCTTTATTAAGACCCATGTATTCGTATCCAGTTACACCATAGAAAGGACTAGCATATTTTATAGAATACGATTGATTTAAATCGCCTATAGAATTTCCATTTTCTCTAAGTAATGTAACTTCTAATCCGCACATAAATGCAGGATCTAAGTATCCTATAACTTTAGCCAACAATAGACCAGTAGGTAATTTACCTTCGCCTTCTCTGACCGGTGTTCTTTTTTCTTGTGACATTAGAAATTAACTCCTAGATCGTTGTCATCAGCAGGACTGGTTTTTTCAGGTTCTGGTTTACTAGTATCGTACATAATTTGATTGCGTTTGTTAACAGTTTCTTGACCAACATAGTCAATCGCTTGATTTGGTTGCCGAGCTAAATCTAATGTCTGTGTAAAAGTTCCATTGCTGAATTTATTTTCTACACTTTTAACATGATAAATTCCACTAAAGGGAGTAACAGTACCGCCATTAGGAAAACTATAAAGCCCCCCTTGGCCTGTAGTTCCCAGATTCGGTTCTAAAGGATTTCTCCATGTTATATAAACAAATATCTGACTACCCTCCCAATTCATAGCTCCGTCTGCATTAATCTGACTGTTCATGCCATATTCTGCT
>Ga0194130_10009455_pt1 | contig 10043 bp, 8 predicted proteins | sample TA2KigsurfametaG_FD_160084 | JGI IMG/M metagenome (GOLD analysis project Ga0194130, IMG submission 160084) | Freshwater microbial communities from Lake Tanganyika, Tanzania - TA2015050 Kigoma 12 surface | ecosystem: Environmental > Aquatic > Freshwater > Lake | place: Tanzania: Lake Tanganyika... | reverse complement strand
TAATTATGAAGTAAGATCGGATAATGTTCTTTATTTCATCAGCACAGTTGATAACTACAATGTGCATCGTGATTCTTTACTAGATATTAATACAAACCTTGTAATTTTAATGAAGGTTTTGGATAGTTATCGCAGTTATATGCAGAAAACTAGACAAAAGGGTTGCTTTAACTTTATAAGTTCTTGGTTTGTTTATGGTCAGGACTCTGGCTTCGGCGAGGGTTCTCGTGGTATTCCTGAGACTGATCCTTGTGATCCAAAAGGATTTTATTCGATTACAAAACGATGCGCCGAGCAGTTGCTTATGTCTTACTGCGAGACGTTCAATTTAAACTATCGTATTCTGAGATTGGCAAATGTATTGGGTAAACAAGATAAAAAGGTATCTGCGAAGAAAAATGCGCTCCAATATCTATTGGGCGAACTCGCTGCAAACCGACCCGTCGACCTCTACGACTCTGGTTATTTTTATCGTGATTATATTGATGTTCGCGATTGCGCTCGAGCAATCGATTTAGTTCTCGCAAAAGCAGAGTTGGACTCTATCTATAATATTGGAAATGGGAGACCAATAATCTTCCGAGATGCGATACGCTATGCTCGAGATGCCATGGACTCTGGATCAGAAATTCGTACTATAGAGCAAAAAGAGTTTCACAAAAAAGTGCAATCATCTCGCTCCTTCTATATGGATAATACAAAGTTGAAAGAACTCGGATATCATCCAGAATATAATATTAATCAGACTATCGATGATATCATATATCGAGTTCTAACTGGCAAAAATAACTAAATATACTATAATCCCACAGTGTGGAACTAGTATGTTTGGATTCAAACAATATATTCCGTTGTTATCAGAGCAAAAAGCACGAGCTCGCGGAATCCAACATCTTCCCCATCCTGCCGAATCCGCTTTTAATATCAGAAGAGGCGCAGTTGGCTCTGCTCTCTCCAAGATTCACGGTGTAATCAACGGTCGTGCTCCAATAACTAAGAAAGTCGACGATGCGATGTCTTTTCAGGTCGACGGAAAGGGCGGCATAAAGTATAAGGGTGCGGGTGCACAATATAACTATTCAGTAGAAGACATTCAAAAGCAACATGGTGATAAACCATATCTTGCTGGAAAACTTATAAACGTTTTCAATCATATAAAAAAAGTTCTTCCAAAAGGTGGTGGCGAGTATCAAGGAGGTTTCTTGAGCACTCCAGAAACTCGCTCTGAAGAAGACGGTAAAATCGGTCATCAACCAAACACAATTCGATACTCTGTTGATAAGAATTCCTCAGAAGGGAAAAGACTTGCTCGTTCTCGAGTGAGTATTGCTCTTCATTCTAGAATTCATCCAGATGGTAGCACAACTCCGATTGGTGAAGGTGAGTTACAAGAGCATCCAGATGTTCATGTGATGAGTCATTTTGTCTCTTCTGAACAACGAAAAATATCTCCAGAAGCAAAAAGAAAAGCATTAGAACATATTGCTGCTGTAAAAAAACTTTCGAAAGATCATTCGCACGATCACCACGAAGAGCATGAAGAAACTCTATTGCGGTATGCTAACTCTACAGTAGATACTGGCGAGAAACCTAGCGCAAAGGGTTATCTCAGATTCTTACAAACGCATCATCAAAAAAGAATCGATTCTGTAAAAACTGAAAAAGCAAAAAATCAAAAAACAGAAGAAATGAAAGCCGCGATGAATCATGTAAATGATAATCTCGAGCGATTTGATCGCACCTTTGATATACATCATCATATTCAACAGGCTGGATATACTGTTGCTGATGCATTATCCAGAACAGCTCATGACGGATATTCCCATCATATTGATGGACAAGAGGCAGCGGGAGAAGGATTTGTTTCAGGTGGTGTAAAACTAGTTCCTCGCAAATTTACTGAAGCCAATCGTCGTCGTTCTGCAGCATTCAAAGCACAAAAGAGTGTAATATGAGTAAAGCAACATTTACATTCGGAAGATTCAATGTTCCAACTGAAAATGGGCATGGAAAACTTATCTCGAGAGTTCAAGCACATGCTGAAGAATCTGGTGGTTCTCACTATATCTTCCCATCTCACTCTCAAGATAACAAGAAGAATCCATTGAGTCATGGTGAGAAAGTCGGCTTTATGCGTCATTTATTCCCAAGTGCAAATATTGTTTCCTCTGGTAGAGTGCGAACAGCAATTGATGCAATGAAGCATTTAGAAAAGAAAGGACATACTCATGTAACTATGGTTGTCGGTTCTGATCGCGTCTCACAATTCAGCTCTCTTCTAAATAAATATAGAAAAAAAGAGTTTCCAGGAATTAAAAAAGTTAGTGTTGTTTCTGCAGGGCAACGAGATCCAGATGCAGAGGGCGCCGAAGGCGAATCAGCGTCAAAACATCGAGCAATGATCGTTAATGGACAACGCAATAGGTTTATTTCGAAATACAGTGATCGTAAATTGGGTGCTGCTATACATGATGCGGCAAAAAAAGGTATGCAAATGGAATCAAAAAATCCAGTCGGCATTTTTCTTCTTGGTGGTCCAGGAAGTGGAAAAGATTATATTCTCACGAATATCTTTTCTCGCTTTGACTTGACCGAAGTTCAAGCAGATCAAATTATCAATGGTGCTGCATCAGAATTACTTGAGTCAAACAAAAACATTGTGATCAATGGTGCTAATGATTTTGAAAAAATTCAAATTATTCAGAGCATTCTCGAGAATTACACTCTTGATTTTGTTCATGTATTTGTCACAAATAAAGTTTCTCGTTTGCGTAACGAACAGCGCGAACAGCCAATCACCGAATCAAAACGTATTGACAAATATCTAAAAGTTGAGCAACTAGCAAAAAGTGTTAATGCATTTATCTTTAACAACTCAATCAATCTCAATGAATCATCAGAGATGGAAAAACTGTTTTTCGGTTCTCAAATCGAAAGACTTCTAGAACGAGTTGTTGAACTTGGACTTCATATTCAAGAAATTTCAACACCAAAATCGTTTTCAATTCTTCGTGAAAAGAAATTTCCTCCAGTTGCAAGAGATAAAACATCAGGATTACCTAAGAAATATGTTCGCGGTTTGAGTTCATCAACAGCCAAAGCTCGTGCAGCACATTGGAAAAAGAAATCAAAACTCTCAGATAGCGATCCAAGAGCATATGAACCAGCACCTGGTGATGCAACTGCTAAAACAAAACCAAGTAAGCACACACTTGCTGTTCGTAAAATGATGGATGAATCAGAACAGATTAATGTAGATATTAATAATTTGTTTGAAATGCAATTAGTCGGCACGGACGAATACCGAAAGCATGCTATTGCTATAACACCAGGACAAGGGGAAATTGAAGATGCTTTCAAGTCTAATAAAACTAATAAAAATGAGAACCATGAGGATTGCGGAACATCAGAATGCTGTGGAGAATGCCAATCTAATGAATCAACAGATGCATCTGGTGGAAATGAAGATGGAAAAAATCTTCGCAAGAGTTTCAAAAACATCCGAACAGAAGCCAAAAAAGAAAAGGAAGAAGACACGGAAATGACGGCAGTTTTTGATCCGAAACTCGGAGATAAAAAACGAGCAAAGAATCTAAAAACTGCGCCACGAAATATTGACTCAACACTTCAAGGTCTTCCAGTCGCTTCTCGTTTCTCAGCCTACGAAGAAAAGAAACCAGAAAAAGGTATGATGCCAACTCCGCGTCAAGTTCCTGCACCACCTGGAGGTCATGCAGTTCCAAAGGGTTATAAGAGAGTTCCAGATCATATTGCTGGGTGGAAACTTGTAAAAGAAGAAGGTGCTGCAGAACTCACACTAGAGGAAGCGATTCAATATCATTTAGAGAATAACATTTCCTTCACTGAAAATGTTTTCCGTCCAGGATCAGATCTGTTCTTTGAGATGATCGGTGAAGCCAAACGTCTATACAACGAGGGAAAATATAAGCCAGCTGATGAATATGAGGTTGATCTTTTGAATTCAGATATCGGTGAGATTGCAGAATACGAAGATCAAATTGTTGTTCTCGATTATCCAATCGAGGAAGGTCTTGAAGAATGTTGGACTGGATACACTCAAAAAGGGATGAAGAAGAAGGGTAACAGGATGGTTCCTAATTGCGTTCCTGTGAGTGAAGAGGATGAAACAGATGGTAAAGGAATTGGAAAACCATTTCGTCAGGGAGGCGGTGGTGCCGTCTATGTTCGTGTTGGAGATGGTGTTCGAAAAATTACCTTTAGTAATTCTGGCATGGCTAAGAAATATAATGATCCAGCAAGAGTTCGTTCGTTCGTTGCACGTCATCGATGTTTGACAAACAAAGATAAGACATCTCGTTCGTACTGGGCTTGCCGTTGGCCAAGGTATTTTAGTAATTCAGGACAAACATGGTGGTAGACAACAAACCATATGACGATCAATCAATAAATAATTGGTCTTTCATAAGAGTCTTCAAACACGATGTGTTAAATGAAGAGCTGGTTTGGCATCGCGATGAGAGTGGTAGGTATATTGAGATTTTAGAGGGTGTTGGCTGGGAAATTCAATTTGAAAATGGACTTCCCAAAAAGTTGTATAAGGGTGATCGGTTTTTTATTCCCGCAAAAACCTTTCATCGAATAAAGCGCGGGAAAACAGATTTGAAAATAAAAGTTGAAGAATTTGAGGATCTATAATGGCTGTAAAAGTTCCATCATTGCTGCATAAGATGTCTCCGACATATCAAAAAGCATGGTACAAAAGAAATAAAATGCCTTTACCTGCGCATTTGACAGGCTCTGTCGCACAAGCATCAAAAGAAGTGAAGCCATCGGAAAGAGTCAAGAGTCTTCGCGCAAAGAGTTTGAAAGCCTATGGTGCAACAAAGGGCACTCGCATGGGTAGCGATGATGGCAGTGGTGAGAGTCTTCGCGATACAATTGTTCCATTGACCCGTGATCAGTATTCTAAAGTTCAAAAAGCTGCGAGAGACGCCAAAGTCGCAACCAAACCAGCTGCTCCTGCCAAACAAAAAAAGCCACTTTCGAATGCAGAACGTCTCGCTATAATTGCTCGAGCAGCCAAGAAATCACGATTAAAAGATCGTTTTGATGTTCCGACGATGAATCCTGATGATATAGATCACGATGATCTTACAGATTTACATCGATCACTTCATATAGGTAAAAGATATAATGAAGAAGTCGAGCAGACAGACGAAGCTGCAGCAGATTATAAAAAAGCATTTTCAAGTATATCTACAAAAAATCTTATAAAGGATACTGGTGCAATACAACGAAAACTTCGTCGTCTTGGCGGCTCTGCTCGACAAAACTATATTGGTATGCAGCCAACAGTTGATATGTCAAACAAAGTAACTGCTTCTGTAACTAAAAAGAGGTCCTATTCTGAAGAAGTCGAGCAGATTGATGAAATTTCTCCAAAAACTGCACAAAGTTATCTTGACAAACGTCCGCATCCAAAAGTTTCAGATATTGCTCGTCCTGGTGGTATGACAAGAGACAGAGCTGTAGATATAATAATTAGTCGTGCACGTGCAAAAAAAATAATTAGGGTTGCAAACTCAAAACAAAATCCAAGTCCACCTCCTAAACCAACTGAAGATAATCCATACGGATATGGACAAGGTCGGTATATGGGAGACGATGTAAACCTAGAGGGTCAAACAATGAATGAAGTTACAAAAAAAGAAGCCGAAGAAATGCTCGGCGGTCCAGTCAAAGACAAACCAAAGGGTCCAGCAGGTAAAAAACCTCTCGGCATGAGACTTGCGCGAAGTGCTGCTCGTAAAGCATTGAGAAATATGCAAGCATCGATGAAGAAAGAAGATGTCGAGCAGATTGAAGAAGAGGGCAAAATTACTCATATCGTTGCAAAAGATAAATTGCAAGATCATAAAGATGAGATGGAGAGTGAAGGTTATGATACGCATACAAAACCACTTCCAGCAAATCATCCAAAAGCCAAGACTCATATCGGTATTGTTTCTAAGAGTCCAGTAGAAAGCAGTTATCACGAAACTATGGGACATGCTAAAGAAATTGATGAAGCGATTAGAGGAACTATTGGTAGTTCAAAGAGTGTCGAGATTCGCAGACCAGCAGATCAAGCAGAACGAGACAAACTTGCAAGTGACATCGCTGCAAATAGAAAATATAATAAAGGAAAAATTGGAAGAACCAGCGGTAACATCAGAAAAAACGCTGCTGGAATGACTGATGCACAAAAACTCGTTCGGACATTATATGATAAATCAGGCAGATCCAATAAAGAACTCGGACCCAAAAAATTCCCATATTCTGAAGAAGTCGAGCAGATTGATGAACTCAAGAAGTCTACACTCGCTTCATATGTTAAGAGAGCAACGCGCGATGTAGCGTCTGCAAGTCGACTTCAAAGAGGTTATGAAACAGATGCCATGAGAAAAGGTGATGCAGCAAATTATGTTGCAAGGGGTAGTGATTTAGCAGCAAAAACAATGAGAAAATTTGCTGCCAAAAGATCTAGAGGTATTGCAAAAGCTGTTGATAAATTAGCCAAAGAAGAAGTCGAGCAGATTGAAGAAGGTAAAGCAGATACGTCACTTGCTGCAAAGGCGCAAAAGTCTGGTGTTTCATTAGGAACACTTAAATCAGTATTTCGTCGTGGAGTTGCTGCATGGAACTCAGGACATCGTCCAGGAACAACTCCATCACAATGGGGTCATGCTCGTGTAAATTCTTACATCAACAAGGGTAAGACTTATCACACAGCAGATAAAGATCTACGAGAAAATTCTGAACTAGTCGGTGAAGAAAAAGATGAACGTGAATATGGCTATGAGGGCGATATGGTAATGTCGCAACTTAAAAGTGTTATATCAAATGCACAACAAATGCATGATATGCTAAAGCCAGATACAGATCTTCCAGAATGGGTTCAGAGTAAGGTTACGCTCGCCGAAGATTATATTGTTACCGCTGTAAATTATATGGAAGGTGAAATGAACGAAGAAGTCGAGCAGATTGATGAGAAGATTAATCTCGTTAAAGACAAAATGGGAGATGTGATTAAAGATTTCCAAGACTCTGATGCTCCTCAATTCAAAGGTAAGTCTAAAGAGAAACGTCGTGAGATGGCAATTGCTGCCAAACTTGGTGCAGAACGTGAAGGGAAAATGGATGAGGAATTCGTAACAGAAGCCGAAGGCACTGTTGCTGTAACTTCAAAAGAAAAAGCACTCGCAGCACATCATGGCGATAAAACAAAAATCACTTATGGTGATGTAATCAAAGCTCGTTTGAAGTCAGCTGCTGAAAAAGCAATGAAAAAGAGGTAAGTAGAATGAAACATGTAGTTGAAATCAAATATACGAATCCTTCTCATGAGCATGTTTCTATTCGTCGACGAGTAGAAACAATCAATCGTGTCGTTGAGGCTCAAACGGAAGAAGAGGCATTAAATCGTGCTGCAAATCAGCAACGTTCACTTGGATTTAATATTCAATCTGCTAATATAGTTGAGAAAAAAATTGAAGCACCAGTAGTTGAAGAGCCAGTGTCTTCAGCTCCTCAACTTCTTTCAGAAGAAACTGAATCAGTTGAAGAAGCCAAAAAACCACTCAAGCCAACTTATTGGAGAGCAGAGTGGCGTTTAGGCACACAATCTGAAGTTGACAAAAATAACAAAAAGATTTATGATCGCCTTGCAAAAACTGATCCAGACAAAGCCAAAGCATTCCACGATAATCTCATGAAACTTCGCAAAGAGGAATTCAAGCAAACAGACGAAGCCGCAAAAGATTGGAAGAAAGCATTCCAAAAAGTTGCAGCCAAAAATTATGATAAGGACATAACTGCTGTGCGTGCTAGTGCATATAGACTAGATAAAGCAACTGAACCCTTTCCAAAACAAACTGACAAAAAACCTACTGATAGTAATATTGAATATATTAAACAAAAAGCCAGAAAAGGTGTGACAAAACCTCATCCTATGCAAGAAGAAGTCGAATCCGTTGAAGAGAGTGTTGCAACCGCGCAAAAGGTCATGGATCGTGCAAAGGTAGTTGCTAACACAAATCCTGATCCAAAGAAGCGATTTGCTGCAGGTGGTCTTGCTCAGAAGGCAATGTTGAGAACAATCAATCCAACAGGCGTGAACACTGGCATCACTCGTGGTGGCGGAAACAAAACATATCGAATGATCACAGGTAAAGTGCCACCATATCAATTGACTAAGAAAACAGGTGTCTCAGAAGAAGTCGAACTTGATGAAACCAAGAAACCAGATGCATCAATGGCGATGACGAATCAATTAAAAATGAAAATGATTTCTGATAAAGACAAAAGAACATTAGGCAAAGTTGCAGATCTTATGGCTGCGCAAAAGAAAAAAGATAAACCTGTAAAAGAAGAAACCGTAACAGAAGCCGAACGTGTAGCAGGTTATAAAATGCCAGCGCATGTTGCTGCGGGTCAGAAGAAATTCGATGCTCAAGCAAAAGGTCAAAACAAACCACGCCCACAAGCTGGAACTCTTGCTGCTGCAAAAATGAAAAAAGAAGCAGCAGATCCAGGTTCTATGAGAGTGGTAAATAAGAAAGTAATCAAAACAGCAGAGAAAATGATCAATGCTGCAAAAGGTAAAGTAAATAAAGTTGATGTGAAGCCAACAATTGAACTTGAAAAATATAAGGATTGATCAATGCTAAAATTTAAACAGTATATAAATGAAGAAGTAGATGATATCATTGATACAGATGTAACTCGTTTGTCAAATAATCTTGATAAATTCAATGAAGAATTAGACAATCTTACATTAAATCCATATCAGAATGCTCCACTTTTTCTCACTCAATTGCGTGGTGTTTGTGAACGTTATGGCGTTCAAATTCCACAATCCGCGACAATGGAATTTTTAAATCTTGGTGCTGAAATAGTTTATTCTCTTAGTGAGTCAGACCATAATTTGTATATTGTCTATGACACTCATGAAGAGGATGGGTTTGTAGATGGTTACGCTCAAGTTGTGACAAATGAAGAGCTAACTGATTTGATAGGAATGTCGGGTGAAGAACTTTCTGCTGAAAGAGCTGCACTTGTATCCTCACAAAATACTTATCGCAAGAGAGATGACGACGCAGGAAATTCAAACGAATATTAAGATATGCATTTTCATGATTTGAATGAGTCCAATATATTATTATATGCAGCTAAGTGCTATGATAAGCCAAACTGCATTGATAGCGAATTCGATGAAGATTATAAAAAGATTCGTTATATTAAACGACTTCTTCATCGATATCGTATCACAGGTGAATTGAAAGAAAGACTTATTTTAAATCATTTGGTTGTGGCGCAAAATGTGTTTGGGATTGAGGCTTCGACTAGAATGTTGTTTGTACGAATTGATTCTAAAGATTATAGTGCACTCAAAACATTCTTGCTTTATACGTCAGCAATGCCAAATGTGATTAAGGGAATTCGTAGTAAAGACATTTTTTCTAGCGATATTCCATTAGATAATAAAGTGGTAGAAATATTGAGAAAGATATAATAAATGAAACGATTTATTCAATTTAGAGAACAGATTGCAATGAGTGTCGGTAGTGGCGCTGTCGCTGGAATGCCAACTGCAACTCCAGCAGAGCAAACTCCTGTAGGTTTGACTAAAAAGAAAAAGGTTCTTCGTCGTGTGAAACCGCACGATATGTTTGGTGATATTCCAGTATTCAAAGTTCGTTCTGAGGACTATCACAAAGCAGTTCTTGGAAAAAAGAAGTTCAAACACTATACATCTTATGTCTCTGGCTCGTTGGGTGAAGATGTTCGTGATTTCGCTGCACAGAATCCATCTAAATCAATCATTGTACAAGATGAAATTACTGGCGCAATGTTTTTCTTAAAACACGGAAAGAGGTAATCAAATGAAAGCAGTATTATTTTTGTTCGCTGCTTTGTTATTGACTGGGTGTTCAGACACTTATCGTTACGAATGTCAGGATCCTGCAAATAAGGATAAGCCTGAGTGTAATCGCCCAATATGTGAGGCTGATGGATTGTGC
>Ga0194130_10009444_pt1 | contig 10053 bp, 3 predicted proteins | sample TA2KigsurfametaG_FD_160084 | JGI IMG/M metagenome (GOLD analysis project Ga0194130, IMG submission 160084) | Freshwater microbial communities from Lake Tanganyika, Tanzania - TA2015050 Kigoma 12 surface | ecosystem: Environmental > Aquatic > Freshwater > Lake | place: Tanzania: Lake Tanganyika... | reverse complement strand
TAATTATTAAATTCATTCATTTTGATATTTTCGAAGTCAATATTCTCATGTATTATTCCAGCCATCCTCAACCTTGTTTTCCTTTGAAATATTTCTCTTTGCGAATATGAAGCACGTGTCAGACAAATTCCATGAATTAAGAGTGTCATGTTCAATACAGTGAATAGTCCAACATCATCATACATATCAACCTTCGGACATTCGTTTGACAGATCTTGTGTCATCCAACAACCAGACCACTTCACTATACTTGCATTTGTCCATCTTGTGTTGATGGATTCTGCACATGGTGTGATAGCGTCAAGTACAAACTTGGCATAACTTTCAGCTGCAAGTAAATATCTCTCATTGTTTTCGGTTCTGTTGCCTGGGTTCCATATCGAAATCTTTTTGGATAAAAAATCGAACCTACAAACCATCCAATGAAGTCGAGAGGTGTGAATTGGTATGTACAGAAAATTCACGCCGACACTGATATCTTTATGCCAAGTTTGAACTTGTGAAAAACTGTATTCCCATCTATCTTCATTTATCTTAAGGAATGAGTCCATGAAAGAGGTTGGATATATGTGTGATACCTCCTTGAAATTCTTGTTTATTACCATCCCCATAAAGTTGATGGTTTCTTCAGTTATCCAATCATGTTCAATCAATGATAAAAGATCATTGACAGAGAGGGAACATGATCCTTCGTCACTAATAGCACATATGCAATTATGATCTGATTTTGAGCGTAGTACAACTGTATATTTTGTGAAATGGATATCTTGATACTTCAATGCATCATCAAATATTGAAATAATGCCACCTCTTTTTTCTGGGTTACTGTTTAATATGTTGATGATATTGGCTTGGATTGAATACAAATTCAAAGGATCATTATTGGTAATGTCAGAAGCACTTGGAGGGTTGATACATCTCTCTGTTCCATGAATGGAAACATGACTGTTGTTGAATGATTGGAATGACTGAAATGGCCTCATTGGTACTTTATTGGTGGATATTCTCCTTCTTAATGACATGGCTTGAATGGGTGGATTGTTACTCCTCTTTCTCTTCTTACAGACTTCTCCTGATGAACAATTTGAGATATGGTTTGGGTTAACAGTGTTGGATGATATCTGATGTAGCCACTGAGGAACAAAACAATTATTTCCATTGTTTGATATTGATATCAAAGAGGATATCCAAGTTTTTGATTTTTCTACCAAGTAAGGCTCATTCATTAGCTTTGTGAGGGACAACTTCAAATGATTCTTGTCTTTTGACATGTGTGCGATATACATGTGAATGATCAACATGAAAGTGGTGCTGAAATCAGACACATGATGAACTGATAGCTCATCAATTACATAGTGATAATCGATTTGAGATTCGGTAGTCTTGTTTATGAAATCTTCCATGTTTTTGTGTAATACAGCAGTTGATATCTCAGTGTGAATAATAACTCCAAAATATGTTTCGTTTTCATCGTCATATGGATAAATGATCATCAGTCCATGCTGTAATAGGCCACCATCATCATTCTTAAGCTCCATTGGAACTAGGGTTGGCTTATTGGTGTCGTGAAAGTTGGGTTTCTGATAATCTTTTGTAGATAAAATTTTCATGTTGAATTCTTCCTTAAACAATTGGAAGACCTGCATCCTCATATGATAATCAAGGTAAGAATATTTGCAAACCAACAGTGTTGAAAAGTTGAATGAAATATCTGGATTGATGTAAGGATTCAAAGGATCCTGTTTCCAATACCCAAAGTTTGTACCTTTAGAGGACTTAAGGTAGAATATGTGACTCTGAAATGGTAGGTGAATGTAATGATGATTGATAATTTGACAACAAGCCATGCCTCTGATGTTATCAAAACAGTAGAAATATGATGCTTTCAGTGTTTTTCCATCCTTGAACCCTTCATCTTCCCAAACTGCTATCCAAAGTTTGTACTTTAGACACAAGACAGGGCATATTATGGTGTGTGATAGTTCGGTGTATTGGGCCAACATTGTGTCAATCAAAGAAGAAATTGTTGCAACTCCTGCTTTTTCCATAATGCTAATAACTGTTGCATCAAAAAAAAAATCAAGGGAGAGCGATGAATATGCTGCTCCAAATTCATTGAGAAAATCATGTATGTCCAAAGGATCATCTTGTTTTGTTTCATACTGTCCATCCACATTGAAAAAGTGGGAATGTTTTACATTATCGGAACATAATAACTTTACCATGCTATCAACAAATGATCGACACTTGTTCACCTTGCCTTGCGGGTGTTTAGCAAATGATTTTATCCTTTTTGCATGTTGCATCAAGAATGGGGAGGGTCGCTGAAGAGCTACTTCATTTGTTGAGGAGAGAATAGTGAACAGTCTTGGAGATGGTATGATTGCAAACACATTATTCGCTTCCTTTAGAATGATCTTGCAATTCAACCTAGTTGATGGTGAAACAATAGTACTTTGGTAGATGAATGTATACACCTTGGTTGTATTTTTGTCAAATATATGAAGACGAGACTGATTTCTGATCTTATCAATCAGTAATATATTTTCTTGATAGAGTAATGTCACGCAAGGTAACACTATGTCCGTTGACATGTTGGAATAATTGGAATTCCTCAGTGGTGTATCAACATCTTCAAGAAACAAGACTTTTCCATGATTTAGTAAATCTTTGAATGTATCACATGGAAAGAAATCAGGATTGTTGGTCCCATCATCCATTAAGAAACTATTACATAGAGATCCAGGGATACTCTTTCCTGATAAAAAAAAATGTAGATTCATCCTCATTTGTATCCCATAAGTTGCGTTCTTGTTAAAACATTTGTCCAAGATGTTATACAAGTCAGGCGAACTATCCAATATGTTCCTAGTGTCAAGGGCAGTATTTTGGCCTAATAAAATCAGCGATTCCTTTACTTGAATCCAAAGGTGGGTATCTTCTTGGAATCTGTAATAATGCTTTCTATTGAACAGGTGACTTTTCATTTCTATAACCAATTCTCTCCTAAACACTTCACATATGAGTGTGTTTAAGACTTCTTGCTCCATGTGAGGAATCAAGCTGAAATTTGGTGATGTTGACATAATCTGACACGGAAAGAAATAATGAGTGCACAATGATGCAATGTATATCTCTTCCGTAGATGCATTGTGAGAATGAAGTATTTCTACACCCAATCCGGTGCAAATCATTGCAAGAGATGCATGATCACAACGACTTTCGTTAATGCACTGCGACGCATAATTGAACTCAAAGGTGTGATCTTTGCTATATTGTAGTGAAACAAGGTTATCTGATTTGGTTGGTAGTTTGATTGATCTTGTGTGGCATAACTTGATGTATTGATACAAGTAGTGCACAAATGCTGGTGTGTATAAATCAAACAAAAGAGACAAATCAGAGAGTCTGGTGATTACCAACAATAATGGATCTTGTGTGAGTGTAGGTGACTGTTGTTTTTTGATATGAGGAATTGCTGAATTATCATGGAATTGATTCAGTGCTAAAGTTGGGTAAATCAAAACCTGAGGGAAGAATGTTTCAGGTGATGAAGAGTTGGATAGAATGTTGTGAAAATTCTCTCTATCGCTCCATATATTTGCATCTGATTCGGTGAATGTGGACACTGCTATATCTCCAGTGGAGTCTTTGTCTTTTTGAATATATAGGGAAAGAAGAGGTATGACATGCTTCCTTACGTTGATAGCTAAGTGCCATTTGTCCTGAAGAGATGTCTCCGTCATCAGCTTTCGTGAATGAGAAATTGGCTTATCATTGTTCAGTAGCGAAGCAATGCTGGAAATGCCCCTTTTACTAAAGTGGTGATTTGCTAGGCACTTCTTGAGTAAATTCCATATTTTGTCAGGTATAATTGGTGGCTGAAGTATTGGTTTTTGATAAAACTCAACGTTTTGGTGTAAGCCTGTAAGAGTGTTTGGTGCCATATCATTTGGATTGTATCTATTTTCATCCTGGAGCCACTTTTTGAAAAATTTCAAATTTGATTCCCCAGCAAGACCAGCTGAGGTCAATATGAGAGTAACAATAGCTCTCAGCCAAAGAGAACATTTTTCCCCAGTATAAATATCACAAAACCTAACTGATGCTCGAAATCTTGTAAATGATTGTAATTGGTCTACCAGTACCAAAATTTTCCTATAAACAGGTTCGTATGAAGTGGTGGTAAAACAGAGCTTGTGTTTTTGGCTTCGGAAAAGTTCGTGAATTGTTATCTGAACATGAGCCAATACATCAATCAGGTGTCCTCGGCAACGAAGTGAATTCCCAAGATAATTACTGCAAGAGGGTCTCACAGATACCTCGAGACGTGCACAAATTCCTTTTTGTTTTACATAATTCATTGCACCTCCACTTATCTTGAGTATGAGTGATAAAAATCTCTGTAATGTTATCATGGAAGACTTGGGTAATCGATCCATTGCAGCATATGTCAGCGGTAACTGACTTCTCCTCTGTGTCACAAAATGAGCAAGTGTCGAATAAAACTTCACACTATATATAGACTTCATGTCTATATCCATGTGATGGCTTGCTGAACTTTCATCAGAAGCATCCTGATATACCTGTGTTAAGATTGTGTTCTCCAAGTTATCTTCATCATGGTATGCTGAACCTGATGATTCGGTCATATCACTGCCATGAGAATCATCGTAATGAGTTTTGTTCAGATGAAAGGTTGCAATTTTGGGTTTATCCCATTTATTTTGCTTCAGTCTAGCTGTACCTATCTGTCTTGAATCCACCTGATTGTTTTTAATTCTTATGGTGTGCAGAGGCCATACTTCTGGGGTCATGGAATCAAGATATGAGTGATTTTTTTCTTGTTTAGATGTCACTTTTTCGTATGAGCATTGAATCAGTGCATTTCTTTCTGTAGGGAAATTGAATGCAATATCCAACTGTGTCATCTCGACTGTGACACCAGGAGTTTCTCGCATTTTTTTCACTTTTTCAAACAGTAGACGGAGGGGGCAACAACCATTGTCGTCACAAACTATTTGATGCCTTTTTCCTATTTCAGCAACATGAAGTACATGTTTACCAATGTCAGTAATGAAACAATTGCTTAGTATTGCTTCAACAATAACCCCGTAGGGAGGTTTGTTTGCAGCAGTGTTTGGATCAAAGCATATATCTTTATTGGTCCCAGTCTCCATGGGATACTGATGTGGAAATTCACAAAGATAGGATATGATTGGTTTTCGACATGAGTTATGGATGGCAATCTTGACGGGATCCGAAATCACCTGTGATTCTTCTGACATCAGTTTTCTGCCAATGACAGAGGACTTTAGGTGTTGTGACCCTGTTTTATTCCAAGAGCCACCAAATATACTGTCTTTTTTATTGGCAGCTATGGCAACACTGGGGATGGAGACACTTGACCAACATGTTCCAAAATGAAAGAGGAAATTTTTTATCACATCTTTAGTCGGGCCATCCATTGATTCTGCAACAACTACAAAGCTAAAAGCATCACAGTCAATGGTCATCTTTTTATTGGGCAGGACACTGATACTCTCTGATAAAATTTCAGAACAACTTGAAAGTATTTTTTTCCTGTTAGATTTGCTGTCTATTTCTGTCATACCCCTGGGTGAAAAAGGGGGGGGGGGGGGGGAGGTCACACACAGAGAGAGAGAGACGCATACAAAACAAAATAAAATACAAATTTATTGTATTAGCAATAGCATGTAACAAATGGTTCACAAGAAGATAGGAAGTTTCATAAATTATTTCATATTTCGGCGAAAAACCCTGAATTGATTTTTACATACCATTTGGGTGGGCAGTTGCTAGAATTAGCAACAAAGGGATCATTAATAAACGTAGTGTGATTCACTACAATTGGATCCTCATTACTTGGCTCTATGGTTTGATACAGAGTACTTGTTTCATTCTGGTTTCGGTGAGCAGCCATATCATAGACTTCATTCTTATCTAAAAAAAAAATTGTCATGTTGATTGGTTGATCTAATCTTGGTTTTGGAATTTATGAGACAAGTCTGAGTAAATAAAATTCAAGAAATCCTGTGTATTATTATCTTTGGGGCTAATTGACACACTTAGTGTGCTCATTTACGTGGATTGACCAGCTATGTGTGATGTGATGGAGTTTGTACTGATGAAAATACAATAAATATTAGAATATGAGTAATTTGGTACTATTACTCTGAGTGGGTGGCTGCCAAAATTTGCTTAAAATTTAGAGACCACTGAAATTAAGAATTTATTTAGACCTAATCAGAATTAGCCCCATCCGTTGTTGGATTGGTATAAAATTTTAGGTGTCCTAAAAACAGAGGATTCAACTAGGAATGGTTTCAATTAACATACCCAAGTATTTTTTCTGGTCTAATATATTTACTAGACCAGTCTACATTCTATTTGGTCTAGGACGGGATTAAAACAGTTTAACCCAATTTTGGCATCCACCTACTAACTATCTAACAACAAATAAACAGTCAACATGCAACTTTTGATTGATGAAACTCATAATATTTTGTTTGAAAAGGATTGCGCAGATTGTTATGAATGCCAAATAGAAAATTCAAGGAAATTTCATTGTCGAAGGCTGTCGTGAGCATGTGTATTGCCTCAACAGAATTCCTCTTTGTTTTTCCTCTTTTTCTTTTCTTCATTGCTTGAAAATTTCTTTGCTTCTCAGCATTTTTCACAGCTGCAGTCTCATTTCTTATCAAGGTGAATAATTCCTTAAGATAGTATTGATAAGTTACAATTCCTTCTTCAGACTTAGGATTGTAAATGTTGGATACTTGATGTTGATGGTAGGTGATAGCGTTACCCCCAATGCAGTTTAATACATGTTTGAAAAACTCTCCTACAGGTATTGGGACAGTAATTTGATCAGTGGAATCCCATAACTCTAATAAGGACTTGCACGGCAATCGATGAATGTATGGGAATGGTGTACCATGATTATGGTCCGAATTGTATTCTTCCTTGTTGGGATAAGCTTCTTTCAAAAAATCAAGTACTAACATAACATCGGATAGTATGGTTGCATTCATTGTTTCCCACTGCTTGAATAGCTTTCTGTCCATTTTTGATTTCTGCATGTAAACAATGCACGAGGTGCGAATGAAAAGTGCACCAGGACTAAAGTGAGGATATGATGAATTACCAGCCAGTATCTTTTCTTCCATTTCCTCTTCATCTTCCTCTTCCTCTTCCTCTTCCTCTTCCTCTTCCTCTTCCTCTTCTTCCTCTTCTTCCTCTTCCTTGTCCTCATCCTCTGATTCTCTTTTATGTGCCATATCCAAAAGCACTTCCACACTGTTTTCATCAAAGGCTTTTCCAAGACTTGATTTCATAACTTTTTTGATAATTGTAAACCAAGCTGATATGCGATTTTGAGTTGGTTTATCCGGTTTGTCTGATACCTTTGGTACTTTCAATGCAGCAATCATCTTCCTTGAAGCTTGGATTAACATACTAGCATGGACATAAAAAGGGTTGGTCAATTCACTATTATGGGTGGTAGGTGTTTTAAGAACATCTCGCTCATAGTCCAGTAAATGTTCTTCATAATGAGTCATGCAAAACTCTATGAATAGTTTATTCCACCTTTTAATGCGCTTTTCTGAGCTGAGAAACAATTCTGTAGGTATATTGTTATTATTTGATCGCTGTTTATTGTAACAGATGAGAACATATAGTTGGGTAGCAAATCCAGATAAGAAAATTGCTGAGAATGGATTAAATTCGAATATCTCTTTGTAGCTCATGATTTTGGATTCTCTTTATGAAAAGATGCTTGTCTCTCTAACAAAAGAAAAATTATGAGACAAACAGGAAACATTATGAGAGTCAAGATTGATAAAAATTACAAACACAACATCTGAAATATGCAAGTGAGATTAAACAGGTGAACCTATAAGGGTACATATTATTTCAAATTGTAATAAAAATACATAAAGTTGCCTTTTGCACATACAGCTAATTTTTATGGACCAACGAACAAAATTCATTATAATTATTATTTCGAAACAAAATCATCTAGAGTTATAACTGTGTATAACTGTTGTTTCTTGTTTGTTCTGGGGACAATATCACACTAAAAGCTCTCTCTTGGCCTGACTTCATCTGCGCCCATCCTTGTCTTTTACTAATGCCATACACAGGATGATTTATCATAGATGTGTTGATATAGGAGATATTTTTATCCTCAGTGAAGGTGATGGCGTCGTGTAGTGCTTGTGATGACATACAGCATTCCTTGATAAGGAGATATCTCAGCTCATTCTTCTTCCAACTTGTTTTTCCATCCCTTTCACTCCAGTCGTAAACAAAGTGAATGCTTCTAACCCAATCCAACATGGTTAAACACTTGATGCACTCAAATGCTGCCTTAATCAATACCTGACGATGTCTTATCTCAGTTGTAGGAGAAGGGTGTTGGAAAAGAACCAAAATAGGTGACTCAGTATTTGCTTGAATTGAATGTAGAAGGTTATAAAGGCCATGTTTCATGTCGTGGTATTGAATGATTGTGTTTGGTTTGCTTTTATGAAGATATTTCAATGAAAAAACAGCAACATACAGTGCCCTCTTATCGACATCAAGACATATGTTCAAATCCCTAGAACTCGAATGCATCTCTGTCTGGGCAGTACCGCAACAAACAGAAACAATAACTCTCTGGAACTTGAGCTTTTGCACAGTGAGATGGCTCAGGAAATTACTTATGTTCAATAGATTAGCTTGATAAAAATGTTTGAGATAATATTATTGAATAAAAATTTTGTGATAAATGTGACTAATATTATAGGTTCCACTCACCATAATTAGTGAATGGACTTTTCATATACTTGAAGAGTTTCTCAAACATAACCAATCCATCTTTGGATGATGCTAGTTTCTGTTGTATTGCGTAATGGCCACTATGTTGTGGAACTATGTTGGAGGTAATACATGAGCAATAATACATAACTCGGGATTTGTAAATGGAATTGGAGGATAATTGGTAGTCCTGTGCACATTTAAAACCTTGGGTGCATTGATAGAAGGTTTTGGTACTGAGTTGAACATAGTTTGCATCTGAGAAGAAGTATTCTTTTTTTGGTAAGTAGAATTCAACACCTAAGAAAAACCTGTATTCAATCTCCGATCTGTATGTCGGAGCTATGACCGGGTGAATGTTGCTGTTTTTGACGGACACAGTACCGACAAATTGTAGAAAAGATGGATACTTATCAGCACCCCAACTATTCCCTAACCCGTCTCGCTTGAACCGAGAGATTGCCCAACATGCAGCGTGAGCGGGCTGTTTGAAAAAATAGGGGTATGTTGGAAATTGCCACCCACTGTACAAGGGGTAAAAAAAATTACTTCTTCCCTCCTCATTCCACTTTCTGACTTGCTTCTTAAGTGCAAAAATTGCTTCTTGTTCTCTTCATAGAAATTCAAATAGAAATTGGTGCAGATAATATTATTAGTTCATGTTTATATATATACATATATATAACAAGACAACCTCACCTCAATTTCCTCTTCACCCGAGATCTTACAGTTCTGAACATAACGGGCTTCACATGATACCTCATAAAAGTGTTGCTTTTTTGAATGTAGCCATGAATCTTAATAGATTGCCATCTTGAAATACAAATATTGATGTGGGATAGCCCAGACCACACGTTTGAATGTTGTCCAAGCTCCTCCACAAAAAAATCCAACCTATATTCCTTCGCGATTCTTGGTATGACAGGTTCAGTTTTGGTCATTTTCTTGAGAAATGCTAAATAGGACTTAGTAACAAGTCTCAGCAGTACTCCTGTGGTGTTTGGTGAGGTGCTATTATCATTCATTGTAGATGACAATTTGGGAGATAGAACTTGTTGGTCTTCTTTCATTAGGAGGAGAAAAGAATCAAAAATGTGACAGATGGAAGAGGCCAGCAACAACACCTCACAAGGGTGTTCCATTTCATAGGGTGTTGCATGTATGTTATACACACATCTCACAGTCCCAGAAACACATTTGGTAACACAATGTAAACAGTTCCATAAT
>Ga0194130_10009437_pt1 | contig 10059 bp, 9 predicted proteins | sample TA2KigsurfametaG_FD_160084 | JGI IMG/M metagenome (GOLD analysis project Ga0194130, IMG submission 160084) | Freshwater microbial communities from Lake Tanganyika, Tanzania - TA2015050 Kigoma 12 surface | ecosystem: Environmental > Aquatic > Freshwater > Lake | place: Tanzania: Lake Tanganyika... | reverse complement strand
TGGGCGCCGCTGCCGCGGGCGGCTCTGCCGGGAGGGGCAGGGGACGCCCTTCGCGGAGCGCCTGGAAGGCGGGCAGGACGGCGCGTGCGAAGGCGGCGTTGAGGAGGAGCTGGAAGAAGCAGGTGAAGGCCATTGCCAGCCGCTGCGCGAACGAGGGTTCCGTCATGGAGCGCGCCGCATAGCACAGGGGCGGAAAAGACGAAGGGCCTCGCCGTTCCCGGTGAGGCCCTTCATGCAACCCTGCGGTGTGGAGGTGGACGGGATCGAACCGACGACCTTCGCATTGCGAACGCGACGCTCTCCCAACTGAGCTACACCCCCGCGTGTCAGGGCGGCGGGTCTGTATCTGATGGCCCGCCGCCCGTCAAGACGCGCGGCGCCGGCTCCACGCCGTTCTTGATCCTCGCTCGGGGCGGGTGGTTTAAACAACCTTCCTCTCACTGGCTCACCCGGATGCCCCCTTCTCCTGCGAAGTCGCTGAGCCCCGCCGAGCTTGCCAGGCTTGAGCAAGCGTTCGCGTCTGATCCGTCCTCCGAGTCCTACAAGCCGCTGGCGGAGGCCTACCTCGGCCTCGGGCGGCACATGGAGGCCATGGTCGTTTGCAAGAAGGGGGTGAAGGCCTTCCCCCAGTCTGCCGAGCCGCGTGTGCTGCTGGCGCGCGTGTACGCGGACCAGGGCAAGGACCGCAAGGCGCTGGAGGAACTGCTCGCGGCCCCGCCGGACAAGGCGGCGCTGCGGATGGCCGGCACGCTCCACCTGAAGCTGAACGAGGTGGAGGTGGGCCGGGCGGAGCTGCAGAGGGCGCTGGCGCTGGACCCGACGGATCCCCAGACGTTGGAGGCCCTTGCAGCCGCCGGGCTCTCTGCCCAGCCTTGGGCATCCGTACCGCCCCCTGCGCCCGTTCCCGCCGTGTCCGCGGCGCCTGCTGGCCCGAGACCCGCCGTGGGGGCCGCACCCACCGTCACCGGCCCCACCCTGGCCGCGGCGCCGGCGCCGCCTCCTCCACCAGCCCCGGCCCTGGCGCGCCCGCCGCCCCCGCCGCCGGACGCGTCCGGTGCCTTCCCGGCCATGCCACCCCCCAGGGCCGCGGCCCAGGCTCCTCCGCCAGCCCCGCGGGTGGAGGCGTGGAGCGAGCCGGCGCCGGTCCGGGAGGCGCCGCGTGCGCGCCGCTCCTCGCCGGCCGTGTTCTTCGGGCTGCTGCTGGTGTTCGGTGGCGCCGTCTCCGCGTACTGGGTGCTGGGCCAGAGGAGCGCACGCGAGAAGCGCGAGGTGAAGAAGTTGCTCGACCAGGCGAGCGAGCACCTGCGCCACGACGCGTACGACGCCTACGTGGGGGCGTGCAAGGCCGCGGAGGAGGCGCTGGACATCCGGCCGGACTCCGGCGTGGCCCACGGATACCTGGCCTACGCGTGGGCCATCCGCTGGGGTGAACACGGCGGCGGGGACGAGGCGCGCAACCAGGCGGAGGAGCACCTGGAGGCGGCGCGTCAATCCGGCGAGGAGTCCAGCTACCTCTACGCGGCCGAGGCGCTCTTCGCGGCCTGGTCCGGCAAGGGAGGGGAGGCGCGCGGCACGCTGGAGGAGCGGGTCAAGGCGTTCGACGCGCAGGGCAGGGCCTCCGCCACACTCTACCTCACGCTGGGGCTGGTGCAGCTGCGCGCGGGGGACCTGGCCCGGGCCAAGGAGTCCCTGGACCGGGCGCAGGTGCTGGCCCCGTCCGACGCACGCGTCTACGCGGCGCTCGCCAACCTCTACCGCCGCCGGGGGCAGGATGCGCAGGCCACGCAGAACTTCGCCTACGCGCTGCGCTACGAGCCGGGCCACCCGGAGTCGGTGCTCGGCTGGACGCTGCTGGAACTGGACAAGGACGCGCCGGACTACGCCCGGGTGGCGGCCACGCTGAAGCGGCTGCTGGAGCAGCAGCCGCCGCCTTCACCGCGCCAGCTGGCAGGGGCGCACCTGGCGCGCGCGCTGCTGGTGGGGCGCGTCTCCGGGGAGCTGTCGGGCCTCAAGCCGGAGGCGGCCAAGGCGCTCGCCGAGGCCACGGGCGTGGCCCGGGACGCGGCGAAGGCGGCGGTGGACGTCCAGAGCGAGGAGCAGGCCGGCTTCGACGCGGACAAGGGCAACCCGGAGCTGCGGCTGGTGAAGGCCAAGCGGCTGCGGTTCGCGAAGGACGTGGACGGGGCGGTGGCGGAGCTGCGCGAGGCCATTGCGGCAGACCCCACCCGGGCGCAGTTCCACGTGGAGCTGGCGCTCGCCCTGCGCGAGAAGCAGGGCGGCGAACAGGAGGTCGTGGACGCGCTCAACACGGCGCTCCAGGCCATGGGGGACAGCCCGCGGTTGACGGTGCTGCTCGGGGACACGCTGCGGCGGCAGGGCAAGCTGGACGAGGCGGTGGCCCAGTACGAGCAGGCGCTCGCGGGCCCGGGGAAGAACCCGGACGCCCGGCTGTCGCTGGGCGTGGCGCACCGGATGAAGAAGGACACCGCGAAGTCGCTGGAGACGCTGGACAAGGCGGCCCAGGAGTTCGTGGGCAACGACGTGAAGGTGGCCGAGTGCCAGCTGGAGACGGCGCGCACCCACGAGGCGGTGGAGGACATGCCGAGGGCAGACGCCGCCTACCAGAAGGCGCTCACCACGGACCCGAACCTGGCCGACGGGTACTACTGGTACGGCCGCTTCCTCATGAAGGACAAGAAGATGCAGGGGAAGGGGCGCGACCTGTTCCAGAAATACCTGGAGATGGAGCCCCGCGGCCGGTACGTCGCGGAAGCAGAGAAGTTCGTCAAGGAATGGGACCCGGAGAAGGAGCGCTGAACGGACCGGGTACCCTCCCTCACCGGCCCCGCTTGCCCCCGCTGCTCCGCCTGCATTAGAGGCGCCCCGTGCAGTCCTTGCCCGCCACGCGCACCACCAGCCCCGCGGACCTGCTGTCGCTCACCAAGCCGCGGCTGTCATCGCTCGTCCTCCTCACCACCGCGGGCGGGATGTACCTGGCCCCGGGCCAGTTGCCGGCCTCTGCCGCGTTCCTGGTGATGCTGGCCACCGCCGGCACGGTGGGCGCGGCCAACGCCCTCAACTGCTTCGCCGAGCGGGACAGCGACCGGTTCATGCAACGCACCGCCGTCCGCCCCCTGCCGGCCGGCCGGATGGACCCGAAGGTGGCGCTCGGGTTTGGCGTGGCCCTGGCGCTGCTGTCCATCCCCACGCTGTTCGCCGTGGCCGGGCCGCTCACCGGGGGGCTGGGGCTCCTGGCCTTCCTCTCCTACGTCTTCGCCTACACCCCGCTGAAGGCCCGCAGCCACCACGCCATGCTGGTGGGGGCCGTGCCGGGGGCGCTCCCGCCGCTGATGGGCTGGACTGCCCAGACGGGGACGCTGGACGCGCCGGGGCTCCTTCTGTTCGGCATCCTGTTCTTCTGGCAGCTGCCGCACTTCATCGCCATCGCGCTGTTCCGCAAGGAGGAGTACCTGGCCGCGGGGCTCAAGTCCGTGCCGCTGCAGCGGGGGGAAGACGCGGCGCGGCTCCAAGTGGTGTTGTACCTTCTTGCGCTGTTGCCCACGAGCTTCGCGCTGTACGCGGTGCACGCCGCGGGGCTGCTGTACCTGGTGGCCGCGCTGGTGCTGGGCGGGGCGTTCCTGGCGCACGGCGCCTGGGGGCTGTGGAAGAAGGGGGACGCGGCCTGGGCCCGGCAGCTGTTCTTCCTGTCGCTCGTCTACCTGTCCGGGCTGTTCCTGGCGCTGTGGCTGGACGCCTCGCTGCGCAGCTGAGGCGGTCGCGCGGGCTTTGGTGCCTGCTGCTGGCCGCAGGCTGCAGCGGTCCGTCCCCCGTGGAGCCGCTTCTGCCCGTCGTCGCGGCGCGCCCACCCGGCGTCCTCCGGGGGACGGTGCGCGCAGCTTCTCCCGAGGGGCCGCTCAAGGACGTGCTGGTCCGGGTGCTGGATCCCACGCCGTCCGTCCCACCGGCGGTACCGCTCGTGCTGGAGGAGCGCGACGGCCGCTTCGTGCCGGAGGTGGGCGCGGTGGTGGCGGGGCAGGGGCTGGTCTTGCGCTCCTCGGCGCGCGCCGCGCACACCTGGAGCGCTGCCCGCGGGGCTGTCCCGCTCTTCCGCCTGGCCCAGCCCGCCGGGGCGCCGGAGCTCGCCCGGGCGCTCGCGCCCGGTGAGGGGCCGGTGCGCCTTCAGTGCGAGGAGCACCCCCAGGCGGTGACCCACCTCTTCGTGCAGCCCAACGGCCAGTTCGCCACCACGGACGAGGCGGGCCACTTCGAGGTGCGCGGGGTGGCCGCTGGCTTCCACACGCTGGAGGCGTGGCGGTCGGGGTGGCCTGCGCGGCGTCAGACGGTGGAGGTGCCGCCGGGCGGCGTGCGCGAGCTGCAGGTGCAGCTGGGCCGCTGACGTCAGAGCGACCGCAGGTACACGAGCAGGGATTGCTTCTCTGCCGCCGTGAGCCCGTCACACGTCTGCGGGTGGCCCTTGCTGGTCAGGGCGGGGGTGGTGGTGGGGTTGCGCGGGGAGAAGCAGAAGAGCTCCTCGAGCGAGCGGACCGAGCCGTTGTGGAAGAACCCCTTCTGGGCGAAGAGGGCGTTCATCCGCGGCGCCTTCACCCCGCGCGTGATGGCCTCGGGCGGCACGTCGCAGCAGCCGTTGCCCGCCGCGTCCGGGTTGTAGAGGTGGCCGTAGGCCTCGTCGGTGCCCACCTCGGTGAAGGCATAGGGACGGGTAGACTCGCCGGAGGGGCCGTCGTGACACTCCAGGCACCCCTTCTGGACGAAGAGGCGCGCGCCCGCCTTCACCGCGTCCGCGTCCTGTGGCTGCAGGTTGGCGGGGGCGCGCAGCGAGCGGACGTAGGCCTCCAGCGGGGCGAGCCGCGCGTCGGTCCACTCGTTCTTCGAGACGCCGATGGCGACGAAGCCGCGGAGGAAGTCCATCAGCCTCGGCACTCCGCCGTTGAGCGCCAGCATCTCGTGCGGCATGCCTGCTGCCGTGCGCTGCGGCTCGCTGGGCATGTTCCACAGGGCCACCGCGCGGCTCACCGTCCAGTAGCCGTCGTCCAGCAGCGGCTTGAACATGAAGTCCAGCGTGCCCCCGGGTAGTTGCAGGAACAGCTCCTGCTCCGGCACGGTGAGGTCCACGTTGGTGCCCTGCAGCAGCACGGGGGACAGCTGCAGCCCCATCCAGCCCAGCTCTATCATGTAGGTGTTGGAGGCCGCCTTGGCCGCGTTCACGTGCGGCAGCAGCTCCGCCTTGATGGCCGGGGCCACCTTGTCGCTGCTCGCGTTGGTGGAGAGGGTGATGGGGGCGGACAGCCCCGCGAGGAAGCGACCGTACTGCAGGTCGTGGTTGGCGTAGCCCACCGCGTAGCGCCCGTCCGGCATCCGCCCGAAGTGGCAGGAGGCGCAGGTGAAGGCGGCGGTGTTGACCCCCTGCAGCTTGCCGGCGGGGCCGTGCAACCCCAGCGGCATCCCGTTGGTGCTGGCCGGGTCCGGGACGAAGCCCAGGTTGGAGAAGCCCGCGCCGTAGTAGCCCTTGTAGTGCTTCTGCAGGAAGTCCAGCAGCGGCTGCGGGATGCCCACCGTGCCGAAGGTCTCGTAGAAGAACATCCACTTGCCGCAGCGCAGGCGGGCCTGCTCGTCCGCGGTGCCGGCGGCGACCGCGTCACAGGCGCCGTTGAGCACGCCGGGTTCGAGCACCGCCCAGAGGTCCAGGTCCACGTCGTGGGTGGCGCGGACGCCCGGCTCGTCCGGCCAGCGCGCGGGGGCCAGCGTGGCCGGGTCCACCCCGGCGTCCAGCGGCGCGCCAGCGTCCGTACCCGTGCCAGCGTCCTGGGTGGAGACCGTGGGCGTGCCGCTGCAGCCGAGGGCGAGCAGCATCAGTCCGAGCGAGGGGCGGAGGCTCATAATAGCGCCGCTTTTTTCCAGACGGGGCCGGGGGGCGTCAACGCGCAGCCCGCGGCGTGCGTGCGGCGGGTGTCACCCGCACCCTGCACGGGCGCGCAGGACGAGCGCGTCCCAGGTGGAGACGCGGACGTCGTCCGGTCCCATGGTCTCCACCATCAGCGCCCGGACGCGGCTCGCGTCCAGGCCCGGGTTCACCCCCACGAGCGTCTCCAGGTTCACGAGGTTCGTCGGGCGGAAGAACAGGTCCACCCGCGTCTGGCCGTGCCACGCCACCGCCACTCCCTCGCTGGCCGCTTCATGAAGCGCGCGCTCCAGGTCCACCGCGAGCCCCTCGCGGCTCAGGACCTCGAGCACCTGCCGGGCCGAGGTGGCGGGGACGAAGACGTTGAGGTCCACGTCCCACGTGGCACGGACGAGTCCGTGGACGCCGAGGGCCAGTGCGCCGCCCAGCGCGTAATCAATCCCCGCCTTCTCCAGTGACTGGCCGAGCGACACGCCGAGCGAGAGCGGATCGGTGTTCACCGGGGCCCTTTCGCCGTGCGACGCAGCCGCGCGAGGGCCTCGCGCGTGGACGCTGGCAGTGGATCGCGGTGCGCCAGCGCGCGCTCCCTCAACTCGGGCGGCATGGCGCGCACCAGTTCCAGGGCAGACCGGCACAGCGCCGCGAGCAACTCCGCGCGCTCCTGGACCGACATGGCCCTCAACCGCACCAATTCCTCGCGATCCAGTCGCGCGTGGGTGGCCTGCTGCCGCGCTATCCACTCTCGGCCGTGCGCGGCGCTGCGCGGGACGCCGGCCTACCTCGCCCCCGAGGTGGTCCGCGGCGAGCCCGGGGATGGCCGCACAGGTCTCCTCGCCCTGGGGCGCGTGCTGCACCCGCGCCTCACGGGCCGCCCGCCGTTCCCTCCCGGAGACCCGGCGGTGCTGCTGCACCAGCGCGCCTCGGCCCATCCCGCCGCGCCGCTCTCGAAGCGGACCCCCACCGGGGAGCGCGTCCCGCCGGTGCTGCGGGGGCTGGTACTCCGCCTGCTCGAGCCGCTGGCTCCGCGCAGGCCTGGCTCTGCGGCGGAGGTGCTGCGGCGGTTGTCAGTGACCGGCGCCTGACGCGGGGGCGAGCGCCCCGTCCACCATGCGCCCGTCCTGGATGCTCAGTGCGCGGTGGGCGTGGGCCACCACGCGGGGATCGTGCGTGGAGAAGAGGAACGTGACGCCCTCCTGGCGGTTGAGCCCGAGCATCAGCTCGAGGATCTGCTCGCTCGTGTGCGAGTCCAGGTTGGCGGTGGGCTCGTCCGCGAGCACCAGCCGCGGCTGGGTCACCAGCGCGCGCGCAATGGCCACCCGCTGCCGTTGCCCCCCGGACAGCTCGTCCGGCCGGTGGCGGACGAAGCTGGACAGCCCCACCGCGTCCGCCAGCTGCCGCGCCCGCTCCCGGGCCTGGGCCGCTGTCACGTCCGGGCGCAGCGCCAACGGGAACTCGATGTTCTCCAGCACGTCGAACACGGGCACCAGGTTGAAGCCCTGGAAGATGAAGCCGATCTTCCGGTTCCGCACCTCGGCCAGCGCGTCGAAGTCCCGGGCGCTGACGTCTTCCCCATCCAGCACGTAGGTGCCGGCGGAGGCCCGGTCCAGGCAGCCGATGATGTTGAGCAGCGTCGTCTTGCCGGAGCCGGAGGGGCCCGTCACGACGGTGAACTCGCCCGGGGACACGGCGAGGTCCACACCGCGCAGCGCGGTCACCTCCGTCTTCCCCAGCGTGTAGGTCTTCTGGATGCCCCGCAGTTGCAGCAGCTCTGCCATGCCCACTCCCGCCATGCCCTAATAGAACAGCCTCGCCTCGACCATGCCGCGCCCCGCGAACGGCAGCGCCCCGTACTCGCTCACGTGGGTGCCATCGGACGCCTTCACCGCCAGCGCGTCTGGCCCCGGCAGGGGCAGGAATGCGAACGCCGAGAGCGTCATCCATTCCGTGGCAGACCAGCTGAGGGAGGGCGTCCAGAGCGTGGACAGGTCCAGCAGGTTGGCCACCAGCACCAACTGCGCGGTGAAGTCGTCCCGGATGCGGGGCCTCTGGTAGCTGGCGAAGAGGTAGTGCTGCCCGCGCGGCTCGAAGGCAAACCGCACCGGCAGGCCGTCCCCCTGCGTGGAGGGCATGGCGGAGGGCAGGCCCGGCACGCCCAGTGCCCGGGCGTCCCGCAGCAGGACCAGCGCGTCCGCGGAGGCCTGGTAGTCCGCCCGCGTCCACCCGTCCGCCTGGTACAGGTACTCGAGCGAGGCGATGGACTCGTCCGTGAACTGGCGCCGCGTCCCCACCAGCACGCGGGGGAGCACCGCCTCGTCGTCCAGCCGGCGCAGCTCGTAGAGGGAGCCGGACTGCTGCGCGCAGCCGAAGGCGTTCCCCAGCGTGGCCACGCAGTCCGGCTTCACGTAGCTGCGCGGGCTGCCCTGCTGCAGCAGCGCTTCCACGTGCAGTTCCTGGTCGGTGAAGAAGTACCGGCTGGCGGACAGCCCGAAGCGCCACGGGTGCTCGTACGCGTCCACCGAGCGGTTGCCGTAGAAGGCCATCACGTTCAGGTCCGTCTCCGCCACGAGCGCGTAGGCGCGCGCGGCGAGCTGGTAGTGGGTCTGGGTGTCCCGCTTGTCGTACTCGGGCCAATAGAGGAACTGCGTGGGGATGCCGGCGCTCTGCATGAGCAGGGTGGGAGCGGCCAGCAGGGTGAGCGTCAAAGGCTCCAGCGGCGCCTCCAGCTGCGCCACCCAGGCACCCGCGCGCTGGAAGGTGGGGTCCGTGGGATCCCGCCGCGGGTTGAGGAGGTCCGTGGGGTTGAAGGCCATGCCAGAGCCCCAGGTGATCCGCTTCTTGCCCACCAGCAGGTGCAGCGCGGGGGCGAACTCGTGGCTCCAGTACAGCTCGTTGAGGCTCACCACCGGCAGGGCGGCCGCGGTGGGGCGGTCCTCCAGCGCCACGTCCCGCCCGTCCCTCCACCCGTGGTACGCGCCGGACCGGTTGGCCACGAGCGACACGTCCGAGAAGCCAAAGGAGCGGGGCCGGGGGCTCACCTTCACCTGGGTGTTGAACTCCAGCAGCCCCTGCGCCTGCGGCTGGTCGTCCGTGGGCAGCAGCCCCCAGGTCCGCGAGCGGGTGAAGGTGAAGCGGCCGGCGAGGTAGCCGGTGGCCTCCACCTCCGGGCCGGCCCACGCCGGGGCAGCGCACAGCACCAGCAGCAGGGGGCCGAGGCGGCGCACGGGGATCACCGCCCCAGGTCCGTCTGCATGAAGCGCTGGGGCGGCGCCTCCACGTCCAGCGACAGCGAGCGCAGCACCAGGGTGGAGCTGCGGGCCGGCACCAGCTCGTTGCGCATCACCACCTTCGCGGGACGGTCGTAGCCCTTTGCAAACGTCTTCACCTCGGAGAATTCCGCGCTGCGCAGCAGCTTCCCGGAGGAGGCGTAGTAGCGGGCTGCCACCGGCTGGAGGTCCTTCCGGCGGACGTAGAGGGTGATGGCGTCGTAGGCGGTCTCGGGGTGCGTCGCCTTCAGCTTCGCGCAGAAGGTGTCCGGGACATCGGACGGCACCAGCGTCCCCTCGTAGTCCCCGGCGTAGTTCACCCGCAGCACGTCCGCGTTGTTGAAGTCCCCGCCCTGGAAGGACTCGCGGTTGGCAACGCGCGTGGCCCGCTTGAGGTTGGGCAGGTACACCCACATGTTGTCCCCCAGCCGCAGGATCTCCTGCCCCTTTACCGAGGCGGGCTCTCGGAACCAGACGCGGAACTTGTCCGCGTCCCGCTTGAGGAACCGCATGACGTAGGTGCGGCTGCTTCCGTCCTCGCGCACCGACGTGAGCTCGTTCTCCGCCTCGAAGACGGGGGGGCCCATCACCGCGTCGTACGCCTTGAGGATCGCCTCGGCGGTGGGCCCGGCGGCCGCGGCGGCAAGCGGGAGGAGAAGGAGGAGGGCGGGGAGCAGTCGCATGGGCGAATCCAGGTGGGAGGGCGCGTCAGCTGCGGAGGGCCTGCACGGGGTCCAGCCGCGAGGCGCGCCAGGCGGGCCAGAGGGAGGCGAGCACGGAGCCCGACACGGCCACCGCCACCGCCGCCGCGACGAACAGGGGTGTCACCTGCGGGCGCAGCACCGTCACCGCCGCGATGCCGGAGATGTTGAAGGA
>Ga0194130_10009433_pt1 | contig 10060 bp, 6 predicted proteins | sample TA2KigsurfametaG_FD_160084 | JGI IMG/M metagenome (GOLD analysis project Ga0194130, IMG submission 160084) | Freshwater microbial communities from Lake Tanganyika, Tanzania - TA2015050 Kigoma 12 surface | ecosystem: Environmental > Aquatic > Freshwater > Lake | place: Tanzania: Lake Tanganyika... | reverse complement strand
GATGGGCTTACACCTACTGCAACTCTATATGCCAGCGGAGGACAATTCCTCTTTGCTCAAGAACCAACCGTCGACGGTGGACAACGCATCTCCTCCTATCGCCTCATCGGTGACGGATTCGAACTTTATGCGGAGCGCACTTTCGGAGGAGGAGATGGAGCGAGTATCCGGATTGCGAGCAGTAACCTAACGGGTGACAAGATTGCCTTGACTACGGCGACCGGAGCAATCGTGTTGGACAATAGCCCCGGGTTGCCTAACGTCGCCACCCTATCGGATGCAGCGGGGCCGGTCGTCTTCGACCCAAGCCGAGGAATGTTGATCACCTCTTCGCGGACGAATCCTTCGAGGATTTTAGGCTGGTCCACCCAGACATGGCAGAGACAATTCGACGTATTGTTCTCAGATACCGCTTCGCGAATGGCTGCAGACAAGACCGATTGGTCACTGGGATTTCTGAATGATACGTTGGTAGGGATTCGTGATGGTGCCCTATACCGACACTCGTTGGCGTTGCCCGGAGCGAGTGCTGCTGAAATTAGCGAAGGGGTACTTCATCAAGTCGCGATTGGCGTGCGAAGCCGTGGTTACAACACCAAGCCGACCTTGCAGGCGCTGCCTGGTATCAGCACGCAAGAAGATTCTCCGATCGCAATTGCTAAGAACTGGTTGGACCAATTGGCGAAGGACCGGGATGGGGATGCCATTTTTTACGTGATTCGCCAAGCCACCGGAGCGATTGGGACTTGGCAATGGGCAACATCCTCCGGTGGTGTCTATTCCCCAAGTCCTAATGCGAATGGTGTCGATTCGGTAGTGGTGCAAGCTTACGATGGACGCGACTGGTCTCTGCCTCAAACACTGACAGTCCAGGTCCAACCGGTCAATGATCCGCCTGAAGGGATTGATACGCCGAGTAGTTTGATCGTCGATGAAGGTAAATCTGGCGTGTCGCTCGGCGCTGTTCGTGTGATCGATAAGGACTCGGACAGCCAATACCAATACACGGTTTCAGATGGAAGATTTTTGATCGATCGAGGGGTGCTCGTCCTGGCCCCTGGTGTCTCACTTGATTATGAATCCGAGCAAGCCGTGGTGCTGGTGATTTCGGCTACCGAAGCGGTTCTAGCCGATTCGATCAAGAAGACGGTTACCGTCCAAGTGAGAGATCAAAACGATCCTCCTACCGGGATGCTGTTGACCGGGAGTGGTCAGCTCCCCGAAAAGAAGCCGGGTTATGTCGTTGGAAATATATCGGTCATTGATCCCGACAAAAACGAGATCTACGACATTTCCGTTTCCGATCCACGGTTCGAAGTGGTTGGAGGTGTCGTACGACTGAAGCCTGGGACGAGTGTCACTTATAAAGAGCCAGGTTGGATTGAGCTTACATTTACTGCAACCTCAAGAAACAACGGCACTAGTTTGCAAAGATCCGATCGGTTGCGAGTCATTCCGGATGTAACCCCCTACCACAATGACGTCAATCCTATGGATGTCGACGGCGATGGTAAGGTAACCCCATTAGATCCTTTGACCATCATCAACTACATCAACACCAATGGTCCTGGTATTGTGAAGCCCCGAGGTGAGGGGGAAAGTTATGGAGATTTGGATGTCGATGGTGACGGAAAGGTATCTCCGTTGGATATCTTGATCATCATCAATGCGATGAATCGGCCAGTCCTCGAAGGTTCGGGTGAGGGTTCTGGTTCTCAAGGTGGAATGGTGCCCGAAGGTGAGTCGAGCAAGGTAGTTCCACAACCTCTCCCCGAGGCATTGACGCTTCGGAGTAAGCTTCCGAGTGCACTTCCGATCCCTATGGAAGTGGACGGTCAGATCGAGCCACTTCGACGAACAAAACGCCGCTGATCCATTTGGAACGGTGTTGGGCGGGTGGTCGCAGGGACGCCGGAAGAGGTAAGTCCCCTCCTAGAATGCATGCCGGTGTTGCCGATGCATCCATAGTCCGAGGCCAGGGTTGCGAATGAAGTAGAACTCTTCGCCTTCGCGGCTCTCATGCCAGCCGTCATTGATATCGGCAACGGAATATTCCTTCATGGCGTGCCCCCATTCTCCATACTCATAACCGACGCTTCGGATTTCTTCTCGTGTGAGGGGGCCGGGGCAGTACTCAACGGTAAAACGATTCTCGGTCGAGCCGTGGATCAAGTGAGATGCCGTGGAAAGGTTGTTGCCTAGATCTTCGTTGCGAGTGACGCACTCAAGGATCTCCTCACTGGTTCGATAGCCATACTTACGGATAAGTTGGTCGACTTCAGGCTGTTCGCCGAATTTAGCAACTCCGGGGGCTACCACAACGAGCTTTCCACCATCTCCGATGGCCATGCGAGTGCGATAGATGGCTTTGTTTCCTACCCATGTCTTTTTGTATTTGTCAGGATCCATCCAGACGACAATTTTCTTAGGAGCTCGATCAAGCCGGAAGCAATTGACCTGAGCGGATAACTCACCTGCCCTGAAAAAGACGGAATGATCATCACCGACGAAAAGTCCACGAACGACGGAACCACGGTCGACAGTGGACTCAACGACAGTGAGGACGTATAGAATCCGGTATGGGGTGAGGAACAGTTCGGCGCCTCGATTCAGGATGCGTCGAAGGGGGTTGTCGCAGCGTCCCATAATGCGTTCGCAGCCATATAGTGCGCTCAGGAAGTGGCTATCGTCGATGCCTGCAACACCGCCGGTACCTACAAAGATGTTCTTTGTGTAATTCGCCATCCCGATCACTTCATGCGGAACGACTTGGCCGATCGACAGTATTAAATCATGCCCCCCCTGAGTGATTATGCGGTTGACTTGGGCGGGCCACGGCTTTTTGTAAATGCCCTCGGTTGCGTATTCGACGAAGTCAGAGTCAACGTAACCAAGTGTTTCGACATCTGACTTATAACGATGGATGCGAATCAACGACCTGGGAAGGTCGCCGAACATTTTCTGAAGCTCTCCTTCGTTCATCGCTTCGTGGGTACCCAATGCGGGCATGACATCGGTAAGCTTGTGACCAAGTAATCGATGGGCAGCTCTTGTGATCGGTCCTGCTTGCGAGTCCAAGCGGGTGTGGTCTGGTGGTATCGCTAGCACTCGATTGGCGCGCCCAATTTGGTGCAAGCATGAATCGATCGCGTTTAAGAAGTCTTGCTCACCCAATTCGTGCTCGGGGCTGCCGACTGAATAGTAAATGGTCATACTGATTTTTCGCTGCCTGGAGTAAATGACGAAAGACGTTCTCGAGAGAACGTCTTTCGGTCCGCAATAAATACGGAAGGTGTTCCTAGTTTAGCGAAAAATTATCCGCAAGCAGAGGGGCGCCTAATTCGCTGGGGATGCCAGATATGCCAAAAGCGGTTTCTCTGGGATCGGGAGGTTCATGATTGGAGCGAAGTCTTCCATCGATTCGTCTACACGTCCCAGGAGTTCAATCAAGTTGATTTGCTGCTTCGCGTCGATGCGCGCAAAGCCCTTGATAAAGACTACTTCTTCTGCCCATTCTTTGTCCTTGCAGGCAGGTAAAAGGGCGGCTATCGCAACGCAGGCGGCGGCGATCTGAGGGTTGCTTCCACCGAGAAGTTCATTCAAGGATGGATGGCGTTCGACGAGGATTGCAAAGTCCTCGGGCAAGTGCCAAGACCGGCACAGCTGGGCTGCTGCTTGGGCGTGGTCCCATCCGAACACCTCTCTCTCGAGCGAGGAGAGGCGGAGCTTTTCGCTCACTCGGCGATTCAGTAAGTGTTCGTATTCAGCCGGCAACGCCTTCAGCAAGAATGGAATCGCCATATCTTGCAACAAAGCTGCCGCGAAAAGTTCTTCTGCGTTAATGAGCATCAGTTCTCGACCCACCGCCCGGGCGAACAAAGCTCGTCTCAGTGAGTCTTGCCATAGACCTCGCAAGTCGAAGGGACCGATCTTGGGGTTGGGGACGATCGAGAAGACCGCGCTCCAGAGAGCAAAGTTTTTAATCGTCCTAACACCGACCAGTGTCAAAGCTTGCTGAACCGACGAGATCTCTCGCGAGAATCCAAAGTATGACGAGTTCACAAATCGCAAAACTTGTCCCATAAGACCGACATCAGCCTCGATAGGCTTTGCGTAATCCGCTGGTCCCTTCGATGGGTCTTGCGATAGCTCTAAGAGCTGCATGGCACTGGTTGGCAATGCTGGAATTTGGGTATTTGCGAGTACTTCGGCGAGACTAGGACCAGTTGACTTGAGGGTCGTCATAACGTGTTTTTCCGTGGATTCAAACAAGGTTGACTTCGATGCCTGAGTATCAGTGCACTCCATAACCGTAGGTTGCATTTAGGTGCATGCAAATTACTCCCGAGAAAAACGAAAAATGGACTTGTCGGCCGGGGAAATCTGGTAGTTCGATTATTCCGATTCTGACGATCAAAATCGCTTAAAAAAAATGAGCTTTGAATAAAGTCCTCGATGTGGGAATAGATTGGGGACTTGCTGAAACCGCGTGGTAATTCTCTATAGGCTCGTAAATCGCTCGGCGATTTGCCTTGTCTTCCCCTAATCGGGGTAGGATTTCTGAATAGAAATTTCACCGGGTGTCCCGCTATGGAATTGGTCCAAGTTAAAAACTTACGCAAAGTTTACGCTGACCATTCTCGAGACCCTTATGTCGCTGTCGCTGATTTGAGTTTCTCTGCCCGTGCAGGCGAGGTATTTGGTTTGCTCGGGCCCAATGGCGCTGGGAAGACGACGGCGATGCGAATACTTGCAACGGTCCTGCATCCGACTTCCGGCGCGGCCTTCGTTTCGAGCTTTGATGTTACGACTCAAGCCGAAATGGTGCGGTACTCCATCGGTTTTGTCTCCAACAATACCGCGATTTATGAACGAATGACCCCTTGGGAGTTTGTGGAGTACTTTGGTCGACTCTACGGAGTTCGAAGCGAGGTCCTTAACGAGCGGATGGAGACCGTTTTCCAACGCTTGAATATGAACGATTTAAGAGATGTTCCCGGCGGAAGATTGTCGACTGGAATGAGGCAGAAGGTGTCTGTAGCACGCGCGCTCATTCACGACCCTCCAGTAATGATTTTCGACGAGCCTACTTTGGGGCTCGATGTGCTCGTGACTCGGTCGCTCCAAAACATCATCCTGGAACTCAGGGAACAGGGGAAGTGCATTCTGTTCTCGACGCATATCATGCGTGAGGTCGAGCGACTCTGCGATCGCGTAGCTATCATGCATCGTGGTCACGTCCTCGATTTTGGAAGTTTAGAAGAGCTATCCGATCGTCACGGAACCAGCGACTTTGAGGAGTTGTTTTATCGGTTGATCGTCCAATCGGAAAAAGAGTTGGTAAAAGGCCGTGCCTTGCCTCCTCTAGAAGGGCTCGAAGACGCCCTGCTGCAGACACAAGGGAAGCTTTCATGAATTGGAATCATGTTCGACTGATTTTTATCCGTGAGCTTAAAGATCAACTGCGTGATCGACGCACGATGTTTACCATCTGCGTGCTGCCACTCCTCCTGTACCCCTTCATGGGGTTGATGATGCTGCAATTAGCTCAGGTAAAGCGGCAACCGCAATTGTCGATCGCCGTTGTCGGCGAATCCGAGTGGTTGCAGGTTTCTGGGGCTGCAAAGGATCTGTCGGGATTAGAAAGTGGCAGTTCCATCACGAGCGCCGATGGTGTTCGATGGATGAAACCCAAAGACCAGTGGGGTATAGGGAATGAAGTTCATGCGGTTCTTCGCAGCGAACAAAACCGTGCTGGTGCCAGTGGTGGAGAGCCATCCGAGGCCAAAGGTCGAACGGCCACCGGCGTTGTTTCTCAAATCGAACGAGGAAAGATAGAAAATTGGCTAAGGAAAGCCCAAGCTGATGTAATCCTGTTTGTTTCCGATGAAGACTCTGAAAGTTCGTTAGATGGGGCGACAGCTAACGACAATCCTGGAAATGATGCAGCGTCAGCCAGGGGATCCGCGAAGGAGCCGATTGTTTTGGTCCTCAGTAACCAAAGCGTTGAAAAGTCTCGATTGGCGATCCTAAAATTGCAGGAATATATCGGACGTTGGCAAGATGGATGGGTTCGCAATCGCCTCCACTCCGTCCGCGTCGATGAACAGGTTTGGAGTGCGCCAAAGATCGAGCATGTCGACATTGCATCCACCGGGCAAAAACAAGCGTTGGTATGGTCGAAAATACTCCCATTCATTTTGCTTGTTTGGGCATTGACCGGGGCGTTTTATCCAGCAATCGATCTTTGCGCGGGAGAAAAGGAACGAGGAACCCTTGAAACTCTGCTAAGTAGCCCAGCGACCAGGCGCGAGATTGTGTGGGGGAAACTACTCACTGTAATGTGTTTTAGTGTTTCGACGGCGCTATTGAATCTGACGAGCATGTTCGTCACAACCACGTTCGTTTTTAAGCAGTTCGCTGACGCAGCACCTGCGTCGACGTTGGGAGCACTCGGCCCGATTTCGCCTGGTCTAATTGTCTGGTTGGTGATTCTCGTGCTGCCGATGTCCGCAATGTTTAGTGCTTTGGCATTGGCTGTCGCAAGCTTGGCCCGAAGCAGCAAGGAAGGCCAGTACTATCTGATGCCTTTGATGCTTGTGGGATTTCCGCTCGTGATCTTACCGATGATGCCAGGAATGGTACTGTCCACCGGGACAAGTATCGTTCCAGTCACTGGGCCGATACTGCTTTCGCGAGCGTTTATGGACGGGGAATACTCGACGGCAATAGCCTATTTGCCTTCAGTGATCTGTGTTACTGTTCTTTGCTGTTTGCTCGCCATCCGTTGGGCTGTTAAGCAATTCGAAAATGAATCTGTTCTCTTTTCGGATACGGAAAAACTGACCATGAAGGGCTGGTTGAAACGGCTTTGGTTGCAAAGGGCAGACTACCCGAGCGCTGCCGAGTCGGTACTGTGCGGTCTATCAATCCTTGTGGCATTGTTTTTCGGTCGACTCGCTATGGGAAGCAATGAGCTATCCTGGATACCGATTGCAAAGTCGACGATAGTGATCCAAGTTGGGTTGATGCTGGGCCCTACCTTGATCATGGCGATCATGTTGACTCGGTCTCTCAAGTCTTCATTGAGACTGAAACTACCGCAACCAGAGGACGTTCTTTATTGTGCCATGCTCGCCGTCTGTTTGCATCCTACGTATGTTTGGTTCGCTGGTATCGTGAGTCGAGAGTACCCACTAGGAGAGGAAACGACCCAAACACTTCAGCACTTCGATACCATTTTGAGCTCCGTTCCCCTTTGGAGCGTCTTGCTAATCTTGGCAGTTCTCCCAGCTCTATGCGAAGAGTTAGTATTTCGGGGATTTGTCTTTTCAGGATTGCTCGAGAGCAAAGGTGTACTGCGTGCGGTGATTGGGTCTGCGGTATTGTTCGGACTCTCTCACGGCATCCTCCAGCAATCGATCTGTGCAACAGTCACCGGATTGCTGTTAGGATGGCTCGCATTTAGGACCGGCGGAATGATCTGTACTTTTGTGTTTCACGTCATTCATAATGGGCTTTCGATGTCCATCGCTGTATTTTCTGCATCCCGACTGCCAGTACCTTCATCGCTCGATGGTTTGGTGGATACGCAGAGTGGCGCCTGGACCTACTCGCCCTATTGGAGCCAAGTGAGCATAGCATTGGCGATTGCGATCTTATTCTGGATCTCGATTCGCCCGAGAAAATCTGAATTGAACGGGTCTGCGTTGGTTGTCGATAGTTGCCCCGCAGCCTTTCCAGGAACGACCATTTCCTAAGCGACGGAAGAATGCGGGATCGGAAGTTGTTTATTCATCTTCTGCGCACTTCTCTGCAACCTGCGGATCGCTGAGCCAATTCAACCGCCGTTCCGATTCTCTTTAGAGAACTTCGATGGGCGCCACGATTTCCAGCAACTCGATGGCAGGTTCCTTGTTGCAGTAAATCATCGCGGTACGCCCGAAAGTGGTCGTTCCCTCAGCGATGGAGAACAAACTGGTAAGAGCCGATCCGCAATTTACCTTCACCAAATCGAAGAGCTCGATTTCCCGGAGGACTTGATACTCAATCAATACTCTCCCCAAAGGTTTTTTTTCTTCGAGAATTTCGGTCCGCGGTGCCTCACCGATCGTTGCCAGGTTCAAGCGGACAATCCCATACTGGACTACGCGATTCGACTTCTGCAACGTCAGCAAAATTTCACGGCAATAGTGCGTCGCATTCCTGGAGGAGCGAAGAACCTTTACGTTGACTGAATCCCCGTAGTACGCCTCCACCGTCACCGTCATATGATGGGTGTGGTTCAGCAGGTGGTTGTAGTCGGCAGGAGTTTCCGACGCGTTGACGCTTTGAAAAACTCCGAGTTTATTCGGTTCTGGATAGTAAACGGCAATCAAAGAATCCAGGGATACCCGAGACAGACGATCCGCTGACGGTTGAGTTGCCGTTGCGCTTCGGGATGGGGGCCCAATCGGGTCTGTCATCGATGGCTGTTCCTTCGAACAGAGTCAGCATCGCGATGGTAGGTATCGCGCAAGAATGTGCCTCGGAATAAACGGATTAAACGACCACTCCATTATAAGCAGAAGTCCCCCCTAGCGAGAGGGCTGTTTTTGAAGGGGTAACAAATCGGTTACGTCAGTGGGATTCTCAGACCGTCGTATGCCAAGCCAACGTGCTCCGGTAGTTCCCGAGAAAACGTGGTGTAATCCAATTCGTGGGAGAGATGGGTTAAGTAGGCTCGCTTGGGTTGTAATTCCTTGATGATGTCCAAGGCTTCCGGAACTGAGAAATGGGTTGGGTGGGATCGCATTCGAAGCGCGTCCAGTACGAGGCAGTCAAGTCCACGAAGCATTTCCATGCTGGAGGCCACGATCCGATTGGTGTCTGTGCAATAAGCCACATTCCCGATCCTGTATCCAAAAACCGTGCAATGCGGACCATGAACCAATGGGATGGGTATGAGGGTGGCTCCTAGTATTTCCAACGGGGTTTCATCGATAGAGCGGATCTGCAACTGCGGAGCAGCGCCGGGATGGGTGTGCTCACGGTCAAGGAACGCGTAATCAAATACCTTCCGTATTCGGGCTTCGACGGTAGGGGTCGCGTAGAGTGGAATCGGATGCCCTAGGATGAACGGAAACAATCGCACATCGTCCAGTCCATGAAGGTGATCTGCATGTTCATGGGTGTAGAGTACGGAGTGGACGAGACCAATTCCCTCGCGAAGAAGTTGATTCCGCAAATCGGGAGGTGTGTCGATCAGTAGGTTCCCGTCGGGAAGTCCTAAGATAGCGCTTGAACGGGTCCGTTGGTTTCGAGGATGACCACCGGTACAAACCGCGCAGGAGCAACCGATGCATGGGACGCCAACGCTGGTCCCGGTCCCCATGAGAATCATTTCTCCACGGATGTCAATCGATTGGTTCAAGCCCGTTGCCAAACTAGCTCTCCTTAATTGCTCGTCCTCGCTGCGAATCCAAAATGGATGCTATCAAACATACCATTCGACGTACGCTCGAGATCGACTGTCTAGCGTCCGAACATCCTCGACCCGAAATCGACCACCACTCGCATCGACAAAATGAACGGTCCAAGCGCTGACCCTACGGACATCCTCCTCCGAGTTCAACACGAATTTGGTGCGCCCAAAGTTAGTTTCCACTTCCCACTCGCAAGGCTCCTGAGTCCCAGACACCCTTAGCACGCGAAGGATCTGCGGTACGAACTCCCGGAATGCTAACTCCTGTTCCACCAATTCCCGATCCTCAGTGCGGATGGAATCCAAATCGCGAAGGCACACCAATTCGTCACCATCGCTTGCAAGGATGGATATCCATTCTTTCGGGGTGGACACAGGAAAGAGTGGAACTAAGGTGCAGCCTGAATAGAAACGTCCGCTTCCATCGGTTAGAACCAGGTGTTGCCAAGCATCTCTCGACAATTGGAATGTCCAGGTCCCATCCCTCGATCGTATTGCGTCCGTGCGCGCTCGTTCGGCGAGAGCGCCGATGGTGGTACTAGAGCTTGTGCGTTCAGTGGGGTTTGCTGTCATTTGGTTCAATAGAGGAACGTGGAC